>Ga0209986_10000200_pt1 | contig 55048 bp, 49 predicted proteins | sample BlataG_FD_183168 | JGI IMG/M metagenome (GOLD analysis project Ga0209986, IMG submission 183168) | Deep subsurface microbial communities from Black Sea to uncover new lineages of life (NeLLi) - Black_00105 metaG (SPAdes) (version 2) | ecosystem: Environmental > Aquatic > Marine > Oceanic >... | reverse complement strand
TTTTCCACCAAAACATCGAGCCTGCTCAACTCTATGACGCCCGGCGGCGGCCGCCGGTCTTGCGGTGGCCCGCCTTTAGCCAGTGCTTGCTGCACCACTGCGGCACATGGTCCGGCTTCTCGGTGAGCCTGCTGTACGGCTCCGACAGGCCGGCGGCCTCCATGAGCTTTACGATCTTTGCGCAGTTCTCCATGTGGTACTCGGTGAGGTTGAGGTCCTTGGCGATCTGCTTGTAGGTCTCGCCCTGTAGCCGTCGCTCCACGATCACCCGCGCGTGCCGAACGAGGTCCGGCTCATGGAATACATTCACGAGGAGCGTCTTCTTGAACATCGCCGGCGGCTCGACAGCCCCCTGTTCCGCCCGATGAAGCACATCGGCCACGCCCGGCGGAACGGCGGCAACGAGGTTCAGCTCGAACTCCAGCCGAGGCACCACCCGCTTGCCGTCGATCCGCACGTAAGGGATCACGCGGATTGGCCCCGCGAGCAACTGCCGCAGGATCACCGCCGCCCGGGCCTCGTCGCCAAGCAACTGGCCCTTCACGGCCTCGAGGTGCTCGAGCAGCTTGGCCGCGGTCGGCAGCGGGGCTTTGCGGCCCATCTGCTCTTCCAACTCCTGCCGACGTGATCGAACGATCACCAGATCTTGCTCCCGGTCCTTCAGCCGCGACGTGCGCGACGCCAGCGTACCGTCGCCGCTCTCGATCGCCGTCGACAAACGCTCGATCGCCGCCAAGAGTTTCTTTTCCTCGCGGTCGATCGACTTGAGTTCGGCCGTAACCGAGCCGCCCGTTGCGTGGAGTTCCCGCACACGGGCGAGCACCGCGTCACGGACTCCGTCGAGCGACAGCACCTCGTTGGCGACTGCCTCGATGACGGCGGGATGCACCCGCTCCCGCATGCAATAGACCCGGTTCCAGCACTTGCCCCTGGCGGCGGCCGAGCAGCGGTAGGAGCCGTTCGTCTTGCCATAGGAATAGATCTGAGAGCCGCAGATGCCACAGACAAAGACGCCGGAGAGCAGCCCGCGGCGTTGGCGGGTGGTGCCGCGCAACGGATGGCCTGCACCGCGAACCGGCTTTTGGAAGACCCGCCGCTTATCGACGACCTCGTTAGCCTTGTACCAGACCGCATCCGACACGATCCGGAGGTGCTCGCTCTGGCGAGTCTCCACCTTGTCGAGATCGTTCCAGACGTATTCCGACTTTCCCGTTCGCAGCTTCCGCTTCGCCGTCTTGACGCGGAAGGTTTAAGGTTTCAAAAAAGGTGTCAGGACTCTTTTCTGCCAAGCATCCGGGCTGCATCGCTTCGTTTCAAAAAAGGTGTCAGGACTCTTTTCTGCCAAGCATCCGGGCTGCATCGCTTCGGGCGACTGAGAAAAGAGTCCTGACACCTTTTTCACACCTTTTTCAGTCCCAGCCAGAGCCGCTGCTCGACGCTCCGATGATCGTTGATGCTGACGATCACCGAAGCCGATTCCGAGCAGTGCCGATTCGGTCTGGCTGCTGGCGGCCGTGATGACATCAACAGGCTGCTAGCACTAGTGGTTAATTCAGGGCATTTTCAGCAGTTTTTCCAGGAACAGGAGGTTCCCCATGGATCCACACGAAAACGAATATTGTGCCGCTATCCTCGGCATGCAGGAGCTCTACGGGGCTGAAAATCGGCCGCACCCGGCCCATACCCACCGCACGGCTGTTGGCAGAAAACCAGCGGCTTCGGAACGCCGCTCCACAGGACTCGAAGCTCACCGAACCGCGGCCCGTCCACCGGCAAGCAACACTGTTTCTCTGCAGGATGCACTCAGGACCGTGGGGGCCGTCTGACTCTCAGTGGGCAGCGGCATCACAGCAGGCGGGAGCCTGCCGGTGGCAGTGTGTTCTCTGGCTCCTGCTGAGGAGCGGAAACGCGGTGGCCGGAACCCTCCTCTTTTTGATGGCTGGAACCTTTTCCACCGAGATGGCTGAATCGGGCGACTGACACGCCGTCCACAGTCACGGTTTCCGCGAACATTGCCGCCGGCCGGATCCAAAGGCCACGATCTCCGTACTCCTGCCGGTAGACAACGAATTCTTCCTGCGTCTCACTGTGCCGAGCGACGCCAAGCACCGTGTACTCATTTCCCTTGTAGTGCCGATAGCGACCAGGGCCGATTTTGGGCATGCAATCGCTCTCGTAAAGAGGGGTACAGAAAGCCGTTTTCCGGAGAACGCTAGACTGCCGCGATGGATCCGCTTCACCTCGTTGTCTTTACCACCCTCTGGACGGCAATCTGGGTCGCGCCGCTGCCGAAGCTCTCACGGCGGATGGAACTGATTGCTGGCCTGCTTCCCTTCGTCAGCTTCGGCCTGCGGGTCTTTGCCGGTTTCTTTAGCGACGTTCCGGACACCGATCCAGTCAAGGCCGCTGCCCGGCCACTGCTGGCGTGGGTCGACGGGCAGGCAGGCGTCGTGCCCTACCAGGTGTTCCTCGACGCCACCGTGGCCCTCGGCCTCATCTGGCTGGCCTCGGCCTTCGACATTCCCCGCAGGTCCCGGGTGGCAACCGCCGGCATCATGCCGGCCACGGCTGCCCTGAGCCTGCTCAGCTGGCAGCTCGCGGGCGAACCACCAGAACAGCTGCTGGCCCAGCGGCTGCCGGCCGTGCTGATCGGCTTCGCCGCTGGTGCCGGCATCGCCGCCGTCATCCGGTTCACAGCCGGGCCAATCAGCACCGCTCAGCGAAGACAGGCAGCGGTCGTGGCTCTGCTTGCTGTCCCGACCACCGTCGCAATTGTCAGCGGACTACTGGCCCTGGCGGATAACCTGCCGACGGGCCGGGAAGCCCAGATCGTTTCCATCACCAGCCTCGGCACCGGCGTAACTGCCGGCCTGGCTGCCTGGCGTTGGGGTGGGTTTGGCCGCAGCCGCAGCCGGCTGCTGTTCGCCATGGCAGTTGGTGTCGCCGCCGGGGCAATCGTTCATACATGTCATCAGTAGGCCACCGCCGCATGCTCTGGATTGTTCTGGCCATAACCGCTGTCGCCTACCTGGGCATCTGCCTGCTCTTCTGGATCGCGCAGCGGTCATTCATCTATCTGCCGCGGCCCGAGACGCCGGACCATGCCGCAGCCATCAGCCTGCAGCAGCCCGATGCCGAGCTCCGCATCTCCCAGCACCGGCACAACGGCCCCCGGGCACTCATCTATTTCGGTGGCAACGCTGAGGATGTCTTCTTTACCGTGCCAGAACTGGCAGCGGCCTTTCCCGATCGGGCCATCTATGCCCTGCACTACCGCGGCTACTGCGGCAGCTCGGGCCGGCCAACCGAGGTGGCACTCCGGGGGGATGCTCAGGCCGTGTTCGACATGGTGCATACCCAGCATGACGACATCATGGTTGTCGGCCGCAGCCTCGGCAGCAGCCTGGCCATCCAGCTCGCCGCTGAGCGGCCGGTGTCACGGTTGGTGCTGATCGCACCGTTTGAGAGCATTTTGAGGATCGCCCAGCGGGTGGCACCGTTCCTGCCGATGTGGCTGCTGCTACGGGACCAATATGCGTCGTGGCGATTCGCCCCCCGCGTCCACTGCCCGACGCTCGTCCTGGCCGCCGCCCATGACGAATTGGTACCGATGGCCGACACCAAACGGCTGCTGGACGGGTTTGGCCCCGGCATCGCCCGGCTGCGGGTCATCGACGGGGCCGACCACAACTCGCTGTCCGACAGCCAGGCGTTCTGGGACGCCCTGGTCAACGGCCAGTGAGCAGGTAGGCGGTGGACGCGAATCGCCCCCAGCTCCCGGCCTCGTTGCGTGGCCCTCAATCCGGCGTAGAGTTGAAGGTGCCAGTGGTTTTCCGCTGCCCACGCCATCAGGAGCGACCGCTATGTTGATTTTACCCCCTCACGTTGTCCGCCCAGTCGCGACGTTCTGCGGGCTGGCAATCGGGCTGGTTGCTGCCGGCCTTGCCGCCGCCGAACCGCAAGGCAGCTCGCCCACCGCGGCCACACCGGCTCCCAACCTGAAACCCGACACCGTCTATCGGCTCGACCTGTTCACCGAGGTGCTCCGTCCACTCGGTGCCGGCGAGATCAAACCGGGAGCCGTCTATTTTCGCTACTCAGCCAGTTCGGGCCGCCACGTCTGGAGCCGGGTGAGGCCCGACGGCCGCTTTGAATTCGCCATGGGCCCCGGCTCGGTTCAGCCCGCCTGGCGGTTCGACGTCACCGAAGGCCGGGAAGAGCAGTTGCGGGAACTCGAACAGCGGGCCCCCGAACTCTATCGCCGGCTGATCACCCAGGGATCCCGACCGATGCTCAGGCTTGACGAGCAGGGCCGGTGGCAGATCGATTTGGCGTCCAACGAGGGCCGGGTGTTCGACTTTGAAACCGGCCATCGCTGGGAGTGGCACGGTGGCAGACAGGTCGCGGTCGTCCACAGTGGTGGCCACAGCTGGGACTATTCCGCCGGCAGCTTCAGGCCAGCTTCCACAGTCGTCCACTGGGGCTGGTAGGCGAGCAACCGACCATCGGGCCGAGGGGCATCAGCCGGCACCGTCGACAGCCCGCTCCAGCAGCCGGCCCGCCTCAAGCATGGTCGCGGCGTGTATTTCGGCCACGGTGTTGAGCTCCTCACAGTAGCCGCCACCACAGACAATCGCCAATGGCACCCGGGCATCAGCCGCCGCTCGGAAGACCAACCGGTCTCGCTCGAGCAGACCGGCCCGGCTCAGCCGGAGCCGGCCCAGACGGTCACCGGCATACGGGTCAGCCCCCGCGATGTAGAGCACCAGGTCGGGCCGGCCGCGGTCGAACGACTCGGCCACTGCAGGAGCCAGGAGCCTGAGATACTCATCATCCCCCGTGCCATCCTCAAGCGGCACGTCGAGGCTGCTGGGAAACTTCCGCAGGGGAAAGTTCCGGCCGCCGTGAATCGACATCGTGAAAACAGTTGGGTCGGCTGCAAAGATCTCGGCCGTCCCGTTGCCCTGATGAACATCGCAGTCGAGGATCAGCACCCGCCTGACCAGCCCGCGGTCCTGCAGTTCGCGGGCGGCCACAGCGGTGTCATTGAACAGGCAGAAGCCCTCGCCCCAGTTGCTGCCGGCATGATGGGTGCCACCGGCCAGGCTGGCCGCCACCCCGTCGGTGATGGCCGCCGCCGCAGCGTCGACCGCCGCCCCGGTGCTGCGAAGCGAACGCTCGACCAGTTCTGGGCTCCAGGGAAAGCCGATCCGTCGCACCTCCGCCGCCGTCAGGCTGCCGGCGATCACCCGACCCACGTAGTCGCGACAATGAACCCGCAGCAGTTCATCCGGGGTGGCCGCATGGGGCTCAATGAACCGCAGCCGCGCCCCGTCGGCCGCCGCGACCTCCAGCCGGCGACGGAGCAGGCCGTATTTTTCCAGCGGAAATCGATGCCCGGCTGGCAGCGGAAGCGGATAGCGGTCGCAAGGATAGAGTCGCATCACAGTGACAAGCATGTTCCCACCGGCACGAAACGGAAAGCCCGCCAACCGGCAACGCGGTGACTGCACAATGAACAGCCGCTGCCCGCAGAGAATGCACCGTCAGCAACGCGAGGCCACAGCAGCCGGCGGCGAGGGTCGGTTTTTCCGCTGAATCGGGCTGTTACGGTCGTGCTGACAGAAAAGCGGCGGTCTGGCACGGCATGTGCAATTCCCTTCTCACGTTCGAGGATGGCCCGGCTGGCTGTCGCCTGCAGCCTTTCAGGCCCTCCGACAACAGGGATGGATTCGAACGAAAGGAGGTGGCAGTCACAAACACTTCCAATACTGCTGACCGGAAACGTTGAATAGAATTCCCCTCTGCGGGGAATCGCGTTGGGAAACGCAACCGAGATGAGGGTTCCCATCGGTACCACCGGTGGGAACCCTTTTTTCATGCCCCGTGTCAGCGGCTCATTCGTACTGCCGCAGCAGCTCGGTCGGCTCACCCGTCTCGCCTTCGATCAGCACGTCGATCTTGCCGGTCTCGATGCGGTAGAGCCAGCCGTGAATCCGTAGCTCCGCCCCCTTCCGCCGCAGCTCCCGAATCAATCCCAGCCGATTGAGATGGCCAATCTGGGACCGGACGTTTTCCATCGCCAGCAGGTCGAGCTTCTCCAGCGGGTTGAGCCCGCGATCGGCGGCAATCTGGTCGGCCCGATCCTTCGCACCGGCGGCCATGCACAGCCAGTCGGAGATGCAGTATTCATCCACGCCGTTCTCGACTGCCTCGATGCCGCCACAGCGGGTGTGCCCGCAGACGATCACATCCTTGATCTTCAGATGCAGCAGGCCATATTCCAGCACGGCCATCAGACCGGGGTCGTTGTAGGAGACGATATTGGCGATGTTGCGATGCACGAACATTGTGCCCGGCCGCGACCCGGTGATGATGTCCTCGCTCACCCGCGAGTCTGCACAGCCGATCCAGATCACCCGGGGCGTCTGCTCCGCTGCAATGTGCTCGTAGTAGTCAGCATGGGTCTGAAACTCGCCGGCAACAAATCCAGCATTCTGCTCGAGAAGCCTTCTGACCATGTTCTCTCCTGCAGCCATTGGCATTTCGCCCGGGGGTGCTCAGTGGGAAAGACCGACGGCATCCTGCCGGCCCTTCAAGCACTTCGGCTCTGCCGGCAAACTCTACCGTCTGACGTGGCCCCTACTCCATGCCCCGAACCGGCCCGGGACATTACAATTCAGAAAGGTTGGCGGCCCGTGCCGATCCAGCCCCGTTCCCGCGGCCCTGCGGGGGGGCGGTTACGACCAGCTTCGCCCGATTTCCCACAACGCTGATACCGCATGAACCCTGCCGACTGGATCGAACACTGGCAGGCAATTCTCACGGCGAGCGTGGTGGCCGCCACCCTGTTGGCGTTGCTGCTGGGCCGCCGGGCCCCCGATATGGCCATGATCGGCGCCGTGGTCGTGCTGTTGGCATTTGGCGTGCTCACCCCAGCCGAGGCCCTGGCCGGCATGAGTAACGAGGGCATGCTGACCGTGGCCGCCCTGTTCGTGGTGGCGGCTGCCGTCGACCGAACCGGGGCACTCAGCGCCCTGATCGACCGGGGGCTGGGCCGACCGCGTTCACTCTCCGAAGCTCAACTGCGGACGATGACCATTCCGGCGGTGCTCTCCGGCTTCATGAACAACACCCCCGTTGTCGCCCTGATGGTGCCGGCGGTGCGCCGCTGGGCCCGGAAGCACCAACTGAGCGTCTCCAAGCTGCTGATGCCGATGAACGACGCCGTCGTGCTCGGCGGCCTCTGCACCCTGATCGGTACCAGCACCAACGTCGTTGTCAGCGGGCTGCTCAACGCCAAGACCGGCCAATCGCTCGGCATGTTCGACATCACCTGGTTGGGGGTGCCCCTGCTGGCCGTCGGCTTCATCTATCTGATAACCGCCAGCACGAGCCAGTGGCTGCTGAAGGACCGGCGGCCGGCGATGAGCGCCGGCGATGACCCGAGAGAGTACTCCCTCGAAATGCTCGTCGAGCCGGGCAGCCCACTGGTCGGCCGGACGATCGAACAGGCCGGCCTGCGCGGCCTGCACGGGCTGTTCCTGATGGAGATCGACCGCGGCGGCCATGTGCGGGCGGCGGTTGAGCCGACCGAACGGCTCGAGCCGGGCGACCGGCTGGTCTTTGTCGGGGTGGTCGACTCGGTGGTGGAACTGCAGAAAATTCGCGGCCTACGGCCAGCCACCGATCAGGTCTTTCAGCTCGATGGGCCGCGATCGGAGCGGACGCTCGTCGAGGCGGTCGTCTCGAACAGCTGCCCGCTGGTCGGCCGAACCATCCGAGCCGGGCAGTTTCGCTCAAACTATGAAGCAGTCATCATTGCCGTCGCCCGCAACGGCGAACGGCTGCGGAAGAAGATTGGCGACATCGTGCTGCAGCCAGGGGACACGCTGCTGCTCGAGGCGAGCCCCCGATTCCTGAACCGGCAACGAACCAGCCGCGACTTCTACCTGGTCAGTGAGGTCACCGGCGGCAAACCACCACGGCACGACCTGGCGTGGATTGCCTGTACAATCCTGGCGGCCATGGTGCTGGCAGCCACGCTCGAACTGGTGCCAATGGTGGCCGCCGCCCTGGTGGCCGCGGCGGCCATGGTGGCGACCGGCTGCATCGGCCCCAACGAGGCCCGCCGGTCGATCGAGTGGGAAACGCTGCTGCTGATCGCCGCCAGCTTTGGCCTGGCACGGGCGATCGAAAAGACCGGGCTTGATGAGCTGATTGCCCAGAGCACGATCGGCGCTGCCGGCGATCGGCCGCACCTCGTGCTGGCGGCAATCTATCTGGTGACCATGCTCTTCACCGAGACGATGAGCAACAACGCCGCCGCGGTGCTGATCTTCCCGATCGCCTGGCAGACGGCGACCGATCTGGGCCTCAACCCCATGCCCTTCATCATGGCGATCACGGTGGCCGCCAGCTGCGGCTTCGCCAGCCCGCTGGGCTACCAGACCAACCTGATGGTGTACGGCCCCGGCGGCTACAAGTTCAGCGACTACCTCCGCTTCGGTGGCCCACTGAACCTGATCGTGATGGTGGTCACCATCGCCCTTGCGCCGCTGATCTGGCCGTTTTAATTGTGTTTGGACGAGGCCATCCATGGCCCTCGTCCAACAGGCGAGCGGCACGCAACGCCAAGGGTTGCGAACCGCTCGACGCCGCATCCTGCGGCGTTGTGTTTGGACGAGGCCATCCATGGCCCTCGTCCAACAGGCGAGCGGCACGCAACGCCAAGGGTGGCGAACCGCTCGACGCCGCATCCTGCGGCGTTGTGTTTGGACGAGGCTTTCAGGGGAATGCTCATCCAATCGGCACGACCGGAACAGCCGGGCCGGCTGCCGGGCCCATCAGCGCCGCCCCGGTAATTCCACCCGGCGGCTGCTTTCAAACTGCCCCCCGCCGACGTACCCTTGCTCGTGGAAAAACTTTTTCCAATGCCCGATGGCACCGGCCCGACACGGGTGGAATGAGCGAAATACTTTTTCATTACTACCGCGTCAATCCGACGACCTGGTTCTATCTGGCGTCGCTGCTGTCGATCGCCGTCTTCTTCAAGTTCAACCGGGTCTGGAGCGTCCGCAACTTCGACCTTGCCGGACTGATTCTGTTCGCCCCGGGCCTGCTGGCTGTCGAGTACGGCGGCTTCAAGGCCAGCCTCGACGCCCAGCAACTCGGCTTTGTCTGGCTGTTCGCCGTCACCGGCCTGTTCACCATTCGCATGCTCTGCGACTCACTGATGGTGCGACGGCCGCTGCTGGAACCAAATCTCTCCAGTGGCGGACTGGTCTTTCTCGGCCTCTCGTTGCTGGTCTTCCTGCTGGCCAATGTGCTGACCACCCGGCCCGAGCGGGACGACCTCGCCGCCGCGACCACCGCCGCCCGGCTTGAAGAAGGGGACGCCGAGGTCGATGCCGACCAGCTGGCCCGGCTCGGGCCGGGCTATCCCCTGCTCTTCCTCTTGCCACACATTTCCACCCAGCGAATCTTCGCCGGCGACAGCGATGCCGCCCCGGGCAGTGACGCCGCCGAACCACCCGCCCGGGTCGTCCACGAGACCACCGCCCGGATCATGGCCATCATCGCCCAACTGTCGATTGTTGGTGGCATGGTCTTCATCGGCTGGCGGCACTTCGAAAGCACCCGGCTCGGCATCGCCGCGGCGGTGCTCTACCTGCTGCTGCCCTACACCGCCATCATGACCGGCCGGGTCGATCATGCCCTGCCGGGGGCCCTCATCGTCTGGGCCATTGCCGCCTACCGCCGGCCGATCATCGCCGGCAGCCTGATCGGCCTGGCAATCGGCACCATCTACTACCCTGTCTTCCTGCTGCCACTGTGGTGCAGTTTTTACTGGGAACGGGGCGTCCGCCGGTTCGCCCTGGGAATCTCAGCCGCCCTGGCCGCTCTGGTGGTTGGCCTCTGGTTCACCTCACCTACCCTCGCAGTCTTCGCCGGTCAGCTGCGGCAGATGTTCGGCTGGATCTTTCCCAGTGCCGTTAGCCTCGAGGGCTTCTGGGCATTCCCGGCCTACGACCCGGTCTTCCGGCTGCCGGTGCTGGCCGGGTTCCTCGTCATGATGGCGACGCTGGCAATCTGGCCCTCCCCCAAACACCTCGGCACCCTGATGAGCTGCACTGCCGCCGTCCTGCTCGGCAGCCAGTTCTGGAAGGCCCACAACGGCGGCCTGTTCCTGGCCTGGTTCCTGCCGGTGCTGCTGCTGGTGGTGTTCAGGCCGAATCTCGAAAACCGGGTTGCCCTCCGGGTGCTCGATGCCGACTGGTTCCCCAGCCGTCGCCGCCGCCAGCAAGGCCTCCGCGGCGCAGCCTGAGTTGGCTACGGGTCGCGTCTGAGATCGGTGTCGGGGGGCAGCCCTTGCTCGGCCAGCCAGTGCCGCCAGGCGGCGACGTTCCAGCTGAAGTTCACCTCGGTAAGCATCGTCAGCGCCTCGAGCACGCTACGGTTCTGCAGGGTCGTTGTCGCTGCCTGCGGCCCGCCGCCCAGGGCCAGCCCGCCGCCGCCCGGCGTGAAGGTGACCGACGTCTTGCCGCCACTGCCGCCACTCACCGAGGTGTGGCTGGTGACAATCGCTGCGATCAGCGGTGCGATCGCCCGCCGATCACCCAGCCGCCCCAAAGCTGCCGCTGCCCGGTTGATTCGGCCGTTGTCGGCGCTGGCCAAGGCGGCAATCAGCGGGGGCACCGCCCAGGTGGCGTGATGCTCGACCAGCTGTGCGGTGGCGGCATGGCGTACCTCACCGTCGGGATGATCGAGCGTCAGCGAGACGAGCGTGCCAATCGCATCGGGTGTGCCGATGGTGCCCAGGGCCTCGACATAGAGCAGCCGGACGCGGGGCACCGGCTCGCTGGTCACGGCAGTGGCAAGCGCCGGAGCGGCCAGCGGATCGTCGGTCTGCCGAATCTGTTCGGCCACCCCGACGGGATCGGCGGCGCGGTCGAGCTCCCGCCGCAGCCGTTCAAGCCGCTGACGGGCAGCGACCCGCCCCTGCTTTGCGGCCTCGGCCCGCTCAATCAGGCCAATCTCCTGCGGCGTTCGCCAGCTGCCGCGATACCGCTCGTAGCCGAGTGTTGCCATCCGCTGGGCATGGGCTGAGGTTGAGCCGGGCGAGTCAGCGGCGGCACGACCGCCGGCTGCGACGCACACGGCAGCCAGCAGCAGTGATCGCATAATGGTTTGGGTGTTCATCCCCCAGCCCTCGCTTGGTCCCCGGACATTATCCACCCCATTAAAAGCCTCGGGCGGCATCCTGGATCATCCCGACATAAAACGAAAACACCCGGAAAACCACCAGGACGATCAGCCCGGCCACCGCCAGCCAGACGCCCCCACCAGCCGCCTTGGCAGCCGCCTCGAAGCCCCTGCGAGCATCATCGGCGAACTGGTCGCTGAGTCTGGCGAGAACCTCGGCTGTAGTCCCCGAGGTCTCCCCAACGGCAACGCCCTCCACCAGCGTCACCGGAAACCGCCCACTGGCCCGCAGGGCCTCTGACAGCGTGTCGCCGGCCAGCAAACGCCCCTCGATCCAGCGGGGATCGACCGCCAACCCTGGGGCAACCGATCCGGCCAGTTCCATCAGCCGGCCGGCATCGAGGCCGGCCCCCGCCGCCAGGCCAGCTGCCCGACTCCAGGCTGCTGCCTCACCCGCCCGGGCCGCCGGCCCGACGAGCGGCAGCCACTCAAGCAGTCGCCGCACCGAACCGTGGGCCCGCCAGCTGGCCAGCAGCAGCTGAAAGCCAAAGCCGCCCGCCACAGCCAGCCCGGCCAGGATCAACACGAACCGAATCAGCCCCGGAATGCCGACGAGTCCTAGCCCGAGCAGGTCAAACGGTTTGCCACCCTCAAGGGTGATCATGCCGGCGATCACGATCAGCAGCCCCATCACCGCCAAGGCCAGTACCAACTGAAAGGCCGGCCAGGCCAGGCTCGACCGTAGCTGCCGCGTTGTCCGGACACCATGCTCAATCACCTGGGCCAGTTCCCGCAGGGTGTCGACATCGCGGCCGGTGCGGTCGCCGACGGCCACCATGCCAATCACCAGCGGTGGAAACAGGCCGGTGGCGGCGAGTGCCTCGGAGAGCTGATTGCCCGACTGAAGTGCGATCGTCCCCTGCTCTAACCGCGGCCGCCAGCGAGCCGGCATCCGCCGCACCTCGGCCGCCCAGGCCTTGCGGAGATCAAGCCCGGCGTTGAGCGTGATCGCCAGCCGGCCGAGCAGGTCGGCCTGCAGCCGCGGCGGCAGCCGTGGGCTGAACACACCCCTCCAGCCTGGGCTCAGTTCCTGCTCCATTACTTGTTGAACCCTCCGCGTGACACTGCCGGCTCGCACCGGCGGATGCATCTGGTACAACCCGATCGTTCCAGCACCCACGACGGGGACACCTGCCCCGACAGCATTCTCGCACACGACGTCACGATCGCCATGCCCGTTCTCTGGCCGACAGTCACGATCGTCGGAGTCGGCCTGATCGGCGGCTCGGCCGGCCTGGCCCTGGGCCGCCGTGGCCTGGCCGAGCAGATCATCGGGGTCGGCCGATCCGAGGCCAGCCTCGCCGTCGCCCGGGACCGCGGGGCCATCACGGCGGCAACTACCGATTTGGCCGCCGCTGTGGCCGCCGCCGACTTCGTACTGGTGGCCACCCGGGTCGGTCTGATCGGCACACAGCTTGAGCAGATCGATGCCGCCGTCCGGCCCGACACCCTCATCACCGATGCCGGCAGCACCAAGCAGTCGATCGTGGCCGCCTGGGAACGGTCACGGCCAAGCCGCCGGGGCCGGTTCGTCGGCAGCCACCCGCTCGCCGGCAGCCATGAGCGGGGGCCGCAGGCAGCCGACGCCGAACTGTTCACCGGCCGGCTGGCCGTCCTCACCCCGGTGGCGGAGACCCCGCCGGACGACATCGCGGCAGTGCGGCAGTTCTGGACAGCGCTCGGTGCCGAGACCGAGGAACTCGCCCCGGCTGACCACGACCGGCTGCTGGCCGCCGCCAGCCATGCGCCCCACCTGGTGGCGGCGGCTCTGGCTGCGGCCACGCCCGCCGCCGCTCGACCACTGACGGCTGGTGGCTGGCGGGACACAACCCGGGTGGCCGCCGGCGATCCGGAACTCTGGACCGATATCCTACTCGACAATGCGGCCGCTGTGGCCGGCCAGCTCGATGCGGTCGCCACCGGTATTGACCAGCTGCGGCAGGCCATCACTGCCGGTGACCGCCAAGCCCTCACCGATCTGCTGACTCTTGCCAAGGAAAGCCGCGATGCTCTGGGAAGTTGATGTTCATCTGCGCGAGCCTGCCGCCAGCGACCTCGCTGCAGCCGGTCGTGACCTCGGCCTCGACCTCGGTGCGGCCCGGGCTGCCAGCGGCTGGCTGATCGAGGGTGAACTCGACCACACCACGGTCCAACGGCTTGCCGAGCAGCTCCTCACCGATCCGGTCACTGAAGCCTGCCGGGTTGCCGCCGTTGACGATCCGACGCTGCTGGCGTTCCCGGAGAACTGTGCAAACGGAAGTCTGACTGGTGGCCTCGTGCTCCACGTCCTGCCCAAGCCGGGCGTTACCGACCCCGCCGCCGAGAGCGCCCGGGAGGCGATGACCCTGCTGGGGATTGAGGCCAAGGCGGTCCGCAGCCTGCGAAAATATTGGCTGCCAGCGAGTGTCACCGACGAGCAGGCTGAGCAGCTGGCCTGGAAGCGGCTGGCCAGTGAAGCCATTCACGAGGTCACCAGGGGCGGCCTGACGCTGAGGAGCCTTACCGGTGGTGGCCGCTGGGATCTCGTCCGCGAGCCGGTGCCGCTCGACGGCCTTGACGATGACGCCCTGGAGGCGGTCAGCCGGCAGCGGTGCCTGGCCCTGACGGCAGAAGAACTCCGGGCAGTGCGGGATCACTTTGCCACGGCCGGCCGGCCCCCCTTTGAGATCGAGTTGGAGACGATTGCCCAGACCTGGAGCGAACACTGCTGCCACAAGACCCTCGGCAGCCCGATCGATTATCAAGGTCCCGACGGCCATGCCCGCTACGACAACCTGCTGAAGGAGACCGTCTTTGCCGCCACACAGACGGTCCGCGAGCGGCTTGGCCCCGATGACTGGTGCGTGAGCGTCTTCCGCGACAACTCCGGGGTGGTCCGGTTCGACGGCGACCACGACATCTGCGTGAAGGTCGAGACCCACAACCATCCCTCGGCGATTGAGCCCTACGGCGGTGCGGCGACCGGCCTCGGCGGCGTCATCCGCGACGTCCTCGGCACCGGCCATGGCGCGAAGCCACTGGCTAATCTGGATGTCTTCTGTGTCGCACCGCTCGACACCCCGGCCGATGAAATCCCCCCCGGGGTCATTCCGCCTTCGCGGCTGCTTGACGGGGTGGTGGCCGGTGTCCGCGACTACGGCAACCGGATGGGCATTCCGACGATCGCCGGCGCGGTCGCCTTCCACCCCGGCTACCTCGGCAACCCGCTGGTCTTCTGCGGCAATGTTGGCATCATGCCGCGGGACTCCGCCGACGGCCGGGTCGAGCCGGGCGATCTGGTGGTGGTTGCCGGCGGTCGGACCGGCCGGGACGGCATTCACGGGGCCACCTTCTCCAGCATCGAACTCTCCAGCGACAGCGAGACCGAGTCGGGGGGATCGGTCCAGATCGGCCATGCCATCCACGAAAAAACCGTCACTGACTTCGTGCTGGCGGCGGCCGAAGAGCGGCTGTTCCATGCCATCACCGACTGCGGCGCCGGCGGGCTCTCAAGCGCCGTCGGCGAGATGGGGGCCGAACTGGGGGCCGAGGTCGATCTCGACACCGTGCCACTGAAGTACGCCGGCCTGTCGGCCACCGAGGTCTGGATCTCCGAGGCCCAAGAGCGGATGGTGCTGGCCGTCGCGCCGAGCGACTGGCCCCGGCTGGCCGAGCTTGCCCGTCAGGAGGGGACCGAGGCGACCGCGATTGGCCGGTTCACCGGTGACGGCCGGCTGGTGCTCCGCTGGGAGGGCGAGACAGTCGGCGACCTCGACTGTCACTTCCTGCACGAGGGCCGCCCCCGGCGTCGGCTCATCGCTCGCTCCACGCCCCCGGCCGAGACGCCGCTTGCCTGGTCCCTCGACGGGGACGATCTGGCGGGCGTGCTGCTCAACCTGCTCGGGGCAGCCGATGTCGCCAGCAAGGAGTGGATCATCCGGCAGTACGACCACGAGGTGCAGGGCCAGAGCGTGCTCAAGCCGCTCCTCGGGCCGGCCGCCGGCCCGGCTGACGCCACGGTCATTCGCGGGGTCCTCGGCCGGCCGCGGGGCATCGTGCTGGGCGTCGGCCTGCGGCATCATCTCGGCCCGCTCGATCCCTACCAGATGGCCGTCGGTGGGATCATCGAGGCAGTCGCCAACTGCATCGCCGCCGGTGCCGACCCGGCCCGCATCGCGCTGCTCGACAACTTCTGCTGGGGCGACTGCCGCCGACCAGAGTCGCTCGGCACCCTGGTTGAGGCCTGCCAGGGCTGCCAGGACGCGGCCATCGCGCTGGCGGCGCCGTTCGTCAGTGGGAAGGACAGCCTCAACAACGTCTTCACCTGGACCGATGCCAACGGCCGGCAGCAAGAACGGTCAATTCCGCCAACGCTGCTGGCGACGGCGATGGGCCAGATCGCTGATGTTGGCCACTGTCTCTCACCCGACCTGAAGCGACCCGGCAACCGGCTGGCAGTCATCGGTCACTCCGACGGTGACCTGGCCGGCAGCCAGCTAGCGGTGCTCGGCCTGGTCAGCGGCGGCCGTGTGCCGCAGGTCGACCTCAACGGTTGCCGGCAGGTCTTTGAGACCATCCACCGACTGGCAACCCAGCGGCTGCTGGTGGCCTGCCATGACCTCTCCGATGGTGGCCTGGCCGTCGCCGCGGCCGAGATGGCGATCGGCAGCGGGCTGGGGGCCGACCTCGATCTGGCCACCGTGCCGTTTGCCGTCCCTGCCAGTCCGCCGACAGCCAGTGACCTCGCCAGCCTGCTGGTGGCAGCTGCCACCGAGACCCCCGGCCGCTTCCTCTGTGAGGTCACCGAGGCCGACACCGAAGCCTTTGCCGCCGCCTGCGGTGACCTGCCCTGGGCCTGGCTCGGGCGTGTGACCGATGACGGCCAGTTCACCCTGCGGGTCGCGGACATCACAGTCGCTGAAATTCCGATCACCACCCTCGACGCCGCCTGGCGGGCCCCCAGCCGGGCCCACACCCACGACAGCCGCTGAGCCGGTCGCTGCTGTTACATTCCCGTTCCGTTCGCCCCTCGGGTCTCTCGTATGCTTGCTCCCCGCGCCCTTGTCCTCCGTGGTCCCGGCACCAACTGCGACCATGAAACCGCCCATGCCTTCGAACGGGCCGGTGGCATCAGCCGCCGGGTCCATGTGCAGGCCCTCGCCGACAAGCCGGCGTTGCTCGACGACTTTCAGATTTTCTGCATTCCTGGCGGCTTCTCTTATGGTGACGATATTGCCAGCGGTCGCATCCTGGCCCTCGAACTGAGCCAGCGGCTCGGCGATACCCTGCGCCGGTTTCACGAACGTGGCGGGCTGATCCTCGGCATCTGCAATGGCTTTCAGGTGCTGCTGCAGACCGGGCTGCTGCTACCAGCAGCCGACGCTGAAGGCCGGCGGCAGGCAACCCTGGCCCACAACACGTCGGGCCGATTTATCGACTGCTGGGTGCATCTGCAGACCGAGCCGGGCCGCTGTGTTTTCCTGCAGGGTCTGAGCCGGTTTGAACTGCCGGTGGCCCACGCCGAGGGCCGGTTCGTGACCACCTCTGAGTCAGCCCTCGAGGCCTTTGACCGGGCCGGCCAGCTGGTGCTGCGATACGGCAACAACGACGCCGGGCACCCAACCAACCCCAACGGCTCGGCGGGCGACGTTGCCGGCGTATGCGACCAGAGTGGCCGGATTCTGGGCCTGATGCCCCATCCTGAGCGGTTTATCGAGGCGACCCAGCACCCCGCCTGGATGGGCCGGCTCGACCCCACCGCCGAGGCGGCTGGCCTGGCGGTCTTTCGAAACGCAATCCGGACCGCCGGTGGAGATGCAGGTTGACCCCGGGCTGCTGGTCATCCTATTTTCCCCACCCGCTTCTGCCGCCGCCTCGCACTCAGGCCACCGGACGCCCATGCCGCTGCGCCACCTTTGTTGTCGTTTCTCTGGCCCGACCTGGCCACTCTGCGTAGTGGTTTCCCTGACCATGGTCTGCCTGGCCAGTGGCTGCCAGCTGCCGTTTGCGGCTGGCTGGTTGGATGTTTCGTCCGCATTGCCGGCTCCGTCGCTGGCCGACACCAACAACGGCCGGACCGATCTCGATGGCCGGCTGAAGACCTTGCCCCTGGAACTGACCTTCGTGCGGCACGAAGAGGACGACCCGGAACTCGGCACCGACCTCTGGAACCTCATCGATGAACAGAGTCTGCCCGACGGGCTGCGGCATCGGCTGGCGGGCAACGGCCTGCGGGTCGGCCTGATTCGCGGCCTGCTCCCCCCGGCGTTGGCCGAGCGGCTGGCCCCCGCGGCCGCTGGCAGCGGTGCAGAACCGGCGGACAGTCCACTCGCGACTGATCGAGCGGTGGTCCGGCGGGTCGTGCAGGCCCTGGCAGGCCAGGCGAACGAAATCGTGGCGACTCCACGGGTCGCTGAACTGGTGCTGCTGGAACGCGATAGCCGCACTGATGCCGAGTCGCTGTCGGGACAGACCTATCGGGCTGCCAGTGCCATTTTCGACGTGCGGGTCACCGCCGCTGCCGACGGCGGAGCCGACATCGAGTTGCTGCCACTCATCCGGCATGGGGCAGTGGAGCGAACCTGGATCGGTGATGACGGTGCCTTCCGACTTGAGGCCGGTCAACAGCGAACCGTGCTGGACCGGCTGGAGCTCAGCCTGCGGCTGCCGGCCGACGGGACGCTGATTATCACCGCCGCTGGGCAGCCCTCATCGACCGTTGGCGATGCCTTCTTCCGCGACCCCCGAGGCCGGCACGCTGGCCGCCGGCTGCTGGCGATCCGCCTGCTGGCCCGGACGACCGATCCGATGTTCACCCCCCCGGTCGACGGCGGCTGAGAAACTGGGCAAGCGTGGCAGTCCGACCGGCTGTCTGTCCTCCGGCTTGGTTGCAACGTGCCTGTTGTGCCGATTCAGCCGGAGGGCGTTGGCGATGCGCGTTTTCGATGATGGTGGATCGCCTGCCCCGTGATTTTGACAGCCTGCGGCGGGAACGTTTTCCCTGACAAGTTGTTCAGTGCTGTCGCCGATTCTGCGGGCAGAACCAATGAGCACCACAGCGACCCAAAAAACTGGCTCGAACAAGCACCGACCCAAGGCAACAACCGTTTTCGCAGCCGCCTTCCTGGCCGGTGCTGCGGCGGCCGTTGGGGTCAATCGGGCCTTTGACGTCCATCTGGCCCAATCGGTTCCCCAGGTGGAGAGCGAGCCGATTTTCGTCGCCCTCCGCTCGCTGCCGAAAGGATCGCCCGTCACGATCTACGACGTCGCCTTGAAAGACTGGCCCAAGGCGATGCTCCCGGCAACCGCCCTCCGGGCTGATGCCGCCTTTGACGACGTGGTGCTGCGGCACCCCCTGCAGGAAGGCCAGCCGATCCTGTCGCTGCAGTTGGCTCAGGCCAGCCCCGAGCCGGCACCACCGATGCAGATTGCGGTGGCGGCCCAGGTCGAGCCCGAGCGGGTCGTGCAGTCGGCGTCGCCGCAGCCGGCTCCAGCATTTGTTCCCTACGAGGCGGCGGCACCGATTCCGGTACCCGCTCCGGTTGAGCCGCCGCAGGCGGCGGCCGAGCCGTCTCCCACGGTTGAATTGGCAGCGGCCGATCCCCAGCCAGCAGCGCCGTCGGTGACGCCGACACCCGAGCCGGTCACCGCGGCCAAGACGCCCCAGCCGGAGTCCAGGGCCACGATGGAACCAGCCACTAGCGACGTTGTTGTGACCGACACCGCCACGACCGAGCCAGCCGCAAGCGAACCCGTTGCCGCAGACGTTGCCACGACCGAGCCGGCTGCAATCAAACCCGCCACCGCCGAACCGGTGGGAGTGGCCACCGCGGAGCCAGCGGTTGCCGTAGCCGCCGCCCCCACCGAGGCGGTTGCCGACAGCATGCCGACGCCTGCTGAGCCGACAGCCGAGCCTGCGGTTGTTGAGCCGGTCGTTGAGCCGGCCGCTGAAGAGCGGGCTGAGCCTACGCTGGCGGCGACCGTCAGCGAGCCGACCCCAGCGGCTCCATCGGTCGAACCGGTCGACGTGACTGCCGCCGTTCTCGCAAAGGCCGCGGCTAGTCAGGATAATGCCGGCAGCCCGCAGCAGCCGGTGGAAGCGGCCGCCTCACCCGAGACGGAGACGGTTGCCGACACGATGCTCGCCGCCAACCCGGCCGCCCAACCGGCAGCCGCCAACGGTGTTCCGACGCCTGCCGGTCAGCAGGTGATGCGATATCTCGTCGTACCCGAGCGGATTGCCCTCCAGGTCGATCACGCTTTCACCCGCCCGCAGCCGCCCAGCACCGCTAAGCAGCAACCCCCGCAACCATCCCGCAGCCAAGGGGTTCGGCCACTGCCAGAAGCGTCGGCTGCAGCCGGCCGATCCGAAGGGAGCCCGTCATCGGCGACCCCGCGTCGCGGTGCGGACCGCAGCCGCCAGCCGGCCGAAGAGCTGCAGGCCGCAGCTGGCAGCATCCCGCGGGCAACCACCCGGCAGCCGCAACGGCGAACGCAGCAACGGACACCGGCTGCCCCCCAACAGCAGGCAGCAGCCAGCCCGGATGACGCCGAACAGCCGATGCTCCGGTCACTGTTTCCCAAGCTTTCGGCCGGCCTGACCGCCATGGGGCAGGAGTGGCGGCAATTCCGGGACGGCACCCGCGAGCCTGCCTCCAATGAGAACGAACCCGTTGTTTCCGAAAAAGCAAGCAGCCAGCAACGGTCGGCTGCCCGCCCGCAGCAATCGCGGTAGCGGGATTTTGCTGCAGGGTTTTCCGGGCTGGGCAGGTGCTTTTGCAGGGCGGGAGATCCCCCACAAGCCCAGCGGTTCGCGGGCAACGGCCAGCAGCCGCCTAGCAGACCGTGGCAGGAGTCCGCCGCCGCCGGATGAGCCCGATCCCACCAGCGAGACCGACTGCAGCCCCAACCGCACCGAGGCCGGCCAAAGCCAGGGCCATGCCCCGCCGCAGAAAAGTCTGCTGCGCGAATCGCTTCTCGATCACCATCTGGGGACGGGAAACGGTAGTGGCTGAAAAATGCTTCTTCCAGGCCTCGTAGATCTGGGCATCGGTCTGCTGGGCAACATTCTGGCGGATCGCCTCGGGATCGACCGGCGACGCGACCGTTCGGCCCAGCCAGGCTGCCGCCCCCCATGACAAAAGAGCGATCAGTCCGCCGGCCAGCAGCATGCCCTGGAACAGCCCCCAGCCCCGCCGGGCCTCGGCAACAGCCACGGGAGCCGGTGGCAACTGAGTGAGCTCCCGCAATTTGGGGACGGGCAGCGTCGCCTGGCAACCGGTGCAGGCAACCTGACCGCCAGCCTGCCCAACACCGACGGGGACCGGCGCTCCGCACGAACATGTCAGAAGATATTTTTTCACGAGTCCTTTGCCTCCCTCGGCCACCCCGCGGTCCGCGGAACAAGCCAGCCCTTGGCCATTTCCCACGTGGGCGGCCCCCAAAACACTGACACCTTCAAAGACGCCGGTCGTCGGAGCCATCCACGGCAGGCTCCTTCGGTAGCCTGCTAAAGCCGCTCCCGCCGTTCTGTTTTACCACCGCCGGTGGCACGACCACTATTTTGCGCGCCGTTTGACACCGGAAAAGTTGGCCTTTCACCATTGCCCGCGGCATACTCTCACAGCGACCCAGCGGTCCGCGACGATCCCCGCAAGAAACTCGTCCTCCAACTCCTCCTGCCCGTCCCGATTTGGCCGCCTGCGATGGCCGGCCGGCGGATCGTCCGACCCTACAACCCGAATGGACCGATTGCCCGATCCTCCCAGGTCTCCCCGGCCCGCAAAAATCGCTGCTTTTTTCCCCCACTGGACTTGTCCGCGACTTGAATCACACTGACGTCCACGCGAATGATGGTTGCAGTGGCGGCGGTCCCGGGCGGCCACTGCAACCGTCTGGCCGACGGCCCATGCCCCCCGGCCACCCACCCCTCCGCTCGATACACCACCATTGAAATGCTGCTGGCTGTGGCGGCTCACCGCACCGCCACCGCAGCGATCCCACTTTTGTTTTGTAGGCCGCAGGAAAACCGAAGGAGTTCTGCCTTGTACGACTCGCTCTTGGACGAACTTGAAGACGACGTGGTCAGCCGCCCCCAGGAGGTGGAGGAACTTGGTGACAAGGTCGCCGATGACGAAGAGGCTGACGCGATTCTTGAACATGATGTCGACGGGGCGAATCTGGAAGACTCCGATAGCGACGGCCGGCTGAATGCCGGAGGGAGTGGCGGCAAAGCCAGCGCTTCGGCTCAGCCCGACATGGCCGACAATGACAATGACGACACGCTGGCCGAGCAGGTCGAAAACTGGTCGGACGATCCGGTGCGGATGTATCTGACACAGATGGGTGAAATTCCCCTGCTCACTCGCGCCCAGGAAATCTACCTGGCCCGACAGATTGAGACCACGCGGGCCCAGTTCCGTGCCAAACTGCTGGAGTGTGAGTACGTCTGCCTGAACGCCTTCAAGGTGCTGGCCCGGGTTCATCGCGGTGAACTCCCCTTCGACCGAACGGTGCAGGTCTCAGTGACGGATCGGCTTGAGAAGGAGCAGATTCTCGGCCGGCTGCCGCACAACCTGCGGACACTCGAAGTGTTGATCCGGCAGAACAAGGCCGACTATCGCACCGCCCTGTCAAAGCGGGCCAAGATGGGTGAACGTCGCCGGGCCTGGGGTCGGCTGGGCCGCCGCCGCAAGCGGTGCGTCCGCCTGATTGAGGAACTCGGCCTTCGCACCCAGCGGATCGAGGCGATGATCCCGACGCTCAACGGGTTTGTCAGCCGCCTCAAGGAACTGAAAACCAAAATCGATGCCCACAAACGAACCAAGCAGCCCCCCTCGTCCCGGCACCAGTTGGTGGACGAGTACCGGGCGATCCTCAAGGCCTGCCAGGAGACACCGCGAAGTCTGAAGCGGCGGATGGACGAGATCAACGAGATCTTCGCTCGCTACCAGAAGGCCAAACGCGGCCTTTCAGAGGGCAACCTGCGGCTCGTGGTGTCGATCGCCAAGAAGTACCGCAACCGGGGCCTGTCGTTCCTTGACCTGATCCAGGAGGGCAACGCCGGGCTGATGCGGGCGGTCGACAAGTTTGAATACCGCCGCGGCTTCAAGTTCTGCACCTATGCCACCTGGTGGATTCGGCAGGCGATCACTCGGGCAGTGGCCGATCAGAGCCGGACGATCCGGATTCCGGTGCACATGGTCGAGACCATGAGCCGGGTGCGGAACGTTGCTCGGCAACTGCTGCAAGAATATGGCCGCGAGCCGACGATCGAAGAGATCGCCGCCCGGGCCGGTACACCGGTGGACGAGACCAGGCGGGTGACGGCAATGAGCCGGTATCCGATCAGCCTCGACCGTCCGGTGGGCAACAGCGAAGACAGCCACTTCGGCGATCTGCTGCCCGATACCGGCGCGGAAAACCCGGCGGTTGGTGCTGCTCAGGAGATGCTCCGCAACCGGATCAGCAAGGTGCTCAAAAGCCTGTCCTACCGCGAGCGGGAAATCATCAAGCTTCGCTACGGACTGGGCGACGGCTACAGCTACACGCTGGAAGAAGTGGGCCACATCTTCAAGGTGACCCGGGAACGGATTCGGCAGATCGAAGCCAAGGCAGTCCGAAAACTGCAGGCCCCAGCCCGCAGTGAAGAGCTCTCGGGCTTCCTGGACTGACTTCACGGAAAACGCCGACATCCTGTCGGCTTTTCCTTGGGCGGAAGCATGAAAAGCCAAGGTTTTCATCCTTCCGCCGGTGCTCATTGGCGGCTTCTGGTTTCACGGAAAGACCGGGCTTCCTGCCCGGCTTTCCTTGGGCGGAACGCCACAAAGCCAAGGTTTGTGGCGTTCCGCTGGTGCCCATTGGCGGCTTCCTGCCGCCGGGTGGGGCTCGCTTCACGGCTTCCTCGCCGTAACACTGCTGGCCAGCGCGGGGGTGCCCCTGCCCACGAGCGAGCTCCGGCAGCGAGCGAAGCCTGGAGGGCGAAGCGCAGCGGACGGGCAGTGAACCGAGGCCAAGGATGGCCGACGTGAACGTTCAGCGAGTGGGCGTGGGCACCCCCGAGTGGCTGGCTGCTGGCTGCACGAAAAGCACCGACAGCCCACTGCAGCAAGACACGGCCCGGCGGCTAATTTACACTGGGCAATTCCCACAGCATTCACCAAGGAGCCCGCCGATGTTTCGCCCCCTCGCCGTCCTCGTCATCGCCACTGCTGCCAGCCTCGCCACCGCCGCTGAGCCGGCCAACTTTCCCCGCACCACGATCGACCTCGGTACCGTCGTTAGTGACCTGGATGCCTCAGTCCGTTTCTACACGGAAGGGGTCGGCTTTCAGGAACTCAAAGGATTCGACGTGTCTGCCGAACTTGCCGGAGCAGCCGGCCTGACCGACGACAAGCCGCTGAGTGTCCGCGTCCTCGTGCTTGGTGACGGGCCCACCGCTACGAAGCTCAAACTGATGCAGGTGGCCGGCACCGAGCCCAGAACCGGTGACAACACCTTCATCCATTCCCACACCGGGTTCCGCTATCTGACCATCATGGTGGCCGACACCGCCGCCGCCCTGGCCCGCCTGGAAAAAATCGGCGTAACACCGCTGGCCAAGTCACCGGTCACACTGCCGCAGAACCTGGCCCCCGGAATGTCGCTGACCTGCGTCAAGGATCCCGACGGCAATCTGGTGGAACTGATCGGGCCGACGCCGTAACCGCTGAATGTGCCACCGGCTTCAGTCGGCCGCTGACGGGATGATGCCTGCCCGCTCCAGCCAGTCAATTACTCGATTGGCAAGCTCCGGTGGTGTTCCGGCAGTCGAGTCGACCACTAGCTCGGCTGCCGTCGGCTCCTCGTAGGGATCGTCGATGCCCGTGAAGCCCTTGATCTCGCCGGCCCGGGCTTTTTTATAAAGGCCCTTGGGATCCCGCTGTTCGCAAACAGTCAGCGGCGCCTTGACGAAAACCTCAACAAAGTCGCCCGGCGGCAGCATTGCCCGTACGGCTTCACGGTCACGGCGATACGGACTGATGAACGCGGTCAGGGTGATGATGCCGGCCTGCACGAAAAGCTCGGCCACCGCTCCGATGCGGCGGATGTTTTCAGTCCGGTCCTCAGGACCGAACCCAAGGCCGAACCGTTTGGCAAAGGCCGCCCCGTGACGCGGTTCGAGCAGGACCGGTGAGGCAGTCAGGCCATGCCGGACGTTGTCACCATCGAGCACGAAACTGCGGTGCCCCCGGGCATGCAACAGGCTGTCGACCGCGTTGGCGAGGGTACTTTTGCCGCAGCCTGACAGGCCTGTGAACCAGACCACGCAGCCCCGGTGACCAGCATTGGCCTCCCGATCGGAACGGCTGACCGCGGCGGTGTGCCACCGGACGTCAACCAGCTCGTGGTCTGCTACGGACGAGTCATCCCGGGGGGACGGGGAATCGGATGCCATTGCGAATCCTTTCTGCCAATCGGCCCACTCACGGCTGCGGTTCGCCTGCCGGTGTCCTGAGCCTGTGGTCTACCAGCCACCCAGTTCCACCGTTTGGCGGAACCGATTCGCGGCGCCATTGGGCTGCCGCCGCTCTACTAGCAGCTCGACCTTGTCGCCGGGCCCGTGCCGGCCAATCAGCTGGGTGCAGACGTTGAAGTCGGGGACCGGCTGACCGTCAATTTCGACAATGATGTCCTGTGGCCGCAGGCCCGCCTTGTCGGCGGCTGAGCCGGCCTGCACACCGCTGACCAGGCACTGACCCATCAGCGGCGCCCCGGCGATGCCCAGTTTGCCCCCCTTGCGAACATCGATTTCGGCTCCGGGTAACCGCTGCTGCAAGTCGGTGACAACCTCGTCCGAAAAGCCGGCACCGAACAGGTCGATTCGTTCAATCCGCCGCAGCCGGCTGAGGGTCAGGGCATCTTTCGCCTCGAGCCGCACTCCATGAAAGCTCACGTAGGTGAGCTGACGCAGCCGGGTCAGCAGCCGGAGGGCTCGGCTGTCTCCCCGCCAGTTCTCATCGATTTCGACCCGCAGCCCAAACGGGCCGGCCTCATCGAAGACCGCCCCCAGTTGCTCAAGCATCTCTCGGGCGGAGACCGCCAGCGCGGCATCGTGGAAGTCGAGCGCAACTTCAGCCCGCTGGGCGATGGCCAGATCATGCTGGCCGGCAAGTGTCTCCAGGCCGGCCTCGGCGGCAGCCACCAACTCGGCATCGTCGCAGGCAAGTAGCTGCCGCAGAATATCGACCGCTCGCAGGGCCCGTTCAGGGTCGGCTCCCGCCGCCGCCGCAACCAGCGGATTGACCGCTGCGGCTCCCGCTGCTGCCAGCCGCTGAGAGGCCGCCTCGCGGGCAGCAAACTGCTCCGCTCCCAGCTGCTCGATGGCGGTGGAGATGACGGCTTCAGTTTCAGATGCTGCCCCGGCTGCCGGCAGCAGCGCCGCGAGCGATACAGCCGCCACAATCGAAAGGCAGGTCTCAAACCATCTCCACAGTCCAGGCTGATACCGACACTCAAGCATGGCGTTGATGGGAAAACCCGAGACGAAAAAAGAACCTGCCGGAGGGCTCCCCGGCTGCTTCAACTATATCACCCCCTCCCAGTTCACTCGCGGCCAGTTTGGGCGGGCTACACTTCATTTTATCGTCCTTTGCCCGCAAACGTGCCCATGCAACTGCCAATCCTCAACGCTCCCGCCCCGGCCGCTCCCCCGCTGCCACTGCACCCCGACGATCTCGCCGCCCGCGGCTGGGACTCGGTCGACGTCGTCTTCGTGACCGGTGACGCCTACGTCGATCACCCAAGCTTCGCCAACGGCCTGCTGGCCCGGCTGCTGGAATCTGCTGGATTCCGGGTGGCAGTGGTGGCCCAGCCCGACTGGCGGAACTGCGACGCCTGGCGGCAGTTCGGCCGCCCGCGGCTCTTCTTTGCCGTTTCGGCGGGCAACATGGACTCGATGATCAACCACTACACTGCCAATCGGAAGGTCCGCAACGATGACGCCTATTCCCCCGACGGCCAGATGGGGCGGCGGCCGGACCGGGCCACACTGGCGTACTGCCAGCGGGCGCGGGAGGCTTTTCCCGGCACTCCCGTCGTGGCTGGCGGTGTGGAGGCGAGCCTGCGACGGATCGCCCACTATGACTACTGGAGCGACACGGTACGGCGGTCGATTCTGCTCGATGCCAAGGCCGACCTGGTCGCCTTCGGCATGGGCGAGCGGACGATTCTGGATATTGCCCGGGGGCTGGCCGCCGGCAAGACGGTGGGCGATCTCCGTGGCCTCCGCGGCGTCGCCTACCGGCTGGGAGCAAGCGAGCCGGTGCCAGCCGATGCCCGAACGTGCGAACTGCCCGACTTCGAGGCGGTGAAGAGCGACCCACTCGCCTTCTGCGAGATGACCCGCATCTCCCACCTTGAGACCAATCCCCACAACGCCAAGCGGCTGGTGCAGCGGCACGGCCGCGAAGCGGTGGTGGTCAATCCGCCGGCCCTGCCGCTGGACGAATCGGAAATGGACCGGGTCTATGCCCTGCCCTTCACCCGCCGGCCGCATCCGCGGTACGGCACGGCCCGGATCCCAGCCTTCGAGGTGGTCCGCGACAGCGTCCAGATCATGCGGGGCTGTTTCGGTGGCTGCACCTTCTGCTCGATCACCGCGCACGAGGGCCGAATCATCCAGAGCCGGTCGCGCGAGTCGATCGTCGCCGAGGTCCGACAGCTGGCCGCCCAGCCCGACTTCAAGGGCACTGTTTCGGACATCGGCGGGCCGACGGCCAACATGTACCAGATGCGGTGCAGCCGGCCGGAGGTCGAGGCGAAGTGCCGCCGGCTCTCCTGTGTGCACCCCACGATCTGCAAGCTGCTGGGGACCGACCACGGGCCATTGAAGCAGGTGATGCGGGAAACCCGGGAAATCCCCGGCGTGAAACGCGTGCTCGTGGCCAGTGGCGTGCGGATGGATCTGGCTCGCCGCGACCCCGAATATCTGCAAGAGCTGGCCGAGCATCATGTCGGTGGTCACCTCAAGGTGGCTCCGGAGCACACCGACCCCGGCGTGCTCGACCTGATGAAGAAGCCTTCGGCCAACGACTATCTGGAGTTCGACAAGGCCTTCAAGGCGGCCAGCCGCCAGGTAGGCAAGCGGCAGTACACGGTGCCCTACTTCATTGCCAGCCATCCTGGCAGCGGCATCACCGAGATGATCGACTTGGCCGTCTTCCTCAAACGAAACGGCTACCGGCCCGACCAGGTCCAGGACTTCATTCCCAGTCCCTTCGACATCGCCGCCTGCATGTACCACACCGGGCTGGACCCAATGACTGGCAAGCCGGTGACAATCACCAAGGGACTTCGCGACCGCCGCATGCAGCGTGCCCTCCTGCAATTCTTCAAACCGGAGCACTATTTTGAGGTTCGTCGGGCCCTCGAGCAGGCCGGCCGGCAGGACCTGATCGGCTCGGGCTGTGACTGCCTGATTCCGGAGCGGCCGCCTCGCGAGGCCCTTGACCGGAAACGTCGGGAGGCCACCCGAGCCCTCACCGAACAGACCTCAGGCGACCACATCCGCGGCGGGCGGGCCGGTCGCGGGAACCGTCGGGCCAAAGTGTCCCGCGGACGGAAGACGGTCGGCTACCGCCCCAAACGGGCCGGCAGCGAGTGAGCGTCTCGGATCATGCTCATCTCGGAGGCAAACAAGGACTCACCAGGTTCTTCACGGAATTGAATGGTTGAAGGGCGTTGCCCATGCCAATCGAGCGGCATCGGAAACTGAGCGCAGCCTGGATCGCGAAGCGAAGTTTCCGCCGAGTGAGTGAAGGATCGGATGTCCGGAGCGAACGTCTGGCGAAATGGCATGGGCAACGCGCCGACGCGCTCAGAAACAACCCCTGAAAATTCCCCTGGAAGAATTCACCACGAAGGCACGAAGAACGCGCAGGGAGTTGGGCCTCTGACGCCATATCTTCGTGTCCTTCGTGCCTTCGTGGTCAAAAAATGAACACGTGGGTTGATTCTGCGTAACAACTGAGAGAGGCTCCAGGAAGCGGCGACGGGCCGCGTGGACCGAGATGACTCGACTGTTGGGGGGATGACCGATGACCCGAACCATGCTTTTCCTGACGCTGGCCACCGGTCTGCTCCTGACGGTGCCGACAACTGCCGAAGCGGTCAGCCCGCGAAATCCATACCGCACCTTCAACCTCGGTGGCGTCAACTACGGCTCGATGCGGTGGGAGCAGGCCCAGCGGCAGGGCCGCCGGGTCTGGCCCTACAACGGCCGCTATTCGCGGTCATCGCGGCGTTCGAACCCAACGCTGACGCTCGGCGGCATCAGCGGTGCAGGTGGCGGCGTGATCGTCCGCCAGGGAGGCCGCACCACCAGCAGCACGACCACGGGTGCCGTCACCCGCAGCCGGCAGACCTCACGCTGAGCCGGTGGGAGCCGGTGGCGGGTCATCCTGGTAGATCCGGTATTTCTTGGTCACCAGCGCACCGCCCCGTTCCAGCGTCCGCTTGGAGAGATGGTTGCTCTCAAGCACCCAGGAAAACTCCACTTCCTGCATGCCCCAGTCGTAAAGCCGGGGCACCAGTGCGGCATGCAGCACCAGGCCGACCCCCCAGGCCTGGTACTCGGGCACAACATTCGTGCTGATCGCCCGCATCCGCTTGATCTCCCTCTTGTTCCAGAGCAGCTTGAGGAAGCCGAAGGGGAACAGCCGGCCGTTGATCGCCTTGATGCGGGGGTTGTAGTCGAGCAGGCAGAAGACCGTTCCGATCGGCTTGCCTTCGACCTCGGCGACCAACGAAAGCTCCGGCACGATCAGGTGCTTGAGGCTGGTGGCCATATGTTCGACCTCACCGGCTGAGAGGGGCACGAACCCCCAGGTACCGGCAAGGCTGGTGTTGTAGATCTCCAAGAACATTTTCACTTCGTCGCTGAACCGGGACCGGTCGAGCGAGCGAACTGAGACGCCAAACCGCTCCTTCACGCCTTCGACCATGACCCCCAGTTTCGAGTCAAGTCCCTCGAGCATCGACATCTCGCCCCAGAAGGCGTAGAGATCTTCGACCTTCCCAAAGCCGCAGCCTTCGACCAGGCGACCGTAGAAGGGCTGGTTATGTGTCATCATGAAGAACGGAGCCGTATCGAAACCCTCAATCAAGAGGCCGCACTCGTAGTTGAGCGACGGGTTGACTGGCCCGCGGATGGCGGTCATTCCCCGGTCGGCCAGCCACTGCCGGGTGGCAGCAAACAGGGCAGCGGCTGTCTCGGGATCTTCGTCAGATTCGAAGAATCCGAAGAACCCGCGGCTTTCCTGATACCGCTCGACATGCCCCCGATTGACAATGGCGGTGATCCGGCCAACATCCCGGCCGTCGCGGACCGCCAGAAACGATTGGCTGCGATTCCGCTCATAAAATGGATGCGGCCTGAAGCCGAGCAGCTCCTCCTGCGAGAGCCGCAGCGGCGGCACCCAGCAGGGGTCATCAGCATAGATTCGCCAGGCAAGGTCGATGAAGCGTCGCTGCTGACCGCGGCTGTCAACGGGTTCGATGGTGACGGACGGCACGCGGTGACTCCTCCGGGCAGGCGGGCAAACAGGACCTTGTTATTCGTCGGCTGCCGGCGACCAGTGATCGCTCATCTCACCAACGCAGCCGATTCTGCTTCGTGGCCGGAAAAATCGTCAACGCCGGCACCCCTCCTTTGGGCCGCCTCTGGCAAAAGTTGCACGGGCCGATTTTCCGATTATCTGTTGTGGGAGCGGGAGATGGTGGCCGATTGTCGGTCGCCTCGCGATCGTTCGGGGGCGGCCGACGATTGTTGCTTCGGCTCGCTCGACGCAGAGGGTTCTCGTTTGATCGCCATGAATACTACCGCATCAGCCCCGGCTGCCGTCGGCCACGGCAGCTGCCTGGTGACCGGCGGCACCGGCCTTGTCGGCAACAATGTCGTTCGCCGATTCCTCGAGCAGGGCCGCCGGGTCCGGGTACTGGTCCGGCCGCGTCGGGGCGGCACCGATCCTTCCCTCGAAGGCCTGGCGGTTGACCAGGTGGTCGGCAGGCTGGAGGACGAACCCAGCCTCCAGCAGGCGGTTGATGGTACCAGCCTGGTGATTCACTCAGCGGCGGTCGTGCACTGCGGCTGGCGTCACCGCGACGAGATGCACCGCGTCAATGTCGAGGGAACCGCCCGCTTGGCCCGGGCGGCTCGGCGGGCCGGCGCCCGCTTTGTCCATGTCTCGAGCGTCGATGCCCTCGGCCTGCGTGCCGACGGCGTGCCTGGCGATGAAGAGACACCGCCGGGCGGCATGGTGGAGTGCCCCTATGTCGTCACCAAGCGGGAGGCCGAGGCAGCCGTGCTGGCAGAGGTGGCCCAAGGGCTCGATGCCGTCATCGTCAACCCGGTCTACATGATCGGCCCCTGGGACTGGAAACCATCAAGCGGCCGGATGCTTCTGGAAGTCGGCAGCGGCAAGGGGCTGCTGGCCCCTCCCGGGGCGAACGACTTTGTCGATGTGCGGGACGTGGTCGCCGGCATCGAGTCGGCGGCGGCGCGGGGCCAGACCGGTCGCCGCTACATCCTCGGTGGACATCCGCTGACCTACCTTGAGGCCTGGCGGACCTTCGCCGAGGTGACCGGCCGCCGCCCGCCGCTGGGCAACGCCCCACCGCTGGCCGTCCGCACCGCGGGCTGGTTCGGTGATCTGGCCGCCGCCGTGCTCCGCCGCGAACCGCCGGTCAACTCTGCGGCCGCCAGCATGTCGATGCTGCGGCACAACTTCTCCTGCCAGCGGGCGGTCACGGAACTGGGCTACCGATTCCGGCCGTTCCTCGAGACGGTGGCCGATGCCTGGATCTGGTTCTGTGAGCACGGCTACGCCGGCAGCCAGCCAGAGCGGTACACTCTTTCGGCATCATGCCCCACATCCTGCTCGTCGAAGACGAGAACCATCTCGCCATCGGCATCCGGTACAACCTGACTTCCGAAGGGTTCACCGTCACGGCCGTCGCCGACGGTCACGAGGCCCTCGCCGTGTTCGAGCAGGCTGACCCCGAGGTCGATCTGGTCCTCCTCGATCTGATGCTGCCCGGGATGAGCGGCTACACGGTCTGCGAAACGCTCCGTGCCCGCGGCAGCCTGGTGCCGGTGGTGATGCTGACCGCCCGAACCCTGGTCGAAGATCGTATTCGTGGCTTTGACGCTGGCGCCGACGTCTACCTGCAAAAGCCGTTCGACCTCGACGAACTGCTCTCAGTGATCCGCAGCCTGCTCAGCCGCCGGGGGAATAGCGGAGCCGACGCGCCACCGCGGGCCGACAACAGCTTCAGCTTTGGCCGGGTCAAGGTGAACTTTGACACCTGGGAGATCCGCTGTGATGACCAGCCGGTGCGGCTGACCGCCCTTGAGATGAAGCTGCTGCGTTACCTGATCGAACATGAAGGGGTGGTTGTGTCGCGGGCCGAACTGCTGAAGAACGTCTGGGGCATGGAGCGGGCTCCGGCCACCCGGACGGTCGACACCTTCATGCTCAATCTCCGCCGTGCCTTCGAGGCCAATCCATCGAAGCCCCGGCATTTTCTCTCGGTCCGCGGGGCAGGCTACCGGTTTGTGAGTGAGCCGGAGGCAGAGCATCCTCCGGCGTCAGCCTAGGTTCTGTCTGAAAAGGCTACCGCGGGCCCGGGAGTGAGCTGCTTTGATCTCTGGCAAGGAGGGTGAAGCAGCCAGATTTGCAAATCTGGCGCTGGCGCCGGACGTAGCCAGAGGGCAAATGAGCCGCTCGAAGCCAGGTCTGGGTTTCAGACAGAGCCGAGCAGGGCAGTGACCGCAGCGGACGGATCGTCACTGGCCAGCAGCGACTCGCCAACCAGCATCGCGTCGATACCCGCCGCCTCCAGCCGTTCGACATCGGACCGGCTGCGGATGCCACTCTCGGCGACCAGAACGCACTCCGCCGGCACCTGATCCCGCAGCCGGAGTACATGGCCGATATCGGTGGTCATGGTCCGCAGGTCGCGGTTGTTGATGCCAATCAGTGTCGCCCCGAGAGCAAGCACCCGGGGCAGGTGTTCCTCTCCATGCAGTTCAACCAGCGGCGTCATGCCAAGGTCGAGGATCTGCCGGTAGAGGCTCCGCAGGTGACAGTCATCGAGGCATTCGGCAATCAACAGGACGGCATCGGCACCGTGGGCCCGGGCCTCGACCACCTGATAGGAGTCAATGACGAACTCCTTCCGCAGCACCGGCAGCGACACCGCGGCCCGGGCAGCCATGAGGTCGGCCAGGCAACCGCCAAAGCCTTCGCGATCGGTCAGCACGGAGAGGGCAGCCGCGCCGGCAGTGGCATAGCCGCGAGCGATATCGGCCGGCTCGGCCCCGGGCCGGATTTCACCGGCGGAGGGGCTGCGGCGTTTGAATTCGGCGATCAGGCGAATGCTGCCCGAGGCGGCGACCGCAGCGAAAAAGTCCCGTGGTGGCGGGGCGGTGGCCAGTTGTGCCTCAAGGGCAGCCAACGGCTGGGCCGCTCGGGTCGCCGCCACCTCCTGCCGTTTCCGTTCCACGATTCTGTCGAGCACCGAAGCCATCGAGCACCCTGTAAAAAGTAATGTGATCGGCCGGAGTGTATCACCGGCAGACTGAGAATTGCCGGAAGCAATCTGTAAAGTCGGCGGCAGCCACTCGGAGGTACCCACGCCCACTCGCTGGACGTTCACTCAGGCCATCGTGGCCTTCGTTCACTGCCCGTGCGCTGCGCTTCGCCATCCTGGCTGCGCTTGCTTACGGAGCCCGCTCGCGGGCAGGGGCACCCCGTCGCTGTTCAAGCGTGGAATGAAGCAGGAAGCCTGGAGCGGAAGCGACCGGACGGCGGCACGAGTGGTGCCGCACTGCCCACACCGACTGCCTCCCGGCGGCAGGATGCCGCCAGGAAGCACCAGCGGGCGGAGGCCCGCCAAGGAAAGTCGGGCAGGATGCCCGAGCTTTCCGTGTAGCCAGCTGCCGCCAATCAGCACCAGCAGAAGCCTGCGAACCTTGGCTTCGCAGGCTTCCGACCAAGGAAAAGCCGACAGGATGTCGGCGTTTTCCGTAAAGCCAGCAGCACCCGGCGGCAGGATGCCGCCAGGAAGCACCAGCGGGCGGAGGCCCGCCAAGGAAAGTCGGGCAGGATGCCCGAGCTTTCCGTGTAGCCAGCTGCCGCCAATCAGCACCAGCGGAAGCATGCGAACCTTGGCTTCGCAGGCTTCCGCCCAAGGAAAAGCCGACAGGATGTCGGCGTTTTCCGTAAAGCTAGTGCCGGAAGTGCCGCCGCGACGTGAACACCATTGGCAGGCCGGCAGCGTCGGCGGCGGCAGTGACCTCCGGGTCGCGCTTCGACCCACCCGGCTGGATCACAGCGGCGATGCCGGCCTCCTTGATCAGCTCGATCGAGTCGGGGAAGGGAAAGAACGCATCCGAGGCGAGCACACCACCGCGGGCCCGGTCACCCGCCTTCTCCAACGCGATTCGCACCGCATCGACACGACTGGTCTGGCCGACGCCCGCACCAACCAGGCTGGTCCCCTGGCAGACGGCGATGGCGTTGCTGGTCAAGCGTCGCACCATCGTGAAGGCAAAGTCGAGCGGCTGAGTCAGCTCAGGCAGCGGCTGTACCTGCGTTACCACCCGCCAGCTGGCCGGGTCATCGGGGGTCTCGTCGGGCCGCTGAGCCAAAACCGCACCGGCGACGCTCCGCAGTTCGAGGCCGGCCGTGGGAGCCCAGGGGTCTCCCGGTGGTACTTCTACAAGCCGGACGCTCGCCTTCCAGGTCGGCCGTGTCGTGAGGGCCTCAACCGCCTCCTGCGTAAAGGCTGGAGCAGCGACCACTTCCACGAACATGCCGGGCTGCAGCAGCCGCTCGGCGGCGGCGGCGTCGAAGGTACGATTGACCGCCACAATCGAACCGAACGCACTGGTCGGATCGGCGGCCATCGCGGCGGCCAGGGCGGCCCCGACGCTGACGGCACTGGCAGCGCCACAAGGGTTGGTGTGCTTGATGACGACTGCACCGGGATCCTGAATCAGCCCGGCCAGCCGCACGGCGGCATCGAGGTCGAGCAGGTTGTTGTAGGAAAGTTCCTTGCCCGACAGCTGCCTCAGCCCCGCCAGCCCCAGGTGAGTGTCGGCCGGGGCGAACATCGCCGCGGTCTGATGGGGGTTTTCACCATAACGGAGGGTGAGCCGTCGCTCGAGGCTGAGCGTGAGCCGGGCCGGCAGGGGTGGCTCGTCGGCCTCCACCGTTGCGGCGACCGGTTCAGTCGTACTGGCGACCAGTCCGGCATGACGGGCCATCCAGCGGGCAATGATGGCGTCATATTCGGCAGTCCGCTCGAAGGCCCGGGCGGCCAACAACCGGCGATCGGCCAGCGTTGTGCCCCCCCGGCCGATGGCAGCGATCGCCTCGTCATACTGATCGGGGCCGGTTACGACAGCTGTGAACTGATGGTTTTTGGCTGCCGCCCGAACGAGGCTCGGCCCGCCAATGTCGATCAGTTCGATCGCAGCGGCCGGTGTGCAGCCGTCGCGGTCGATCACGCTGGCGAACGGATAGAGATTGACCACGATCAATTCGAATCGGCCAATCCCGTGGTCTGCCAGCACCTTGAGATCATCGGCCCGATCACCACGGGCGAGGATGCCGGCGAAAACATGCGGATGGAGGGTTTTTACCCGGCCATCGAGCACCTCCGGGAAGCCGGTGACATCCGAAACATCCTCGACGGTGACGCCAAACCCCTCAAGTGCCCGGGCAGTTCCGCCGGTGCTCACGGCCACAACGCCGGCCGCTTTCAGGGCGGCTGCCAGCCGGTCGAGGCCGGTCTTGTCGTAGACGCTGACCAGGGCCCGCCGGATCGGCACGATGCTGGTGCCCACGTCGGCAGAAGATGACGAACTGGACGGGGTGGCGGAAACCGGGGACGGGAACTGCGACATCAATAACCTCGGGGAAACGCGGACACGACAGGCCGGATGGACTGAGGCCGATTAGAACCGGCCGGCGGCAGTCTCGGAAGGGCGGGACGCGGCGGGCAGATCGACCTCCATCACCGTGCCCTGGCGGGTCAGCCGGCTCTTGATCAGCACCCGGCCGCGGAGCTGCTTGACGATCGACTTGACCAGAAACAGGCCGAGACCGGTGCCAGGCGTTGCTCGCTCCAGTTCATTGCCCAGCCGGACGAACCGTCGGAATACCTGCGTCCGTTCCGCCAGCGGGATCCCGGGACCGTTATCGATAACCCGGACGAGTACCCGCCCCCGGCCGGTTGCCTCAAGTTCGACCTCCACCTGGGGATCGGGCAGCGAATACTTCACGGCGTTATCGATGAGATTCCGGAAGACGATCTCGAGATCGGCTTCCCGCCCTTGGGCCCGCAGACCGGCGGCCCGCGAGGCGGCGGCGATCACGATCCGGTCACGGGCAACCCCATGCCGCTGGACCACCCGATCGGCGGCCTGCTCGAGCACCGGGAGCACCTCAGCCGCTTCGGCGTCGGTCGACAGCGGCCGCTGAATCGTCTTGGCGGCATCGAGCAGATGGTCGATCAGCGTGTCGAGCCGTTCCACGTCCTGCAGCATGAAGCGGTGAAAATCGGCCTGCTCTGCGGCGGGAACCGGTCGGCGGGTGAGCGTCTGCAGATAGAGCTTGAGGGACGCCAGCGGACTTTTCAGTTCATGCGTCACGCTGTCAATGAAATTGCTCTGTCGCTGGGAGAGGGCGATCGCCTTGACTGCCAAGGCCAGGTAGATGATCACCCCGACGAGCACCAGCACCAACAGCGTGACCCCAACGGCCAGCACCGCCCAGTAGAAGGCTGCATTCTTGGAGCCGAGGGCGGCGGCGATGCTGACCAGGACCCAGCCGACCACCAGCGCGATGATCGAAACGATCAGCACCACCCCCAGCAGAATCGGCCAGCCGAGCGAGCGGCGAGGTTCCACGGCATCTCCTTGTTTCGGGTACAACCCAAACCTACTCCGGCTGCAGGAGCATGTGAACGCCCAGCCGCCATGGCCCACTGCGTCCAGGACCTGCATGTCCGTTTCAGCTCCCGATCCTACCCCGCGCCATCGCGGACCCATCTGCCTGGCCGTCGGCCGACTCGAACTGCAGTTTCACTGGCGGGCCGACCGGTGGGCCCATCACCTATTCCGCGATGGCGTTGCCTGCTGGCAGTCGGTTGAGAATCTGCCAGACCTGCCCATCTCCTCGTCGCTGGGCATCACCGTGAACTGGCCCGCCTCGCCGGTGTTCACCGAGGTGAGTCTGGTTGAGACGGCGAGTGGCCCGGCCCTGCTGGCTGTCGGCCGGGCGGGCCGGTCGCACTTTTCGGCAAGCCTGGCAGCGGCGCCGGACTCGTCCGACACGATCGTGGCTGAGTTGGCCTGCCGGCTTCATGAGCCGCCCGGCTGGCTTGGATCGACCTACCAGCCGTTGCCACCTGATGGGCCGGCCGCTCCGTCAGCAGGCTGGCTGGCAGTCAGACCACCCTGCCCAGCCGATCTCCAGCTCCCCGCCACCATCTGCTGGGCCTACCATCTCACTCCGGCTGGCATCCGGGCTCTTCCCCCGGCATCTTGCGGGCCGCTCCTGTTTCGGTCAAATTGAGGGAATCGACAGGAAAATCGCCGTCAAACCTGCCGGTCGATCTGAGATGAGGTGCCGATGTTTGATGTGATTGAGCAGCTGAAGGCCGAGTGGACCGACAAATACGTCGTGGTGGCCTCGCCGGCTCCGGAACTGGCCCGCTTCGCCCAAGCCACCGGCACGGTTCGCACGGTCAACATGAACGGCCGCTGCCTGGTTGAATTCGACCAGTTCAACAACATTGGCTGGTACGACATTGACCCGTCGTTCCTCAAGATTGTCACCGAACCGCTGCCCAAGCCGGAGAAGCCGGCGGCTGCGAAAAAAACCGCCAAGCCAGCGGCTGCGACCCCAGCGGCCACAGAAAAGCCGGCGGCCAAGGCGGCAGCCGGCAAGCGGCCCTCGACGGCCGACATTCTGGCTGCCGCCCGCGGTGGAGCCAAACCAGCGGCCAAACCAGCAGCCAAGCCGGCTGGGAAGCTCTCGACGGCTGAAATCCTGGCTCAGGCCCGGGCCGGGAAAGCCGCTGCCCCGCCGGTAGCCGAGCCGGCCCCGGAACCCGTCGCTGCCGAACCAGAGCTGCCCGCGACCGAGGAGCCCGTCGCCGAAACAGTCTCCGAGCCGGCAGCTGAAACCCCAGTTGGAGATCTGCCAACCACGACGGCAGACAAGATCGCCTGGTGCCGGCAGCACGACGCCAAGTAGGCTCATTGGCACTGTTAATGCCGCTGGGTAGCCCCGGCCCGGAACCTGTGCTCGCGTTCAAGGAGGAACTGCCATGCCCAATGCGGGAATCTGCCGACCGGTCTGGTTTTCCGTCGCTGCAACAGTTGTGCTGATCAGTGCTGGCTGCAGCCGGATCGGTGACCATCCCCTGGTCAATGCCGCAAAAGAGGAAGTCAGCCTGAACGAGCGGTCGCAGGCCATGCTTGGGCAGCCACTGCTTTGGCCCGGTCCCGTCACCGGTCGCGCCAATGAGGTCGACGGCATCGCCGCGATGCAGATTCCGGTGACTGGGCCAAAGCTATCCGGCACGGTCATCGTGGAGGGCAAGAAGTTTGGTAACGACTGGGGGGTGACGCAACTGGAGGTACGGCCGGAGGGAGGCGACAAGCTTTCGCTGACAGCCGACCTGGCCGCCCGCACCGGCGTCGACACCCCAACCTTCGATCCGAGCGCTGCCACAAGCACACCCGCCACCGACACCGCACCGCCACCGGCCGAAATCACCATCGACCTCCCCCCTGGCATTCCCGGACAGGATTAGCAGGCTGAGCTACCGGTGGATAAGCCCGCCGCGGCAATCTTGTTCGGCACACTGCGTGCGGGGTCGATACAGCCCGTTTAACTTGCGGCTCACTTCAGGCTGTTTTGGACCTGATTGGGTGACTGGCAGGATGCCCGAAAGAACGTTGGGCGAGATGGCATGGGCCCACCCCGACGCTCCGGAGACTTCTCTCACGCCTGAGCCGTCAACACCTTTGAGGCTCAGGTCATTTCACGGAGCCGGGCCAGTTCCTCTTCCTTGCCGATGACCAGCAGGATCTGGTCTTCCATCAGCTTCATGCGGCCCTCCGGAAACATCATGAACTGGCCCGACATGATGTTCTTGAGCCCGAGCACAAAGACACCCACCTTGTTCCGCAGGTCGGCGTCGGCGAGGGTCTTGCCCTCCAGTGATTCCGGCACCGTGATTTCGACCACGCTGTACTCGGGGTCGATCGGCAGGAAGTCGAGCACGTTCGGCCAGCTCGCCTTGTCGGCCAGTTCGCGGGCCACCTCCTCCTCCGGATAGACCACGCGGTTGGCCCCAAGGTGCGAGAGGATCTTGCCGTGCTCCTTGGTGACCCCCTTGACCACGATCTCGCGGGCGCCGAGTTCCTTCACATGGAGCGTGGCCAGCAGCGACTTTGAGATCGTCTCGCCCAGCGAGATGAAGACCGAGGTGGCGTCCTTGATCGGGAGATTCTCGAGCAACTCCCGGTCGGTGGCATCGCCGATGATCGCCTCGTGGATGGTGTTCTTGACCGCTTCGAGGCGATCCCGGCGGGAATCGACACCAGTGACCCGGCAGCCGTTGTCAGCAAGTCTGGTCGCCAGGGCCGAACCGAAGGAACCCATGCCGAGCATGATGAATCGTTTACTGCTGGTCGAAGCCATAGCGGACTAGCCGACAAGCGGCTCCTCCTCGGGGTAGTTGGGCTGGTAGCTAGGCCGCTGCCGCGACAGGGCAACCGCCACGGTGATCGGGCCGAGCCGGCCCAACAGCATCAGCATGATCAGGATCGTCTTGCCGCCCCCCGACAGGTCGGGAGTGATACCGGTCGACAGGCCGACGGTGCCGAGGGCCGAGATCACCTCAAACAGCGCGTCGAGAAACCAGCGCGGACGCTTGCCCGCCAGGCCGTCGTTTTCGACAACCAGCAGCAGGACGAGGGCGGCGATGGCGATGGCCACAAACACAAGCGCCGTCGCCGTGGCCCGCTCGACTGCCCGTTCGGGAATGGTCCGCTTGGCGAAGTTGGCCCGTATTTGCCCGCGGAAGCTCGCCCCCGCCCGGGTCAGCAGGGTCATGAAGGTGCTCACCTTGAAGCCACCGCCGGTTGAACCCGGCCCCGCCCCGACCGCCATCAGCAGGATGGCCAGAAACAGCGTCGCGCTCGAAAGGCTGCCATAGTCGACGGTGTTGAAGCCGGCGGTACGGCAGGTGGTCGAGTGAAACAGTCCCAGGAGCAGCCGGCTGCCCAGCGAGCGGCCCGCCAGAACCCCATCCCATTCAATCACCCAAAAACTGACCGCCCCAAAAGCCAGCAGCACCGCGGTGCCCAGCAGCATCAACTTCGAGTGCATGTGCAGCCGCTCCCAGAGCGGCTCCCGCCGCCACAGCCGGGAAGCAATATCGAAAATGACCGGAAACCCGATGCCGCCAACTACCACTAGGCCACAGACGATCAGATTGACCGGCACGTTATCGGCATAGGGCACCAGGCTGTTGTCGGCGAGGGCGAAACCAGCGTTGCAAAATGCCGAGATCGAGTGGAAGGCGGCCCGCCAGATCACCTCGATTGGGTCGCGGCTTCCCCAGTTTGCCAGGGAAAGCAACAAAAATCCGATCAGCTCAGCCACGAGCACGACCACCAGCACCATCAATGCCAACTGCCGGAGCCCACGGCTCGACTTGATGCCAAGTGTCTCGGCAATCACCGCCCGCTGCCGGACAGTCGCCTCCCCCCCCATTTGGAAGAGCAGCAGGGTTGTGATCGTCATGATTCCCAGCCCGCCCAGCTGGATCAGCACCAGAATCACCCCCTGGCCGAACAGCGAGAAATCTTCGGCGGTCGAGCGAACTGTCAGCCCGGTGACACAGCAGGCGCTGGTGGCCGTAAAAAATGCATCGATCGGCTCTAGCGGTGGCCGCCCCGGCGCCCGGGCGGCCGGCAGGAGCAACAGCCCTGTCCCGCAGGCGATCGCCCCGAGGTAGGTGAAGAACGACCAGCGGGCCGAATAACTGGTCAGCGATCCGGTGAATTCAGCCATCTGCCGCGGCGGTACGGAATGCCCACTCTCAAGCAAACATCCGCGACCCGTGCGGGGGATGCGACAGTCGCCGCATGCCGAACCCCGCTGGCCATCCCCGTATGCTACTTCCCCGGTGATCGCCGTGGCAAACCCTGGGGTGCGGCCGGCTGCCAGCCGGCCGCACGAACAGAAAATTCATCCCTCCTTTCCAAATGTTTGACTCGGCTGAACTGCGGCCCATAATGTCGAAGCTCAACGCGCTTTTCGCACCCTGCAATGGCATCCCGCCATCCCCTCGGCAGGCACTGGGTGGCCGCCTTGGCCGCCAAAGCAGCAACCGGTTGAGCAGAGAACTCGGAGACTTCGGGACGGCCCGTTGTCTTGTCGAGCAGGAGTCAATTGTCAGTCAGCAAGGAGTTGTTGGTTTCCATGGCAAGAATTCGCAACGTGTTCGAAATCATTGAGCTCTATGGTCATGACGAGAACTTTGAGCCGCATGTCAGCGAAGAGTTCATCCCCACGGCCGCGCCCGCCGGTTCCCGGCAGAAGATCGACGTCCTAGCGGAGCGGATCCAGCGGGGCATGCCCCTCTGGCACCCTGAGGACACAACCGATTCGGCCGACCTGATCGCCGCCGGCAACACGGCCTGACCGGCCGTAGGACACGCTGCCGCGGCAGTTTGCAGAGCCGGTGGCCCCAGACGCCCCCGCGGAATGCGGGCTACCGGATTGAAATCGGGCCGTGCCTGGTTTTTGTAACAATCGACTGAACCGCTGCGAACAAGGTGCGGTTGGAGCTTGAATGAACAACAGCCGGCGGCCGCCGGCTGTTGTCGTTGCCGTCGGGCACTTACCCCCCCCGCTTGCCCCGGAGCGCCTGCTCAATGTCGCGCTGGGCCGTCTGCGCTTTGAGTTTTTGCCGCTTGTCGTGGACCTTGCGGCCCCGTCCGATCCCCAGCAACACCTTCACCCGGCCGTTCTTGAAATAGGCCTTCAGCGGCACCAGCGTCAGCCCCTTCTCGTATCCGAGACCGGCGAAGCGGCCAATCTCCCGGCGGTGCAGCAGCAATTTGCGGGGCCGCTTGGGCTGGTGATTGAGTTGGTTGGCCTTTTCATACTCGGGGATGTCACAACCGATCAGCCAGACCTCGCCGCCCTTGACCCTGCCGTAGGCCTCGTCGAGTGACATTTTCCCCGATCGCAGGCTCTTGACCTCACTGCCGACCAGAGCGATGCCACATTCAAGGGTATCGAGAATCTCGTAGTTGTGCCGGGCCTTGCGATTTTCCGCGACCACCCGTTCGGCCGGCTTTTCCTTGCCCGCAGCCTTGCCATTGCCCGCCCTCTGGGCGGAGCCGGCGGCAGTCGGTTTGGGAGCAGCCATGGATGATCTCCGAAAGCAAGGGCCGCCTGTGTAAGCCACCCCACGATCCTGCGATGATTTGCTGTCGAAGGTACACTACCGGGCAACCGGTCGGGCAGGTGGCCACGCCGTGGCCGCAGCAAAACGCAGGGTGAGACATGTTTTGGATGCATTTTTGCCATCGTCCCCGCCGGGGGCGAATTGCCTTCGTCGCCACGCTCATCGCCGCGGCACTCCCGTGCCATCGCCCGCAGGCGGCCGACTGGCCCGACTGGCGGGGGCCCCTCCAGGATCGGCATGCCGTCTCGACCGGCCCACTGGTGACGAGCTTTGACCCGGAATCGGGTGAAAACATCCTCTGGCAAAACGAAGAGGCGGAGGGCATTTCGACGCCGATCATTTATGAGGGCCGCCTTTACATTCTGGTGCGGCACCGGCCCGGCACATCCGAGGAGGCCGAGAAGGTGCTCTGCCTTGATGCCCGGACAGGTGAGAAACTCTGGGAGAACATTTTTAACGTCTATCTTTCCGACGTACCGGCTGAGCGAGTTGGCTGGTCGTGCGTAATCGCCGACCCCGCCACGAAACAGATCTTTGCCCACGGTGTCTGCGGTGTGTTCACGGCGATCGATGCCGAGACCGGCACCACCAACTGGCAGCGGTCACTTCATGAGGAGTTCGGCTTCCTCTCGACCTACGGCGGCCGCACCAACCGGCCGATCGTTTTTGAGGATCTTGTTGTCGCCAGTGCCGTCGTCACCGGCTGGGGCCGGACGGCCAAGCCGGCCCATCGCTTCCTCGGCATGGATACCACCACCGGCGAGGTTCGCTGGATGAACGGCACCCGGGAACTGCCTGCCGACACCACCTATTCAACCCCGATGCTTGCCGCCGTTGACGGGGCGGCAGCGATGATCTTCGGCTCCAGTGACGGCGGCATCTGGAATCTCCAGCCCCGCACTGGCCGACCGATCTGGAACTATCAACTCTCCCGCCGTGGTCTCAATGTCGCCCCGCTGGTGACCGCAGAGGGCATCTACATGTCGCAGGCGGAAGAGAACCTTGACAACACCTCGATGGGTGCCGCCGTCAAAATCGCCCTTGGTGGCAGCGGTGACGTTACCTCCAGCAACCGCGTCTGGGAGCGGAAGGCGATCGTCGATGGCAAGGCGATGCCAGTGGTGCTGGGTGAGCGGGTCTATTTCGTCGAGGATGGGGCCAAGGTGCATGCCTTCGACCGGACAACCGGCAAGCCGATTGGTCGGCCGACGCGGCTGCTGGGCACAATCGTCCGCGCCAGCCCCCTGGTGGCAGACGGAATGCTCTATGTCTGCTCCACCAGTGGCTGGCATGTGCTCGAGCCGACCGAACGGGGGCTGAAATTCGTCCACCGGATGCGGCTCGAGGAGGATGACGAGGTGACGGCCTCACCGATTGCCTGGGAAGGCCGCCTCTATCTGACCACCGGTGAACGGCTGTACTGCCTGGGAAATGCGGCGACCCTCGCGGCAGCCGATTCTGTCGCACCGGTTGTCCCGCTGCCGCAGACGGTGTCGCAGGCCACCCGGGAGCCCGCCGGCCAGCCGGCCTGGGTGCAGGTGGTACCGGCCGAGACGCAGGTTGCCGCCGGTGAATCGGTCGACTTCCGGGTACGGCTGTTTGACTCGCAGGGCCGGTTCGTGCGGGATGCCTCGGCGAAGTTCTCCAGCGATGTTGGCAGCGTCACCGAATCGGGCCGTTACACCGCCCCTGCCGGCCAGCACGCCGGGGCAACCATCACCGCAACGGTCGGCGACCTCAGCGGCACCGCCCGGGTCCGATCGATGCCTCCCCTGCCTTGGCAGTTCGACTTTGAGCAGGCCGTGCTCAAGCCCGATCCCCGTGGTGGGCTGCCCCGCGGAGAGCCCCCACTGCCCTGGATCGGCATGCGTTACCGAAATGTTGTCCGGGAAGTCGACGGCTCAAACTGCATGGTCAAGATCACCACGATTCCCAAGGGCACCCGCAGCCAGGGCTGGATCGGCCCGACCGATCTGCACGACTACCGGATGGTCGCCGACTTTCGCGCCGAAGAAACGGGCACCGCGCAGGCCGCGACGGCCGCCGACACCGACGCCGATGCCTTCGCCGCAGCCACCGCCGCCACCGGGAATCTCGTGACGGCCCGGCTGCCCGACATGGGCCTGATCGCTCAGCGGTATACGCTCGACCTGATGGGGGCCAGCCAGCAGTTGCAGCTCCGCAGTTGGCCGCCGCAGGTGGCGACGCATTTCTCCAAAACCGTGCCGTTTTCCTGGCAGGCGGGGGTCTGGTACCGGCTGAAATTCGAGGCCGCTACCCGGGGAGACGACGCAGTGCTGCGGGGGAAGGTCTGGCCCCGCGACCAGCCCGAACCGAGTGAATGGACGGTCGAGGCGGTCCATGAACGGGGCAACCTGCGGGGCAGTCCGGGATTTTTTGGAAACTCAAAGGTGTCTGAGATTTACGTTGACAATGTTCTGGTGGAGGAACTGAAGTGAACCGTGCAACCGGTGCCATCCTGATGCTGCTGACCGTTCTGGCGGTCGGCCGGCCCGTGACCGCCGCCGACTGGAATCAGTGGGGCGGATCGCCACATCGCAACAACACCCCGGAGGCCAGCGGTGTGCCCACCGAATGGGAACCGGGTGATTTCGACTATGACACCGGTGCCTGGCAGCCCGAGACCAGCAAGAACATCGCCTGGGTCGCAGCGCTCGGAAGCCAGAGCTACGGCAACCCAGTGGTTGCCGGCGGCAAGGTCTTTGTCGGCACCAACAACGGCAAGGGCTGGCTGGAGCGTTATCCTGCCAAAGTCGATCTGGGCTGCCTGATTGCCTTTGACGTCCGTGACGGCTCGTTTCTGTGGCAGGACTCCAGCGAAAAGCTGCCAACCGGCCGGGTCCATGACTGGCCGCTGCAGGGCATCTGCTGCGCCCCGCTGATCGAGGGCGACCGGCTCTGGTACGTTTCCAGCCGGGGCGAGGTGAAATGCCTCGACACCGAGGGCTTTCGTGACGGCGAGAACGACGGCCCCTTCACCGACGAGCCGGTCACAGCTGAGAATGAGGCCGACGTCGTCTGGGTGCTCAACATGATGAAGCAACTCGGTGTCTCACAGCACAATATGTGCTCGTGCAGCGTCGCCGCCGCTGGCGATCTGCTGTTCGTCAACACCAGCAACGGGGTCGATGAGGGCCACATCAACCTGCCCAATCCCAATGCTCCGAGCTTCCTCTGTGTCGACAAGCGGGACGGCAAGGTGCTCTGGACCGACGCCTCTCCCGGAGCCAACGTCCTCCACGGCCAATGGTCGAGTCCCGGCTTCGCCGAGGTTGACGGGGTACCCCAGGTTTTCTTCGGTGGTGGCGATGGCTGGATCTATGGCTTTGACGCCCGCGGAGATGGGGCGGGCGGGGCCAAGCTTCTCTGGCAATTTGACTGTAATCCCAAAGAGTCGAAATACACCCTCGGGGGCCGGGCCGACCGCAACCACATCATCGGCACGCCGGTCTTCCACGAGGGGCTGGTCTATATCGCCGTTGGCGAAGATCCCGAGCATGGCGAGGGCGTCGGCCACCTCTGGTGTATTGACCCGACCAAGCGAGGCGATACCAGCCCAGAGCTGGCCGTCAGTCTTGCAGCCCCCGACACTCCACTGCCCCACCGCCGCATCCAGGCGGTGATCCAGGAGCAGGGAGAGGTGGCCCGGCCCAATCCGAATTCGGCGGCTGTCTGGCACTATCCCGGCCACGATGCCGACGGCAACGGCAAACTCTCGTTCGAAGAAACGATGCACCGCACCTGCGGCACGGTCGCCATCAAGGACGGCCTGCTGTTTGTGGCCGACTTCAGCGGCCTGTTTCACTGCCTCGACGTCAAGACCGGCCTGCCGCACTGGACCCACGACATGCTGGCGGCAAGCTGGGGTTCACCGCTGATCGTCGATGGCAAGGTCTACATCGGTGACGAGGATGGCGATATCTGCATCTTCGCCCTCGCCAAGGAGAAGGACCTGCTTGCCGAAATCAACATGGGCAACAGCGTCTATTCCACTCCGATCGTCGCCGGTGACACGCTTTACATCGCCAACCGGAGTCATCTGTTCGCCATCCGGGAGGGTGCGACACCGGTGCCGGCCGGAACCGATGAGTGACCGCCGGATTGGCTTCAGCTTTCGGCGAGCGTTGTCTGCCTGAGTGGGCAGCCCCGGGGGAACAGCCGGAGCAGTCACGGCCAAACACCAAAGGAACCGAACGATGCGTTACCTGCTCACCTCCTCCGGGCTGTTGATCGGCCTGGCGTTCCTGGCCGCCACCGGCGGAGTCACTCCAGCAGCCGTTGCCGCAGAGCCGGTCGTACAGCCCGCTGCCCGGCAACTGCTGACTGAGGCCGACCGGATTGTTGTCCTGGGTGATTCGATCACCTACGGCGGCCGGTGGGTGGCCCTGCTCGACTGCTGGAAGGAGACGGCCGGCCTAACTGGCATGGTTATCGACATGGGGCTTTCCAGCGAGACAGTGTCGGGGCTCTCCGAGGACGGGCACGCCGGCGGCAAGTTTCCCCGGCCCGATCTGCGCGAACGGCTTGACCGGGCGCTGCGGGTGAGCCGCCCCGACGTTGTCCTGGCCTGCTACGGGATGAACTGCGGCATCTACCAGCCACTCGATGCTGACCGCTTTGCCCGTTTTCGGGCCGGAATCGAGCGGCTCCACGCTGCAGTCGAGGCGACCGGGGCAAGCATCATCCACCTCACCCCGCCCATCTACGATCAGCGGCCCGACAAACTGGGCCCGGCCGGTGACACCGACTATGACGCCGTGCTGGCGGAGTACTCCCGCTGGCTCCTCTCCAAGCAGGCCGATGGCTGGCTGGTGATCGATGTACATGGCCCCATGAAGAAGGCTCTGAAACAGGCCCGGCAGGACGATCCGCAGGTCATCTTCTCAGCCGACACCGTGCATCCTGGTGATGCTGGCCACTGGGCCATCTGTCGGGCTGTCCTCGACGGTCTGGGTGTGCCGGCTGACTGGACCCAGGAACAGGCCTCACCGTTGCTGCCACTGGTCAGCAAACGGCTGAACCTGCTCCGCGACGCATATCTGTCAGCCGCCGGGCACCTGCGGCCGGGTGTCCGCACCGGCCTGCCACTCGATGAGGCGATCCGTGAGGCTGACCTGATCACGGCCGAAATCAGGGGCGGCAACCGTTGAGTGCCGCAGCGTAGTCGCCGGCCGCCTGTCAGGTAATCTGTTCAGCGGCTAGCGAGCCGCGGCGCGGCCGGCAGTTCTCCCGAGGCCGTCGTGTCAGTGACGGCTGCCTCGGGCTCCTTCTCCCGCCAGCCGACCGCCAGCCAACCGTCACGGCGGGCCTCCAGTCGTTTCAGCGGAAGCGGGCCGGCGGCAGCCAGTTCTCCCGGCAGTTCCAGCGGCTCAATGTCGACAACCTCTTTGAAGACACGACCAAACCGCTTCTGCAGGATTCCCCGCAGCGATGTTTCAGAGACACTCAGCTTTTCTTCCCCCCCCGGCTCAAAGCCGGGCGGATAGATCTGGACATCACCGTCACGGAACAGCCGGGTGACACCCGCGTCGGTTTCAATCCGGTAGGTCACCCAGATATCCATGGCTGGAAACGACCGCTCACCCGAGGTGTAGCGGCTGCCCCGAATGGTGAGCTTCACCCGGCCGTCATCAGCATCGAGTTCGACCGGCTTCCGCTTGGCGAAGGTAATTGACCAGGGCGGCTGGTCAGGGTCACTGGTGAGCGACTCAGGCAGTTTGCCATCACGTTCCTTGAGCTGCTCTTCGACAAACTCCTGGGTGATCGTGCGGCCGGCCAGGGTGATCGCGGCAGCGTTGTTGACCACCGTCTCATGGAGTCGCACGCCGAGGACGGCGTCGGCCTCAGCCTCAGGCGGGTCGGTAAAGGCGGCAATCTGGTCGGCAACCGCCTTGCGGGCCACCACGGCGAGCCGGTCGCTGGTGGTGCTCATCCGCAGCAATTCCGGATACCAGCCCCGCTCCCGCAGCGGCTTGCGGAACTTCTGCTGATAGTCCCGGGACGCCTCGGCGATCGCTGCGGAGGTCTCCTGCTCGAACTCTTGGCGAACCTTTTCGCGGGCCTTGCGTTCACTGACCGCTTCAGCCCGGGGCCTGATCTGAGCCACCTTTTTTGAGGCGATCCGGCGAATCATTTTGCTCCCGAATCGCTTGCTGACGCCGATGCCAGTGGTCCGGGTGCTGGTTGAAGCTGAAGCGGTGATCGGCTCGGCCCAGACCCGCTGATCATCAATGAGGATCCGGCGTTGGGCGAAAAGGTCGGTCAGCCCCTCGCTGCAGACAGTAACCGGCCCCTTGGAACTGCGGGTCGTCGCCCGGTTGGTCGCTGTGAAGGTGAGTTGGGTGACGGCCCGATCGGACGCCGGCAGAAAGTCGAGCAGCACCAGCCCCGAGGTCCGGCCAATACCCCGTACCGGAGTGCCGAGCACGACCTCATTGACAGGTGCGACCCGGTCGACCACGCGATTGACCGCTGTGCCGAGCAGCTTTTCGTCAACATGCAGATGCAGATTAGGCCGGTCCACCAGGCTCCGAATCCGGGCCACGACACCCGCCGCCTGCCGGGATTCACTGAGCCGGCCCAGCAGCGGACCGACGCCATCGAGCGATTCGGTAGTGCCCTCGCGGGCCGCCGCCGTAACGAGGCTGACCAGCTTTTCGGCCCGCTTCTGGTAGGTCTCGGCCGCCCGCTCGTTGGTCGCAGCAACCGCCACCTCGATGGCCGCGGCGAGGGCCCGCCGGACCGCGACAAACTGATACATCTCGAGGCCGTTCTCATCGGCGTCGAACTGCCGGTAGAGCCGCAGGAGGGTCTCGACGTCGAGAGCGTCCCCGCCTGCCGCCTGTGCTTCAACCGCCGACCAGTCGAGATAGGCCCGCCAGTCGGCCCCGCTCTGGCTGCGTTTGAGCAACTGATCGAGCGGACCGCTCGCCTGCCGGAGGGCCGCGGCCGCCGCATCAAGGTCCTTGGATGAGGGCTTTTCAAATGCCGGAATCTCCCCCAGCGGTTCGCTGGCAAGGTCGGCTAGGTCGGCCGCACAGCAGATGTCCCCGCCACCCGGCCCGAGGAACACGGCGACGGAAAGCACAACGGCGAAGCGGAGCATGGGAAAGGCCTGACGGAAGAGGTGGGAAACTTGCCCGGTCGGGAGGAGTGTAGCGGTTTTACCGCTCGCGGCTCCATGGCGATATCGGCGGCAGCGGGTGTGTCGGCCTGTCGCTGAGCGGCCGCCGCGGCCGGTCAGGCGGTGCCGGCTCGCCCGATCAGACATTTCGCCGCTGTCAGGAACATTTTTGCCACTCGGAACGGAGGCTGGTTGCCCTGTCTCGGCCAGCCGGGTTCCAATTGACCGCCGTGCTGGACATTTTGGCCCGACGCTCTCGGCTCCTGACCGACTGCGGCGAGAGTAGCCCCACCCCCTCAAGGAGGCACCCATGACCGCTGGTTCGATGCGTCACACTCATGTCAGTATGAAAAGTGTTATCGCCCTGCTCCTGACGCTGGCAGCGTCCGCCGAAGCAATGCCCCCGCAGGATTCGCCCACGGGCCGGCAGCAGTCGATTCTGGACATTGATGACTATGCCACCGCGCTGGCAGCGGCCGGTGAACGCAGGGTGATGCTGCTGGTTTCGATCGAACCGACTGCCCGCCGCCAGGACAACGACCGAGTGGCAGAGCGACTGGTGGCGTCTTCCCTCCGCGAACGATTCACCGCCGGGGGCGACGGCTGGGTGTTCTGCCGCCTGGGTATGGAAGAGGGTGGCCGCGAACTGGTGCAGTCTCCCGCATTGAGCGAACTTCGGCGGGGGCCGGGCATCTTCGTGATTGATCAGACGCCCGGTCGCTGGCGGGGGCGGGTGGTCTCGGTCCTGCCGCGAACACCCGGCAGGTATTACCAGTTTGCCGCGGCCGATCTGGAACTCCTGCCCAGTCTTCCCCACGGATCACTCACCCAACGTTCGCTGATCCTGGCTGTTCGGCGGCATCCGGCCAGGCCGCTGAGCACCTGCGGCAATTCGGACGAATCGCTCGCCGCCGCCGCAGCTGCCCATGCGGCTCATCAGGCCCGCCTCAGACGGCAGGGACACCACGGCTGGGAGGCCCGTTCGCAACAGTTCGCGGGCGGTCGCGGTGGGGCATCGGAGGTCTGTGCGGAAAGCTGGCCGGATCAGGATCTGCTCGATTCCTGCGTCGATTGTGTCGCCTGTTGGCGGCAGTCGGCGGGCCACTGGCAGGCCGTCAGCAGTCCGCAGGCTGCCTACGGCTACGACATCAGTCGGGGTGCCAACGGCATCTGGTACGCGACCGGTATTTTCATCCGCTGATCGCCTCGACGGGCAGGACAAAGACCTTTCCATCCCCCATCCGGCCCGTGCGGGCCGCGGCACTGATCTGAGCAATCACCGTCTCGACCCAGTCATCATCAACCCAGCACGCCACTTCGACCTTGGGTAGGAAGGCGAGCGACCGGTCCTGCTCGGTCGTGGCGTCGAGATAGCTCTTCTGCCGGCCGTAGCCCCGGACTTCATGTACGCTCAGGGCCTCAATCGGCACTGCCGCCAACGCCTCGAGCACCCGCTCGGCCAGAAACGGCTTCACGATGGCGATAACCTGTTTCACAAAAAGGATTCCAGCCCGTTTGAAAGGTTTGGAGCGAGCAGAGGCGGCGGCGAGCCTTGAAAACCCGGGCCGCTGGGGCTCGCCTGCTCCAAAAACGCGCTTCGATGGCTCGGGCGACAGCCAGTTAGCCCCAGAGTTCCTGCAGGAGTTTTGCCAACTGGCGGGCATCATCGGAGCCGACCACACTGGCAATCCGTGACTTGGGAACCTCAAGCTTTTCGAGTGACTTGGCGATCGATTCCCAGAGTTTTGTCCGCTTTTTCCCCTCGGCAAGGTAGAGATCGGTCACCTGCTCGCCCAGCCGTTGCACCAGGGCGGTGTCGAGGTTTTCATAGTAATTTTTGATGACATTGCGTTGATATTTGGTCAGTTCCGCCATGGGATGCTTCCTCTGAGTGAGTCGACCGGGTGGCAGTAGAAGCCTTCGCCCGGGATGGCTAAAGTATCGGGAAATGACGGGCCCTTCAGCGAGAGAATCCTATGCCAACCATCACCTTCGCGACTGAAAAAAAAGAAATTCAAGTTCCTGAGGGGGCAAACCTCCGCAAAGAGGCGCTTGCCGCCGGTGTTGCCCTCTACCCTGGGGTACACAAAGTGCTTAATTGCCACGGCATGGCCAGTTGCGGCAGTTGCCGGGTGCTGATCACCAAAGGCATGGAAAATACCAGCCCCCGGGGATTTCTCGAAAAGGCCCGGCTTGGGGTCTCGATGGCCTACATTGGCAATGAAGAAACCATGCGGCTTGCCTGCCAGACCCGGGTCAACGGTGACATCACCGTGACCACCTGCCCGCCGGCAAACCTCTACGGCGAAAACTTCTTTAGCTAGTTTCACGCGAGCGGTGCCATCCTGGCCACCGCTCGCTGGGGGCCGGTCGGCGGGACCGGCGGCAGCCGTCAGGCTCATACTTTTCGATTTCAAAGGAGTCTGGATGCTTTCCGAGCCCGCCGCCGAGATGCCCGCCATCACTGGCGAAGAACTTCGCTGGAAGAAGTTCCCGGTTCTTGACGATGGCTTCGTCACCCTCGTCGATGTGATGGGGACCGATGCCTCGGTCGTGCAGGCGGCCCGCGTCAGCTACGGCGAAGGCACCCGCAAGGTCAGCGATGACCGACAACTGATCCGCTATCTCTTGCGGCATGCCCACACCACGCCTTTTGAGATGGCCGAACTAAAGTTCCTGGTGCGGGTGCCGATGGACTGCTGGCGGCAGTGGGTGCGGCACCGCACCGCCAACATCAACGAATATTCCACCCGCTACTCGCTTGCCATCGACTCGATGCAGGCAACCCGCGATGACGGCTGGCGGAGCCAGGCAACCAGCAACCGGCAGGGCTCTGCCGGTGTGCTCGCGGCCACCGACGGGCACCCGCTGACCCAGTCGGAACAGGAACTCCAGAGCCTGGCCCGCCGCGTCTATGAGGAACGCCTCGCCGCCGGGATCGCCCGGGAACAGGCCCGCAAAGACCTGCCGCTATCGACCTACACCGAGGCCTACTGGAAAATCGACCTGCACAATCTGCTGCACTTTATTGCCCTGCGGATGGACGGCCATGCGCAACTGGAGATCCGCCGCTACGCCGAAGCAATCGGCCACGAGATTGTCGCCAAGCTCTTTCCACTCTGCTGGGAGGCCTTTCTCGATTACCGCTTCAACGCCCTGCGGCTCACCCGCCTTGACCAAGGCGTGATCCAGCGGCTGGCCAGCGGTGGCAGCCTGCCGGCAGACCAGCAGACCTTTCTCGCGGCCCAGGACGAAACCTGGGTCGGCCTCGAACGCTGTCGCGAGCGGGACGAATGCCAGGCCAAGCTGGTTTCACTCGGCTTGGTGACTGAGGGCTGACCGCCTCGGGCCGCCGGCGAGGGGCCACCAAGGTCCCGTCGCCGGACATTCGCTGCGGCCATCGTGGCCTCCGCTCATTCGACACTGACGTCGCTTTGCCATCCCTGACTCCGCTTGTCAGCGTACGCCAGTGCTCTTCAGGTAAGCCGCCGGCGAGGGGCCACCAAGGTCCCGTCGCCGGACATTCGCTGCGGCCATCGTGGCCTCCGCTCATTCGACGCTGACGTCGCTTTGCCATCCCTGACTCCGCTTGTCAGCGTACGCCGGCTCTCGGGACCTTGGTGGCCCCTCACCTCCCGTAGCGTTAGCCGAGGGCGGGGTGATTTGGTCAGCTCACCCAAGCGGGATCACCTCAACCGGGCTGCCACGGGCCAGCTGGCCACAGCCGGCAGGCAAGAGCATGAGGGCGTTGGCCCGGGAGAGGCCAAGCAGATCGGCCGAGCCGCCCCAGGGCAGTGGGGTGGCCGTCAGTGCGGCCGCGGTGCCGGCGAGGGTACAGGGGTGATAGACGGGCCGGTCGGGATTCCCCTTGGCTTCAGCGGCCAGTGCTGCCGCCAGCCGCGGGCGGTGCCAGCGATCACGGGGCAACCCCGCCGCAATCGCCAGTGCCGGCCGGACAAACAGTTCAAAGCAGACGAGGGTACTCACCGGATTGCCCGGCAGCCCAAACACAAGCGTTGGGGCCGCCTGCTCTCGCCGCAGCACCCCGAACCAGACCGGCTTGCCCGGCTTCAGCTGGACCTTGTGAAAGACCTGGTCAACACCCGCCGCCGCCAACGTGCCGGGAACCAGGTCGTAGTCACCGGCCGAGACCCCACCCGAGAGCAGTAGCACATCTGCCGCCAGCCCCTGGGCAATCGCCGCCCGGAGGGGCTCCGGCTTGTCCTCGGCAATCCACAGCGGAATTGGCTCGGCAGCCGCTGCGGCAACCGCCGCCGCCAGCATCGGCCCGTTGGAGTTACGGATCTGGCCATGGGCCGGCACTGCTGAGGCGGGCACCAGTTCACTCCCGGTCGCAAGAATCGCCACCCGCGGCGGAGCCAGCAGCTCAACATGGCTCGCCCCGGCCTCGGCACACAGGCCGACCTGCGCCGGACCCAGCCGACTACCACTGGCCAGCACGATTTCACCGGCCCGAAAGCTGACACCCTGGCGGCCGATATGCTGACCGGAGCGAAACCGGGGTTCGCAGAGCCGCACTCGGCCACCGGCATTAGCCCTGGCAGTGCCATCAACGGCCCGCTCGATCGGCACCACCGCATCAGCCCCGGCGGGCACCGGGGCCCCGGTCATGATTCGGGCACAACTGCCCGGCCGTACCACCAGGCTGGCTGCGTCACCGGCAGCCAGATCGGCCACCACCTCGAGCTCGATAATCTCGGTGGTGGTTCCGGTGGCAGGAAAGTCGGCGGCACAGACGGCGAAGCCGTCCATCATCGCCTTATCCCAGGGCGGGGAATCGGTGTCCGCCGTCACGTCGGCGGTGAGCAGGCCGCCACTGGCCATTTCCAGCCGCACCCGCCGCGGGGGCAGCGGCACCGCAGTCTGCTCGATCAGCCGTACCGCCTCGGCTACATCGATCATGCTGTCACCACCCCGCCGGGAAGTCCGAGGAAGGCCCGCAACAGGTCATAGCCGGTGGGCGTGAGAAAACTTTCTGGATGGAACTGCACGCCGTAAATCGGCAAGCCGCGGTGGCGGATCGCCATGATTTCACGGCTGCCGTCGGGGGCCGCCGCCCAGGCGTCGACCTCGAACTCACGGGGCAGCGTCGGTGGGTCGATCACCAGGCTGTGATACCGGGTTGCCTCCAGCGGTGAGGCCAGCCCGGCGAACAGACCGGCCCCCGTATGCTCGATCTGATCGACCTTGCCGTGCATCAGTTGGCGAGCCCGGACAATCCGACCGCCAAAGACCTGGCCGATCGCTTGGTGTCCCAGACAGACGCCAAGGATCGGCATCCGGCCGGCGAAGCGACGGACTACGTCGCAGGAAATCCCTGCCTCATCGGGCGTGCAGGGCCCCGGTGAGATCACCAGCTGACTCGGCTGCTTCGCGGCGATCTCATCACCCGTGATCTGGTCGTTGCGATAGACCTCCACCGGCAGATCCGGGGCGACCTCGCCCAGCCGCTGGACGAGGTTCCAGGTGAACGAATCGTAGTTGTCGATCAGCAGGAGCATGGGCCGATCCTATTCCAGCAGCGTCACGGGATGGCCCTCGCGATCGACCAGCGGCATCACCTGCGGCTTGTAAATCGTGGTGTAGGCCGCAGCCTGGCGGTGGGCGTCGAGGGCCTCCTGCGTTGCCCAGTGCTCGACGAGGGTAAAGCGGCGAGGATCGGCCTGCGAGTGGTAGACATCAAACCGTTCGCAGCCGGGTTCCTGCCGGCTCCTGTGCATCGCTGCGGTCAGCAGATCCCGCACCGTTGGCACGTCGGCCTCAGCCTTGACCGTCAGCAGAATGTTCATCGTGATCATGGCAATGCTCCTTCGTAGCACTACTGTACCAGCAGTGACCGCTGCGATTGCACCGCGGCCTGCCGCCGGGCCAGCAGCCGCAGATAGGGGGGCAGGAAGCGGGCCCGGTGACCGTAGCTGCCAGGGCTGGCAGCATTGTCGGCCTCGGCCGGCTCCCAACAGTCTTCAATGGCGAAGCCCGCCGTACAGATGCCCCCGAGCAGTTCACTGAGCGAATGGACAAATTCAGCGGTCCCAGCCTCCCGCAGCCGCGACGGGCCAACCGGTGGCAGTGGCTTGCGACGCGTCTCCGCAGGCG
>Ga0209986_10000199_pt1 | contig 55253 bp, 39 predicted proteins | sample BlataG_FD_183168 | JGI IMG/M metagenome (GOLD analysis project Ga0209986, IMG submission 183168) | Deep subsurface microbial communities from Black Sea to uncover new lineages of life (NeLLi) - Black_00105 metaG (SPAdes) (version 2) | ecosystem: Environmental > Aquatic > Marine > Oceanic >... | reverse complement strand
GGCAACACCCGGATGGGACAACAGCGATCTATGCATGTTTACCGGAGACTACGAAATGATGGGCCGGTTAAAAAAGGCACATTTTGAAACGGCGATGCGGCTCAAGGTTAAGCGTATTGTAATGGGAGAATGCGGACATGCATTCCGATCCGTATATGATACGGGAAACCGGTGGCTGGCATGGAAGATGCCGCCAATACCGGTTACTCATGCCGTCGAATTCTATTACGAATTGTTAAAACAAGGAAAGATAAAAATTGCTAAAAAGTATGATAAGCCGGTTACCTTCCAGGATCCCTGCAATATTGTTCGCGGAAGAGGCCTTCATGAAAAGGCACGTTATGTTGTTGATGCACTTTGTGAAGAGTTTATCGAGATGCATCCCAATCGGGAACACAATTACTGTTGTTGTGCAGGAGGCGGGGTAATAAATACCGGTCCTCCATACAAAATGACACGGATTAAAGGGAATAGGATTAAGGCAGAGCAGTTATTTGCTACAAAAGCCAGGGGTGCAAAGGTTATAATAGCCCCTTGCCATAACTGTCATGGCGGAATTGAAGATATTATTCATCACTACGGCCTTGATATGGAACTACATTTTCTGGGTGATATTATATATAAAATCATGGAAAAACCGGCATAAAGGGTAAATTCAGTTGGGCCAGGCGCATAAAATCGGGGGAATCCTGATGGAAAAAAGGACATTGATAATATATACGGTAATAATTCTGATGGGTTGCATATTTGCGGTTATGTCCGGCTATTCACAGGAAGATGTGATAAATGTTGAAGACAGCGCATTTGAGAAGAAGATGAGACCAGCGGTTCCATTTCTGCATGATAAACACAATGAAACGGCAGAGCTTGACGAATGTAATACTTGTCATCATGTATATGAGGATGGAAAAAAAATTGAAGATGATTCTTCCGAGGGCCAGGAATGTTCAGAATGCCATACCCTTAATAAGGGCGATAACCCTCTGTCCCTTGTAAAAATTTACCATTTGCAATGCAAGGGATGCCACCAGAAAAAAAAAGCCGGGCCGATCATGTGCAGCGAATGTCATCCAAGATAAACGCACAACTCGGATCCACAAGAGATTGAGAAGAAAATTTAACCCGAAAATTTCCAAACCCCTCACAAGGAGAGAAGCATACCATGATTGATCAAGAGACGAAACGACTTGCTTCTATTTTTGATGCCATGGGGCATGGTGTTTATATCATCGGGGATGATTACACTGTAAAATTTATGAACAAGGCCAGTATTACAGCCTTTGGAGAAGGCATTGGAAAGAAATGTCATCAGGTGATTGCTAATCGTGATAAAATCTGTTCCTGGTGCAGGGCAAAACAAGTCTTTAAGGGAGAAACCCTTCGCTGGGAAAACTACTTTCCGCACATCAACAAAACTTTCGAGATTTTTGAATTACCTTTGCAAACCGCGGAGGGAACCATATCGCACTTTTGTATATATCAAGATATTACAGAGACAAAAGAGCGTGAAAAAATGCTTCGCGCCTCCATAGAAGACTACAAAAAATTGTTTGAACATGTGCGTGTCGGTGTGCACATGAGCAGCAAGGAAGGAAAATTTATTGATGCCAATCAGGCGCTTATGGAAATGTTAGGATACACGAGCAAAGAGGAATTTTTTAAGGTAGATATAGCCAGAGACCTTTATCTGAAACCTGAAGATCGCCGAAAATACCAGGATTTGATTGAACGAAACGGTCACGTAATCGACTATGAAGTTGATTTGAAGCGCAAGGATGGAAAAGTGATCTCGGTATTGCGCACCGCTCACGCACGATATGATCGAGAGGGGAATGTTATAGGGTATGAAGGGGTCTGTGTGGATCAAACCCAGAGAAAGGAGATGGAACGAAAGCTTAAAAAAGCGCATGACTTTCAAACAAACCTTATCCGGACCTCAATAGACGCAATCATTGCCAATGACCGTAAAGGCAACATCATCATTTTTAATAAGGGGGCTGAAAACGTTTTCGGGTACACCCAGGAGGAACTTTCCAAAATTCACGTCAGCCAGTTTTACAAAGAAGGCGAGGCTAAAAAGATTAAGAAAATGATTTACGGTCCTGAGCACGGGGGTCCCGGCCGTTTGGTTAACTATAAAGTGGAAATTGTCGATAAGTATGGGCAGATAGTACCCATCCTGCTCTCCGCAACATTACTGTATGAAGAAGGGCAGGAAGTTGCCACGGTAGGCTATTTTAAAGATATGCGCGAGGTCAAGCGGCTGCAACAAGAGCTCCACACACTCTTTGAGTTTGAACACAACCTAATTCAGAGTTCCATAGATGCCATCATCGCCTCGGACAGGGATGGATCCATTATCGTTTTCAACCAACAAGCAGAGAAACTGCTGGGCTATTCCGCATATGAAATGATCATGAAAATGTCTTTTAACGATCTTTTCCCGCCAGCTATGTTGGAAGAGCTCAGGAAAGAACTGGTTTCCGATGAATACGGAGGGGAAAATCGGCTCCTTCTTTTTGAGACATATATGACTAATAAAACAGGCGACAAGATTCCGGTACAGCTCTCAGCCACGGTTATGTTTGACCAAGGCGAAGAGATCGGCATGATGGGCTTCTTCAGGGATCTCAGAGAGATCAGAAGAATGGAACAGCAGTTTGACGATCAGACCCGGCTGCTTCACGAGCACAAAATGATTTCTTTGGGCAGGCTGTCCGCCAGCGTTGTCCATGAGCTAAACAACCCCCTTGCAGGCATCCTGAACTATATCCGCCTTATGCTCAAGATTATTAAGAGGGGCTCTTTGGACCAAAAAAAGCAAGAAAAGTTTCAAAGACATCTCACCCTTGTTGAGAGTGAAACCCACCGTTGCTCCAAGATTGTTTCCAATCTGCTGGCCTTCTCACGCAAATCTGAGTTGCAACTCAACGATATGAATATAAATGAGCTCCTGGACAAATGCATTCTGCTCAGCCAGCACAAACTCATGCTTCAGAATGTCCGGATTAAAACCGACCTGGATCCGGATATTCCGAAGGTTTTGGGGGACTTTAATCAAATCCAGCAATGCGTTATCAATCTCATCTTTAATGCCATCGACGCCATGTCCGATGGCGGCACACTGACCATAATCAGTTCCTTTGATCCAAACAAGGAGATGGTCGAAATAAAAGTAGCGGATACCGGGTACGGTATTACCGATGAAGATCTTCACCAGATTTTCGATCCATTTTACTCCACCAAGACAGAGGGGCAAGGTCTTGGCCTCGGGCTTTCAGTGGTTTACGGCATCATCGACAGGCATAAAGGAACTATTACAGTCGAGAGCGAACTGGGGAAAGGTACCGTTTTTATTATTAACCTTCCGGCACTGAAAGGGGAAGATTAAGCGTTTGAGAAATGCGGGTTTAACTGGGAATTGATGCAGGCAAATTGTCTATTGCTTTAGCAAAGGGGAAAAGCTATTTTTATTTAAATTTATACCATTATCACATTCTTTGAACAGGATAGCTCTTATACCAAAGGAGGAACTATGTTTAAAAATGTTCTTTTAGCCGCATCTCCAACAAAAGCATGTGAACGTGCTGCGGACATGGCTTTTGCTCTGGCCAAGCAAAGCAACGCCAAATTATATATTTTTCACGCCTACGGCATGGACTCAAATGGGTGGGGTGCTATAAGACACCTTGTGCCTTCCGGGAAGGTAGAAGAAATAAAAGAAGAAATAAATAATTACTACCAGGAAAAAATCGAGAAATTTGGAGTTAAAGATTATACAATCGAAGTTATCCCAGGTCTGCCCCACAGCGAAATCCTGCGTTTTGCCAGAAAAAAAACCGTTGATCTGATTATTATGGGTCCCCATGAAAAAAAGATCGATGAAGACCTGCCGACAAGATGGGGGATGGCCGGGAGCAGCCTCGAAAAAGTGAGTCAAAGGGCGCGCTGCCCCGTAATGGTTGTTTCCGAGCAAGTTCCTAAGGTCTGGACTATGGAGGCCGTTGGTGACCGCAAAGATTTTCGGATTCTGGTGGTGGACGATGAACTCATCGTTCGCGATTCAACCAAGGAATGGCTTGAAGATGAAGGTTTTACCGTGGACATGGCTGCATCCGGCCCGGAAGCTCTGGATAAACTGGCAACTAAACCATGTCACCTGATGCTTACGGACATCAAGATGCCGGGGATGGACGGCGTGGAACTCCTTAAAAGGGCCCATAAGCCCTACCCTGATCTGACCGTGGTCATGATGACCGCCTATGCCACGGTAGAGACCGCCATAGAGGCCATGAAGATAGGGGCGCTTGACTATCTCCTCAAACCGTTTGACCCTGAGATTCTGGTTGATAAGGTCTTTGAGGTATACCAGGATTTTGAGGCAAAAAGGTCTGTAAAAGTGGCCTTCTCCAACATTGTCCTGGCTACGGACTTTTCAGAGCCGGCTCATCATGCCTTCGATTTTGCCTTCCGGATGACCCAGTACTACCAAGCCAAGCTACATATCTTTCACGTCATACCTGTTGCCCACGATGAATATGCACTAATATTAAACCAGGCTGATATAGAAGAAAGCATTAAAGATGCCACAGAAAGAATGAAAAAGAAATATGGCCCAAAATTAGAGGGAGTTGCAGAGCATTCTTTTGAATCGTGGGAAGGGATGCCATATGTCGAGGTCCTCAAATTTGCAAGATGGAGGAATGCTGATTTGATAATTATGGCCCATCATTCCAAAGAGATTGATCCGGAAAAAGCTCTTCTCGGCTCAAATGTAGTTCGGGTAGCCCTTTCTGCTACATGTCCAACTATCAGTATAAACCGGCTTCCAGCATCCCGTTGAGCAACAATTTAGCGTCCCGGATTATAACTTGTCCCGGAACGCTTTGGCAATGGAAAGATTCATGTCCAATCGCAAATCCTGTTTCGAGAGGCCAAGGGCCACCCCCAGAAACTGAGGAAGATAAAGGATGGGCATGCTCAGATCCTCCTTGCGCATCCCTGATATTTTTTTCTGGTACGCCTCCAGGTTCATCTGGCACATCGGACATACCGTAACGATGGCATCTGCTCCCCTGGCCGCCTTCAATATAGCGGCCACGAGTTCCAAAGCTACCTCTGGCTTGGTGGTCATGTGAGATGCTCCGCAGCATCTGCCCCCCATATTCCAATAATGGATCCTTGCCCCAGCGGCTTTAATAACCCCTTCCATGGAACGGGGTTCCTCAGGATCGTCAAAAATAGAATACGGGCGAAGGCACTGGCATCCATAATAGGGGGCGATAATCAGATCGACAAGGGGGTTTTTCACCCGGGCAAAGATTTTTTTAGGACCCACATCACGGGACACCACGTCAAGGAGGTGTCGAACCTGCACCCGACCGCGCAAGTGGAGATTTTCTTCAGCTAATATGATGTTAATTTTATCAAGAAGCTCCGGATCCTTTCGTATCTTTTCCTCAACCTTTTTCAGGTTCAGATAGCACGCGCTGCACGGAACAAGAATTTCCTTAACTCCATCCATGTTCTCGGCCTTTGCGAGAACGAGTGCCGGTAGCGCCAGAGAAAGAAGGTGGCTTGTAGCCTCGGCAGCACTGGCGCCGCAACAGGTCCAGTCTTCTAGTTCAATCAGCTCTGCTCCCAGTTCCTGCATAAAGGCCCTGGTGGAGGCGTTGTATTCCAGGGCCGTTCCTTCAAGAGAACATCCCGGGTAATATAGGTATTTCATATATATTCTCTACAATCTTAAACCGAACAAGCCGGAACTAAAAATTATTTGCCACCAAGACACAAAGGCACCAAGGAAATATTTTTATTATGTTTTTCTTTGTGTCTTTTTTTCTAACTCTTCCACCTTGCGAAAGATCGCTTTTAAAGCACCGTTCCCTTTTGAAGGAATCTCAAAAGAAATCTTTCCTTTGCCCATGAGTTTTAACCCCAAGGGGGCAAACTGAAGGGGTAGAAAGGGGTTTTTCATGGAAATAAAGTAAAGTGTCATAAATTCCATCTCCCTGACCCGGCCATGACGGCGTACACTTTCCATAAAACTCTTGTAAAATCGGACACTCTTTTTATAAGGCGCCAGATTCTCTTTTGCAGCTATCTGCTTGAGTGCGCTCATCGCCTCGGTAAGCGGAAGTCCCCGTGGGCATCGTAGGGTACAATAATAGCAGACGGAACATAGGGAGAAGGTCTTGCTATGGAAAATTGTCTCTTTTTCTCCCCTAATGACATTGTACCACAATTGCCGAGGAGTGAGATCCATGGCAAAGGCGTTGGGGCAAGAACCGGTGCAGGTGCCACACTGGATGCAAGCACTTACCATATCCCGGATTGGCGCCAGTGAATCAATGACCGGAGCAGGTGCAGTTTCACATTCCTGTTCGATTTCTAATTTTTCCAAACGGTTCATGTGCCCCCCAAATCCGTTCCTTCAAGTGCAAAATCAATGACATCGAGCATTTGCTGGTCTAAAAACCCGGCCAGGATCGAAGCGCTGTTGGGACAAATTGCGGCGCATGATCCGCACCCCTGGCACATGGCAGCGTTGACCATTACCCGTTCCAGATCAAGGTCCAAGAAACGAGCGCCATAGGGACAGGTCTCTATGCACAGCTCACACAGACTGCAAAGGCTGTGATGGACCTCTGCAACCACTTTGCCGGCAGGCATCCGTTCATGGGAAAGAATTCTTAAGGCTCGCTGGGAAGCAGCCTCGGCAGTGGCTATCGATTCTGTGATGTTGCGGGGAGAATGAGCCAGGCCGCAAGCAAAAACCCCTTCCTTGAGTGAATCGACCGGTCTCCACTTAGATTCAGCCTCCTCAAAGAAACCGTCCTGATCTAGGGTTACTCCAAAGGCTTCTGCCAGGTCCTTGGGAAGCGTGGGCACAATGCCGGTGGCAAGGACAACAAGGTCGGCATCTATTTGGACATTGTGCCCGATAATCGGTTCAAAGGTGGTGACCTTAACAGATCCGTTGGTAGTAGACACTTGAGGTTTTTCAGCCAAGTCGTATGGAATAAAAATGACACCGGCCTTGCGAGCTTTTGTGTAGTAGGACTCGGTAAACCCATAGGTCATAATGTCTCGATAAAGAATGTATATGGCGATATCGGGATTTTGCTCCTTGAGGTATAATGCATGTTTTAAAGATGTCGCGCAGCATATGCGGCTGCAATAATTTCTCGGTTCCTGTCTGGAATCGACACATTGAATCATGACTACCGATCCGAATTGGCCCGCATCGAGTGTATTGTTATTTATTTTTTGCTCCAGCTCCTTTTGGGTGATAATTGTCTCGCTTGTGCCGAAGTTATATGAGGTTGTAGTGGCTTCAGTTCCTCCGGTGGCCAGGATCGTTACACCATGCTCCACTGTAAAGGTACCTTCCTCTTTACCTTCAATTGTCGTATTAAAACGCCCTACATAACCATATGCACTGAGCACACGGCTTTGAAGGTGGACCTGGATCAAGGGGTGTTTTACCACCCGCTGCAGTGTTTCTTCCAGGATGGTATGCGTTGCGTTGCCTTCCAGGGTTCCTTTCAACCAGTTAAGATTACCGCCCAACTCCTCCGCTTGCTCTACCAGATCTACTTGAAAGCCGTGATCTGCGATGGCAAGGGCTGATGTTAGTCCGGCGATTCCGCCGCCCATCACCAGAGCCCTCTGAATAATCTGTACCTGGGGTGCAGGAGCCGGATCAACCCATTTAAGTCTGGAAAGGCCCATACCCAGGATAGCTGACAGCTCATTGTTGACGGCTGATATCTCTTCCGCTGACGGGGTTTCTGTTTTTAGCTTTGAGCTATAAATGCTAAGTCTTAAATCAACCACTTCTATAAGCGCAGGATTCAAACCTGCCCACCGTCCCAGTTTCCTGATTTTGCGTGCATAAACATAGGGCAGGCAGGCCCCGATTAGAATCCGATTTGGTTTATGTTTCTCGGCAAGCTCAACAAGGTTCTCCCAGCCCTCGGCTGTAGAGGTTTGTTCAAGAAAGACAACCTGATCCACAGCCGGGTCAGTCTCAAGGCGCCGGGCAAGTTTTTGCGTGTCTAAAAGCTCCGAAAGCAGATCGCCGCAGGTGCAAACAGCTATCATCACTCTGGGCGGTTCCTGTGAAATGTCTAACAAAGGGTCGTCGGATGTAAGTTCAGGAGCAAGGCTGCCGCCGGTCGTATGAATAACGCGGGATGCAGACAAAGCAGCGGCAGAAGCCTGGATCACGGATTCATTGATATCCTTAAGGCCGGAAAAGGAGCCTCCCAATACGATTCCTTCCTTATTTGTCCGCGCCAATGAAAAGGGTTCGGCCTGACCGAAACCATACTGATTGAGCGGTATTCCCACCATTTCGGCCAGTTCAGCCGTACCAGGTGCAGGCCTTTGGCCCACGGAGAGCACAACCATATCGAAGCGCTCTTCCTTGCGGATGCCGGTATAATCAACATGACTGATGATAAGATCGCCGCTGTTTTCATCTTGGAGCACGGAATGAACGCGTCCCCTTTCAAATCGAACACCGTGCTTGGTTTCCGCCTGGTCGCGGTAGCGCTGAAAGGACTTCCCAAAGGTACGCATATCCATGTAAAAGATGGCCGCTTCAAGCTCACCTTGGGCCCTTTCCTTGGCCACAAGGGCTTCCTTGATAGCGTGCATGCAGCAGATGGACGAACAAAAGTCGGCGTCGATCTGAATGTCCCGCGATCCCACGCACTGGAGCCAGGCCACTTTTTGTAGCGGTTTGCCGTCGGCAGGCCGCACCAGGCGACCCTGATTCGGTCCGGTGCCGCTTAAAATCCTTTCGAACTCAAGACTTGTTACCACATTCGGATATATGCCGTACCCGAAAGTGTTCTTGCCTACGGCCGGATCGAAATAGGATGTGCCGCCGCAGAGGACCAGGGCTCCGACCTCCATCGGGGGTTCCTTAGCTGCTTCAAAATCCTGGTATATCCGAATGACCATGGGAACAAGGGTGTCGGGGTCAAACGGTTTGAGGAGATAATCGAGGGCCCCTATCTTCATGGCTTCTACAGCGGTCTCTACCGTGGCGTAGGCCGTCATCATGACCACGCAAAGGTCAGGAAAATCCTCTTTGGCTTTTTGAAGAAGCTCTACACCGTCCATCCCCGGCATTTTGATATCTGTGAGCATCAGGTGATACGCTTGTTTTGACAAAAGATCCAGGGCCTCAGGGCCGGATGCGGCTGTGTCGACGGCAAAATCTTCATCTTCCAGCCAGTCCTTAATGGAATCGCGGACGATCAACTCGTCATCCACCACCAGGATGCGGAAATCCTTTCGGATCTGCTCTGATACCTTGATGGCGTTCGTAGGACAGATTGCTTCACACTCCCCACACCGGGTACAGGCAACCGCATCAATTATATACGAGTTGGGGATAGCATGCGGAATTGGAAGGTAGATAGCCTTTCGGTCGGCCAGGCCGGCGTTAAAGGAATCCGGAACCTCCACCGGACAGACTTTCACGCACTCGCCGCACCCAATACACAGGTCTGGGTTCACAAGGCTCGGCTTCTGACGAAGCGATACTTGAAAATGACCCGGTTCGCCTTCCACGGAGACCAGTTCGGTGGAAAGGCGGATTTCGATGTTTTCGTGGAAGAGCCCTTTACGAAGACAGTATTGGGACGATGCATCCCGATCCACCAGGGGAAGCATTTTGCACATACCGCAACGATCAGTGGGAAACTGATAATCGAGCTGGCTTAAAATCCCTCCGATATGCGGTGATCGGTCGATGAGGGTTACGCCGTATCCAAATTCCGCCAGATCAAGAGCAGCCCGGATACCGCTGATTCCGGCTCCCACCACAAGTGCCGTGCCGACTTTTTTCTTCATAACAAAACCTTCTTCATAATCCCATTTTTATCAGGAAAATGGGATAAATAATATCTTGTTAATCCTGTCAAATTTATTATCCGATCCCAACAACATCGGCAAGCTCATCCTCCCGGAATACCGACAGGGGCGGATCATCCCCAATGCTTCTACCGGCCTCGTACTCAAAAGCTTTCTGGGTTCGATATGAAACGGTTCGAAACAGCTCCATCACCGGAATATCGTTGGGGCAGGCATTAGTGCACTGACCGCACCCGACACATGCGGTGCTCATATGGGCAATCCGGGTAAGGTGGTAAAAGACGGTATCAGTGGGCATCTTGATGACACCCTTACGATTGGCCCATCGCAGGTACTGGACAGGCTCATGGTTAAAGACATCTGTGACAAAGACACATTCCTTACAGTAGCAAACCGGACAAGCAACCCTGCAGTTGTAACAGTTTATGCAGTTGGCAAGATAAATGTTCAGTTTGTCCACGCTGTTGGTGGCCTCAGTAGTTTCTGCAAACATTTTATCACGATAGGCCGTTCGTTCAGCTATCAGTGATTCAACGGCCGCGGTGCGTTCCGGTGGTTCCTCTGACACAGAAAGATCAAGGTTTTTATAAAGATCCTCTCCTTTTGGAGTCCGGGCCTGAATCAAAAGGTTTTTGTTTGTATCGACCCCGAAAAGTCCGATTAAAATGTCTGCACCATTGGGGATAGGGTGTTCGCATGCCTTGCAGGCCGGGGTCAGGTCAAACCCTTCCACAGCCACTTCTTTCCCAGATAAGACATTCCGGTAAAATCTTGAAGTGAATTCTGTTCCTTGTTCTCCGACGATCTGAGTATAATCGACATTCCTATATGCTCCCAGGCAGTCGATTCCCACCAGCACCATTTCTTCAATTCGGCCTTGCTTGAGTTTCACCAGCTCGACAAATGCGCGTATCTCGCAGGGACGTAATACAACCGCCACTTTTCCACCCATGGGTTTACGTGTTAACCGGGAAACGATTTTGGCTGCATTCATGGGAAAGACCGGTGCCAGGGGGTCGGCGCCATTGAGTTGTTCAGGATCAGTCACAAGAGTCGGCATCACCACATTCTTCATGGGGAGGTGTTGTGGAACCAGAATTGCGCTGATATCATCCAACTGGAGGATGGATCGGAAAAATTCTCGTAGAGTCGCCAAAATGTCTCCGTCTTTTACATTGATTTTCGCCGTTTTCACCATCGGTACTCTCCAAAATGGGTAGTGGTTACCGGGTAATGGGTACTGGATACGGGTGACTGGGCATTGAACATCCGAGGACTAATACCGAATACCTGATACCTAAAATTATATTACCATTGTTCCTTTGGCCTGGTTGGGGCCCAGGCTCTTTATCTGCGTTACCATTTCACGAATGGTCTCGGCAAACTGGATTCCGTCGCTGGCGCCAATCCAGGTCAACCTGAGCCGTTCATCTCCAAAGCCGAATTGGGGAAGGATTTCTTTAAGAAGCTTGATCCGCCTCCGTGCTTTGTAATTTCCGTTGATGTAATGGCAATCTCCGGGGTGACATCCACTCACAAGGACCGCATCAGCCCCCTCAAGAAAGGCCTTGATCACATATTTGGGGTCAACCATGCCGGTGCACATAACCCGGATCAATCTCACGTTGGCAGGATACCTCAATCTTGAGGTTCCGGCCAGATCTGCGGCGGTATATGTACACCAGTTACATACAAAAGCGATGATTGTCGGTTCAAAGTCTCCCATGATCTCTCTCCAAATATAACTTTAACTGTATGATTTTAGTTTTATGAAGCAACGATACTGACGCAGTATTCCGCAAGTTACAGTTTAACCCGGACAAGGCTGTCTGCGTACACTGCACAGTCACGCCGGAACCAAAAAGCACTGAAAGTTGTGTTATCAGGTTTTCCTCTTAAATATTCAATAGACAATCGTCACTATTCAATTGCTCACATTCCCACTGAATGCAGTGAATCAATGATTCCTTCGAGTTCCGCAAATAGCTGTTTTTCATTGAAATGTTTGACCTGTGCAGCACCGCTGGGACAAAATCCGGCACAACTCCCACATCCTTTGCAAAGCGCCTCATTTACCACCGAGACGCCCATGCGCGCGTTATATTCTATGGCAGAATAAGGGCAGAGATCGATGCAGGTCTGGCACCCCGCGCATACGTCCGGATCGATCCACGATATGATCGGAGCAATATCCACCTTTCCCAGAGTGGCTAATGCCAAGGCTTTGACAGCTGCGCCGGATGCCTGGCAAACCGTATCCGGAATATCCTTGGGACCCTGACAGACCCCGGCCAGAAAAACTCCGTCCGTAGCGGTATTCAGAGGACCCAGTTTGGGGTGTTCCTCCAGAAAAAAACCGTCCGCACCCTGGTTGACTCCAAAAATCCTGCCCACATCTTGAGCATCGCTACGGGCTTGAATGGCAACGCACAGGATTACCATATCCACCGGAATTCTTAAACGCCGTCCCAAAAGGGTGTCTTCAGCAATGGCGATGAGTTTGCCTTGCTCCTCACGTGTGACGGCCTGGTCGGCAATCTCGGCCACCTTGCCCCTGATGAAGTTGGTTCCTTCTTCCTGGCATCTTTTGTAAAATTCCTCATACCCTTTGCCAAAGCAGCGCATGTCAATGTAAAAATTGAATATTTGAGCATCGTGACCGACTTTTTCATGGATTAGATGGCCATACTTGAGGGCGTACATGCAACATACCCGGGAGCAGTATTCGTGATAGTTTACATCCCGGCTGCCAATACAATGAAGAATGGCCACGCTTTTCGGAGTTCGGGTTAACTCACCGTTTTCGTCTCTGATAAGGATCTCGCCGCCGGTGGGTCCGGTAGCATTGCTGAGGCGCTCGAATTCGAGGGAGGTAAAGACATTGGGGTATTTGCCATAGCCAAACTGCTTCATAGGCGTGGGATCTATGATGTCGTATCCGGTTGCAATGATAATGCTCCCAACCTTTACCTCTGATTCCTCTTCCTTCATGCTGTGGTCCACCGCCTTTGCCTCACAAACCCGGACACATTCCATACATTCACAGCAAATACCGCAATTAAGGCAGCGCAAGGCTTCTCGTTGTGCCTCACTCTCTGAAAAGCCAAGGTCCACTTCGTCAAAGGAAGCAGCGCTGATCTCTGGGTCCAAATGCTGTGGATGTGCCCGGGACTCCCGGCAAAGCTCATCCGGAATTTCCTGCCAATCGCGGCCCGGTTTTTCCTGGGCCTCAAGCTGCTTTGCATAGAGGTCCAGATCCTCGTCATTGATATAGCGATGGATCGCCTCCACGGCCTTGTGACCGGCGGCTACCGCCTCTATCACCGTTGCCGGACCCATGACCGCATCGCCTCCGGCAAAGACGTAAGGGATGTTTGTTTGCATTGTCCGGGGGTTTACCTTCAGGGTATTTCGCGGAGACCATTGAAGGTCAGGCTCCCGGTCGGCCCAGGGTGCATGGATCTTCTGACCAATGGCCGGGATCACCGCATCACAGGGGATCACGAATTCGGAGCCGGCCACCGGCACCGGGCGACGGCGTCCGCTGGCATCCGGTGGTCCCAGTTCGGTTCGGATGCATTCAAAGCCGTCGACCTTACCCTGTTTTTCAAGAATCTTGACCGGAGCGGTGAGAAACAAAAGGCGAATCTCTTCCTTTTTAGCTCCTTCAATCTCTTCAGCATAGGCCGGCATCTCCCGTTCCGAGCGACGATAAACCACTGTAACTTCCCGGGCGCCCAGGCGCTTTGCAACCCGTGCTGCATCGATGGCCACATTTCCGCCGCCAACGACGACAACTTGTCTGCCGGGACATGTTTTATCCCCCAAATTTACTTGCCTTAAAAAACGAACCGCATCGATAACCCCTTGGGTGTCCTTCTCACCAGGAATGTGCATATCCAGGGAATCATGAGCTCCGATTCCGAGAAATACAGCGGAAAAACCCTTTTCTTTCAAATCCTTAAGTGTAAGATCAGACCCGAACCGGACTCCGGTTCGCGTTTTGACACCCAGGCGGAGAATATAGTCGATCTCATGATCAAGAACTTTTGGAGGGAGACGAAAATCCGGAATTCCCACCCGAAGCATTCCGCCCAAGACGTCAAGTGCCTCAAAAATGGTTACCTGATAGCCCTTTAACCGCAGGTAATATGCTACGGTCAGCCCGGAGGGCCCTGAGCCGACCACTGCCACCTTTTCCGAACGTTCCTCGATTTCCGGCGGTTCGAGTTCTTTCAGGTTTGCATGATCTGCGGCAAAGCGCTTCAAATCCCTGATGGCAATCGCCTCATCCACCTCCAACCTTCGACATTGAGATTCACAAGGATGCGGGCAGACTCGTCCAAGTACTCCAGGCAGCGGCAGTCGCTCCATAATTAACCGGGTAGCCTCCCGGTACTTGCCCTGGCTAATGAGCTGGACATAGCCCTGGACATTGATGCCCGCCGGACAAGCGATCACACAAGGCGCCCGATCTTTTTTATCTATACAGAAGGTAATGGGTACGGCCTGTGGAAATGCTCTGTAAATGGCTGCGCGATTACCCAGCCCCTCATCCCATTCACTCGTGACCGACACCGGACAGACATTCGCACATTCACCACATCCCGTACAGACATCCTCCTTCACATAACGCGGCTTACGACGGATCCTGACGGTGTAGTTGCCGATGAATCCCGACACCTCCGTTACTTCGCTGTATGTGATCAACTCGATGTTTGGGTTCTGGGCCACTTCAACCATCTTTGGGGTTCCGATACAGGCGGCACAGTCGAGCGTAGGAAAGGTCTTGTCGAATTGAAGCATATGCCCGCCAATGGTAGTCGATTTTTCCACCAGATATACTTTATGCCCGCCATTGCCTACGTCTAAGGCAGCCTGCATGCCTGCAATACCGCCACCCACTACCATGATATCGGGATGTACGATTGCCTCACGAGCATCGAGGCTCTCATGATAATTGACCCGGTTGATCGCCGCTGCCACCAGTGTTTTTGCCTTCCGGGTGGCCTCATCTTCATCCTCGGTGACCCAGGAAACTTGTTCGCGAACAGAGGCCATCTGAAAAAAATAAGGATTAAGACCGGCCCGCCGGCAAGCACTTTGGAAGGTCTTTTCATGGAGTCTGGGTGAGCAAGAGGCCACGACCACCCGGTTAAGGTCAAATTCCCTAATGTCCTTTTCAATCATCTCCTGGCCTGGGTCCGAACACATAAACTTGTAATCCCGGGCGATCACCACATTTTTCAGCTCTCGGGCAAAGGCCGCCACCTCCTCAACCCGAACCTTGCCGGCGATATTGATCCCGCAATGGCAGACATAAAAACCTAACCTGATGGACATATAAGTCACCTTTTTTTCACAAAATCTCGAAAATATGAGAATAGAGTTTTATGTTTATCTGAGAGATTCAAATAAATCAACAAATTTATCATCAAACACGGTGAATGAGACTCGACAACATGGCCCCTAATCCCCGACCCCCAGTGAAAAGTCACGAAAATAATTCATAAAATTCTGGAACGTAAAAATAATGGACAATTTGATTTCGGCTTAACCTGTTAGAAAATGAGCGATATAAACCGGTAGGATTAGATCATGAAAGAAAAGAAAGGAGGACATTCCACTGTTCGTTCAGCATTTTCTTGAAAAGTACAGCCATGAAACGACAAAACAGGTCGATCGTGTCACCCGTGATGCAATGGCTGTAGCAAATGTTTACACAAGACAAGGAACAGTGCTTAGAAGATTGCTTAATGGATAGAACATAGCGTTTTTTATCGAAATATTCAACAATTAAAGGTAAGGGAGCCAGGAGTTAGAATAAAATTGAAAATTCTTTTGGAATACTGTATGTTAAAAAAATCATTAAATTGCGAAGAAATTCGTTATCTACAAATTTCATAGGTTTTTTCTGGCTCCTGAATATTTTTTCATTAAACTTTGACGGTTTCGTAAAAAGTCAGATTTTGATGGCAAAGTAAAAAGCTTCAAATTCAAGGCGCGCAAATTCCGAGGAATGAGACGTACTTATAGTGCGTCGCAGTGACGAGGAATGCAGCGCAACGCAGAAGTTGGACTTTTTACGAAGCCATCAACTTTGAAATTCCAATACAGTAAACTATGTCAAACCGACAAAAAGTTGTCGATTTAACGCTTATAAGCGCCTATGTTATCACCGCCTTATGAAAACTGAAGAATTTTTAAACGAACATAAATATTATAAAACACTTATCAAGAGCGCTACGGATTATGTCGTCGCTATCAACCGCAACTATCAGATCATAATGGCCAACGAGCTTTTTAAAAATGAATTCGGTATGCAACCCAATGATTTCTGTTACAAGGTATGGAAAAACAGAAATGAGAAATGTGAAGAGTGCCTGGTAGAAAAAACCTACCGGGATGGCCGGGGACATTGGAATATAGAAAATGTAACAATGAAGGACGGCAGAGTTGCCAATATGCTTGTTAAAGCGATTCCGGTCAAGAATGAACGTGGTGAGATCGTTTATGTCATAGAAAGAGCTACGGATATCACGAAAAGGCAGCACCTTCAGGAAAATATTGACAAATTGGTAGGCAACTTGGATGAGATGCTGGCCAATCGTCTGGAAGATTTGCAAAAATCAGAAGAGAAGTATCGAACCATATTTGAGCGCTCCCGTGATGCCATCATTCTTACCAACCCCAGCGGAAGGATCGTGGAGGTTAACCAGGCAGGGGTTCATATACTAGGGTGTAAGACCCAAAAAGAAGTTTTGGCACTCGAATCTATAGAAGGACTTTTTGGAAACCGGGAATTTGCTAAGTTTCATAAAAAGGTTTCCCAGGAAGGCTTTGTCGAAGAGTTTGAAACCCGGATTTTGGGAAAAAATGGCCGAAGGTTTGATGCGCTGATTACATCAAATGTAACGGTGGATGTAACCGGAAAGATTACCGGTTATGTCCTGATCATAAGGGACATTACCAAGAGAAAATTCGCACAATATCAAATCGAGCAGCGCAATATCCGACTTGATATTTTAAATGCCATCTCCAAAACCGTCAGCAGCAGTCTTAATATTGATAAGATGCTAAGTGGGGCCATCAATAACATATTAGAATTACTTGAATTTGACAGTGTCAGAATTTATTTGTTGGACGATAAAAAAGAGATCTTAAATCTTGTAACACATAAAGGGCTTTCAACTAAATTAATAAACAAGCCCTTCATGAAATGTCGCAAACCAGGGAACGGGCTTTTAGGCCAGACCGTACTTGATGGTGAAACAAGGGTTGTGGACAACTTACTGCGAGCCGAGGCCCCCTATGTCGACTCGATCATCGAAGAAGGCCTTCGGTCCAGTGCTTATATACCGCTGATCACCAAAGGAGAAGCGGCGGGAGTGATGTGCGTCTCAAGCCGTACTCCATTTATGTTTTACCATGAATATGTTGAATTCTTGGCCGCCGTTGGCAACCAGATCGGCGTTGCGGTGGATAATGCAAATCTGTATGAAAATATAAAAAAAGCCTATCAGGAACTCAAGAGTGCCCAGGAACAGATTGTGCAGACAGAAAAACTGGCCTCTTTGGGCAAATTGGCCGCTACCATTGCTCATGAGATAAACAATCCTTTGGCTGCAGTTCTGACCTATATCCGGTTGATGATTAAGCTTAAAGACCGGAATAGATTTTCTCCTGAAAGACTTAAGGACATTTCCCGATATTTGGCCATCATGGAGTCGGAAACCGCCAGGTGCGGGGAAATCGTAAAAAATCTTTTGGCCTTTTCCCGCCAGTCTAAAATCACAATTAAGAGCAGCAGCATTATAGACATTATTGATAGGGCTCTTGTTCTTATTGCCCATGATTTGGAAATTAAGGGAATACAACTTAGAAAAAACATTGAGCCGGATCTGCCCGAAGTTCAATGCGACTTTCAGCAGATTCAACAGGCCCTATTAAATCTCATGTACAATGCTTCAGACGCTATGCTTGATGGCGGCACCCTGACGGTAACGGCCAACAGAAAAGCAGGGACTGAGAGATTCTTAGAGGTCATGGTTTCCGATACGGGTTGCGGCATTACCGGGGAAGACAAGGAAAAAATTTTTGATCCTTTTTTTACAACCAAAGAGGAGGGAAAAGGTGTGGGCCTCGGTTTGTCGGTGGTATATGGCATCATTACTCGGCACAACGGGACCATAGAAGTAGAAAGCGAGCCCGGCAAAGGAAATACTTTCAAGATTAGCCTGCCGTTAGCCCCTTTGTAAAGCCAAATGGAAGAACGATATTTATGACTCATTTATACGATACAGAAACCTGAGATTTTTATTAATATACATGGAAGGAATCGACAATGACTAAAAAGGTCCGTATTCTTGTCGTTGATGATGAAGCGCCGATGCGCGAAGCTCTTAATGACTGGCTAAGGGAGGATGGCTATGAGGTCGGTCTGGCGGAAAGCGGCAAAGATGCTATTGCCATGGCCGTTGGAAAAAGCTGGGATGTGATTTTGCTAGATCTGAAAATGCCGGGTATAGATGGGATTGAAACCTTAAGACAGCTTAAAGGAAAAGAAGTGGATACAGATGCCGAGATACTCATGATGACCGCCTATGCTACGGTAGATACAGCGGTTCAGGCCATGAAGGAAGGGGCCTTTGATTATCTGGTCAAGCCGTTCGCCCCGGACGAGATCGAAATGCAGATCAAGAAAATTGTCACGCACCGGGAACTGGTTCTGGAGAATATTTTACTGCGCCAAAAACTGGAAGAAAGATCAGAATATGATGAAATCATTGGTAAAAGCGACGCCATGCAAAAGATTTACGATTTAATTTCCCAGGTGGCGCCAACCGATTCTACCGTACTCATAACAGGCGAAAGCGGTACCGGGAAAGAACTGATCGCACAAGCGATGCACGGCAACAGTCAACGCTGCTACATGCCGTTTATTGCCGTTAGTTGCGGGGCATTGCCCGATTCTCTGTTGGAGAGTGAACTGTTCGGCTATGAAAGGGGCGCTTTCACAGGTGCAGAGCATACCAAAAAGGGACGCTTTGAAATGGCTGATAAAGGAACCCTTTTTTTGGATGAAATCGGTGATATCAGTTTGAAAACACAGGTGGATCTTTTAAGGGTTTTACAGCGAAAAGAGTTCAGCCGCTTGGGCGGCCAGGAAGAGATTAAAGTGGATGTGCGTATTTTGGCAGCCACCAATCGAGACCTGAAGAAGGCAATTTCAGAAAACAAATTTCGTGAAGATCTTTTTTACCGTTTGAACGTCATCTCTATCCATGTTCCACCGTTGAGGGAACGCAAGGATGACATCCCGCTGCTGGTAAAGGCATTTGTCCGCAGGTATTGTCTGGAAATGAATAAGGAGCTGTTGAAAATCACGCCTTCAGCCTTGAAATTGCTGATGGATTACGACTGGCCCGGAAATGTGAGAGAACTGGAAAATGTAATCGAAAGGGCGCTTGTTATCGGGCGGGGCAAAGAAATAATGACAGATGATCTCCCCTTTTCACGCAAGGAACTGGGACCTGAGACAATGCCCAAATCATTAAATTTGATGGAAAAATTGCATATTAAAAGAATTCTGGAGGAAACGGATTGGAACATCAGCAAAACAGCCCGTCTTCTGGAAATTGATCGGCAGACTCTCTATAATAAGATTGCAAAATATAAGTTTGAAAAGGAATCATAAATCACTTTGTCAAGCTGCGTCACCATCTGTCCTGTAGGCCCGGTGGACGAAGGGATTCTGGAGCACATTGCGGAATGTATTTCGATCCGATGTGGTTTAACATGCAGGATTTCTTCTAAAATGGAAAACCCTCAGTATGCATATAATGATACCCGATGCCAGTATAATTCAAAGCTGATATTAAAGCATCTTCTTCAACAATGTCCCTTTGACACCCTTAGGCTTATTGGCATTACACCCGTAGACCTGTATGTACCAATCCTTAAGTTTGTCTTTGGTTTGGCACAGATCGAAGGCAAATGCTCCATTATATCCTTACACCGGCTCTGTCCCCGGTTTTATGACCAGCCATCAAATCCGGATCTTCTATTGGCACGGGCGGAAAAGACTGCCCTGCATGAACTGGGCCACACATTCGGTATTACCCATTGCAGAGATCGGCGTTGTGTTATGTATTCCTCAGTCCGGATTGAGGATACGGATTTAAAACAACCCGACTTTTGCCCCACCTGTTTTGAACTTTTTCAATGGTATCTTAAAAAATCCCTCCAGCAGTCTTCTTAGTTAGTGCCGATATATTTTACAGCCTGTCTTTTTTTTCGGCAATTCATAAATTTATAGAATAAATAAAGGGTTATGTATAGTTTCGTCATTTGGCATATAACTTTTGCCGAATATATCGACAATATGTTCTATTGGTTTATCATTAACTCTAAGCGGTCGGAAAATTTTTATTCTATATAAAACAAACAGTTATAATAGGTAATCCGTGTCTTATTATACATTGGCACACCCTTTGCTTTTTAGAACAATAAAAGATGAAAAATAAAACAGATTAATTATTATAAAAAAGGAGGAAATAAAATGGAAGCCAGGAAAATCAGAGAATCAATGAAAATTGTTCCGCCAGGCAAGAAGAAATGTGTATGGATGGAAGCCGGGGTTGTTTCCTATAAACTGTGCGATCACAACTTTGATTGCTCCACCTGTGTATACGACCATGGTATGCATGATAGGGTTGCCCGGTATAAGGAAAAAGTTGCAATACAACCGGTTGCAGCAACACCTGATAAATTTACCGAAACTTGGGTGGACAAAATGATGCAGCTTCCTGCAAATCGGCGCAAATGTCGTTATATGATAACCGGGGAAGTGGGCCGCAAGATATGCCCCAGCGCTTATGAGTGCGGCACCTGCTCTTTTGACCAGATGATGCAGGAGCGCCTTCAGGCAGAGGCTCTTCCGGTGCATGCCCGAAGCCAGGAAAGCGGTTTTGAACTGGCGGAAGATTTCTATTATCACGATGGCCACACATGGGCCAAGCCGGAATATGGCGGGCGTGTTCGAGTGGGGCTGGATGATTTTGCCCAAAAACTTATCGGAAAACTCGCGAGGGTTGAATTACCGAATATCGGCCAGGAAGTAAAACAGGGAAAAGTGGGATTTCAAGTCAGGCGCAATGGAGAAGTTGCCAAACTACTCTCTCCAATGGATGGCATAGTAGCCAATGTGAACCATACCCTGCGACAGCAACCTGATCTGGTCAACGAATCTCCCTATGAAAAGGGGTGGTTATTTACTATTGAGCCAACCAGGCTGCGTAAAAACTTAAAAGGACTCTATTACGACAAGGAGGCCCGTAATTTTATCCATGGGGAAAGGGAAAAGCTCTTTGCCATGGCCAATGACGATTTGCGGGTGGCCGCAGATGGTGGTCTCTCGGTTGAAGACATTTCTCAAGAACTTGAAGGGAAAAACTGGGCCAAGTTTGTAAAGACTTTTCTGAAGACCTGATCGGCAATAATGCCGTGGCTGGATCCATAATAAAACAATGACAAAAAACCTTCCGCCGGTAAAGAGGCGGGAGGTTTTTTTATGTCTTGATAGCAAATTTATCTCTTTCGAAAAAAGTTAATGCAGATTTTAGGTTTTATACCTCTGTCTTGGTGCGGATCTGTCTGCGCCAAGCCAAGTGCGGCAGGTAGGTGGGCACAGGCAGGCATCATTCCACTATTACATCATTCCATACGATTCGAGCTTTCTTCGAAGAGTGTTCAGGCCTATTCCAAGAAGCCCGGCTGTTTGGGATTTATTCCGGCCCGTCAGTTTATAGGCCCGGATAATGTGGGATTGTTCAATTTGTGCAAGGGGTGCAATATCTTCTGACATAGGGCGGATCAGACACGTTGATATTGATTTGCGCTTTCTTAAATTCTCGGGAAGAAAATTTGGTGAGATTGGTCCGCCCTGGGCCAGATTTACAGCCGACTGGATTATCGATCTGAGTTCCCTGATATTACCGGGATATTCATATTCCATAAGTAAACACATGGTCCCTTCTTCAATGATGCTCTTTTCGGGATGAGTCATGAAATCCTGTAAGAATTTATCTACCAGCAATGGAATATCCTCTTTTCTCTCCTTCAGGGAAGGCAGGTGAAGCCACCCACCCCTTATACGGTAATATAAATCTTTTCGGAAAGCTTTTTTTGCCATCATTTTATCCAGGTCTTCATTGGAGGCCGCAATAAAACGGACGTCCGCTGTCTGCTGGCTGCTTGAGCCAAGCTTGAGGTATTCTCCATCCTGCAAGACCCGCAATAGTTTTCCCTGGAGATCAATGGGCAGATTGCCGATTTCATCCAAAAAAAGAGTTCCCTGGTTTGTATGTTCAAGATAACCTGCACGAAAATTTTCCGCACCTGTAAAAGCTCCTTTTGTATGACCGAAAAATTCCGATTCGAACAGACTGCCGGTCAAAGAGGCCATATTGACCGGAGTAAATTTGAATTTTGATCTTGGGCTTGTACAGTGAATCGCCTTGGCCAGAAGCTCCTTTCCGGTGCCGCTTTCACCTGTGATTAAAATCGGAACATCGCTCCTGGCATGGAGTTCCGCTTCCTTTAATATTCTGAGCATTTTGTGTGACTGTGTGATGATGGGTTTAAAAGTATCGGCGTATATCAATTTGGGCAGGGAAGCCTTTTTTTTAACATCCAGAATATCAAGCAGGCGCTTTCTTTCCAGTGCACGGTGTATCGACAGGGTCAGATCTTCCCTTGCAATCGGCTTTACCAGGTAATCGTAAGCCCCCCTTTTTAGGCAGTCTACCGCAACCCGGGCCTCGTTAACGGCGGTGACCATAATACATTCAGTTCTCGGGCTGATATTTTTAATCATCTCAAGCAGTTTTATCCCGTCCATATCCGGCATTGTCATATCGATAAGGGCAATATCAAAAACCTCTCCTTTCTCAATAATAGATGCGGCTTTTGAAGAATCATCTTCGGTACGTATGTTTATAAAACCGGAGTTTTTCAGCTGTCCTTTTACAATCTCAAGGAAATCTAAATCATCATCAATGGTAATTATTTTATTATCCATCTATATATCCATCCCGGCAATTCTATACTAAGCACGGCCATAAGTGGCGGTTTTTTATCAATTAGATTATCAGTTGTCCGTAGTAAGTTGTTCATTATTGGAGTAATGGAGTGATGGAGTGATGGGCCTAAAGGATTTTTGACATTTCAAATCTATTGTTTCCAATACTCCAATACCGAAATAAAGTCTGAAAGATCAATTTTTCATTGTCAAACTACTCAACCACTCTAGTTCCTTAGTTGTAAATTTTGTGCTTTTTATGGCAAAAAAATGCTTAGCCAATTAGTGTGAAGTAAAAAGTTAAGGAATATGTCAATTTGTATAAAAGCCGGAGCGTAGCGACTCCTTAACTTTAGCTCACGTCAAACTTTAGCTCACTTGTAACTTTTCCGGTCTATCCGGGTTAGGTAGTTGCATTCAGGCCGCTGTTCCAAAATGGACTGTTCCAAAATGGCACGAATATTTATAAGATCACAGATTTAGCATCTCTCTGTTTAACACATATGCCAAATTGGCACAATAGACAGGTGAAATTAAATAGTAAAAAATTTTTCTTCCGCAAAACAAATTTTATTTATTTGATTTCACAGCATTTTTTTACACATTGTAAAAACTCTTGACACACCTGAAATTTATTTATAAGAGTTTAATGTAATAACTGTCTGTAAAAGCATATAATTTTACAAATTACTATCATGGTACATTTTTTGCTTCTTTAGAATACTTTCAATGAAAATAAAACTTAAACTGCTTTTTTGGAAAAAATCGGAGGGGGTCATATGCATTTAAAGAGCAAATTCGAAGCAGGGGAATTTGTCGTCTTTGCGGAAATGGAACCGCCAAAGGGGGTGGATGTCTCCACCATGGTAGCCCATGCCATGAGAGTCAAGGGGGAGGTAGATGCCTTTGTGGTACCGGAAATGAGCAACGCTGTCATGCGTATGAGCTCCCTTGGAGGTGCTACGATTCTGCAGAGAAAAGGGATGGAGACAGTGATGCAGGTCAACTGCAGAGACAGAAATCGGATCGCTCTTCAGGCTGATCTTTTGGCAGCCTATGGATGCGGTATCACTAATGTCATGGCGGTTACCGGAGAAGCTCCAAGCTTTGGAGACCACTTTCAGGCAAGATCGGTGTATGATATTGACCTTCTGGAATTGCTCAGGGCTATTAGCGGGCTTCAGGAAGGAAAAGATATGGCCGGGATAGATCTTTCAGGTTCCCCTGAGTTTTTGGTTGGATCAACAGTGAATGCGGGTGCCAAAGGAAAATCTTATGAACTGGAGATTGAAGAAATGAACAAAAAAATTGAGGCCGGCGCCCAATTTTTCATCTCTCCGCCTTTATTTGACCTTTCCGCCATCCAGCCGTTCATGAAACGGGTGGATCAGAAGAAGACAAAAATCATTCCCACGGTGTTACTGCTCAAATCCTTAGGAATGGCCCGTTATATTATACGTAATATGGATTACGTTTATATCCCTGATTTATTGATTGACCGTATCCGAAAATCCCCTGACAAGGTTCGCGAGTGTACTCTGATTGCATCGGAAATGGTCACATCGTTAAAGGAAGAAGGGTTCAGCGGAGTAAATATAGCAACTCTTGGATGGGAGCACAAGCTTCCGCAAATAATAGAAAAAATATAAGGATGAGAAAAATGGAGCACACAAACAGCCAGAAGGACAATATGCCCACTGAAAAACACGGAAAAGAACCGGTAGGTTCGGTCATGGTGCTTGGCGGCGGAATCGCCGGGATGCAGGCGTCCATTGATCTGGCCGATTCCGGCTATTATGTTTATCTGGTGGAAAAGTCACCGGCCATAGGTGGGGTAATGGCTCAATTGGACAAGACTTTTCCCACAAATGATTGTTCCATGTGAATTATTTCACCCAAACTGGTCGAGGTCGGCCGGCATATTAACATCGAACTTCATACCTGTTCAAATATCGAAAAGATTGACGGACAAAATGGAAACTTTCAGGTGACCCTTCACAAAATCCCCCGCTATATTGATTCTGATAAATGTACTGCATGTGGTGATTGTGTAGAAGTCTGCCCTGTAACTAGACCCAGCGAATATGATACAGAACTGGTGGACCGTAAGGCCGTTTACAAACTTTACGCCCAGGCTATTCCCGGCAGCTTTGCCATAGAGAAGATCGATACGGCGCCATGCAGGGTGGCCTGTCCGGCGAATCTAAATGTTCAAGGATATGTAGCCATGGTCAAGATGGGCAAGTACCGGGAGGCCGTGGAAATCATCATGCAGGATCTGCCTTTCCCCGGCATACTCGGTCGTATCTGTCCCCATCGTTGTGAAAGAAGCTGCCGGCGCCTTGAATTGGACGAGGCGATTTCCATACGGGAACTTAAAAGAGTCGCTGCGGATCATGTTGATCTGAGTGATATCCCGGTACCGGAAATTACGTCCAGAGATGAAAAAGTGGCCATTATCGGCTCAGGTCCTGCCGGGCTTACTGCCGCCTATTTTCTGGCATTAGACGGGTACCAGGTCAGTGTATACGAGTCCATGCCCGAAGCAGGCGGAATGATGCGATACGGCATTCCCGAGCACCGTCTACCACGGACGGTACTGGATGCAGAGATCGAGAATCTCAAACGATACGGGATTCAAATTCATACCAATACGGTTATTGGCAGAGACATAACCCTTGAAGAGCTCCGGGAACATGGCGCCAGTGCTGTCTTTCTGGCTATCGGTGCCTGGAAAGGTCTGAAACTTAGAATTCCCGGGGAAGAAACTTCTCAGGGTGTTTCCGATGTCACCGTCTTTTTGCGAGAGGTTCATCTGGGAAATTTAAAGAAGCTGGATGGAAAGATAGTTGTCATCGGAGGCGGCCATTCCGCACTGGATGCCGCCCGGGTGGCACTTCGACTCGGTGCGAGTGAGGCGCACATCATTTACCGTCGTTCCCGAACGGAAATGCTCGCTGAACCCGAAGAAGTGGAAGAGACTGAGAAAGAAGGAGTAAAGATTCATTTCCTGGCGGCGCCCATAGGTATTTCCAGTGAAAATGAAAAGGTTACCGGAATCGAATGTATCCGGACCCGTTTGACGGAGAAAGATACAACCGGCAGGCGGAGGCCGATTCCCATTGAAGGTTCGGAATTTTTCATCGAGGCGGATTATATCATTCCGGCCATCGGGCAGGAGCCCGATTTCGGCAACCTTGCCAAAGCACAGGGCTTAAAAGTTTCCAAGTGGAACCTTCTGGAGGTTAATCCTGAAACCCTCCAGACAAACATACCGGACATATTTGCCGGCGGTGATGTTATCAGCGGTCCTGCCACGGTTATCGAGGCGGTTGAGGCCGGCCAAAGGGTAGCCAAATATATAGCCAAATATTTACAAGGTGAAGAACTGCCCATAGAATGGCAGGACGAGCCGCCCATGGGGACAAACTGGGTAGCGCCTCCAAAAGACGAACCCCGCAAAGATCGATTAAAAGTTCCGACGTTGCCGGTGGAAAAAAGGATATCAGGCTTTGAAGAAGTCAATCTTTGTGCAGATGAGGAATCGGCCAAACAAGAAGCCGATCGCTGTCTGAATTGTAGCGGCTGCTGTGAATGCTATCAGTGTGTGGCGGTCTGTGAGGCTGAAGCCGTCACTCTTGAGACTCACGCTCAACAGGAAGAAACAACAACGATCAATGTCGGTTCTGTTGTTCTGGCACCGGGTTTTAAGCCTTTTGATCCTTCAAAGTTTGAAAATTACAATTACGCCAACCATCCCAACGTTATCACTTCTACGGAATTTGAACGAATCCTTTCAGCCACAGGCCCCTTTATGGGGCATCTTAGCCGGATTTCGGACAAGAAGGAGCCCAGGAAGATTGCCTGGTTCCAATGCGTCGGTTCAAGGGATCTCAACCGATGTGACAATCCATACTGCTCTTCCGTGTGCTGCATGTATGCCGTTAAGGAGGCTGTGATTGCCAAAGAGCATGCGGATTATGATCTGGATTGCGCCATCTTTTTCATGGATATGCGTACTCCGGGCAAAGATTTTGAAAAATATTACAACGATGCCAAAGACAAGCATGGGGTTCGCTTTATCAGGTCCCGGGTTCATACCATAGACCCGGTTCCCGGAACCGATGATCTTGAGGTCCGGTATGCGACCGAGAGTGGCGAACTGAAAACCGAAATTTTCGATATGATTGTACTGTCGGTGGGGATGGAGATATCGCCGGAAACGATCGATCTTGCAAATAATCTCGGCATTGATCTGACAGAAGGAAATTTCTGTGAAACCACGGATTTTCAACCTTTTGCAACATCAAAAGACGGTATATTTGTCTGCGGTGCTTTTCAGGGACCCAAAGACATCCCCGAGTCTGTTATGGAAGCCAGTGCAGCCGCCTGCAGTGCCGGTGTCAGACTGGCGCCTGCACGGGGGTCTCTTGTCAAAGAGAAAGAATTCCCTGATGAAAGTGATGTAACCGGCGAGGAACCACGCGTCGGAATTTTTGTGTGTAATTGCGGCATCAATATCGGCGGGATTGCCGATGTTCCTGCCATAGCTGAATATGCCAGGGGGTTGCCAAATGTGGCTTATGTTGAGGAGAATCTTTTTACCTGCAGCCAGGACACCCAGGATAAAATGGTAGAGGTGATCAGGGAACAGAGCTTAAACCGTATTGTTGTGGCTGCATGTACACCTCGAACCCATGAGCCGTTATTTCAGGAGACAATACGTAATGCAGGTCTAAATGCATATCTGTTTGACATGGCCAACATAAGAAACCAGTGCACCTGGGTTCACTCAGATGACAAAGTGAATGCCACGGAAAAATCCAAAGATCTGGTTCGGATGGCTGTTGCCAGGGCTTCTTTGCTGGAACAAATCCCCGATATATTAGTGGATGTTAACCAGTCGGCCCTTGTTATCGGCGGTGGTGTTGCCGGTATGACCGCGGCCCTCAGCCTGGCGGATCAGGGCTTTCCCGCAACCATTGTTGAAAAAGCGTCTGTTCTCGGCGGAGCGGCAAGGGACCTTACCAAGACCTGGAAGGGCCAGGACATTCAAGAATATCTTTCCGAGCTGTTGGATAAACTTGAGCAGCATTCGGATATAGAGGTGTTGCTGAACGCCGAGGTGGTTGGCGCATCAGGATTTGTGGGCAACTTTGAAACTCAGGTGGCTGTAGGAAACGAGACAAAGACTATCGAACACGGAATTGTCATGGTTGCAACCGGCGGCAAGGCGGCTGACACGGATGAATACCTTTACGGTAAAAATCCCAGGGTTACCCGCTGGCATGAGATTGAACATGACCCTGAAAAATTAAAGAATGCAGAACTCATTGTATTTATTCAGTGTGTTGGATCAAGGGACGAAAACCGACCTTACTGTTCCAGGATTTGCTGTACGGCTTCCATATTACAGGCAATTTCCATAAAAGAAAGCAACCCGGATACAAAAGTATTTATCCTTTACCGTGACATTCGAACTTATGGCGAAAAAGAATATCTTTACAAAAAAGCCAGGGAGATGGGAGTTGTTTTTGTACGATATTCGCCGGACAACAAACCCAAGGTTACGGAAATAGAAAATGGTCTTGAAGTCGTTGTCTTTGATCCAATTTTGCAAAAGAATTTAAAGATAAAGGCAGACTATGTAAATTTGGCGACCGCTATAGAACCAGCGGAAAATGCGGCGATTTCCGAGTTCTATAAAATTCCGCTCAATGCCGAAAACTTTTTCATGGAAGCCCATGCCAAGCTTCGGCCGGTGGAATTTGCAAACGATGGAATCTTCTTGTGCGGACTGGCCCATTACCCCAAAGCGATTGAGGAGAGTATTTCTCAGGCCATGGCGGCGGCAAGCCGGGCGGCTACAATTCTTTCAAAGCCGTCCATCACGGTTTCTCCGCTGGTATCGCAGGTAGATGCTGAAAAATGCATAGGGTGCGGTCTTTGTGCGGAAATTTGTGCTTTCAACGCCATTGTGCTCGAAGAAATTGAAGGCAAGGGATATCGGGCAAAGAATATTTCGGCGTCCTGCAAAGGGTGCGGGCTATGTGCCGCTTCGTGCCCACAGCAGGCCATCGACATGCTCCATTTCAGGGATCAGCAGATCGTGGCATCTGTTTGTGCAGCAGTGTAAATGGAGTGTGAAGTGACTAAAGTGAGCTAACATTTTGGGATTCTTCAATTTTATATATAAAGATAGAGCGAAGCGGTACCTTAACTTTAGGCACTTTAAACTTTAGATCACTTGTAACTTTCCCGTTTTATCCGGGTTAGGTAATAGCTTGCAATTTGTATAATAAGCCAAAGTAAGTGGAAGGTGAAAATTATGGGGAATTTTGAGCCTAAAATAGTTGCTTTTCTGTGCAACTGGTGTGCCTATGCCGGTGCAGATCTGGCAGGTGTATCACGAATGCAGTATCCACCCAACATAAGAACCGTACGCGTCATGTGTTCGGGCCGGGTTGACCCGGTTTTCATTATCAAAGCATTCAAGCAGGGATGCGACGGCGTACTGGTGGCCGGGTGACATTTCGGTGATTGCCATTACCTGGAAGGTAATGTTCAGGCCGAAAAAAAGATCCGTTTAACTCAACAATTGCTGGATATCGCCGGTATCGGCAAAGAAAGGCTTCACCTAGCATGGGTTTCATCAGCCGAGGCGCAGCGGTTTGTTGAAATTGTGACAGATGTAACCGAATCTATAAAGAGTCAGGGAAAATTCGACCCCGAGTCTTTTGTTTTTGAACTGGATGCAGCCGAAATTACACTTGCCAGCGAAACACTGCGATGGATGGTAGGTAAGGAAGTAAAGATTACAACCCATGGCGATGTTTATGGCCGAAATTGGGATAAAGAGTCCTTTGAATCTATTCTGGATTCGGCGCTTGAAAGAGAATACCAGATGAATCTCATTTTTCAGGCAATAAAACAAGGATGCAAATCGGTCCGAGACATCAGCAGCGAGATAGGCCTTGACCTAATGAGGGTTTCACATCTTCTTGCTGACATGGAAAAGAGAAGCATTGTTGAATTTGCGGGTATGGAAGACAGGAAACCCGTTTTCGCAGCACTATGAGGATTCACTAATGAAGATTGAAGGTTTTATTTGATGAGTCAATCTGCAGTCGAAAATCAAAAATCTTCAATGAATAAAGGGAGGAGAAATGACTAACAAAAGCGGGTCGGTTATGGTTGTGGGTGCCGGAATTGCAGGCATGCAGGCCTCACTTGATCTGGCCAATTCGGATTACAAGGTTTATCTGGTTGACAAATCGCCGACCATCGGCGGGATGATGGCACGGCTCGACAAGACCTTTCCGACCAATGATTGCACTATGTGAATCATTTCACCCAAACTGGTCGAGGTCGGCCGGCATATAAATATCGAGCTGATTACGTGCAGCGAAGTAAAGAGTGTTGAGGGTGAACCGGGAAACTTTGAGGCTTCATTGGTCAATCACCCCCGCTACATTGATCCGGTTAAATGTACAGGGTGCGGTGAATGTGCCATGCATTGTCCGGTTGCTGCAGTTAATGAGATTAACAAGGGACTTGATGATAGAAGGGCCACCTATATTGAATATCCCCAGGCGGTTCCGCTTGCCTATGCAATAGATTTTGATGCATGTATCGGCTGCGGCTTGTGCGAGAATATGTGTATGGCAAAGGCAATAAAATATGATGACAGGGCGCGCGAAACCGCTGTTAAGGTGGGATCTGTTATTCTGTCTACCGGAAGCCAGGGATATAATCCGTCAGGCCTTGATTACCTGGGATATGGAAAATATCCCAACGTGGTTACCAGCGAAGGTTTTGAGAGGATTCTGTCTGCCGGAGGACCATATTTCGGCCATGTCATGCGCCCCCTTGACAGGGAAGAGCCCAAAAGCATCGCGTGGCTCCAGTGTATCGGGTCAAGGGATATCAACCGGTGCGGTAATGGATATTGCTCTTCAGTATGCTGCATGTATGCTATAAAAGAAGCTATGATCGCCAAGGAGCATATTCATGGTGATCTTGATTGCGCAATCTTTAATATGGATATGAGGACGTTTGGCAAGGATTATGAGAAATATTTCCTGCGCGCCAGAGATAATGAGGGTGTTCGTTTTGTCAGGGCCAGGGTCCATACCATCACCGAAGTTCCTGAAACCGGTGATCTGATTTTGCAGTATGCTAATGAAGCCGGTCAGATGAAGGAAGAAATTTTCAGTATGGTGGTCCTGTCGGTTGGTCTTAAGATACCGGATTCATCTGTTGATCTTGCCAAACGTCTGGGAATAGAACTCAACAAATATAATTTTGTGAATACCGGTTCTTTAACGCCGGTTGCCACATCACGTCCGGGCATTTATACCTGCGGTGTATTTCAAGGACCCAAGGATATTCCGGGATCAATTACTGAGGCCGGTGCTGCTGCCTGCCTGGCAGGTGCTGATGTTGCAGATGCCAGGGGAAAAGATATCGAACTCGTTGAAATCCCTAAAGAAATGGATGTTGCAAAAGAGGAGCCCAGAATCGGTGTTTTTGTCTGTAACTGCGGTATCAACATCGGCGGGATTGTGGATGTCACTTCGGTTCAGGATTATGCGGGAACACTTCCCTATGTGGTATTTACAGATCAGAATCTCTTTACTTGCAGCCAGGATACGCAGGACAAGATAAAGGAGATGATCATAGAGCACAAACTAAACCGTGTTGTAGTCGCCTCTTGCACTCCCAAAACTCACGAGCAGATGTTTATGGATACCCTTGAGGCATGCGGACTAAATAAATATTTATTTGAAATGGCAAATATCCGCAACCAGAATTCCTGGGTCCATTCAAACGATCCGACGGCCGCCACAGAAAAAGCCAAGGACCTTGTGAGAATGGCAGTTGCCCGGGTTGCTACACTTAAACCGCTCCATGAGAAGAAGATTCCCGTTAACCATCGGGCGCTTATCATCGGCGGCGGAGTGGCCGGGATGAATGCTGCGCTGAGTCTTGCAGATCAAGGATTTGAGGTTTTCCTGTTGGAAAAGGAACCGGTGCTGGGCGGCATGGCAAGGCATCTCACAACTACCATAGAAGGAGCGGATGTAGGCGAATATCTGGAAGAGCTGATCCGGAAGGTAACGTCACATTCAAAAATCCAGATTCTGACTCAGTCTCTTATTGTCAACTTTTCCGGATTCCAGGGAAATTTCACGACAGAGATTTTGGTGGGACCAGGAATGTATGCAAGAAAAATTGACCATGGTGTCGTTATTCTGGCTACAGGAGCAACCGAATACCGTCCCAAGGAGTTCCTCTATGGCCAGGACCAAAGGGTCGTAACCCAGATCGAACTGTCCAGACGTTTAAAAGAGAGAGGGGCACAGGATCTAAGCCGAGTGGTCATGATCCAGTGCGTTGGATCAAGAAACCGGGAAAATCCCAACTGCTCCAGGATTTGCTGCCAGAGCGCCGTCAAGAATGCACTTCATATTAAAGAGCTTCAGCCGGATGCGCAAATATTCATCCTTCACCGGGATATCAGAACTTACGGATTCATGGAGGATTACTATACTGAAGCCAGAAAAAAAGGGGTTTTATTTTTCAGGTACGACTCTGAAGATCCGCCGGTGGTGGAATCATCTGAAGCGGGTGTAATGGTAACCTTTAAGGATAACATCCTTGATTGTAGCCTTCGGGTCAGTGCCGACCTCCTGGCTCTGAGTGCGGGAATGGTTGCAGAAGATACAGAGGAACTTTCCTCCATTATAAAGCTGGCCCGTAATGCAGAAGGATATTTCATGGAGGCACACGTCAAATTGAGACCTGTCGATATGGCCACGGAAGGTATCTTTGTCTGCGGGACTGCACACAGCCCCAAACTCTTATCAGAATCGATCGCACAGGCATTGGCAGCAGCTTCAAGGGCCATCACGTTCCTGTCAAAAGACCATCTGACCCTGTCTGCTGTTACGGCCCGGGTAAATGCAGAGCTTTGCGCTTCCTGTCTTATATGCGTCCGGTCATGCCCGTACGGAGTTCCGGTGATAAATGAAGACGGTGTCAGTGAAATTGATGATGCTTTATGCCACGGATGCGGAGTATGCGCTGCAGAATGTCCGGCAAAGGCGATTGAACTGAACTGGTACGAGGACAATCAAATACTGAGCAAAGTCGAAGCTTTGCTGGAGGGGGTTTTATGAGTCAGGATTTCGAGCCCGTAATTGTTGCGTTTTGCTGTAGTTACTGAGGCTATACTGCTGCGGACCTGGCAGGTTCAATGCGATTGCAATACCCGTCAAATATTAAAATCATTTTCGTCCCCTGTACAGGCAAAGTGGATGTACTTCATATCCTGCGTGCCTTTGAAAAAGGAGCGGACGGCGTGTATGTAGTTGGATGTATGGAAGGAGATTGCCATTTTATAAGCGGCAACTTCAGAGCCCGAAAGAGGGTAGAGCAGACTCAGAAGATTCTTGATACCATCGGCATCGGGGGAGAAAGAGCGCAGATGTACAACCTTTCATCGGGCGAAGGTCCGCGTTTTGCACAGTTTGCTATTGAGATGAACGAAAGAATTCGAAAATTGGGTCCCAATCCTATAAAGTTGGTAAGGAAAAAGGCTGCCTGAAACAATTGACCATATTCGATTGATGGTTTTCAATTTAAATGAAAGAGAGGTATTATGATTGTTGCAGATAAAAAGCCGATTGAGGAGATTATTGAGGAAATCAAAAACCATGAAAAAATCCTCATTTTAGGTTGCAACGAGTGCGTCACGGTTTGTGAGGCAGGGGGAAAGAAAGAAGTCGGTGTTCTGGCTTCAGCCCTTAGGATGTATTTCCTAAACCAGGGACGGGAGGTCAAAATAGATGAAAAGACTCTGGAACGACAATGTGATCATGAATACCTCGAGGAGATTCGTGATGTGATGGATCAGTATGACGCTGTAGTTTCCCTTGCCTGCGGTGTCGGCGTCCAGTTCATGGCTGAAAAATATCATACAACACCCATCTATCCGGGGGTGAACACCTGTTTTTTGGGAGTTACTGAAAAAAGAGGTCTTTGGACAGAACGGTGCCAGGCTTGCGGGGAGTGCATTCTGGCGCGTACCGGAGGAATCTGTCCGGTCTCCCGGTGTGCAAAAAGGATTCTTAACGGCCCGTGCGGCGGGTCAACAAACGGAAAATGTGAAATTAATAAAGAGTTAGACTGTGCCTGGCAGTTGATTATCGATCGGCTTAAGGCACTGAATAAGCTCGATGATTATGAAAAACTTAGCCCTTTGAAAGATTGGTCCACCGAAAGGTCCGGAGGACCCAGAAAAGTTGTCAGGGAGGATGTACAGGAATGAAGACAAAAACACCAAGCAAACTGGAAAAGATTCTGGCCGCCGGTCACCTGGCGGTTACGTCGGAGTGCGGTCCCCCCAGGGGTTCTGATATTGAAGTGATTAAAGAAAAGGCTAATCTGATCAAGGATTATGTAGATGCTATCAATATCACCGATAATCAGACGTCCGTAACCCGCTTATGCAGCCTGGTCGCGTGTATTCAACTTAAACTCATGGGCCTGGAGCCGGTGCTGCAAATGGTGACACGTGATCGAAACCGAATCGCCTTGCAGAGCGATATCCTTGGAGCGGCTTCGTTTGATATACACAATGTCCTCTGTCTTTCCGGAGACCACCAGAGTTTTGGAGACTGCCCGACGGGTCAAAATGTTCATGATATTGACTCCATGCAGCTCATTCAAACCGTGAGGCTTATGCGGGACCAAGGCAAGTTCCTTGGTGGAGACGATATTAAGCGTCCACCCAAGATGTTCGTGGGCGCCGCGGCAAATCCTTTTGCCGATCCGTTTGAAATACGTGTTCCCCGACTGGCCAAAAAAATTGCCGCCGGCGTGGAGTTTATACAAACCCAGTGTATATACAACATGGAGAAATTCGAGCTCTGGTTGAAGATGGCCGGTGACCGTGGATTACTTGAAAAAGTCTATATTCTGGCCGGCGTGACTCCGTTTAAATCGGCCGGAATGGCGCGATACATGAAAAATCGCGTTCCGGGCATCGAGGTCCCGGACGAGTTGGTGAAAAGAATGGCAGATACTCCCAAAGAAAAACAGCCGGAGGAAGGCGTCAAAATCTGCATTGAGCAGATTCAGCACTTAAAAGAAGTGGAAGGGGTTCGGGGATTTCATATCATGGCGATTGAATGGGAAGAAATGGTTTCCGAGATTGTGGAAAAATCCGGTCTATATCCCAGGCCGGGCGTAGAATGATTTTTCCCCGGTAGTTGGTTGTCAGATAGCAAAGCTCAAAGAGTTAGAAGATGAGAAGGTGAGAAGATGAATGGTAAATAACAAATAACCCCGGTGAAATGCGCTGCGCTGTCACTACGTGAATTTCACGGGGCAAGCAAATGACGAATAACGAATGACAAATATAAAGGAGGTATATTATGAGTGAAAAAAAGAGAATTCTTGTGGTGGATGATGAGCCTGATTTCTGCTCTATTGTCCAGGCCCAATTAGAAAAAGAGGGCTTCGAAGTCGAGATAGCTTACAGCGGCATTGAAGGTCTGGAAAAAGTACATGCCAATCCGCCGGACGCTATTGTCCTGGATATCATGATGCCTGAAATGGACGGATACGAGGTATGCAGGAAGCTAAAAGCAGATGAAAAATATGAAGACATTCCTGTAATTCTGTTGACCGCCGTTGCCTCCCATGTGACATCAACCCGTTATTCTCACCGGGACGGGATGAGTACCGAAGCTGACGACTATATCGCAAAACCGGCTTCAGCAGAGGAAATTACGGAAAGTATCAAAAGACTTCTAGAATAGTAAGAAATCAGGGCCGACAAAGAGCCTGTGATTGACGATTTTAATTAAAAATTGACAATCCTGAACATCTGATTTTTAATCTTCAATAGTCAATTTTCAGTTTAAAGGAGGGAATAATGTCATCTCAGATTATAGAGATAAAAGGGAGCAGAAAAAGCACTTTTCTGGATAAGGTAAAGGAGCTTCTTCCGGAAGGAGGAAATCTCAATCTTTGCCTTACATGCGGCGCCTGCTCTTCAGGGTGCCCTGCCACGGGTCTGGAAGATATGGATCCCAGGAAGTTTCTGCGCATGGCTGCGCTGGGCATGGATGAAGAAATTACCAGTACGCCCTGGGTCTGGATGTGTACCTGTTGTCAGCGGTGTATTTATGTCTGTCCCATGAAAATAGATATTCCCCAGCTTGTTTATGAAGCCAGGGCGAGCTGGCCCAGGGAAGAACGTCCCAAGGGGATCCTCGGGTCATGCGATATGGCATTGAGAAATGACAGCGGCAGTGCCATGGGCACATCTGAGGAAGACTTTAAGTTCGTTGTAGAAGACGTGCTTGAAGAGTATCAGGAGGCGCAGCCCGAATTCAAGGATATGCAGGCGCCAATCGATAAGCAGGGGGCTGAGTTCTTTTTGAACCAGAATTCCCGAGAACCGGTGACCGAACCGGACGAAATGCCGCCTCTCTGGAAGATTCTCCACCTGGCTGGGGCAAACTGGACCTATGGGAGCAAAGGCTGGGGCGGAGAAAATTACTGTATGTTCCTGGCTGACGACGAATCCTGGGAACATGTTACCCGGATCGCAGCCAAACAGGCGGATGACCTTGGGTGTAAAGTTTTTCTCAATACAGAGTGAGGGCACGTAACCTTCTCAGTCCTGGCAGGACTGAAAAAATTCAATATCGAGCATAATTTTGTAGTTAAAAACATTTACGAATATTATGCAAAATGGATCCGTGAAGGAAAACTCAAGGTCAATTCAGACTGGAATAAAGATTTGAAGATCAAGTTTACGGTTCAGGATCCGTGCCAGATTGTGCGAAAAGGTTTTGGTGATCCAATTGCAGAAGATTTGAGGTTTATTGTTAAATCCGTGGTAGGTGAAGAAAATTTTTTTGATATGACTCCTAACAAGTCGAACAATTATTGTTGTGGCGGTGGTGGTGGTTTTCTCCAGTCAGGGTATGTTGATGCACGTCGTGCTTACGGAAAGCTCAAAGCAGACCAGATTCTGGCTACCAAAGCGGATTATTGTATTGCTCCGTGCCACAACTGCCATGCTCAAATTCATGATTTATCAGATCAGCGCGACCATGCATGGGGTACGGTACACCTGTGGACGTTGATATGTCTTTCCCTGGGAATTTTAGGGCCGAACGAAAGAGAATACCTTGGAGACGATCTCAAGGAAGTTTTAGTTTTTCATCCGGAGACCGCGATGTAATACCTAAATTGAGCGATTTATTTCCTTAACAATAGAGTGGTTAAATTTTGGTTGACTTTTTCCGTGTTAATTTCTCTCCACCGCTGAATCGGACCGTTTTTTATTAATTTTCTGATGCAGGTTTATTGCATATTAGGCGATGAACGGGTAACTCGCTCAAAATCTCCCATCATATTTTCGGCGGTAATGAGGCGGCTTGGAATAAAAGCGGCATACGTGCCGTTTAAAATTGCTCCTGACCAGATCGCTCAGGCTTTGCAAAGCATTAAGGTCCTGAACATCTCCGGCGCGAATGTCATGATTCCTTATAAAGAAGAAGTCATACCCCATCTAGATATCCTTTCAGAGGGAGCGAATATTATCGGCGCTGTTAACACAATCGTACGTAATGGTGATTTATTTAAAGGCTACAACACCAACGCCATCGGTTTCATGGACGCCTTAAATGACGCTCGGTTTGATGTGGAAGGCAAGTCGGCCCTTGTTTTGGGTACGGGCGGAGCAGCCAAGGCAATTGTATTTATTTTAAACTGGCTGCGAACAACCTCTGTTTTTGTCGCCGGCCGTAACCAGGAAAAAACCGAAAAGATTGTAGATCGTTTTGGCGGAGAAGCAATTCCGCTTTATTCTCTTGAGGACCGAACTCTTTCCGCAAACATAGTAGTTAATGCCACCTCTGTTTCAAGCCCTGATGAGTCGCCGGAAATGGCTGCATTACTTGAAAAATTCAAGGTAAAGGATTGCGAATTGGTGCTCGATCTTAACTATGACCGAAGGAAGAATTTCTGGCAGGATATGGCCCGGCGCAACACGGCACAGTTTATGGATGGTCTATCCACCCTTGCATACCAGTCCAGACGCACCTTGGCCCTCTGGACCGGTATTCAGGCACCCCCGGAGGAATTCCTGAAAGCGATTGATCAAAGTTTATGAAGTTAGATAACTTCAACCCCTGGCACAGACCTGGTTTTTTAGTGGGGATGCTTCGCGCCGGCTTATCCGGGCTAAGGTTTAATCGGAAGAAGAACCGTAAACTCTGTTCCCTTGCCGGGAACGCTCTCCACATTTATAAGGCCGCCCATTGAATCTATAAGTCCCTTTACGATGGGAAGTCCAAGACCGGTGCCTGTAATGTATCTGGTCTTTTCGTCTTTGACCCTGTAAAATCTTTCAAAAATCTTATCCAGATATTTATCTGCTATACCAAACCCGTTATCTTTAACTTGTACACGCACGTTGATTCCAGCCATACCAACTTCCACTTCAATTTTTCCGCCTTCCTGAGTGTAATTAATCGCATTGGTGATAAGGTTCCCAAAGATGCTTTCCAGAGCAATGGGATCGGCTAAGAGTTCGGGAAGCGATTCTTTTGGGAGTTCAAGCGAAATAGACTGGTTCTTTTTTCTTGCCTTGGTTTTTAAAAAATCTACGATGTTTTCCAGAAGATCTTCGATCCGGACCGGTTGAGGCTCATGGCAGATAATCCCTTCCTCGATACGGGAAAGATCGAGCAGATCTCCGATCAGAGCAATCAATCCTTTGGTTTTTTCTCTGGCACGGTCAAGTATATGCTGGTCTTGTGCAAAATCTTCACCGACCATATCTTTGATTACCAGCGCAAGCTGCTCGTGGATCGTTGAAAGCGGTGACCGCAGTTCATGTGAAACCTTTGCCACAAATTCCGATTTAAGCTGATCCAAAAGCTTCAGGGCGGTGATGTCCACAACATTTAGAACTGATCCAAGACACTCCTTTCTTTCACCTAAGACCGGCTGACCGGTTGCCATAAGATATTTTTCATCTGAAAGAGAAAACTCATAATCAGGAATATCATCGTAGTCCACATGTTTTCCCTGCGAGATTTCCGTTATAAGATTACAAAGTTCTTTATCCGTCACATAGTCTTCTATGGGGTTGCCCGTTTTCAAGCCGGGATCAAGATCGAGAAGCTGTCTGAAGGCCGGATTCATCAAGACCACCTGGCCCCTGGAATTTGTTACGACAACACCGCTCGGAAAAGATTCTAAAATAGTATGTATGCGGCTTTTCTCTGTATCCAGATCAGACAGCGTCCTTCTTCTTTCCTCCTCCAGATTTTTAGCCTCCCGTCTTAGGCTAATCTTTTCCCAGGCGCGATTAACTACGATACGTAATTGATCCGGCTCAAAGGGCTTAGAAATAAAATCGTAAGCTCCCCGCTTCATGGCTTCAATGGCTGTTTCTACCGTGGCATATCCTGTGATCACGATTACTTGAATTGTCTCATCCATTACACGAATGTGTTTGAGAACCTCCAGCCCGTCCATGCCCGGCATCTTCAAATCTAGAAGCACAATGGAGGCTTTCTCCTTTGCCAGTAAAGCCAGCGCCTCGTCCCCGCGCGATGCCTTCAGAACTTGGAAACCGATTCGGGTAAGGATTCGTTCGGATGCATCCCGGATATCCTCTTCATCGTCCACAACCATTATTATGGCGTCAGATTTTATCTCCACTTTCTTCTCCTTGGTTTCCCTTATCCGCAATGGGAAACTCAATAATAAATGTCGTTCCTTGTCCCGGCTTGTTTTTTGCCATGATATTGCCGCCGTGATTTTTCACGATACTGTAAGCCAGACTGAGACCCGGACCGGTCCCTTTTCCTTCTTCCTTGGTGGTGAAAAATTGTTCAAAAATGTGGGGAAGAATATCCTCGGGTATTCCAGGACCTGTATCGGATATTTCTATGCAAACCCGGTTGCCAACCGGCATCAGGCTGCTTTTTACCGTGAGCCTCCCCTTTCCCTCCATGGCCTGGGCGGCATTGAGAATGATGTTCATAAACAAATGATTAAGCTGCTGGATATCAGACTGAACAAGGGGGAGTGATGAGTCTATGTCTGTTTCTATATCTATATTCTGGAACAGGACCTGGCTTTCGAGAAGAAACAGAGTCCGGGAAAGCGCCTGGTTTACGTCATGGGGTCGCATTAACTGGCGGGTCTGTCGCGTGAACTCCAACAGTTCCCTCACCGTATCACGGCATCTTTGGGCGTCTTTCAGAATGCGGTCTAAGTCTTCTTTGGCCCCATCTTCAAGGTCATATTCTTCCTGGATAAGCTTGGCAAACAGCGTAATTCCCCCCAGGGGGTTGTTTAACTGGTGGGCGACTCCTGCGGCCAGTTTTCCAAGAGAAGACATCTTCTCCGCCTGCAGGAGCTGAATCCGAGTATTTTCCAACTCATTTTTTATTCGAAACTCCTCGCGCATATCACGAAAGAAACCGATGGTCGCTATTTCCTGCCCTTTTTCATAAATTATGGATGCATTCAGTTTGATGGGAATGTTTTCACCATTTTTACTTATAACATCTACATGATATAATTTAAGCTTTCCTCTTCTGCCGTATTCCTCGCTTCTGAGCTTTCGCATAACCTCAAATGCTTGGTTGCCGGGGTAAATATCTCGAACATTGAGCGTATTGAGCGCTTCATCTTCAGTGTAGCCGAAAACCATACTGGCCGGATCATTGAAAATAAGAATCTTACCTTTTATATCCGCGGCAATAACGCAGTCCACAGAACTAAAAATGAGATTACGCAATAAGGCATTGGAACGCTGCAGATTCTCTTCAAGCCCTCCTCTGGTAGGGAGGTCAAAATCCATGCTTACAAAGGCTTCAATCTTATTTCCGGAAAAGATTGGATACGCAAAATAACAAGGCATTTCATCCAGATCTAAAGAGTTTACCGATTGGGGCGTTAAAGCGGGTTTTTTTTTCTCAAGAGCCATCTTTACCGAACAATTTTCGCAGGGTGAAGAACGATCGTAGAATACTTTGTAGCAGTGTTGCCCGATGATTTCAGATTTCTTTATCCCATTAAGCCGTGAGCTTAAAGCCAGAATTTTGTATTCCGGCGAAATCACCGTGAACTTTCTTTTGAACGCGACAATGGCCTTGAGTAAATATTCTTTTTCCATATCTTCATGCATATCAGACTCCATATCAGCAAATTTAAAAATTCCACTGGCTTGTGCCGGATGGTTTGAAAATTATCAGGGCGGGACAGGTAAATTGCCAAGTTAAGTTTCGCCAAACTCCTTAACAATCAATCATATCCTCCATCGGAAGTCAACCAGGTATTCACATTTTTACAACGACAAAAAGTGATATTTTCGGATAGTTGTGAGAAGGTTAGGCAACTTCTCAGTGTTACCTGTTACGGGTTTCGGGCAAAAGATAAACAGAATTCATAAAATTCCGGAACGTAAAAATAATGGACAATTTGGTTTCGGCTTGACCGGTTAGAAATTAAGCGGTATAAATTGAATCATGAAAGCAAGAAATAAAATGAGAAAATATCGTTCGGGAGAATTGCCTTTTTTGACTAATGTAATTGCCCATACCATTAATCTGGCGATCGTGGGCGGAGGCAGAGCGTGTAAATACTTCATAGAGCTTCTCTATGATGAACGCTTTCCTTTTCTGGACATTAACATCGTTGGTGTCGGCGACATTAACCCGAAGGCTGAAGGCTTTGTTCTGGCCAAAGAGCTGGGAATATATACCACAAATAACTTTCAGGATCTTTTTAAGATCAAAGATCTAGACAGCATTATTGAGCTTACAGGCAGCCAAGAGGTCCTGCTCGACATAATACGCCTCAGACCCAAAGGCGTTGGTGTTATTGAACACAACATTGGTAGGTTATTGAGAAACCTTTTCGACATTGATGAGCGCCTGCAGTTAACAGAGCATCAATTGATCGTTGAAAAGATGTTTTCAGAATTTCTCATCCAGCAAAGTACGGCAGCAATTATGATTTTAAATACAGATTTTACAATTGCTGAAACAAATGAAGCTTATTTAAAGATGGTCAACAAGTCCAAAGAAGAGGTTATCGGAGCACACTGTTATAAAATTTCTTATGGACTTAGTGCACCCTGTTCGAGCTGCAAGCCCGAGATGAAATGCCCCATGGTGGAAACTTTGAGAACAGGCATATCTTCTTACGCCATGCACGAGCATCCCGGTTCGGGAGATCGACCCTCCTTCTACAATATCGTCACTTATCCTTTAAGAAATGAGAGCGGTGAAATCTTTCAGGTTATCGAGATATTTAGGGATATTACAGAGGAATTTTCACATCGATGGGATAAGCGGGTCGAGGAATTAAAGTCTAATCTTCAAAAACTGATCCAGGAAGATCGTATGATATCTCTGGGCAAACTGGCAGCCAGTTGTGCCCATGAAATTAATAATCCCATTCAGGGATTATTGACGTTCAGCCATTTAATGCAGGAAGTCCTGAATGAAGGCGACCCGAGTTCTAAGGACCTGGAACAATTTAAGAAACATCTTGCTCTCATGTCCAAAGAATTGGAACGCTGTGGCAACATTGTTTCCGGGCTTCTTTCGTTTTCCCGCGAATATAGTCTGGAGTATAAGGAACTAGAATATAAGGATATAGATCTTAACGAAATTCTTCAGTGGGTCTTAACATTGAGCCGCCACAAGATGACACTACGAAACATTCAACTGACTGCCAAACTATCTCCAAAACCTTTACGGGCAAAAGGAGATGCCAACCAATTGAAGCAATGCTTTCTTAACCTGATTTTCAACGCCATCGCTGCCATGCCTGAGGGAGGGCAACTGCACGTTCTTTCCAAACAGGACAAAGCCAAAAAAAAAGCTTTTATAGAAATCCGTGATACTGGATATGGGATCCTTGAGGAAAACCTTGGTCATATTTTTGATCCATTTTTCACTACAAAGGAAGCAGGGGAAGCTACCGGGCTTGGTCTGTCTATCGTCTATAGTGTCACAAAAAATCATGGAGGTAATATTAAAGTAAACTCCAAGGTGGGAGAAGGGACTTCATTTATTTTGAATTTTCCCACCCATTAATCTCTTGTGTCATGTGATGGAGGAAGACTATGGATGAAAAGATGAGTATCATGGTTGTTGATGATGAAGAAATCGTCCGGGAATCCCTTTTCCACTGGTTTAAAAAATATGGCCATGTGGTGGAAACTGCTTCATCGGGCTTTGAGGCTTTGGATAAATTGGAAAAGTACCCTTTTCAGCTTTTGTTTGTGGATATAAAGATGCCCGAAATGGATGGCATAGAACTTCTGGAAAAGATAAAGACAGAATATCCTGATACCATCGTTATCATTATCACGGCATACGGATCCATTGAATCGGCGGTAAAAGCCATGCGAATCGGGGCCAGCGACTACTTGCTCAAGCCCTTCAAGCCGGATCACCTTTCCCTTGTAATGGAGAGGATATCGCATCAAAAGAAACTTTTATTCGAGCACAACTATCTGAAAGGGCGTTTAGAGAAAATTACCCGGTTTGATAACATTATCGGACAGTCTCCTCCAATGGAAGATATTTTCAACCTGATTCCGGAGGTTGCCCAGAGCGACTCTTCTATTCTGTTGATCGGGGAAACCGGTACCGGGAAAGAGTTGGTTGCAAAAGCCATACATGCAAAAAGCCGTCGGTCCCATCTCCCCTTTATTGCGATCAACTGTGGTGCGCTACCGGACACCCTGCTGGAAAGTGAACTTTTTGGGCATCAGAAAGGGGTTTTCACCGGAGCAACCCATGCCCGTAAGGGTTTTTTGGAAGTGGTTTCAGGGGGTACCCTTTTCCTCGACGAAATTGGAGAGATCAGCCCAAAAATGCAGATCGATCTGCTGCGCGTTCTGGAAGAAAAAAAGATAACCAGTATCGGGAGCAGGGAGCCTGTTGATGTGGATTTTCGACTCATTTCAGCCACCAGCCGAGATTTGGGGAAAGGGATTACCGACGGCTCTTTCAGAGAGGATTTTTTTTACCGAATTAATGTAATCATGATTGACATCCCTCCGCTAAAGAAAAGAAAGGAGGACATTCCCTTATTAATTCAGCATTTTCTTGAAAAGTACGGCCATGAAACCACAAAGCAGGTCGATCGCGTCACCCGTGATGCGATGGACCTGTTAAAACGCTACGACTGGCCGGGAAATGTCAGGGAACTGGAAAATGCCGTTGAAAGAGCTGTGGTGCTTTCCCAATCCCGGACACTCGGGATTAAGGATTTTGCTTTCCTTCGGTCTTCTCCCGCCCCCTTATCAAGGCCTCTGTCCCTGCAAGAAGTTGAAAAGCAGCATATTCAACAGATCCTTGAAGAATACGACTGGAATGTGACTCAGGCATCCAAAGCCCTGGAAATCAACCGGGTTACCCTGCACAAAAAGATTAAACGGTTTAATTTGGAAAGGAGGCCTTAGCCCGAATTTTTCATGAGTTCACAGAAAAAACCGGTCGGCGTGGTTCCTCTTGGAGAAGTTCCCGAAATAGCCTTAAAGGTCATAGCAGCCCATATATCCGGCTATTTTAATCTTTCCGTACAGATCCTCCCACCGCTGGAACAGCCTGAATATGCTCTTGATGAAAGACGGTTTCAGTACGATGCGGGCATTATTCTTAAAGCATTTGAGTCGATGAGGTTTAAAGATTATGACAAGGTCATCGGTGTTCTTAATCTGGACCTCTTTATTCCCATTTTTACTCACGTCTTCGGCGAGGCAAAACAGGGGGGAAAATTCGCACTGGTCTCGCTGTTCAGACTGGGCAAGAATCCGGATGGCTCTCCCGCCCCATCTTCACTTATTTTTGAAAGGGCGGCGAAAGTTGCCCTTCATGAATTAGGCCATGTTTTCAATCTTCTCCATTGCCAGGAGAAAAGGTGCCTCATGAATTTTTCAGGAGGTACCCAAGATCTGGATGAGACACCCATTTATCTTTGCAGGTACTGCTCAACTTTTCTTAAAGATCGTCTTCTCCGCCAGTCCGAATAATTCATAAAAAATCGCTGAAAAAATATAATAAACTTCCGTTAAATCTTCTCAGTTCTCAGGAACGTTTTCGCCAGTAAATCCCATCCGAGTTCAGGAAAATTACCGAACACGTCGCCAATGGGTTGACCACCTGTGGCTGCCAGTTTTTCATATTCCGGTCCCATGAGGTTCAACAGGTTCCGGCTCTCTTGTTCCATCCACTGAATGCCCTCATTGCCATAATAGAGCCCTCTTAGATTTTTTTTCGGCATATCCGGTTCCAGTATATATAGCCACCCCTCATGGTACGGATCCTCATGGGTAATCTCGGGATGCTCCCGGACCTTGTGGTTCACCGCCAGGACCGTACCCGTTACCGGGGACAGGGCTGCAGCTTTATGATCTCCTCGACCGAAGGTCAGTCCGACCTGATCTTTTGTCAGGGATGTTCCCAGAGGCGGAAGGGCGAGAAATTGCAATCCACCGAATAACTTCACCAAAAAATCATCAAATCCCACCCTGAGTCGTCCCCCATGATCGAAACGAGCCCAATTGTGGCCCATATGATAATAATAGCCGTCGGCCATTCGATACCCTGACGCTAAATTGTAGCTGGGCGGATTGTGGAGTTGCTCAAAATCGAGTTCATCCAGCATCTGGTCAAAAGTACAGTGAAAACATTCGTAGTTCAGAGGGCAGATCTTCGGGGCATCGATACGTCCGGTTAAATAATGCCTGCAGGGTCGCTCTGATCCCTGATACCGTGTTTTTAAATGCTCAACCCACGCGGGTTCTTTCCGTTCCGTGTCGGTCTGGCGCCCGGACTCCATTATACGCCGCATCCCCTTATCAAAGGGGCAATTGTAGCAATCATAGGCATTGTCACATAACCTGAAATTGACAATTCCGGCCTTCATCCAAATACATTCATCTTCAAGCACCTGGAATCCCATAACCCGCTTGTTTTTCCTTTTTTGATCTTTGGTTCCTATTGTTTCCATTTTAGCGCCTCCTCTCACGTTAACTGATGATCCATGTTGATTTTTTTAACTGCAATAAAAATGCCACACATGGGCAGATAGATTACTTTGATTTCTTCCTATTGAAATCATTGAGTTTTTGCTAAACCTTATTGCCGTAACTGAAAAAAGGATGATTTAAGTAAACAAGAGGCTTGTGATTAATTTGGCTACGCATTGAGGCAATATAATGGGGAAAGATAGATATTAATATTTAATTTCAACATGTTATATAACTGTAGCTTTTTATATAGTAACTGTAGCAATTGTTTACACGATGTCGTTTTTCTATAAAGAAAAATTTGCTCCCGGTTAGTCTTTCCCATTCCTTCAACTTCGTTCAGGACAAGCTCACCCATCATTCCATTACTCCATCATTCCACTATTCCAATTGGGCCCCTAAGTTCTTTATTCCTCGAGTAATGAAGTATCTGGCAAATAAAATTCCTTGCAACGCCCGAGACCTGCTTTAATTTTTTTTTACAATGTGTAAATAATCCTGACAGAAATTTCTTCTCAGCCAACGGATTAAAACCCGCCACCCCTTTAAAACTACAATTTTTTTAAATAGATATCCCATATTTCATTTTCCTAATTTATGGCATGGTTATTGCTGTATCTGATGCAATTGTTAAGCAGTTACCAATTGAGTTGATGACTTATTATTTCCGTGATAATACCCCAGCGAAATTTTGCCTAAAACTAACGATTTGGAGGCGGTAATCCATTGATATCGCTTGGAGTTTAGAGATGCTGTAAGAGCATGTGAGTGAGCCTAAAAAAGCAGCGGTTAAAGGGTTAGGTGTTAATTATTTGGCTATATCTGAAATGGGGAGATTATTGAAATGAGAGCAAGCAAAATACTTTTAATGGTATTCACAGCCGTCATTCTGTGTCGGCCTCAAATTTTATTTGCTGTAACGAACAACGATAACATACTAAAAAAGCTAAACTAACTGACAATTATCATTCAAAATCAACAAAAAGAAATAGAAATTTGAAAACAGGGGGAAGATATGAAGAAACTTTTTTTATCGCTGTTATTGGTAGGTATAATAACCGGGATTACAGGGACATCCATTGTCTATGCCATATCCGAGCAGGATATCACGGACAGACTGGAAAGATTAAGGGAGTCCGTCGAGAGACAGCAAGAGGAAATAAGGTATTTAAAACAGCAATTAGAAGAACAAAAGGCCGCTGCCGAAGAAGCAAAGGAGAGAGAGGCGGTTGAAATAAAGAAGGCAGTAGCCCAAGAAGTCAAGGAGAAGATAAAACTTCCCGGATGGGTCAAGCGCATAAACATCAGCGGAGACGTTAGAACACGTTATGAGGCGATATGGAACCGTGAAGAGAAGGACGAAAACCTGAAAGACCGGAACAAGGGCAGACTTCGCGCCAGGCTCTTCATAAACACAAAGGTTTCTGATGAATTCACTGGCTATCTCGGTCTTGGCACAAATTGGGATTTTGCAAAGCATTATAAGGCCAAAACAGTAAACGACGATATGACCGGCTATGGCAGTACAAAAAATTTTGGTCTTATCCGATGCTATGGCGAATATAAGCCAAAATGGCTGTCCGGCTCAAAATTCGGCGCCGGAAAATACAAACTGAATTTCCTTTACACTGATATTCTGTGGGATCCAGACTGTAACCCGGAAGGTGTGTACGGGTACTATATGTACAAGCGATTCAAGATGTTTCAACCGTTTTTGTACGGATCGTGGAATATTTTAGACGAGCAGAAGAATGATTCCGATCCACGCCTTACCACCATCCAGCCCGGTTTTGATCTAAATTTTGGCAATGTGAAATGGACACTGGCCGGATCCTACCATGGATATGCAAACCTGAATAAAGGCCAGGTTTATGTCTGCGAGGGGAAAAAAGATCAAACCATGGCTGATCTGTGCACGTATGGAAACAGCACCTATACGATCGGTAGTCACAAATACTATCTTTATAGCTTCCGGTTGCTCGAAGGCATAACCAACCTTAACTTCAAGTTCGCTAATATTCCTGTTAACATTTTTTTCGATTATATTGAGAACACGGCAGATGATGTGCCAGGTGATCATGACACTGCTATATCTACCGGCTTTAAGGTGGGAGAAAACAAGAAAAAGGGAGATCTCTCTTTATATTTCAAGTGGTCCAAGATCGAACCGGATTCAACTCTCGGCATCTTTAACGATAGTGATTTCTATGGATCAAACAGAAAAGGAACCAAAACCAAGATCAGTTACAATGCATGGGACTGGCTGACACTCAATGCGGCGATCTTCTTTACGGAAGAGGAAAAAGACACTGGCAATGATGGCGATGATAAAGAGACTCGCTTCATGACGGACTTTGTAGCCAAGTTCTAAAGTATATCCACTTGCATGCAGGGTGGTCATCGCCCACCCTGCATTAGTCCAAAAAAATAACTGTTGTTCAGTTCCGGTCGTTTCAACCGCCAGCAAGAATGTAATTAGTGCCTGAACAAAAACTCATAGTTGCAAACCCCCTTTAAAATGTAACTTCTCAATAAGTTCTAATACATGAAATGATCATAGTAAGTCGCCTGCTAGTGATAGACCCACATTCTGCCCCCATTTTTGAGCATATAGTACCTTTTAATATTCAATGATAACAGCAAACTAAATCACTATTAACTTTATTTAAAGGTTTTCTAAAAGACCCTGTAATTGTAAACAGCATATTTTTAAAAAGGCCGGAACAGATAGAGTTTTTGGCTTAGTGCTTCTTTCTTTGAATCAACACAGGATTGGTCCTCAATTCCTCCATTAATTCCATATATATCAAGATTATTTTCATATTTCAATTGGCCTTTACATTGTAGCTGCCTGTTTTTGAGCCGTTAATTTTTTTAATAATAAACCAGCCCAAATATATTAACAGGATTGACAATACAAACCATAAACCGGCTCTGACAAAAAAGGCTTCCCCGTTTAACCCCTTAAATTTAAAAACATATTCCCTTCCGAAAAGTTTTATAAGATTCTCAAGTTTGTATGCTTTATTAACATATGCGAAAAATAAAAAAATAGGTAATAACCGGGTCACGAGACCGATTAAAAATCCTTCGAGAAAGTAATCCCAATACACCTGATTCAGTTTTGCCTGGTCTATGTTTTTGGCAAGAAGTTTAGCCTTCTCCGGATCATCACATTTTAGTGCTTCCTTGCGAATATTAAACCAGTGTTCAAACTCCTTTTTTAATTCCCGGTATCGCCTGGTTTTAAATGTTCCGGTCAAAATTTTCGTTATAACCACCGCAAGTAATGCAATTATGAATATAGTAAAGCCCGGACCCAGAGAATTGAGGGGAGAGAATATTGCATCAAGAAGATTTGAGATATAATGAAAAAAATCTATAATCTTAAACCATACAATATCTAAAAAGTCTTCCATTTTCGACTTAAACCCCAACCCGGGCAAACCGGAAATGTTAATTGCTATTTGTTATGAGTTATTCGTTGAAATGAAGGGGAGTGCATTTGACTTTGATGCCTAATAACGATTAACAATTAACGAATAACCGGTCCGATGTACCATTATTTTTAAGCATAACATATTTTGCCACAAAATATAACTAAACGCCTAAATAAAAAAGGGGAAAAAGACAGATATCTTTTTCTCCCTTTTATCACAGTTTACCGGTTATATCCAAATTTCGAGCTTGAAGAAACGGAAGAACAGGAAAAACAAAACAATTGCCAATGCAATCTTCAGAGTTTTTTCACTGAAAAGCTTTTGAGCACGGCTTCCCAGCATACCTCCAACAAAACCGCCAATAATAATGGCAATAAAAATATACATGTCAGGCCAATATTGATTCACCGCATAGCCGATAAAAGAACCGATACTGGAGAAGCACGTCCCAATAAGGGCAATAGGTACAGCCACATACATGGGGAGGGCAGCAATTGTTGTCATGATAGGAACCAACAGGAACCCTCCGCCGATACCGAATGACCTCGCAATTATACCGACAAAAACGCCGATAATGCCGAAAAGAAGGGGGTTGATGGTGAAATCTTCACCCCAGAACTTAAACTGATAATTGGTGATGCCTGTTTTGACCGGTTCAATTTTTCCCATCACAGCGCTGCGCCCTTCAGCTTTAGCCCTGGCAACCTCTTCATTGAACTTTCTCACCATGGCCTTGATGGCCTTTCTCTTTTCCATGACCTTTGGTGTTAGTTCATACAGAGTTCTGATGCCCATCAGCACCACCAGAACGGCCAGCCACTCTTTATATGATTTCATGGGCAGATATTGGGTCGCATATTTTCCCAGCCATATGGAACCGAGTAAGATACCTGCGCCAAAGGAAAGGCCGATAGGCCATGCCACACGTCTTTCAACAATCGCATACCTGTAAAATGACCCTAAAGGAGAAAACAAAGTTAACCCCACGTTTGATGATCGAAGAACGTTGGCCGCATTGATACCGATAGGCCCCATGGTATTTACAACCATAACCTGGTAAGCCGACATGAGCATGCCACCGGCCGCGCCGATCATAGAAAACCAGGCACCCACAATAATGGCGCCAATGATAATCCATATCGGGTTCATGTAACGGCCGCCTCTTTTCAGCCAGAAACCCTTTGGTGCCAAATTATAAGACCCGATTTTAGCGCCGTTTATCGTAACATCAAACTTATAATTGGGAGGGGTGTGTCGAAAAGATTTAAAAGAAGCCTTAAATTTCCCTGTAATTTTGTCCAGATGGATTGACGTTCCCTTATCCCAATAATTCCCGGAGGTGCCGTAATTCCCCATAACACTCCGTGCAAAGATTACGATCTTGCCTACTTTTGTCATTTCTTTGGTAACGGTATTAATACCGTATTCGCTTTCATGCAGGAACTTAAAAAAATTCCACTGCTCTTTGGTATTCAAATCCGGTAACATGCTTTTGGCTTCAGCATCCAGCTCGTCAAACGTTGATAACTTGAACATGGTGGTCGAATAAATTCCATCCATAAAAGACGGGCCGCCAAATTTCTTATCAACTTTCTTGCCAAACTTATCCGGCTGGGTTGTCACCATATAGTAAAGAACAGGAACGCTTGTATCATTATTAAAACCGTTCTTCTCGCCCTCTTTTTTAAACCTTTTCGTCTCATGTACCCCCGTTGTATCTTTAGGTGCAAAGGTCTTTTGAGAGGAAATCGCAATATAGAGGTCCTGACCGGGATCGATGGAGCCTTCTATGGTCACCATATCGCCGGCCCGGTATTCCGATGCGGAGATGGTGGCATCGGGGATGCAAGTGCCTGAACTTACCGAAACAAAGATCAACATTATTGATAATACTACTGCCAAAACCAAAGCCTTTTTCATTATCCCTCTCCTTTTATTGATTTTTGAAACAATACGTTCATCAAAAGGGTCTAAAATTTGATTTCGTTCTTTGAAAAACTACGTTTTATTTTTTTGGCTGACGCCCTCTATTTTTGTTTTTATAATTGATGATAGTTGTGATATTGATCCTGTATTTAAAAAAGTCTGTGGATTTGTGCTTTTTTAAAATCCAAGCACATACTTTGTCAATGGAATCTTCGTTTCTCTGGTTAACATCTTGAGATTATAAGTAAATTTTCATAAAAAGTTTGTGAGGGTTTAAGCTAATATGAATAAGCGAAAGTAACGTCCCTGATAGAGTAATAAAGGAGACAGATTATGGATCTATCATTTTTTAAATCAAGGGCTATGATATACCAATTTCTCTCTACCTTGTACCGCGACGAAATACCTCTAGAGCTGATAGTCGCTATGCAGAAAGACGAGTTTCTTGATGGGCTGTTAGAATCAGTAAAAGGGTGCGAGTTCATAGATCTTATGAGTGGGGCCGAGGGTATGAGTTCGTATTTAAAGCGCAGTGATGCAGAAAAACTCTACAAGGAGCTAAGCTACGATTATGCCGATCTTTTTCTAAATGCCGGTAAAAATCCTGTCTTTCCATACGAATCTGTCCACGTAACCAAAGAACCGGTGGTGATGCAGAAACCGGTCTTTGAACTGAGAGAGTTTTTCCGTAAGGCCGGGGTGCATAAATCTCCCCAATATAAAGACCTTGAAGAACATATTGCGGTGGAAATGGAATTCATCCGTTACCTCCTTGAGAAAGGTAAGGAGGACCTGTACAAGGATTTCTTTAAAAATAAATACTTGCAGTGGGTGGCTTCCTTTTGTGATCAACTGGCAGCATCTGCTCAAACCGGCTTCTATCAGGCTTTGGCCCATTTCACACGGGGAGCACTGATGTGTGAAAATATGAGAATAGACGGCTTTACCCGTGGCGAGGAAACCACCCGGAAATTAGTGGGGTCGGTGGAAACACTGAATCTTGATCCAGCTTACTTTACCCTGACCCAAGGTGCTGTCGATCTGGAACCAGACAAGAAAATCCCCACCCACTGCTATACCTGCGGTGCGCTCTGCGGTATGACTGCCAGGTTAAAGGACGGCATTCTAACCGGCACCTCCGGTCTTACCGGCGATCCCAAGGGCGGAGGTAGACTATGTCCCAAAGGTGGCTCGGCGCCTAAGCATCTCTACTCACCATACAGGCTCAAGGCGCCGCTTATCAAAGAAAACGGTCGCTTTCGCAAGGCTAGCTGGGACGAAGCCCTGGACAGGGTGGCTGAAGGTATTAAAAACATTGAACCGGGCAAACTCGGATATTTTAGAGGCAACGACTTTGCAAACTGGATCCACGAGGCCCTTTTCGACCATTTGGGGTGTCCCAAGACTACTCACCGTCCCATGTGTGACAATGCCAGTCGTATGGCCAACGAACATAACCTGAACGACAAGAGACCCTGGATAAACTATCAGGATTCCGACTACATAATCCATTTTGGAATGAACGAATTTGCCAGTTCCTATGGTCAACGCAAGACCGCACAACTGAAAGCCGCTCTCAAAAGGAGCGCTAAGCTCGTTGTTTTCGATCCCAGGAGGTCCGAAACAGCAGCCGCAGCCACCGAATGGATACCCATAAATCCGGCAACCGACGGTGCAGTTGCCATGGCCATGTGCCATGTAATTATCGAAAATGACCTTTACGATAAAGAGTTTGTAAAAAGTTGGACATATGGATTTGATGAGTTCAAAAACAGGGTTATGGGCCAGGAGGACAGTGTTCCCCGAACTCCGAAGTGGGCTGCAAAAATCAGCGGTGTGCCTGCTGAAACCATAGAGCGTATCGCCATTGAATTTGCCAGGGCCAAAAACAAGGGTGCTTTATCCTGGACAGGAGTGGCACAGGTTCCCAACGGCATGTACGGTACGGCCGCGCTCCAGGCCCTCAACGGCCTTTGCGGCACTTTCGATGCACCCGGGGGACCCTCTCTCCCATTCAAAAGAAAACTCAAATCCGCATGGGGAGAAGGGCAGCAGAAACCGCCAAAAGGATCTGCACCCAAGCTTAACAAATTTGACATGTGGACCGGCTGGGCTCCGGCGCATCTATTGGCTGACGTAGAAGCTGGAAAACTCAAAGGGATGATTATCTATTTCGGCGACCCGTTGCTCTCCTGGGGAAATCAGACGGCTATCACACAGGCTATGGAAAAAATGGAGTTTAAGGCGGTTATCGATGCTTACATGTGCAACAGCGCCCTTTTGTGCGACGTGGTTCTCCCGGACACCACCTGGCTGGAGCAAAGCCAAGTGAAACCTGACTGGCTTTACGAGGCTTTTATCGGCTACTATGCCGAGATTGTGGCGCCCATGTACGATGCGAAGCCCATGTGGGAGATAACGGTTCAATTAGCCGGAAGACTTAACCTGGGCCAGTACTATCCATGGCGCAATATTGAAGATGCTTTCAGAAATCAGATGGCCGGTACCCCCTGGTCTTTTGAGGAGCTGAAAGAAAAAGGGTTCATCATTACCGATGAGGCCGAGTATTACAAATACAAAAAGTGGGGCAGTATGAATCCACCCCATGGATACAGTTCCTCCGGAAACAGCAAAACCGGAAAGTATAATTTCCTCAACCCCGTGGCCCGGGACAAGGGAATAGATGCGCTTCCCGACTACAAGGAACCTGAAAAGGATCTCCAACCTGACACGGAGTATCCATTTATTTTCGGAAATTTCCGTGTGTTGGAACACGAACACTCTTCCACTTTCAGCAACTATCAACTGATGAAAATGCGCGGTACAAATCCCCTGTGGATGAATATGCTTGATGCCCGGAAACTTGGAATCGCCGAAGATGATACAGTCAAACTCAAGTCTCCTTGGGGTGAAGTGGAAATGATTGTCAAACCCACATGGTTCATCATGCAGGGTGTTCTGGGTTCAGCAGGTGGTTTTGGCCATATCCGCGGCCTGGAAGGTGATCCCAAGTATCCACAGTTCGGTGGGGTCAACACGCCGGGTAGTATCATGAAACCCAACACCACTGAAAATGTTGGCGGTACGCCTTTGCTTAAATATATCAAAACTAAAGTTGAAAAAATATAAACAATAGAGTAGGAAAAGACTAAATTTTTTATAACAGGGGATTAGTGAACTATTAAATTAAGTTTTCGTAAAAATCAGGAAAATAATGGGGAAGTAAAAATCCTGGCCCAGAGGACCAGGTTTTCAATGTAAAAATTAATTTGCGTGGTGAGAAAAATGCTTGATTTATGATGATAGTCTGTGGTTTGAAAATAGGCTATATTTAACAGATTGACCATTTTTTAAAACAAGTAAAATCAAGGAGTTTTTTATGGTGTTTACGGCGTTTCTTTATGCTTCTCTTATAATCTTTACCCTCGGCCTGATCTATAAAATTTTTACCTGGTTTTCACGCACAATCGGCCCTTTGGCTCAGGACGTCCCAACATCAGAGAGGGTGTCTGCAGCTGTTAAAGGGATTCTCGGAACTATTTTCAGTGGAAAGATTCTAACCCTTATCAAGGTTTTCATTCTTGATGTGGTACTGCAGATAAGGATTCTCAAGGAAGATTTTCTCCGCTGGTTGATGCATATGCTCATATATGCCGGCTTTATGCTGCTGCTTCTGATGCATGCCCTTGAGAATTTCATCTCCGAACCGTTATTCACGGATTACTATTCCACAATCAATCCGTTTATGTTTTTAAGGGATTTGTTCGGTTTCATGGTAATTATCGGGATCGGTATTGCCATATATCGGCGGTTCATTTTG
>Ga0209986_10000198_pt1 | contig 55304 bp, 49 predicted proteins | sample BlataG_FD_183168 | JGI IMG/M metagenome (GOLD analysis project Ga0209986, IMG submission 183168) | Deep subsurface microbial communities from Black Sea to uncover new lineages of life (NeLLi) - Black_00105 metaG (SPAdes) (version 2) | ecosystem: Environmental > Aquatic > Marine > Oceanic >... | reverse complement strand
GCCATACCTAAAAATGTGGGAGCAACAGTGAACATTGATTCGGGAATTGCTGTAAAAGACCTTGACGATTTTATTAAGAGAAACGGTACATACATCTCCAATAATTACAATAGCTCAGAATTTAAGGTAGATATAGAGATTGATTGTGGGGTTTCCAACATAAATATTCATTATACAGATATTCCCTAATAATGTGATTACAACCCAAAAAGCAAATAAAATAGTAATATACAAGGGGCACGATGCATCGTGCCCCTATAACCCAGTTATACCCAGCAAATCCAAAATTATTCTAAAATTATTTACGATACACTGCGTATATACTTTGCTTTTAAATATTTTTCCTGAATTATCCTTTCGATTTCCCCTTCCTTCTTTCTATTAAATTTATAAAAGAACTACAATCTTGTTATTCTAAGAAATAAAAAAAATTTTATGGCAATTTTAAAAATAGATGTTATTATATAAAACAGTTCCAAATTTCTTATAATTATCACTTGTAGTAGATAAATTCATTATTACGGAGTATGATTATAAAATGAAACTAATACTGATTGATACCCCTAATTTTGAACCCAAAACAAATTTTAAAATAGAAGAACAGATCTTGGAAATGTGTGATGCAGATAAATTTATTTTAAGATTCTGGCAAAACAATCCATGTATAGTCATTGGAAAATTTCAAAAAGAAGAATATGAAGTAAATCTTGAATACATTCAAAAAAAGAATATTCCGGTTTTCAAAAGATTTACTGGAGGAGGAACGGTTTATCATGACCGAGGAAACTTAAATATAACTTTCTGCAAGGAAAAAGAAAACATTCTATTTTCAAAATACATCTTGGAAGAAGCAAGAGGAATAACAGAAATAATTTTAAAAGGAATAAAAGAATTTTATAAAAATTGTGAAGTCAAGGAAAGAAATTCGATTTTCTTAGAAGAAAAGAAAATTTTAGGTTCTGCTATTGCTCAAAAAAATAATAAATTTTTTTATCATGCTTCCCTTCTTATAAATTCTAACTTAAAAGAATTGAAAAAAGTAATAAACTGGGAAGAAGAATATCCCGAAAATACCAGGTCCCCCATTAGAAGTAAAAGAAGCAAGGTCACCAACCTTTCATCTTACACTCCTTTGACCATAGATATGATAAAAGAAAAAATATTGAATAATTTTTTACAATCGCTTAAAATAAAAGAAAACAATGTAATAAAAATTTACAATAATGATTTTATAAAGATAGGAAATAATTTTTAACTTGTAAAGCTGGTTTATAATCTTGAGAATTGGATAAAAGATATGGAAAAATTTAGTAAAAAAGATAAAATTATAAATTATCAGGGAAACGTAAAAAATTCGGAACCGGTAAGGGTATCTTTTGAGGAACTAAATAGAAGAAAAGAGATAAATAAGATATGGCTCTCTTCGATGGTTTCCCTTCTGGAAAAATTTATCTCTAAAATTAAAAAGAAAGATTTTTTTATCTCCTTTATAGATTCTGACAGAGTAGTTTTAAAGACAATCTCGCCAGGCGGGGGAAAGGGAATTTTTACAGAAGGTTTTATTATAAGCAAAGATTTTTTTGGAACTACCTCGATCGAGCTCTCTCTTACCCGCAACGAAGAAATAGAAGTAATAGGATCTGATCATACTTCATCACAATTAAAAGATTGGGCTTGCGCTTCTTCCCCAATTCATGATTCTGAAGGAAAAATTTATGGAGCTATATCTCTTACTTCAAAAATAGATAATTACCCGGATTATGGATTGGGAATCATCTCCTCTCTTTCTCAAGCGGTAGAAAAGGAAGTTATGTGGAGAGAAATATCAGAAAATTTAAAACTCTCTAAAAAATACCTGGATATAATAAGTAAAGGGACAAAAGACGGAATTATATGTCTTGATGAAGAAGCAAAAATCTTATATATGAATGAAACTGCCGGAGAAATACTCCACGTTGATACAAAAAACTCATTAGGAAACTTCGTTGGAGATATTGTAGATTTTGATCCGGTTATTTTATCTGTCTTTAAAACACATAAAGGGTATACTGATCGAGAGTTTATAATTAATAGTCCTCTGTGGGGAACGCTTCATTTTATAAAAAGTGCAGTAGTAATAAGAGGTGAAAATGGAAACTTTGCCGGGGTAGTAGATTTCTTCAGAAAAATAGGCAGAGTAAGAAAATTTGTCACCTCATATATTGGTGCTCAAGCAAAATTTAATTTTTCAGATATTATAGGTAACAGTCCTAAATTGAAAGAAGCAATTAGAATTTCTAAAATTGCCTCAAAATCCAATTCTAATGTCTTAATTCTGGGAGAAACCGGCACCGGGAAAGAAATGTTTGCTCAAGCAATCCACTATGAGGGATTAAGAAGAAAAGAACCCTTTATGGTGATAAACTGCGGAGCAATACCAAGGGAACTTGCTGAAAGTGAATTCTTCGGATATGAACCGGGTACGTTTACCGGAGCAGATAAAAGGGGAAGACCGGGAAAATTCGAGTTAGCAAATAGGGGTACTATTTTCCTTGATGAAATAGGTGAATTTCCTCTGGGACTTCAGGTAAAACTTTTAAGAGTTCTTCAAGAAAGAAGTATTACCAGAATTGGAGGGGCAAGATCAATTGCGGTAGATGTTAGGATAATAGCTGCCTCCAATAGAGATTTATCAAAAGAAGCAGATAATGAAAACTTTAGAAAAGACTTATACCACAGGTTAAATGTAATACAAATTAATCTCCCTTCTCTAAAGGAAAGAACTGAAGATATTCCAATTTTAGTGAATTATTTCGTGGAAAAGCTTTCTGTAAAATTACAAAAAAATATATCCAAGATTGACGATTCATTTATTGAACCTTTGATTACTTATAATTTCCCAGGAAACGTTAGAGAGCTTGAAAACATCATAGAAAGGGCATTAAACATCTGCGAAAATAATGAATTAAATATATCTCATCTCCCTAATGAAATAATAAAAAACAATCCTTCCCTTAAATCTATAGATGAAATAAAAAGAGAATCCTTAATTCAAGTTCTTCAAGATACAAATTGGAATATTTCAAAAACGGCAAAAATTCTGGGAATATCAAGGCCTACAGTTTATAACCATATAAACAAGTGGAATATTCAGAAAAAATACTAAAAATATCCTTATCATTCAATCTTCTTTTAATAAATAACTTTCTTTAGTGTAAATATATTTTACATATTAGTGTAAAAAAATATTTTATAATTTTACACTTCCATATTAAACCCTCTCTTAAATTCCTTATAAAGTAAAGTTTTCCCAAACTAATCAATCTTGGCACAAAACTTGCTTCTATATATTTAATAGAAAATCAGAAATGTATGGAGGTAATTATATATGGCATATTCAAAAGATTTTTTATTAAATCTTTATAAAACAATGGTAAGAATTAGAAATTTCGAACTAATGGCAGAAAAATTATTCTTGGAAGGAGAGCTTCCTGGTTTTATCCATCTTTATATTGGTGAAGAATCAATTGCTGCCGGAGTTATAGCTAATCTTAGAAAAGATGACTTTATTACCAGTACTCACCGGGGACATGGCCATATGATTGCTAAAGGCGCAGATATAAATAGAATGATGGCAGAACTTTACGGCAGAACAACGGGTTACTGTAAAGGAAAAGGAGGTTCAATGCATATAGCAGATTTTTCTATTGGTGTTTTAGGGGCAAACGGCGTAGTAGGAGGCGGCCTCCCTATAGCAGTTGGCGCAGGTTTGGGAATAAAAATGAAAAAAACCGATCAAGTTGCAGTGGCTTTTTTTGGTGATGGAGCATCAAATACCGGAGCTTTCCATGAAAGTTTGAATTTTGCCTCAGTATACAAATTACCAATAATCTTTGTGGTAGAAAACAACAAATTTGCCTCCACAGTACGCACCAAAGATACAACTTCCGTAGAAAATATTTCTGATAGAGCAGTAGGTTATGGAATGCCGGGGACAACCATAGATGGAAATGATGTAATAACTGTTTACGAAACCGCAAAGGAAATAATAAAAAGAGCCAGAGAAAGCGGAGGGCCTTCTCTATTGGAAGCAAAAACCTATAGAATTAAAGGTCATTTTGTAGGAGACCCCGAACTTTACAGAGATAAAAAAGAAGTTGAGGAATTCTGGTTAAATGAGCCTATTAAAAAATTTGAGAAAAGATTGATGGAAGAAAAGATGTTGAATGAAATTGAAAAGAAAAAAACATGGGAAGATGCCCAAAAAGAAATTAAAGAGGCAGTTAAATTTGCCAAAGAAAGTCCCGTACCAAATAGTGAAGATGCTTTAACTGACCTTTTTATCAATGATTCCGGATACGATTATTAAAGGAGGTAAAAATGAGGGAAATAACTTTCGCTGAAGCTTTAGGAGAAGCTATTTTTGAAGAAATGGAAAAAGATCCTACTATTTTCACTTATGGTGAAGATGTAGACAAACAAGGAGGTATATTTGGTGCTTATAAATCTCTTTTAGGAAAATTCCCTGAAAGGATTTTTGATACTCCTATATCGGAAGAAGTTATATATGGTTCTGCACTGGGAGCTGCGCTGGTAGGGATGAGACCTATTGCCGAATTTCATTTTGCAGACTTTCTATTTACCGGCATTCAATCTATCACCCTTCAGATAGAGAAGATTAGATACATGACTGGTGGCCAAGGAAAACTTCATCTACTTTTAAGGGGTCCTGATGGCATATCTAATTCTGCCGCAGCACAGCATTCAGAATCTATAGAAACTATATTTATGCACACTCCCGGAATAAAAGTAATCATCCCTTCCACACCTTACGATATAAAAGGACTTATAAAAACTGCTCTAAGGGAAGATGACCCGGTTATTTGTTTTGAGCATAAAATGCTTTATAAAACAAAGGGTCCTGTTCCGGAAAAAGAATACCTTATTCCCTTTGGAGTTGCTGATATAAAAAAAGAAGGAAATGATGTTACGGTAGTAACTATGTCCAGGATGGTTCATGAATCTTTAAAAGCAGCAGAAGAACTTGAACATGGGGGTATAAGCGTAGAAGTAATTGACCTGAGAACTTTAGTCCCCTGGGATAAAAAAACAGTTATCGAATCGGTGAAAAAAACTAACCACCTGGTTGTAGCTCACGAAACCTGGAAGAGGGCCGGATGGGGAGCGGAAATTGCCAGTGTAGTTCAAGAAGAAGCTTTCGATTATTTGGATGCTCCCATTATAAGAGTTGGCGCGAAAAATGTTCCTATGCCTTTCAATTCTCTTCTTCAGGATTTCGTAACTCCCAATTATAAAGATGTAATTAATGCAGTAAAGAAAGTATTGAGGTAGGTAAATACTATGTATGAAATTAAAATGCCCAGATTTGGCTTAACTATGGAATCCGGTTTTATCGAAAAATGGTTTAAAGAAGAGGGAGAAAAAGTAAAAGAAGGCGAACCGCTTCTTGAAGTTTCTTCAGAAAAGATAACTAATGAGGTGGCTTCTCCTGCTTCCGGTATTCTTCTTAAAATAATGGGAAAAGAAAAGGAAGAAATAAAAGTAGGAACAGTAATTGCCATAATAGGAGAAGAGGGAGAAAAAGTTGAAAAAATAAAAGAAAAAGTAGAGCCAGAAAGAATCACTGAAACTGTAGAAACAGAAGTTACCCCTTCTGCAAGGATTGCTCCTCCTGAAAGAGGAGGACGAATAAAAGCCTCCCCTCTGGCAAAAAAAATTGCTCGGGAAAAAAATCTTGACCTCTCTCAAATTAAAGGTACAGGACCGGACGGGCGAATAGAAAAAAAAGATGTTCTTGTCTATCTTTCTTCTGTTTCGGGAAAGAATGTAGAATATAAAATAGAAAAACTTTCGGGCTTAAGAAGAACTATTGCTGAAAGATTATCAAAATCTTTTCATACAGCTATCACCTTAACTAATACCACTGAAGTTGATTTTACTGAATTTAAAAAACTTATGAAAGAAAATAATGTAAGTATAACCTCGGGTTTAGTATTTGTCTTATCTCAAGTTTTAAAAGAATTAAACAAATTTAACGCTCATTTTGATTCTGATAAAGAAGAACTAAGAATATTTAATGATATAAATATTGGTATAGCTGTGGACACGGAAAAGGGATTAATGGTTCCGGTAATTAAAAGTGTAGATAAATTAAATCTAAAAACAATAAATGAGCAAATTAAAAAATTAGCAGGTGAGGCAAGAAAAGGTATAATTTCTGAAAATGATATCAAAGGCTCAACTTTTACTTTGACTAATTTAGGAATGATGAGAACAGAAATATTTACTCCAGTTATTAATCCACCGGAGGTGGCGATTTTAGGAATCGGAAGAATAATTAAAAAACCCGCAATAGTTAACGAAGATAAAATTAGCATACGGGAGTTAGCTTATCTCTCTCTTTCCTACGACCACAGAATAATAGACGGTGCAGACGCTGCAGAATTTTTAGAAAAATTAGCCAAATTAATTGAAAATCCTGTGCTAAAATAAAAGGAGGTGAAAGAAAAAAGTTATAGCTCTATAGCTTCGAGACTAAAAGTAGAAATTCGAAAATTAGTATTAAAAAATTAAAAGGAGAAAAAAATGAAAAAAATTATAATTTTAAGTTTAGTTGTTTTACTTCTAATGGGAATTATTTTTTCTGTTAGTAGCGCAAAAGAATTTACACCCAAAGCAGAATACACTATGACCGTAAATGTAAACCCTGCCTTTGGCTGGGGAATGAGCGCGCAAAAATGGTGTGATTTGATTAATGAAAGAACCGATGGAAAGATTAATGTAAAACCATACTGGGGAAGTCAACTTCTTGCCGGTAAACAAATGAACTGGTTTCAAGCAGTAGCTGAAGGAAGTATAGATTTTGCGGTAGAATCCACCATAAATTCTTCTTCGGTAGTAAAATCACATAATCTTTTCTCTCTCCCCTTTTTCATCAATACTTACGAAAATTTAGATAAAATCGAATATGGTGAAACCGGGAAAAAGATGTTTGCTGAGATGGAAAAAATGCAAGTAAAGGCTTTGGCCTGGGGCGAAAATGGATTTAGACAAATAACTAATAATGTAAGAGCAGTAAGAACACCAGAAGACATGAAAGGGTTGAGGTTAAGAGTTTGTCCTACTCCCATATATGATGATATCTTCAAACAATTAGGGGCAGACCCCATTCATATGAACTGGGGAGATGCAGTTACCGGATTCCAACAGGGAGCAGTTGACGGACAGGAAAATCCTTATGGAGTTCTTCTCCCAGTCAAAATTTGGGAATATCATAAGTATGCTACTAACTGGAATTACCTGGTTGACCCTCTTCTCTTTGTAGTCAATAAAAGAGTATGGGATTCTTTCCCCGAAGATATACAAACTATTATAAAAGAAGCAGCAGAAGAAGCTGGGATGTGGGAAAAAGCCTTTGTGAGAAGAGGACTTGACGGAGATATTTCTATCAATATTCTAAAAGAAACATTCGGAGAAACTCCTGAAATTTTAGATCAAATCGCTTATGTTAAGAGCAAAGGGACAGAAGTAATTGAACTTACTGCGGCAGAATTGAATGCTTTTAAAGAAGCAACTAAACCAGTACTGGATAAATGGATTAATGAAGTAGGAGTAGATTTTGTTGCTGCTGCAACATTAGATATGGCTAAATAATAAATTAAATACCAAAAGAGGGGGATTTTATGCCCCCTCTTTTGTGAAAATCGGAGGAATTAATGGAAGGAAATAAATTAAAAATTGAGGAATTAATCTCAGCAATTTTACTTTTTGTAATGGCATCAATTGCCTTCGTGAATGTCTTAAGCAGAAAAATTTTTCATCTTTCTTTTGCCTTTACCGAAGAAGTTACTGTTCATTTTTTTGTATGGATTACAGTATTAGGCATTGCTATCGCCTTTGAAAAAGGAGCTCACCTGGGGGTGGTAACTGTCTATAACAAATTACCAAAAACACTCAAAAAAACCGCGGCTTTTATTTCAGCATCTTTAAGTGCTCTTCTTTTTTTGATTGTCAATTATTATGCTTTTAGAGAAATCTATATGGATATAACTATTTTTCATATGGAAAGTGAAGCCTTGAGAATTCCTGAATGGATTTATGTTATTGGCATTCCTATATTTTCCGTCTTTATCTTTAAAAATATTTATAAAGGATTAAAAATTGAATTAAAAAAAATTGAGGGAGAGGAGGAAAAACAATGCAAATCTTAACTCTTTTCGGAATTTTCGCTCTTCTCCTTTTAATCGGCGTTCCTATCGGAACATCGGTCGGATTTGCGGCAGTATTTTCCATATGGAAATATGGCCTTGGTGTTACTATGATTTCCAGAAATTTTGCCTCAGGTATTGCTAAATTCCCTTTAATCGCTATTCCTTTCTTTGTCCTCGCCGGCATTTTAATGCAAAAAGCAAAACTTGCAGAAAAAATTTCTAATTTGACTACAATTATTGTTGGAAGGGCAACTGGAGGTTTGGCAATTGCGGGAGTTCTAACCTGCCTTTTTTGGGGTGCAGTTTCCGGCTCCGGCCCGGCAACTACTGCTGCTGTCGGTTTAACTATTATTCCTGTAATGATTTATCAAAAGTATGATAAAAATTTTTCAGCTGCCACTATTGCTGCGGCAAGTGGCTTAGCTATTATTATACCGCCCAGCATAGCTTTTATTGTATATGGCAATGTAACCGGCGTGTCAGTGGGGGCACTTTTTTTAGGAGGAATTATTCCTGGTATAATTATCGGTTTATTCTTAATGACAGCTGCTTATTTTGTTTGTAAAAAAAGAAATTTTCGGGGAATAGAGAAAAGAGGAACATTAAAGGAAATCTTAATAACAACCAAAGATGCTTTTTGGGCTTTACTTGCACCGGTTATAATATTAGGAGGAATATATGCCGGAATTGCAACTCCCACGGAAGCTGCTGTTTTTGCAGTATTTTACAGTATTTTTGTTGGATTTTTTATCTACAGAACCCTCACTCTTAAAGGGCTTTACGAAGCATTAGTGGGAGCGGTTATCACTTCCTCGGTAGTTATGTTTGTAGTAACCTTTGCTACTCAATTCTCCATCGCATCTGCTATTTTGGGAGTAATAGATATAATGGCAGACGGTATTATTTCTATTGCCAAAACTCCTTTAGCTGTACTATTACTGGCAAATGTAGCTATAATCATTGCTGGAATGTTTCTTGACGCCATCTCCATTACTTATGTCTTTATGCCTATCTTTATGCCTATCCTTGCTTATTACAATATCGATTTGTTATTTTTCGGAATACTATTTGTGGTTGCTCTGGCTATTGGACAGATTACTCCCCCTGTAGCAGTTAATTTATATGTAGCAGCAAATTTAGTAAAAAGCACTTTAGATAAAGTTGCTAAAGAGGTATGGATATATGTAATAGCAGTTATAGCAGGCTTAATATTCCTTACTTTCTTCCCTCAAATCAGTCTATATGTTCCTGTTACTTCAGGACTTTACATTCCATAAAAATAGCTAATTTATTAGTTTATATATTACAAAAGAGCAAGATTTAAATGAATCTAATATTAATAAAAATATTAATTTCAACTATAATAGTTGTATTATTAGCTGAAATCTCAACAAGAATTAACCCGATCTTAGGCGGAATACTATCAGGACTTCCGCTGGGGGCGGGTTTATCTGTTTATTTTATTTCTTATCAGGAAGGAATCCCTTTTTTAGTTACGGGAATCCCTTGGGGAATTTCCGCTCTATCTTCATCAATATTATTCTGTTTTTTTTATCTTATGACAGGAAGATATTTTAAACTAGGAAATAATATAATTTCCATTGCTATTTCTTCATTAATGGGATTTATTTCTTTTTATATTTCAGGCTATTTAATCTATAAATTAGATCTCAATCTTCTTTCAGCTGTTATGATATTTTTTATAATATTTTTTATAAATATTTTAATTTTAAAGAAAATAAAAGTAAATCATATAATTATAAAAAATAAAAAAAATTCTATTACAAAACTTTTAATTCGAGGTTTAATAGCAGGAATCACCATTTCAATACTTACGGAAATTGCTTCTATTGCCGGAAGCAGGTGGGCAGGCATTTTAAGCTCTTTCCCATCTACTTTATTTGCTTTGCTCTTAGTTCTACACTTTGAAGAACAAAAAAAATTATATCCTTCTGTTATTTATGGATTTTCTTTTAGCGTAAGTACTTTACTGGTATTTTATATTGCTTGTTGGTATCTGCTTCCAAGATTAGGATTAAATTTAGGCTTTATTCTAATTTATCTTATATCAATTTCCTATTTATTTTTACTTAATAAAAGCAAAAATATTTTTCTCTAAAAAAATATAAAATCGGTCAACAAATAAATATTTCTTTTTAAAAACTATGTTTTTATTTTTTTTCGCCTTCTTTTCTTAAATAAACTACTTGCCTTGGGAAGGGAATTTCTATTCCTTTTTTATCAAAAACATCTTTAATTCTTCGTTTAAGTTCTCTCTCTGCCCCCCAATGAGTCATTGGTTTAACTTTAATTGCTATCCTTAAAGTAACATCTGAAGAACCGAGAGATAGTACCCCTTGAACAATTGGAGGCTCTAAAACAATATCTTTATTCTCTTCAGCCCATTTATCGGCAATTTCTTCTAAGGCTTTCATTCCTCTTTCTATATCTTGTTCGTAAGCTATTCCTACTTCAACAATAGCCCTCATATACCCTTTATTAAAATTACCAAAACTCGCAATTTCTCCATAAGGTATTACTCTTAACTCGCCCGAAAATTTTCTTAAATGAATATTCCTTAAACCAATAACTTCCACGGTACCAGAATGTTCTCCTACATTAACGGAATCTCCCACCGAAATCGCCCCTTCAAAAAGTAGAAAAGCGCCTGATAAAACATCCTTTACCAAAGATTGTGCACCAAAACCTACTGCTAAACCAACCACCCCTGCACTGGCAATTATTGCAGTAGTATCTACTCCTAACTCTCTTAACACCATTACTCCGGTGATAAAATAAATTACATATTTAGAAATACTCTGCAAAAGCGGAATAAGAGTTTTTGCGCGAGAAATTTTCTTCTGATAATTTTTAGATTTTTTTAAAGGGGTTAAAGATTTTTCTATTAGTTTATTAATTACAGATAAAGCTATCTTTGCTACCACTAATATTATAATAATAGTTATAAATTTTCCCCACCACAGAATAAGATTTTCCGGACTAAAAATACTTAATACCACTTGATAAAAATTGTTCATATATTGTGTAAACATTAAGACCTCTCCTTTACAATTTATATTCAACAATAAATTAATTTACCAATTCCCCTATTAGCCGATTTGCCGATGGTAAATAGTATATTCGTATTGCGTATCGAGTATCGCGTGAAGAAAATCAGTTTTCAGTTATCGGTTATCAGTTTATTAAGATTTCTGTCATTGCGAGCGATAGCGAAGCAATCTCAAGTCTTTACAAATCAAGGGATTGCTTCGTCGCTTCGCTCCTCGCAATGACAAAACTCAGGGAACTTGAAACTATAAACTATAAACCCATTACTTATTACATATTACTTATCACGCTAAGGTAAATTTACAATTTCTTAAAAACTATTTTCTCATTTGTTTTATCTAAATCAGCTTCAATCCTATCCCCTTCTTTAAAAACTCCCTCTAAAATTTGCAAAGCTAAGGGATCTTGAATGTACCTTTGAATGGTTCTCTTTAAAGGTCGAGCACCATAATGGGTGTCATACCCTTTTTCAGTTAAAAATTCTTTTGTTTTTTGAGTAACTTTTAAATAAACTTTTTTAGTTACTAATCTCTTTTTTAAAATATTGAGCTGGATATCCACGATTTTAATAATCTGTTCTTTATCTAAATTGTTAAAGATAATTATTTCATCAATTCTATTTAAAAATTCTGGCTTAAAGTGCTCACGAAGAGAATCGTTTACTTTTTGCATAACAGATTCTTTATTTTCCTTATTCATTTCATAAATCCACTGACTTCCAATATTCGAAGTCATAATTAAAATAGAATTTTTAAAATTAACTACCCTGCCCTGCCCGTCAGTTAGGCGGCCATCATCTAAAATCTGTAACAGAATATTAAAAACATCGGGATGGGCCTTCTCGATTTCATCAAAGAGAATAACTGAATAAGGCTTACGCCTAACAATTTCGGTGAGTTGACCTCCTTCTTCATACCCGACATAACCCGGTGGAGCCCCAATTAACCGGGCTACACTGTGCCTTTCCATATATTCAGACATATCAATACGTACCAAGGCATTTTCATCATTAAATAAAAAATCAGCTAAACTTCGTGCAAGTTCGGTTTTTCCTACGCCTGTGGGCCCCATAAAGATAAATGAACCTACCGGTCTTTTGGGATCTGCTATCCCCACCCGGGATCTTCTGATAGCATTGGAAATTAACCTAATTGCCTCATCTTGTCCGACTACTCTTTGTTTAAGCTCTTCTTCCATCCTGACTAATTTATTTGCTTCACCCTCCATAAGTCGGCCAACAGGGATACCAGTCCATTTAGAGACAATCTCTGCGATATCCTCTTCATCCACTTCTTCTTTAAGCATCTTGGTTTCTTTTTGCAAAGAAGCCAACTTTTTATTTTCTCCTTCTAAATCTTTTTGAAGTTGAGGCAACACCCCATATTTTAACTCAGCAACTCGATTAAGATTCCCCTCTCTTTCTGCTTTTTCCGCTTCCAATTTTGATTTTTCAATATTACTCTTTCTCTCATGAATTTTTTGAATACCTTCTTTTTCGTTATTCCAATGCAATTTCATACTATCTCTTTTTTCTTTAAGACTACTTAATTCTTGCTCTATCTTTTTTAAACGTTCTTGAGAACTGGTATCTTTCTCTTTTTTTAGGGCTTGTTTTTCTATCTCTATTTGAATAATCTTTCTTTCCACTTCATCTATTTCGATAGGCATACTATCAATCTCTATTCTTAGGCTGGCAGCTGACTCATCAACTAAATCGATAGCTTTATCAGGTAAAAATCTATCTGAAATGTAACGATCAGATAAGATAGCCGCTGCAATTAAAGCCGAATCTTTAATTTTTACCCCATGATACACTTCGTATCTTTCTTTTAAACCTCTTAAAATAGCAATAGTATCTTCTGCTGAGGGTTCTTTAATTAGCACAGGCTGAAACCGCCGCTCTAAGGCCGCATCTTTTTCGATATATTTTTTGTATTCTCGTAAAGTAGTCGCCCCGATACAGTGTAATTCTCCCCGGGCTAAAGCTGGTTTTAACATATTGGAAGCATCTATGGCACCTTCGGCTGCTCCCGCTCCTACTAAAGTATGAATTTCATCTATAAAAACAATTATTCCCCCTTCAGATTCCTGAACCTCCTTTAAAACTGCTTTTAGACGATCTTCAAATTCCCCTCTATATTTTGCACCTGCTACCATAGAACTTATATCCAAGACTATTATTCTCTTATCCTTTAATCCTTCCGGGACATCTCCCCGTACAATTCTTTGAGATAGACCTTCAGCGATGGCTGTTTTCCCTACTCCTGGTTCACCGATCAACATAGGATTATTCTTCGTACGCCGGGAAAGAATTTGCATAACCTTCCTTATTTCATCATCCCGACCGATTACCGGGTCAAGTTTACCTCTTCTGGCTAACTCTGTTAAATCACGAGAATAACGTTCTAAGGCCTGATATTTCTCTTCCGGATTTTGATCAGTCACCCTTTGGCTCCCTCGAATATTTACCAAGGTCTGATAAATTTTATCTTTGTTAATCCCTTCTTCTTTTAATAAATCACTAGCTCTGGTTCCTTCTGCTTCAACCAAAGCAATAAATAAATGTTCCGTGCTAACATATTCATCTTTTACTTTTTGAGCTTCCTGTTGAGCCGTATTTAATATATTGTTAAGTTCATTCCCTATATGTTGTTGCCCACCGGTTCCTCCATAGACCTGAGGAATCTTTTCCAATAATCTTTCTAATTTTACTTTAAGTTCTTCAGAATTAACTTCTAACTTCTGCAATATTGAAGGAATAACTCCCTCTTTCTGATTAATTAAAGCCAGTAGAAGATGCTGCCCTCTAATCTCTTGATGATTATAACTGGCAGCAATTTGTTGAGCTTCTCCAATTGCTTCCTGAGCTTTTATGGTAAACTTATCAAATTTAATCATCTTATTCACCACCTTCTTAACTATAAGGATATTAAAAAATAATTCTTTGACAAATTACATTTTAAAATATCTTTGACAGCTTTTCAACCCATCAATTAAAATATTATTCTCCTCTTCATTCCCCACAGTTATACGTAAAAAATATCTGGAGCTTGAAAAAGCCGGGTCTGAAGTTGTTTGGACTAAAATTCCTTGTTTTAATAAATTGTCATAAACTAAGTCTATATCTTCTTTAGAGCCCGCCTCAACCAAAACAAAGTTGGTCTGAGAAGGATAAGCTTTAAAAGGAGAAAGTTTATTTATTCTGTTTTTTAATCTTTCGCGTTCTCTAATAATCTTCTCTATGTTATCTTTTAAAACTTCTTTATTTTTAAAAACCACCTGGGCTGCTAGTTGAGAAAAGGTATTTACATTAAATGGACTTTTAACTTTCCTTATTTCATTTATAATTTCAGGATTAGAAAGTAAATACCCCACCCGTAAACTGGCTAAACTGTAAGCCTTGGAAAAAGTCCTAAGAATAACCAAATTAGCGTAACGAGAAATAAAGGGTACAAAAGTCTTTTTTCCAAACTCATAATAAGCTTCATCTACTACTACTAGACAACCTGATTCTTCAATTATCTTTATAATCTTATCCTCGGCAAAATAATTTCCGGTAGGGGCATTGGGATAGGCTAAAAAAATTATAGAAGAATCTTCTTTTTTTGCTTCCTCCAAAATCTTATCCTCATTTAAACTAAAATTGCTCTGACTTAAAGGAATCTGTACAAAATTAGATCCATTAACGATTGAATAAATTTTATACATGGCAAAAGAGGGCGCAGTAGTAATAACCTTTCTCCCTTTTTCTGAGAAAGCCTTGATTAAATAATCAATAAGTTCATCAGAACCGTTTCCTATAACTATATTATCTCTATTCAAACCCAAAAAATAAGAAACGGTTTCACTTAACTTTACAGAATTTGCGTTAGGATAGCGAGGATATTCTAAATTTTTAGCTCTTCTTAATATTTCTTCAATAATTTTATCTGGTAAACCATAAGGATTTTCATTAGCATTTAATTTCACTTTATAAGGCACTTCATGAGGATCGTAAGGCTTTAGTTTCTTTAAAGTATCGCGATAAAATTTTTTATTTTTTTCCATATCTTATATTATTACTCCCTTCTTGCTATATTAAATAAATATCTTCTGATACGATTTAAAAACCTATTTCAATCTCTCTATTATTTCGATTCAGTAAACCAGTAGTCAATTCTGCTTTACACTGCTCAATTAATAATTTTACCAATTCATCTCTTGCTTCCTCTATAATCGATTGAGAAACTACCCCGATTCCATCAATATTAATAACCATTTTTTTAGTATCTTCAGTAATTTTGCTAAAATCACCATTTCGCCAATTCCATCTCCTACACATCACCTTCAAAGTTTTATCATCAAAATAAATTACCTCTCCTGGTTGAGGATTTTCTCCTTCTTCACTACCCAAAGCAACAAACCATTCATTCCCCTTAGCAAAACCAAGGTGCAAATTCCCTTCTATTTTATCTACATCATCACCGCCGCAAGGGATAAGATATTTTATAGAAATATAATTAAATAAGGCAACTACTGAGTTAATAAAAGGAAACCCTCCACCTTGTTTTATTCTTTTTAAAAGTGCTGTTATCGAAGGTGGAAACTTGTGCGGATCAGAACCAAACTTTAAATGTGCTTTATCCCAGGATTTTACAAAAGTATGTTCAATTAAATCTTCCTTCATCCTCTTTTCAATCTCTTTATTTAAAGGTTTCTTTATTCTTTTGTTACCGAGTGCATTTTCTGCATCTTTAACAATTATAATCCCTCTTTTAAAATCAGGGAATTGAGCAAAAATTTCTGAATCTATTATTACCTTTCTCAAAATCTATTTATTCCCACCTTTCCCTTAAAATTTATGTATTTTTACTTAATTTGTTTCCATCAAAATTGCTCTTCAAACCTTAATTAATTCGATGCTTTTTGTTTTAACTATTTGGTATAGGTTGACGGTTTTTGGAGAAAATGAAGGTAACAAAAAATTATTTCTTTTCTAAGCTCTTGATTTGATCCCGTAATTTAGCAGCTTCCTCGTAATTTTCTACCTCTACTGCTTTCTGCATCTTTTGTTGTAACTCGGCAAGTTTTATTTCTTTTTCATTCTCTAAGGTAACTTTCTCTGTGGAAGCCTTATTTAATACTTCTTCGGTTACGTAAATAGGAGCGTTTGCCCTCAGGGCTAAAGCAATAGCGTCACTCGGTCTGGCATCAATTTCCTTTTCCGATTGATTTGTTTTTAACCTAACTGAAGCAAAATAAGTATTATCCTTAATATTGCAAATTACTACTCTTGTTACAACTACACCAAGGGAATCTAAAATATTTTTTATTAAATCATGGGGTAAAGGTCTTACTGGTTTTACTTTTTCCAAAGCTAAAGAAATCATCTTTGCTTCATAATGCCCTACCCAGATAGGAAGCCATCTTTTTTCAGTTTCATCTTTTAAAATTACCACAAAACCTTTTGTCACCGGGTCAATTGCTACACCGGAAATTTTTACCCTTATCATTTTTATCCCTCTTTTTTATTTTGTATTTTAACATATTTTACTTTTAATTTTAAGAGTTTTTCTTTTTCTCTATATATTATATTCTACAACAAATATAAAATCCCTGCATAAATATTAATTTTTTTTAAAATTTTTTCAGTTATAAATTAATTCACCAATTCTCCAATTTGCCAATTCACCGATTAAAACCACAATATGCGAGATGCAAGATACAAGATGCAAGCGATTACAATTGATCAATTAACCGATTAAATTAGTTGTTAGTGAATAGTAATTCGTATCGCGTTAAAGAAATTAGGATTTAGGTGTAGGGGGAGAGGGAATAAAGAATCGATATATTTTAATTTATTCTATATGTTATATTGTATTCTGGCTCCTGGCTACTGACTCCTGAATTCTATATCTTCCTTTCTTCACTATATACTATATACGCGATACGCGATACGCGATACGCGATACGAATAAATTGCTTACCCTTTAAAGAAATGCTATAATTCTTTAAAATATAAGAAATATAATATTTTTTATTATATTATAAAAATTTCATAGAAAAATGCTTCAACCTCGGGAGGAATGTAGTAAATTTGCTTAATTTGTGGCTCTCATTTTTAATATGTGCCTTAATAATCATTTTTACAGGAACTAAGCTGACCCGCTATGGAGATATAATTGCTGAAAAAACCGGATTGGGAAGGGTCTGGATTGGAGCTGCATTAATCCCATTAGCTACTTCTCTTCCCGAAATCACTTCAAGCTCCGGTGCTGCCTGGATTAATGCTCCCAACTTAGCTATTGGAAATATCTTCGGCAGTATCATGTTTAATCTATTAATTATCGCCATAGCAGATTTTGCTCATGGCCCTGGCCCGCTTCTTAGGGAAGTTACTCCCGGCCAAATTCTAACTGCCATTTTAGGAATATTTCTGTGTGCAATTGCCGCCTTGAGTATGTTATTAAAACCATCGTTTCTCTTTGTGGGAGTTGGCATAGACTCCCTAATTTTAATAATTCTATATTTTTTAGGTATTGTAGTAATATTCAAATATAGTAAAAAAAGTAAACCTGATGATGTCCTGGGAGTTCCTGAAGAAAATTATGCTGCCTATTCTTTACCCTTAACCAATATCAAATTTTTAATAGCAGCTATAATTATAATCTTTACTGCCATGAAGTTAGCACAAGTAGCCAATGGTTTAGCTGACCTTACCGGATGGGGAACAACTTTTATGGGCACCATAATGTTAGCCATCGTTACCTCTCTACCAGAATTAGTTACCGCCCTTGCGGCTATTAGAATAAAGGCTTATGACCTTGCGGTAGGCATTGTTCTGGGAGCAAATATTCTTAATATGACCATACCATTCTTCTCAGATATATTTTATGATGGTCCGCCAATTTTAAGTGTAGTCTCACCCCAGCATATTATTAGTGCTCTAATAGCTATAATTCTCACCAGCATTGCTATTGCCAGTGTGGTGTATAAACCTAAAAGAGCGGTATTTAGTTTGGGGATCGCTGCTTGGCTAATTTTTTTGGGATATTTCCTGGGAATTTTCTTAATCTTTAAAATAGGAATAAAAATATAAAATATAAATATTTTTGACTTTTCCTAATATATATGTTATCTTATTAAAAATTTAATATTTGTACCTCACTTTTTTCTTAAGTGAGGTAGAGGCGCGAGTAATAATCAGTACTGGTGATGAGATAAGCATCTTTGATTCGCCAGGAAAGGTATTCTCGCCGAAGCGTAAAGATAATAGCTCTAATCTTTATGCTGGGTTTATGGTTAAAAGCCATAAGACTGTCATCAGAAATTTTACCCTGATTTCTGATGGAGCGCTATCTCATCTGATGAGAGAAATGGGAATAACTTTAATTGTTAGATTAATTTCAGGCAATTGATGAGCATAGCGTTTATCAATTGCCTTTTTTATTTATGAATTTGGATTGCCTGTCTATACAAATGTAGGAATAACATATTGGCAAATTAAATATGACTGTCAGATTGAAGACTAACGACTATTTTAAGGAGGAATAGATGAATAATCAAAATAATATAACACCTCAAATTAACCGAGAGGGTTTTTCCCTAAATAATTCCGGAAATTTAGAATTTGACCGATGTGAAATTATAAAATTAGCCCAAAAATATAAGACCCCCTGTTATGTATTTTCTGAAACTATAATTAGAAAAAAATGCCGGCAATATGTTAATGCATTTTCTGAAAGAAATGTTACTTTTGAAATGCTATATGCCGGGAAGGCTTTCTTGGTTAAAGCTATGAGCAATATTTTAAAGGAAGAGGGTTTCAGCCTGGATGTTTCTTCTGGTGGAGAATTGTATACTGCTCTTTCAGCAGGATTCCCTCCGGAAAAAATATTTTTCCATGGGAATAACAAATCCCAAGAGGAAATTGAATTCGCTCTTAAAGAAAAAGTTGGCACCATGATGGTAGATAGTGAATATGAGCTTGACTTGATTGACCAGATTGCAGAAAATTTAAATGCAAAAGTGAGAATAATTCTCCGGGTAACACCGGGAATAGACACCCATACCCATAAATATATTCAAACCGGACAGGTAGATTCAAAATTTGGAATTAGTATCAACCGGGTACCTAGCTTTATGAAAAAAGTTTTATCCAAAGAACATATTAGCTATAATGGTTTGCATTTTCATCTTGGCTCACAAATTTTTGATCTATCTTCTTATGTTCTCGCCATTAAAGAAATGGCAAAACTGATAAAAAATATAAAAGACCTTGAGGGGATAGATACCCCTAATCTAAATTTAGGTGGGGGATTGGGAGTAAAATACTTAGAATCCGACTTGCCTCCTTCTATAGAAAATTTTGTAAATTTAATTGTCGATAATGTAGAAAATGGGGCAAGAAAAAACAATCTAATTATGCCAAAAATTTTAATAGAACCGGGTAGGTCTATTGTAGCTGAAGCAGGTATCACTCTCTATACTATCGGTAATATAAAAGAGATACCAGGGGTTAGAAAATACCTTATTGTGGATGGCGGTATGGCTGATAATCCTCGACCCATCCTTTATGAGGCAAAATATGAAGGTGTTTTAGTAAATAAAATAGACAGCAGCCTGCCCAAGGAAATGGTTACTGTAGCCGGAAAATGCTGTGAATCGGGAGATATTTTGATTAAAGATTTAAAACTACCTTCGGCTTCCGTGGGAGATCTTTTAGCAGTATTTACCACTGGGGCTTATCATTATTCTATGTCAAGTAACTATAACCGGCTTCCGCGGCCAGCAGTTGTCCTGGTAAATCAAGGGAAAGATGATGTAATAGTAAAAAAAGAGACTTATGCTGATATAGTAAGAAATGATACTATACCAGAATGGTTTAAATAAAAAAATCAAAGGTGATATCTATGAGAATAATAGTAAAATTTGGCGGAACTAGCGTTCAGAACCCTGAAAGAATTAAAAAAGCCGCTCAATCAATAATTCAACAAGCAAAAAAAGGATATGAAATAATAGCAGTTGTCTCAGCAATGGGGAATACCACCGATAATCTAACTTCTTTACTTAAAGATTCTGTTAAAGATCGTATTGAGGATAAAGATTATGCTGATTTTGTTTCTATGGGAGAGCGAATAAGTGCTAGGGTTTTTGCAGCTACCATTAAATCTATGGGATTTTCTTCGAAATATTTTGACCCCGCAGATAAGGATTTTCCTATTATTACTGATTCAAACTTTAACCAGGCTAAAATTCTTTCTCAAGAAAGTCAAGAAAAATGCCGAAAAATTATTAAACCTTTACTCGAAAAAAAGGTTATTCCTATAGTATGTGGTTTTTTAGGTAGAAGTTGTGAAGATGGAAGTATAACCACTCTTGGTCGGGGCGGTAGTGATATCACCGCTTTTGCCCTGGGAAACTTTTTAAAAGCCGATGAAGTAATAATCGTAACTGATGCAGTGGGAGTATTAAGTGCTGATCCCCGGATAATAAAAGAACCCGTAACTTTAAAAAAAATAAGTGTAGAAGAAATGGGAGTCCTTGCCGAAGGTGGAGCAAAAGTTTTACATCCACAGGCCTTAAAATATAAAACTGATAGAATGAAAGCAAAGATAATTCACTTTCAAAACGGAAATTTATCTGCAGAAGGTACGGAGATAATTGGCGCTTTTAAAAGCAAATTAACTCTTTTCAAGGAAAAGCTGACTATGTTGACTATCCTGGGAACGGAAATTTTTAATACACCAGGATTATTAAAAAAGGTAATTACTCCTATTTCCGATAATCATATTAGCCTATACGGAATTTCCATCGGAACAAAACATATTGGAATCTATGTTATGGAGAATTATGCCCAGCCCTCTTATGATCTGATTCATCCCATTGTAATTGAAGATGAAAAATTAAAATCAGTTACTTTAAAAAATGATATTGCTTTAATCATTGCCAGAAGCAGAGATTTTATTGAAACACCCGGTGTTATCGAGAGGATTACCCGCCCTCTGGCTCAAAATAATATAAATATAATTGAAATGACTACTATTAAGACTGATATTTTAATATTCTTGGAATGGAAAGATAGAGAATTCGCCTATAAAATAATAAACAAATCATTGGAAGAGGCAGGAATCAAGGTAAGCAAATAAATTAGCGTTGAGCGTTCAGCGTATAGCGTATAGGAAAAAATAATAAGTGATAAGTAATGTGTAATGAGTAACTTGTAGGGGCAGACCTTGTGTCTGTCCGTAGAACTTGTCATAGGCAGACACAAGGTCTGCCCCTACTAACGACTATTCACTATTCACTAACGACTAAATAAAAAAGGAGGAATAAAAATGTTTAGAGGATCTTTTGTGGCCATGATCACCCCATTTACAAAAAATGATGAGGTCGATGAAAAAGGAATAAAAGAATTGGTGGAGTTTCATATCAAAAATGGGACCAATGGTATTGTCCCCTGTGGCACTACCGGGGAATCACCTACTCTTTCTCATGATGAACATAAAAAGGTAGTGGAGTTAATCATAAAAGCAGTAGCAGGAAGAGTTCCAGTCATTGCCGGTACCGGTTCAAATTGTACTAAAGAAGCATTAGACTTAACTTCTCATGCAAAAGAAGCAGGGGCAGATGGTGCCCTAATAATCACCCCTTATTATAATAAACCAACTCAGAAAGGATTGTATCTGCATTTCAAAAAGATAGCGGAAGAAGTAGATATTCCAATTGTAGTCTATAATGTCCCTTCCCGAACCGGAGTAAATATACTGCCTGAAACTCTAGCAGAACTAGCAGAATTAAAAAATATTGTGGCAGTAAAAGAAGCCAGTGGAAATCTGGATCAGATGACTCACATAGTTGAATTATGCGGAGATAAAATTACACTTTTGTCTGGAGATGATAAGTTATTACTCCCATTATTATCTATTGGAGGGAAAGGGGTAATCTCGGTTGTAGCCAATATTATCCCTCGGGATGTATCTGATATGGTTAGAGAATTCGAAGAAGGAAATTACCAGAAATCTAAAGAAATTTTCTTATCTAAAGTCTATCCCTTAAGTAATGCTATGTTTTACGAAACTAACCCTATCCCGGTTAAAACCAGTGTCCGGTTAATGGGATTGCCTTCCGGTGATTTACGGTTACCTCTGGCTCCTATGAGCGAAAATAATCTGGCAAAATTAAAAGCGGATTTAATAAAATTTGGTTTACTGGAGGAATAATAAATGATCAAAGTCATTGTCTGTGGTGGTCGTGGGAAGATGGGCTCAAAAGTCGTCCAATTAATTCATCAAAATAAAGATATGGAATTGATAGGGATAATTGAATCTCCTTCCCATCCTGGTATAGGAAAAGATTGGGGAATGTCTCTCGGTTTAGGAAAAACCGAAGTAATTATTAAAGATAATTTGGAAGAGATAATTCAAAGCGCTGACCAAATAGTTGAATTTACCAATCCTCAAGTTTCTCTGGAACATTTGGAAATTGTCTCTAAATATAAAAAAGCTATGATTATGGGAACTACCGGGTTCTCCCCGGAAGAGATCGAAAAAATTAACAAATTAGCTCAAGGTATTCCTTTTCTTCTCTCGCCAAACATGTCTTTAGGAGTAAACTTGCTCTTTAAACTTGCTGCTGAAACTGCTGCTGCTTTAGGCGACGATTACGATATAGAAATTGTGGAAGCACATCATCGTTTTAAAAAAGATGCCCCCAGCGGCACAGCTAAAAAATTAGCTCAGGAAATTGCAAAAGCCAAGGGAGTAAATCTGGATGAGGTAGCAATCTATGGCAGAGAGGGTATAATTGGAGAAAGAAAAAAGGGAGAGATTGGTATCCACTCGATTCGGAGCGGGGATATTACCGGTGAACATACCGTAATGTTCACCTCCTTAGGCGAAAGATTAGAATTAACTCATAAAGCTCACAGTCGGGATACCTTTGCTTATGGCACAATCCAGGCTATAAAATTTATGGAAGGAAAACCTGCGGGCTTTTACGAAATGAAAGATGTACTAAAGATATAAAAAATAGTAATAAGCAATCTGTAGGGGCAGACCTTGTGTCTGCCCATGACGAGATAAACAAATATGTAATAAGTAATTTGTAGGGGCTTGATTTATCAAGCCCGCATATTTCTAAATGTCATTGCGAAGCGACGAAGCAATTTCTATTTCAAATATCGGGTCGAATAAATTCGACCCCTAAATAAATAATCAAAAATTATCTTAACTAAATATTTTGTGTATAAAATACAAGAGAGAATTGTAAAGGAAAAAATCATTATGAAAATAGATTTTGTTAAAATGCATGGATTAGGGAATGATTTTATTTTAATCGATTGTATAAATAAATCATTGGGCGATTCTTCATTTGTTTCTTATCTGGCAAAAAAACTTTGTGATCGTAACTTTGGAATTGGTGCAGATGGACTAATACTTATCTTGCCCTCATCTAAGGCAGATCTAAGAATGAGAATTTTTAACTATGATGGCAGTGAAGCCCAGATGTGCGGAAACGGAATTAGATGTTTCGCTAAATATACTTACGAAAATAAATTGATTTCAAAAAATAAATTCACTATAGAGACCTTAGCAGGTATAATCACCCCTGAACTAATTTTCCAAGATTTAAAAAATAAAAAAGTTTTAAGAATTAAAGTAAACATGGGCGCCCCAAAATTAAGACGAAGAGAAATACCTATGAACGGTGAAGATACCCCCACAGTTGTGAATGAAACATTGAAAATAAATTCTGAGCAGATTTTTAAAATCACCTGTGCCTCTATGGGAAATCCTCATTGTATAACCTTTGTCAATGATGTACAATCTATATCAGTAGATGAAATTGGCCCAAAAATTGAAAATCATCCCCTCTTCCCTGAAAAAACTAACGTAGAATTTATTCAAGTTTTAAACAGGAAAGAGATAAACTTCAGAGTATGGGAAAGAGGAGTAGGAGAAACTTTGGCTTGCGGAACCGGAGCATGTGCAGCTTTGGTAGCCAGTGTTTTAAATAAAAAGACCGATCGGAAAACTACAATCCACTTACCTGGTGGAGATTTAGATATCCTATGGGCAGATGATGGATATGTCTATATGACTGGACCAGCAGAATTAGTATTCGAGGGAGAAATGGAAATTTAATTGTCCAATTAGCCGATTGGCCGATTTACCAATTAATTTCAGTTAACTTGTTAGCGGTTAATTTATTCGTTAGTGAATAGTGAAATAGTACGAACAGATCTTGTGTCTACCCGTAGGACAGGCGTCTCGCCTGTCTACCATTTTTCAAAAATTTTAATAGAAAGGAATTTTATTAATGAAGATAGCACAAAGAATTCAAACTATCCCCCCTTATTTGTTTGCTGAAATTGATAAGAAAAAAGAAGAAGCCATAAAAAGAGGAGTCGATATTATTAATTTAGGTATAGGAGACCCTGACCAACCTACACCTAATAATATAATTGAAAAATTAAGAGAAGGCGTTAAAGACCCTAAAACCCATGATTACCCACCCTATGCAGGAACAGCTGAATTCAGGCAGGCAGTTGCCTTATGGTATAAAAATAGATTTGGGGTTGACCTAGACCCGGATAATGAAGTTATGGCTCTCATCGGTTCCAAAGAGGGAATAGCACATATCTTTCTGGCTTTTATTGACCCAGGAGATTTTAGTCTTATACCTGACCCCGGTTATCCTGTTTACAAAACAGCTACTTTATTTGCCAATGGCTTCCCTTATATTATGCCTCTATTAGAAGAAAATGATTTTCTGCCTGATTTAGAAAAAATAGATGAAGAAATCGCCCAAAGAGCTAAATTAATGTTTATCAACTACCCTAACAACCCTACTGCTGCAGTGGCCAATAAAGATTTTTTTGAAAAAGTAGTAAAATTTGCTAAAAAATATGACATCCTAGTCTGTCATGATTTTGCTTATTCAGAAATGACCTTTGATAATTATAAGGCAAGCAGCTTTTTAGAAATAGATGGAGCTAAAGATATAGGAATAGAATTTCATTCTCTATCTAAAACTTATAATATGACCGGTTGGAGACTTGGCTTTGCAGTAGGAAACAAGGAAGCTATTTCAGCTCTCTCTATTATTAAGACTAATATCGACTCGGGTGTATTCAAGGCAATACAACAAGCTGGGATAGAAGCCTTAACCGGTCCTCAGGACAATACACAAAAGATGAATGAGATCTATACCGGAAGACGGAATATAGTAGTCAATGGATTAAACAAATTAGGATGGAATTTAAAGCCAACTAAAGCTACTTTTTACATCTGGGTTCCTACTTTGAACAAAATGAGTTCTATGGAATTTTCTAATCTATTACTGAAAAAAACGGGAATAATTGTAACTCCGGGAGTCGGTTATGGAGAATATGGGGAAGGATATGTAAGAATTGCTTTAACCGTTGAAGAGAAAAGATTAGAAGAAGCAATAGGAAGAATGGAAAAAGCTGGTATTAGCCAGGAATAGAAAAGAAAGGTAAAACTGTATTCCCAGAAGGAAGAATATAGACCCTTACATTCAACCGTGAAGTGCAACGCAAGAAGCGGCGACTTCATTAGGTGTTTTAAAAATTTCAGTTGTTGCTTAGTGATTGTACTAAAATCCGTGCCTTTAGGCAAGTAGTATCTGATCAAACCGTTCATATTTTCGTTAGTGCCTCGTTCCCAAGAGTGGTAGGGATGGGCAAAGTAACATTTTATATCTGTTTTACGAGTGATCGACTCATGACCGGCATTTTCCGTGCCATTGTCAAGAGTTAAAGTTAACCTGGCTTTCGGCGGCAGATCTTTTAGATGTCGGATAACAGCCCTGGCGGTATAACGGGCGCTCTTTTGCTGTAAACCGGTTAAGCACAACAATCGGCTTTTACGCTCGACTAAGGAGTTTAAGGCCGCTTTACTCTTTCTGGAGACTAAGCTGTCTGTTTCCCAATGGACAAACTGCTTCCTGGCCTCTACCTGCGCCAGCCGCTTTTCAATAGAGACCCGATTGGGAATCTTCATCTTCTTCTGGTGGCGATAGAATCCTTTATACCGACGTTTACAATGAGACCGTTTCAAAGAAGCGATTAACTCTTTGCGATTAGCAGTGTCTTTGGCATAGATATACTGGTAGATTGCTTCATGGCTGACTCTTAAACCAGGATGGTCTATCCCGATTCTGCCGGCAATCTGTTCCGGGGACCAGTCTTCTTTGAGCTTGGCTAACACATAAGCTCGCACCAGGGGATTCCTTAACCTTTTCCTGTGGACAGCCTGGCTTCTCCTTTCCTTGGCTCTTTGGTTGGCTCGATGAGCCAGATAACAATGATACAAAGAGGAACTGTTGCGCTTTAGTTCCCGGGCAATCGTGCTTTTGTCTCGTTTCAGCTTTTTCCCTATGGCAACGCAGCTTTCTCCTTTACGGCTGAGCACGTCAATTAGATCTCGTTCTCTTTGGCTTAACTGATTGTATTTTTTCATGTCCTTGGTGATAGCATATTCCTTTCTGCTACCTCAAGCGTTGCACTTCATTATTGAACTGGTGTTATTTATCTATCTCTTCAAGAATCTTCTTCAATTTTTCCCTTGCTTCGGTAGTCAGAGAACCAATTGGTTTTAAAGTATTTCCTACATCAATCCCCTTTATTTTTAGGCCTTCCTTCATAATTACCGGAAAACTGCCCAGTGAAAATGCCATACGTAGGGGAGCCAATTTAAATTGTGCTTCTAAGGCAGCTTGATATTCCCTTTTTTGATATAATTCATAAATAGAAACTACTAATTCAGGAACAATATTGGCTGTTGCAGCAACACTGCCGTGAGCACCATAAGCCAAAAATCCATAGATCAAGGTATCTCTTCCTGCCAATACAGCAAAATTATTACCTGTACGCCGAATGATTTCTGCTGCCTTACTCATATCTCCACTACTATCCTTAATACCAACAATATTATCAATATGACTCAAGCGAATAATCAGTTCTGTGCTTAAATTAACACCTGTTCTATCCGGGTTATCATAGAGAATGATAGGCAAATCGGTACTTGAAGCAATTTCTTTGTAATGCTCATACAGTTCTTCTTCACTTGGACTGATAAAATAAGGTGTAATAACTGACAAAGCATCTACTCCTAGTTCGGTAGCCATCTCAGTTAATTGAACCGATTCTTTAGTGGTGATAGCTCCTGTACCGGCATAGACCGGAACCCTTTTATTAGTGGCTTCTATAACCGTTTCAATTACCTTCCTTTTTTCTTCAAAATCAATACCATATCCTTCTCCCGTACTACCCAATGGGAATACACCATGCACTCCTGACTCAATTAGATAATTTGTCATTTTCTTAAGTGTTTGGCAATCAACTTTTTCATTTTCATCAAAAGGTGTAATCATAGGAGGTATAATACCTCTTGGTTTAAACTTCATTTTTATTCTCCTTCTTATTTTTTTAAATTATTCTTTTTCTTTTTTAAGAGACAGATTATTCATCTTCTCATAAAACAGCGCCAGTCCGCCATGGTCTACATCTGTATGGCCTTCTGCCATCAGTGTCTGCATCATCTCCATGACCTGGGCAGTCAGAGGCATGGCATTATGTAAGACCTGGCTGGTCTGTAAGATATTGTTCAGATCTTTCACATGCAGTTTGATGCGGAATCCGGGGTCATAGTTTCCGCTGAACATACGGGGTGCTTTATCGGTAAGACATTGGCTTCCGGCCAGTCCGCCTTTGATGGCATCAAAGATTCTCTGGGGATCAACGCCGGCCTTTTTGCCTAAGAGTAGGGCCTCAGATATGATAGCAATGTTGACTGCCACGATGGCCTGATTGACTAACTTGGTGGTTCCTCCAGCACCGATGTCACCGACTAAGACCGGTTTACCCAAGACCTCTAAGATGGGCTTACATTGGGTAAAGATTTCTTCCTTACCCCCTACCATGATGGCCAGGGTTCCGGTCCGGGCTTTCTCCTGGCCACCGCTGACCGGGGCATCTAACATATCTACACCCTTTTTTGCTAATTCTTTGGCAATGGATTGGGAGACTAAGGGAGCGATAGAGCTCATATCAATGAGGATCTGACCCTCCTGGGCTCCCTCCAGGATGCCCTGTTCTGACAGGACTGCCTTTTGGACATCAGGGGAGTTGGGGAGCATGGTGATGATGATGTCACAGTTTTGGGCAACATGAGCGCAGGATTCTCCTTTTTCTGCGCCTTCTTTGATGAGGTTAGTCAGGGCTTCTCCGTTCAGGTCATAGGCAATGAGAGGATAGCCTGCCTGAAGCAGGTTCTTGGCCATGGGTAGGCCCATGATACCGATACCGATAAAGCCGAGTTTTTGCTTGGGCATGGTGTGTGTCTCCTTTCCTATTCTATTATAATGATTTTATTAAAATTAGAATTTTAATCTTTTGAGTATATAAATCCATAGTAACTCTTCTTACCGCTAAAGGTAACGTTAAAATAATATAATCACAAGTTTGGCAAAGCTCTTCAACCGGAAGATAGATAGCATTCTTTTCGCTTTCAAACTCCTTAGATTTTCTCCTTGAATTGTAGTAATACACTTTTGATTACGGCATCTTGACCAAACATTGCTTGTAGTATACTTTTCTCATCATGTTGCTTTAAAAAAGAAATCAAGGCCTTTTTCTCCAAGAATTTAATGCCATCCTGGTCAATTTCTTCCATTAATAGAACTTTAAACTTTTTCTACAATTAATTTTCTTCTATCATTCAAAATTAAAAGCTAGGCAATTTGATTTATACCTTCTAATGATTAAATAGCATTCAAATAGCAACCTGAGTGATCTAATTATAGTTTTTATCCAAAATATTCTTAAACTTTTCGATGATATACGAGATATCATCTCGATTAATATCCTTATGAGTTACAACGCGTATCTTTCTCCCCTTTGGGTCACCAATCAAAACATTTTCTTTTTTTAATCGTTCCACAAGGTCTATCGGTTTTATTTTCCCTTCAGGAACTTCAAAAAAAACCATATTGGTTTGAACAGTCCGCATATTAATTTTTATACCAGCTTCAACTAATCCTTCTGCTAAAATATGAGCATTATTATGGTCTTCTTTCAGGCGATCAATCATTTTTTCCAAACCGATAATACCCGCAGCAGCCATTAGTCCAGCCTGTCGCATTCCTCCTCCGAGCATTTGACGTTTTTTTCTAGCTTTCGAAATAAAATCCTTATCTCCTACTAAAAGAGACCCAAAAGGACAGCCCAAACCTTTAGAAAGACAAAATTGTATTGAATCTGCTTCCTTGACTAACTCAGCCGGTTCTACATCTAAAGCAATTGCTGCATTGAAAATACGGGCTCCATCAATATGAATCTTAATTCCGTGCTTCTTAGCAATACCACTAATTTCCTCCATCTGCTCGGTGTCTATACAGGTTTCACCGGCAGCATTATGGGTATTTTCCAGACAGATAAGACGGGTAGTTGGAAATAAACGCCCTTCCCCAATAATTGCTTTCCTTAAACAATCCATTTTTGGAAAACCTAATTTTCCCGGAACAGTCTTTAGCATCAACCCGGCTACTGCTGCCAAACCGCCTGTTTCACATCGCAAGATATGAGATTCCTCTTCCATCATTACCGAATCACCTGGTTGAGCATGAGTAATTAGAGCTACTAAATTACCCATTGTACCACTTGCTACAAACAATGCATCTTCTTTGCCTAACTTTTGAGCAGCCAATTCCTGTAACTTTATTACGGTGGGATCTTCTTCGTTTTGTTCATCTCCCAAAGGTGCATCTAACATTGCCTAGTACATTAATTTACTCGGTTTTGTCTTTGTATCACTACGGATATCAATTATTTTTATCATTTTAATAAACTCCTTATGTTTTCTTTTGTTATTTTAATATATATATAATTAAAAAATATTCAACAATCATAACTGCTTCATTGCCTGTTTTATTCTTTCCATTGCCTCTTTAATCAATCCATAATCAGTAGTATAGGAAAAACGGACATACCCTTCGCCTAACTTACCAAAAGCACTCCCCGGTACTACCGCAACCCTTGCTTTATTTAAAAGAAAATCACAAAATTCTTCAGAGTTCATGCCAAACTTTTGAATAGAGGGGAAAACATAGAAAGCTCCTTGAGGCGGTTTATAGGATATTCCCATATCATCAAAGTAAGACATCATTAATTTTCTTCTACGATCAAATTCTTTTACCATCTCTTCGACACAATCTTGAGAAGAAGTCAGGGCAACTCTTGCTCCTTCCTGGATAAAAGTATTGGGACAACTTAAAATATGTTGGTGCATTTTTAACGCTTGTTTCATTAAATCCTTGGGGCCTATTAAGTATCCAATTCGCCAACCGTCCATCGCATAGGTTTTAGAAAGACTTCCAATTATAAAAGTTCTATCCTTAATATTTCCCAATCTGGCTATATTAATATAATCAATATCTTTTTCGTAAATCATCTTATTATAAATGTCATCAGAAATAACATAGAAGTCATATTTCTGAGCCAAATGTGCAATGATTTCTAATGATTGTTTAGGAATAACTTGACCTGTAGGATTATGAGGGGAAGTTAGAAGAATTAATTTTGTCTTTTTTGTAATATATTTTTCTAATTCCTCAGGTTGCCGTAAAATCATATCTAGTGGCACACTAACCGTTTTTGCCCCGCCTAAAAAAGAAAAACCCGGATAATAGACATACATTGGATCCGGAATAATCATTTCATCGCCTGGATCTAATAAGGTTTGGGTAACTAGATAGTTAGCCTCTGAAGCCCCGATAGTAACAATGATTTCTTCAACATCAATATCTAAATCGGAATCTTCTTTCAGGCGATAGGAAATCGCCTCTCTCAAAGAAATAGTACCTGCGCTTAAATCATAATGTACTAATCCTTTTTGGAGTGCATCTTCTGTTGCTTCGATAATATGTTTTGGAGTATCAAAGTCAGGCCGACCCTGCGATAATTCGATAATATCGATACCTTCACTTTTCATTTTTTTGGCCTTAGCCGTCATTTCACGAATTTTAGAAAAATGTAATCCCTGAACACGTTGACTTGCCTTTGAATCTAACATTCAAACTCCTCCTTCTTAAAAATAAAACTATTCAACTAAACAAAACCTTTTAATTCCCAATGTTATTACTATTTTAATTAGGTACAACGTACTAATTTAATAGGCTAAATACCCGCCATCAACATATATCGTTTGACCAGTAATATAATCTGAAGCAGAAGAACTTAAAAAAATGACTGTCCCAGCCATATCTGTCATTGGATCTCCCCATCGCTTCATTGGTATACGTTTTAACACTTTTTCCCTAGCCTCTTCTTGTCTATATAAATCACTTGTCATATCTGTCCTGAAAAAACCGGGCCCAATAGCATTTACATTAATATTGTATTTTGCCCAGGCCACTGCCATTGCTTTGGTAAGTTGCTTTATCCCTCCTTTGCTTGCAGAATAAATCGGTATGTTTTCGCCACCAACTACACTGCTTAACGATGAAAAATTAATGATTTTCCCTTTGTTATTTTTTATCATATGTCTACCAACTGCCTGGGAAAAAAGAAATGTTCCTTTTAGATTGGTACACATAATTTTATCATAATTTTCTTCCGAAAAATCTTCAACTGTCCCACGTATATTTATTCCGGCACAATTAACCAATATATCAATTTTCGGGTATTTTTGTAATATATTATGAACAGTTTCCTCAATCTCAATTTTTTTGGTAACATCAGTTTTAAAGCAATATGCCTTTCTATCCATAGCTCTTATCTCAGTAGATATTTCATGTAGCAGTTCAATTTTTCGACTTACTAATGCCAGATCCACACCTGCCCTTGCTAAATTTATAGCAATTCCTTTGCCAATTCCCATAGAGGCACCAGTAATAATTGCAGTCTTCCCTTCTAAATTGAATAAATTTTTCAAAATTAACCTCCTTCATCAAGTTTATATATATTCTTAATTTCTTTAATAAGTTTCATAGGATTCACATTAAAATGACATACATCAATGCATTTGCCACATTCTATACACAATGCTATCCCCATCTTATCTATAATCAGCCTTCTATTTAAATGATCATATGGATGAAAAATATAATAAGCTTCCAGAACAAATGCTGTCGGCCCGGCAAAATAATCAGGATATTTGCTAAAAATCGGACAAATTGCGACGCAACAGAAGCAACGAGTACAGCGACTTGCTAATTTCATTTTTTCGGTATATGCTCTTCTTTTGGTATCTAATAGCTGATTGCCGCCTCTAGATTTTTCTACTAAAAATAAGCTGCACCTCTTTAATTCATTTTGATAAAGCTTGCGATTAATTATAAGATCTTTAACAACACTAAAATTTCTTAGTGGTTCAATAAGCATATACTCAGAAACCGGTTCTTTACACATTAAAACAGGGTTTTGGTTTAACATAATTGCACAAAGACCACAAACACCTGCCTGGCAACTTGTTTCAAAGCTGATATCGATCTTATATTTTTTGATAATCTCTATCAGAATATCAACAACCCTATACTTGGGATCAAAATTTAATCTATATTCCTGATAGTATGGTTTATTATCAATAATAGGGTTATATTGATAAACCTGAATTTTCCCCTCCATCACTTTTTATTCCTTAGTTTTATAATTAGAATTAATTTTATTGAATTTTACTTGAATTTCGTTACCTACTTTATCAATAATTATATTCTTAAACCATTCTTTATCATCTCTTGTGGAATAATCACTTCTATAATGAGAACCCCGACTTTCTTTCCTTTCCAAAGCAGCTATACAGATGCATTTCGCCAGAGAAACAAGCGATTCATTCTCTATACGCAATAGTAATTCTCGATTAAAAATATTGTTCTTTAAAGCACATTTTGAATGTTTTATGTGATAATCTATGGCTTCAATTTTGTTTATGGATTTTAAAATACCTTCTCTGTTTCTTATAATACCTAAATTATCCCACATGACCTGTTGTATTTCTTTGCGAATTACCATTTGGTTAATTTTATTATCTCCTTGTTCATAGCGTTTTACAAGATGAACAACTTTTTCATCAATCATTTTATTATTGATTTTTATTCTTTTCCCCATTTTAGAAATCTCAATAGCTCTTTTTGCTGAAATTTTCCCGGAAACCAAAGTTTCGCTCAAAGCATTCTGAGTTAACCGATTACTTCCATGAATTCCACCACATACTTCTCCGGCTCCCAATAAACCTTGAACTCTTGTCTCCCAATTTGAATTAACTTGAATCCCTCCCATTATAAAATGAGCCGTAGGGGCTACTTCTAAAAAATCCTTTCTAATATCGATCCCTATGGATTTATAGGTCTGGTAAAATTGAGGTATTGCTTGAGCAATAAACCCATCAGGATGATAGGTCATATCACAATATATCCCTCCTGACGGGGTCCCCTTTCCTATACTTATTTCCTTATAAATCGCCTGACATATAACATCTCTTGTCGCAAGTTCCATATTTTTTGGGTCATAATTTTTCATGAACCTTATATGATCAGAATTTCTTAGTTGCGAATAGTACAGCATGCCAGCGATTTTACCCTTTAAAGATGGTGGAAACAAAAAACCAAGAGGATAAAATTGTATAAATTCTATATCAATCAAGGATGCTCCAGCTTCTAGAGCTAACTTTACTCCATCACCGGTACTACCTAAAGAATTATCGGTTTGCATAAAAAGCTGACCAGCACCACCGGTAGCCAGGATAATTGCTTTACAATCAAAAAAGATTAGCTCTAAGGTTATAAGATCAAGTCCTGTTGCTCCAGATATAATATTTTGATCACTAATTATTCCAAGAATAACGGTATTCTCACAAATTGGTATTTCTTTTTTAATCACCTGACTATAGAGGGTATGCATAATTTCCGCACCAACATGATCTTCCAGAAAGACAGAGCGAGGGTAACGATGTCCTCCACCCGTACGTAATTGGTTCTTTTGGCTACTACTGTCTTTTTCCCAGAATGCCCCCATTTTTTCAAGCTCTTCTACCACAATTCCGGCTTCATTTGTAAAGATTTCAACTAGTTCATGATTATTCAGATATGTACCTGCTTTCATAGTATCATCAAAATGCTGCTTACTACTGTCCCTTTTTATAGACCAAGCAGGGTTTACCCCGGCCATACCCCCCGGGGCCATGACTGTACAACCTGAATAGAAGGCTTTTCCTTTTTCTACAATGATTGTCTTAACTCTATTATTTTTACATATAATTGCCGACATAGCCCCGGCAGCACCACAGCCAATAATTAACACATCAGACTTAACTATTTTTGTATTCATAATAATAGTGTACTAATTTCTTATGATTTTCTTAAATTCAAATATTTCATTTCCCATATTTAATATGTAATGCTATCAGCAGTTTAAACACAGCTTTCCCAGATTTTCCAAATGTATCCCGGAGAAATCCATTTACTCTGTCTTTGGTAAGATAAAACTGAGAAATCTTTAATAGTCATATCAAACTGAAAATTATAGGAAATACATAATATTCACTATAAGAGGAACACTATTTTGTCTAGTCCAAAATAGGAAAATTGAAAGTCTTTTGCAGGCAAATTCCTTAGTATTTCTTACATACAATATTGAGAGAGTTTTTCAACAAAATAACCTCGGTATACCTTTTTAATAAAGTACTGTTTAATTGTTCATCTATTCCTAATTTTCTTTCCATTTTATAACCAGTTGTTTTTCTAATATTTCTGGTTAGTTCTATATTTGTAATTTTCCATCCTTAGTTAAAACTACCTCGTCTAATAGCATCGTTGGGCGGTTAATGATTACATCCATATGTAAATTTGCTTTATTTTTACCGCCTAAAGTTAAATTAGTCCCGATTCCAAAATGCATTGTTCCCAGCACCCCTTCATCTTCAGCCAATATCCCTTTTATTTCAGCTTTAGGATTTAAACCGATGGCAATTTCAGCAATTATAAAAACATTTGGGTCATTTTTATTTTCTAATATTTCTTGCATTTTTCTTGCCTCTTCCTTACCATCAATCCTTACTATACGACCATTCTTTACTTCTAGCGTAATATTATTCTTTAAAATACCCAAAAAGGACATACTGGTATCAACAACAATTATGCCATTTGTTGTTTCCTCAATAGGGGCAGCATTAACTTCCATAATTGGTAAACCTATGGCCTGACCGGGTTCATGGCACAACCCCCCGTCAACATTAATCCGTCTTCCCTTTATTACTGCCTCAATGTTAGTTCCTGAAGGGGAAGTAACCTTTATCTTGTTCCCTTTTTTATATATATCAGCAACTTTTTCTACGATGGGCTTAAAACTTGCAAAATCAAACCTTGTTGAGGGGCTTGCCATAATCTCGGGTGTAATCCCAGATAAAGCAATTATTCGAGCACCATTTTCACGAGCAACCAAAGTAGCGTAATTATGATAAAGGCTTTGAGTAGTTGGGGCAATTATAATATCAGCTTCTTTCATAGCAGCGGCAATAGGTTTTGGAGGTTCTTCACCGGGTTCTCTAACTGCCATGATAGCAATAGAATAATTAATTTCTTTTTCCTGTGCGGCCAATGCAATTAATTCTGCTACCTCTAATTTGTTAGTATCTGTTACAATTAAAAGCTGTTCCTCCTTCTTGATACCAGCTGATACATTTATAATATTCCTGGCTCCTTTCAACATCTCAAAATAACTCAGATCCATTGCTGTGATTCTCCTTTTTATCTAAATTAACTTTGTTAGTACAAAAAATATGCAAGTATTAAATATATAGTTGTAATAATCTATTTAAATAGTTGGCCTAGTCCGTTAATAGGTTTATTAAATTTAATTGTATTGAGAAGACTCCAAAGACTTGCCTGGTTACTTGTTATTACAGGAATATTTAAATGATTTTCTATTCTATCGATAATAGAGAATGTTTTTAAATTTGTACAGCTAATAAAAATTCCCTGGACGCTTTGGTCTTTTTTATATAAATCAAGAACTTCATTAAAAATAAAATCTGGTTCAACATCAGCAATTTCCACAGATTTTGTAATACCCAATCCTTTCATTTCAATTACATCTATCCCTGATTGGGATAAAAAGTTCTTCTCTGCTAAATTTATTTCATCAATGTAGGGGGTAAACATATGTACTTTATAAATTTTCATAAAATGAAGAGCCTCTCCTACGGAACCTGCGGTTGAAATTGAAAGTGTTTGACTAATCTCGTTTATCCTTTTAATTAAATCTTTTTCCCAATCAATTCCATTCATCATACTAGCAGCTGTACAAGCATATAAAATAGTATCAACATTGGCAGATGATAATTCTAAAGCAGCTCTCTCAACGTATCCACTCATGGTCTGAAGTGCCTTCGGAGTACAACTGTTTGATAATACTCTCGAAGTATAAAAGCAAATCCCCTTTAAATTCATTGAATAATATTCAGGTTCAATAACAACGTTAGGAGAAGGCACAATAAGGCCAATTCTATAGTTTTTATTCACTTAACTTCCCTCTGCCCCTTTCAAAATAGAATATGAATATTCCGTAATATTGAAATACAAATTTATAACCCTAAATAGGCTTTTTTTACTAAGTCACTATTACAAAGGTCCTTGCAATCTCCGCTTAATATTGTATTACCAGTTTGTATCACGTATGCTCTATTTGCTAATTTTAATGCCTCTTGAATATTTTGCTCTATTAGAAGAATAGTATATCCTTTGTCGGCCATTTGTTTGATCTTTTCTGATACTTGTTTAACTAAGATTGGCATTAAACCTAAAGATGGTTCATCAAAGATTATTAATTCAGGATCTGACATTAATGATCTCGCAATAGCCAGCATCTGTTGCTCGCCTCCACTCATTGTTTCAGCTAACTGGTTTTTTCTTTCCTTTAGAATTGGGAACATATTATAAACTTCTTCTAATATTTGATTAATTCTTTCATCTGATTCTAATAAATATGCGCCTATACGCAAATTTTCATATACTGTTAATTTACCAAACAATTTACGCCCTTCTGGAACTTGAGTAATCCCCTTTTTTAGTATTTCATGAGCAGGCAAATTATCAATTCTTTCTTCTTTATACTCAATCGTTCCACTTTCAGGATGAATGAGCCCAGATATAGTATTTACTAATGTAGTTTTCCCTGCCCCATTAGAACCAATTACTGCAACAACCTCACCTTGCTTCACTTCTATACTCACATCACTTATAGCAATTGCTTGGCCATAACATACCTTTATTTTATTTACTTTAAGCATAATCAAAACTCCTTTTGTTTACTATAAGCATCATCTAAGCTCCAAGGTATGCCCTGATAACTTGAGGATCTTTGCTAACTTTTTCAGGTGTGTCATCTGCAATCTTTATACCAGAATTCAACACAACTACCCTATCAGCAATTGTCATAATAATCTCCATTACATGTTCAACCACAATTAAAGTAATTCCACTATCTCTAATTTTTATAATCAATTTAATTGCATTTTGTTGTTCATTTTTAGTTAATCCTGCCATCGCTTCATCTAGCAGTAAAATTTTGGGTTTTGTTGCTAATGTACTGGCAATTTGAAGGGCTTTTTTATTTAATAAAGTTAATTCCTTCGCTAAATAATCTCTTCGCTCATATAAACCAAACCCAACAAAATTCAAAATATCTAAGGCAATTTTCTTGGCTTTTGCAGTATTCCATGTTCTGCAAAAGGCTCCACTCATGACATAATCTAAAACACTCATGTTCTCTACTGATTTAACCACCTGAAACGTCCTAGTCATGCCCAACTTGCAAACTTGATCAGGAGAAGAATTAGTAATATCTCTATCTTCAAAAAAAATATTTCCTTTATCAATACTATATACACCACTAATACAATTAAAAAGGGTTGTTTTGCCAGCGCCATTTGGGCCAATTAAGCCTAAAATGATTCCTTTTTCTACTTCCAAATCAATACTATTATTTGCAACTAAACCAGCAAATTTTTTAGTCAATTTACTAACTTTCAATATTTTCATTTTCGCCATCAACCTTTCCATCTTTCCCTGGTAAATTTTCTCTAATTGCTAATTTTTCTTTACCATAAAAAAGAGATACAAGACCAGCAGGCCTATATATTGCTACAACAAGTATTAGTATGCCAAAAGAAAATAAATCAATACCTCGTCCAGCTCCTCCAAAAAACATTCTTGCCATTTCGTTAATCGGAATTAATACACAAGCTCCCAAAATCGGCCCAAATATCGTTGCGGTACCTCCAAAAGCACTAATAAGAACAATTAGAAAGGATACCCGCAGTGAGAAAACCATATTGGGATCGATATACAAAAAATATTGAGCATACACTGTGCCAGCAATTGCTGAAAAGAACGCAGTAATTGAAATAGCTACCAATTTATATTGAGTCGTATTAATCCCAATAGATCTTGCACTATCTTCTTCTTCTTTTATAGTTCTAAAATAATATCCTAATTTTGTTTTCGTAATTACAAAAACAACAAAAGTAAAAAAAATTAGAATTGCCAGACTGATAAAATAAAAACCATTTTTCCCATACAAGAAAGTCATATGTTTTAATGAGTTAGGCATTAGTGGCAGTGCTAACCCTGATGCACCTTTTACATATTCCCAATTTAAGAATATTGTCATTATTATTTGACTCGCTGCTATTGTAGCAATAGCTAAGTATTGTCTTCTTAAACGGAATACTGGCATTCCAAGAAAAATCCCAAAAGCTACAGCGAATAATCCACCAATTATCATTCCAATCCATGGATTAATATTATAAAAAAGCCATAAAACACTAGAAGCATAGGCTCCCAAACCAAAAAACATGGCATTCCCCAAAGAAACCTGTCCTGCATATCCACTCAAAATATTCCAAGCTCCCCCTAAAATAGCATAAATAAACACCATAATCATGATATGTAAAATATATGGCTGAGTAATTATGGTAGGGAAAATGATTATTAGGATTACGATTAGAAAAAGGATAAATTTCTTCATAGTTTTATTGTTTTGAAAATTACTGAAATGCATTTTTGTTTTACCTTCCTCCCAATCCTTCGGGTTTGATGACAACTACCATTAAATAAACCAGGAAAACTGCTATATATTTAAAAGCAGGGTTTAAAAAAGCCCCAGTTAAACTGGTTACAATTCCTAATATCAATCCTCCTGCCAAGGCTCCCTTTACACTTCCTAAGCCACCTAATACAATAATAACGTATGCAAAAAGTGCAAAACTCATTCCTACATTAGGGAAAACATAGTAATAATTTGTTAATAAGTTCCCTGCCAATCCTACTAAACTTATTCCTATACCAACAACCAAATAATATATATTTTCAATATTAATACCTACTAAGGCTGCTGCTTCTTTGTTTAAGGTAGTTGCCCTGATCGCCAAGCCAGTCTTTGTTCGATTTAAAAAATAAAATAACGCAAGCATTGCAATGATACAAATTATTGAGGTAACAAATTGTGGGATCCCAATGGAAATTCCGACAAATCTAAAAGTTCCACTTAATATATTCCCCCTAATAATACGATAATCCGGCTTCCAAAAGAACATAGCTATTGATTGTAATATTATGCCTACTCCAAAAGTTGCAAGTATTTGAGTTATTACCTCCCGTTTTAAAATATGTTTAAGTATTACTCGGTAATACAAAAGTCCCGCTCCAAAAGAGACAGGCATCACAATGAGCAAACAACTTAGTAGAGGATCTATCTTAATAAGCATAAAAATCCAAAATGTGGCATACATTCCCATCATTAAAAAATCTCCGTGGGCAAAATTTATAATTCTCATTGTTCCCCATATTAAAGTTAGCCCCAAAGCAACTATTGAATATACGAAACCAATTGAGATTCCGTTTATTATCGCTTGAAATATAACTGCAAGATTCATTTTTGACATCCTTTCTCATTTAATCGAGTAGAGCAGGATAATTATCCTGCTCTACTCGATTTTCAGTATAAAACCATTTTAACTTATTTTTCGCTCCAATTTGCCATTGGGAAGACAATCTCTGCAGTCGCCACTTCAAAAGGCCAAACAGTTTTATATTCTCCATCTAACATCTGTCGAACAATTCCCCTACCTAACATATTTTGTCCCTTTTCATCAAACTTAACACCTTCCCAGGTTACAATTAACTGATCAGCAGGAATATTCGTTTCTGCTAACGCTTGCCGAATAGCTTCTTTGTCTGTTGAACCAGCTCGATTAATAGCATCAGCAAGAGTCATCATAGCTGTAAAGCTTCGAATGCTATCTCCATTAAATTCTCTATTATAGCTTTCTTTATACATTTGATTGACTTTGTTCAAGAGGGGGATTTGATCAAGTAAATCCAAAGAAAAAACATCCCTTGTCATATAGTGCTCATTATCTCCTGCTAATCTGTCTATTGATGTAAAAAATCCTCCACCAAAACCAGCAAATACTGGAGGATTATAGTCTAATTTTTTAGCTGTACTAGTAAAAAGTAAAATGTCAGCATCTAAAATTGCAGCAAAAAGTATATCAGGGTTTTCCCTTTTTAAAGTTAAAACCTCACTATCTAAGTCCGCAGTACCTTCAGGCCATTTTATATTTGAAACTACGCTAAAACCATATCTTTCTGCAGCTTTTACTACCGCTGCGCCAGTACCAACTCCCCATTCATTATTTGCACTAATATATCCGATCGTTTTAATATTGGCATTCTTTTCTTTATTCAAGTCTTTTATAAATACCATAAAGTTTTCAGAAAATGTTGCATCTGTTGGAGTGGTTCTGAAAAAGTATTTAAAGCCTCGTTCCGTTAAACCTGGCGATGTTGAACATGCAGTAATAAATGGAGTCCGATATCTTTCAGCTACTATACTTGCAGTTTTAGTTACTCCACTAAGTTGAGCTCCTTGTATCGCGCAAACTCCTGATAATGTAATAAGTCTTTCTGCCTCTGCTGCGCCAAACTCAGGTTCACCTTGACTATTAGCTACAATAGGTTCAATTTTTGCGCCATTTAAATTAGGTAAACCAGCTGTTTGGGCTAAATCAATTGCTAAATCAGGATATTCTCCGTTAATTATATCAATGGCAAACAGACAACCATCAACATTATGTAAGCCCGAGGGAGCATTTGGTCCAGTCAATGTATGAAGTACCCCTACTTTAACAGTTTCTTGGGCAGATATGCTTGTTGCTAAACTAATAATCAAGCTTGATAACAATAGAATAGTTAATAAAGTTGTATTCTTTCTTAAAAACATTTTTAATTTCCTCCCTTAATTTCTAAATTTTTAGCGTTAATTTTCAAAATATAATATTATTTATAAGCACCAACTCCTTTCAATTTTATTTTGCCATATAGAATAACTTAGATCTTAGTTTTCAAGATGCTTTTACTTTATTCTTCTATTAACAAAATGCCTCTTTCCAATAAAGCTTTTTTGAAAGCCTATTTAATCACAAGAAGATCTGTAAAGATAAACATTTCAGGATAACAAAATAAAAGAGGAGATCCGCCAGTATGTAAATAGACCACAGTATCTTCCTTTCCTAGCTTTCCTGTTTTGATATGATCAATAAGTCCAGCCAATCCTTTCCCGACATAAACAGGATCAGCAATGATACCTTCTGTCTCCGCAAGCAATTTAATAGCTCGGATGCACTCGGGTGTCGGTACTGCATATCCAGGTCCTATGTAATTGGTATCGTTAATAACGTCTTCTGGATTAACATGGCAGTCGATTCCTAATCGTATAGCCGTAGCATTTACAATCGATGAAATCCGTAATTGGATATCCGGAATCCAATCTACCATATTAATACCTACAACAGAATAACTCTCTTCTGTATACTTGGAAAACAACATTAAACCAGCTTGTGTAGCTCCTTCAGAAGCAACATACAGATGCGTCGGTTCAATATTAAATTCAATCATCTGTTTTACTAATTCCAGTGAACAGGCTACGTACGCTATTGCACTCAGGTCCACATCGTGAATTCCAGTTTCATAGGGGTTTTTCCCTTCAGATCTCAACCGGTTTACTTCATCATGAATAAGCTTTTCTTGCTCCTCTTTAGTTGCATTTACTATTTTTATATGAGCTCCGGCAAGAAGATCAATTAACAAGTTACCCTGAATATCAATCTTCTCATTCTCATGAGTTTTACGAAGTATAAGTCTAACATCCATTCCGAGCTTTTTAGAAGCGACAGCTATCTGGCGAGCATGATTTGACTGTATCCCAAAACCGGCGACAATGGTGTCCGCTTTCTGTGCCACCGCCGGAGCTAGCCTGAATTCTAACATTCGGGTCTTGTTTCCACCAAAAGAAACTCCCCCAGTAAGATCATCGCGTTTCATGTAAATTCTCGGACCACCCAATGCATTGGAAAAATTAGGTAATTCCATAAGCGGGGTAGGAAGATTTGCTAGTTTAACCCGATCAAAGCAACCAACTTTTTTCTCAAGAATTTGTAATCGCTCTTGATTAATCATATGAAAACTCTCTACTTTCAATCTGAATAATTTTAACTATTATTCTATTTATAAATATTATAAATAAATATAAACTATAAACCAAATAGCTGATTAAAGGCGATGCAAATAACATTAACCTAATCATAACTAACCCTTATTAGAATTTTCTGGTTCCTCTTCAAAATATTTAATAATTTATTAACCAGTAAGATTCACGACACCATTCTTCCCAAGATACCACATATCCTCATAAACTAACGCATGTTTATTATATTGCCATTGAATTTCGATACATCCAACAATATTGTTTGTGAGTTTATTCTTATTTCCTTTATATATTTTTACATCAAATGACTCTTGCTTCCCCATCAAATGGCCAATATCGCGTGTGTACTCTTTCTTAATATCAAATTCCTGAGGGCACATACCATAGTCTTTTAAGGTTTTTTCACAGTTATTTGAAAATAATTTAACACCTTCTGAATATATTTCTTCATATGACTTATCCTCTTTAATAGCTGGAATTATGTTATGTTTTACAGTATTTTTGATTGTATCATAAATTTTTGCTGAATGCATATTTAATGGCAAGGTTCTGGCAATGTCTGTTGATCCCAGGATCGTGCCCTGGGAATCGGTCATCAAGATACCTGCATCAATTTTTATTTCATTAGTATTTCTATTAACTTTGAATTTTGAAGGAATAGCTGGATATAAGGTACGATCTGATGCATAAAAATTAGTAAAATATTCACTAAAATTATAGGGTAAATGATTCTTTTGCTTGAATTCTTCAAAGTACTCTAAGTATTTAAAAAATAATTCTTTCTCTGAATGATAATTTCCTTGATTTATATTATTGTGAGATTCTTCCAAGACTTTTTCCATGGCATATTTAGATGCTTGTCCTGCAATAATATAAAAAACGAGATCTTCCCCTGCCCGATATTCTCTCCACTCCCTAAAGACTAAAGTGCCTTCACATAAATTAATTTGATGTTTTAAGTAATGATCGAATTCATTTATATTTATAAAATGATCTTCAAATCCTATTTTATCTATTCCATTAATATTTAATGAAAAAAGGGCGCTAAAATAGTCCGGATATTCACCTTTAATTTTAGCATAATTTTTATTGATTTCTTTTTCAGACAAGATATAAACTGTATTGTCGGCATACTTATAGATTGCAGATACATGAGGATTATCACCAAAAGGGAACCCGGTTAATTCTTGAATGTTGATACTTGAACTCATTATAACAGCAGAAAAACCATGTTTTTCCATTAGTTTATTTAAAAATTCAAAACGAGAATCTGCCCCTTTTGACATTTCTTCTTTTAATAATTCATTTTCTTTTAAATTGGATATTAATTTATTGGCAAATTTTTGTCCTTCATCTCGTAAATTTTTAAACCGTTTCTCGATATCTACAATATTTATTTCATAAATTTTATATTGATTGTTAGCAATAATTCTTGGTTCATAGGTTATTTCAATCCCCTTTAAGCCTTCCTTTATTAAATTGTAAGCAGCATAAGGCAAGTTATCATCAACATTAAGTATTTTTTCTTTTTCCTTTTCTAACAATATTTCTTTCAAAGTTTCTAAAAGATTTTGTTTAACCGAATTGTCTTGCTTCTTGTCTATTAGAAAGTAAGGATTATAACTTCTTTTTATCAAATCACCGGTGTTGATTAAATCACAATTAGCATTCTCTTGGTTCCTATATAATAAATATTTATTATCAGAACATTGTAAAATAAATGGAATTACCATCATAGGAGCATCAAGAAATAAACTCGGAGCTAAAAATTGTTTAAAAATATCCTCTCCTAACTCTTTATTTAATTGATTTAAATTACTAATTAAATGAGCCATATTATAACCTCCTGATTACTTACTTTAGTTAAACAATTAAACAAAATTTTTTAGTCCTAATATCTAAATTATCACTTCAATCAAATTCCAGTTTCTTCCACTCACCCTCGTAGCTTATATTGCTTTTTTCTTTAATTTCTTCCCAAATCGGTTTTGATATATATAATTTATCTAATTTTTATGAAACTTTCTATGAAACAAAACTAATCAATTATTATCTATTTCATTTTAGTATCAAATATAAATATCAACAACATTTCTTGAACTTGGCCAGCTTAGCATATATTTATATGTAGTTTTCCCCTACTTTAAAAAATATTGTTAATATTATCGATTGTATCAAGGCCTACTCCATGTCGTCCAATTACTCTAATTGTAAAACACTCCTTTAATAACTTTTTAGAAATATATCCTCTATTTCTTTTTTATAACGGCATCTTTGCCAACATAGCCCACCTTACTCTCATCATATCGCCTTAAATAGGAAATATCAGCTTTTTTTAAGTAATTCAATTCCCTTTTGTTCAATATATTCTAATTATTAGTGCTTTAATTTTTTTACCATTTTATCCAGATTCTCTTACTTATAAAAAATATAAAATAAATTTCTAAATTCAATAATCATTATTTGCTATTCTTTTATTCTTTTAAAATCTGCTTAAATTTATTAATAACAGATAAAATATCAGATTTAGAGATATCTTTATGAGTCACTACCCGAATCCTATTTCCCGTAGGATTTCCAATCAAAATATTTCTTTCTTTTAATTTTTGGACTAACTCCACCGGTTTAATTTTTTCTTCTGGGACTTCAAAAAAGACCATATTGGTCTGGACAGTTTTCATATCAACCTTCATACCGGCATCCAATAATCCTTGTGCCAGAATACTGGCATTTTCATGATCTTCCTGTAGTCGATCAATCATTTCTTCTAAAGCAACAATGCCAGCAGCAGCCATTACTCCGGCTTGCCGCATGCCACCACCTAACATCTGACGTTTCTTACGGGCTTGGCTAATAAAATACTTATCACCGACTAATAGGGAGCCAAAAGGACAACCCAGACTCTTGGATAAACAAAATTGAATAGAATGGGCATCCTTTACCAACTCGGTAGGGTCCACCCCCAAGGCGACGGCTGCATTAAAAATACGGGCACCATCGATATGAATTTTTAAATGATGACGATCTGCCAACACCCGAATTGTTTTTATCTGATCAATAGAGATACAGGTACCACCAGCAGCATTGTGGGTATTTTCCAGACAGATGAGACGGGTGGTCGGAAATAAGCGACCTTCCCCAATAATGGCTTTCTCTAAAAGATCAAATTTGGGACAACCTAATTCTCCCGGGACCATCTTGAGCATTAGACCGGCTACTGCCGCCAAACCCCCAACTTCACACCGCAGGATATGAGATTCTTCTTCCATAATAACTGAATCTCCGGGGATGGTATGGGTCATTAAGGCTACTAGATTTCCCATCGTACCACTTGTTACAAATAAAGCAGCCTCTTTACCTAATTTTTGGGCAGATATTTCCTGTAATCTAAGAACAGTAGGGTCTTCCTCGTTTTGTTCATCCCCCAAAGGGGCATCTAACATTGCTTGATACATCGCTTTAGTTGGTCTGGTTTGTGTATCGCTTCGGATATCGATAATTTTTGACATTTGTAACTCCTTTCATTTCCAGATAGTAATAATATTTTTTGGAATAGCCTAAAACATTAACAAACAGGCTATTTTAGACTAACGTATTTTTCAAAAGGTTTCTTAACTAAATAAGGTTTACCCTCTTTTAGGTATACTCTTGGCACGTTTAAAAATCTATTAAGCTTCATAACTATTTTTTTGAAAGTGAATTTTTGTATATTTCTCTGGCGATTTTATAGGTAATAGGTCGTGGGTTATTCTTAATAAGGCGTTGCTGTTCCGATATAGCCAGTGCTGCAAGATTGTCCAGTCCTTTTTCAGAAACCTCAAATCCTTCAATTGAAATACCAACATCGTTAACTAATTTCCTTATTTTATCCAAAGCAGATTTTGTTATTTGTTCTTCAGAAAGACCATTCGTATCAATTCCCATTAATTCAGCAATTTTGCCAAACTTTCCTGGGACTGCTTCTGCGTTAAATTCCATAACTTCTGCCAAGAGAATGGAATTGGACAATCCATGGCTCATACCATACGTGCCACCTAATGGATAAGCTAAAGCATGTACTCCCCCCGTGCCAGAATTCGTTATTGCCACTCCACCATAAAAACTAGCCAGAGCCATATTGTATCTTGATATCTTGTTATCGCCATTATTAACGGCATTATATAAATTATCACTAATTAATCGTATTGATTCTAAGGCAAATAAATCACTTATTACATTTGACTTATTACATATAAAACACTCAATGGCATGGGTAAAAGCATCTATTCCGGTTTCAGCTGTTACATTCGGAGGAAGTGATATTGTAAGATCAGGATCTAAAATAACTAAATCAGGAATTAGGTATGGGCTAATTACACCTTTTTTCCACCCCTCTTTTTTGTCCTTAACTATAGCATTAGGGGTAGCTTCAGCACCAGTACCGGAAGTAGTAGGAATCATAATCATCGGAATGCCAGGCTTATCAATCAGATTTGTTCCTATATAATTCTTTATAGAACCTTCAATACTAGCAGATACAGCCAATAACTTAGCTAAATCAATTGTGCTGCCACCACCAATCCCAACAATAACATCAAAATTTAATGGAACTTTTAATTTATTTATTGCTTCATCTATTTCAAAAATAGTCGGTTCATTCTTAATAGTATCAAATATTTCATAGAAAATATTTTTGTGTTTTAAACTTATAAAAATATGATCAGCTATCCCAATCTTCTTAATTGTCCAATCAATTACTATGAGCACTCTTTTTAATCCCATTTCCTCAATTAAAGAAGCTATTTCATTACTTTTTGAAAATCCGATTTCAACTTTTTTTGGCATTTGAAAAATAATATCTTTCATTCCAATTCTCCTCGAATATACAAATATTAAAATATATTTAATTGATTAATATACAATAAATTTAATAAATTTAAATTACCAATTAATAACGGCAAATCCCGTTAATAATTTTTAATTAATATTTTTCAAAACTTCCACAGCTCGCTCCACTCCCAATCTTGGGCTGGTCAAAACCGGCACAGGGGTCTCGCCTAATTCAGCTAATAAAGCTACCATACTTCCTTGTGCACAAACAATGACATCTACTTTTTTAGTCAACTCTTTTATTGCATTAATCACTATCTCATTATGTGCTTTTTTATCTCCGCTTCTGAGTAAATCAAAAGCACCTTCACATAACTTCTCAGTAATTCTTACATCTTTATCCATTTTCTCAGCTTTTTTCTTGATCAGGCGGACAGTCGGCCCCAAGGTCGTCTCTAATGTTGCTACTACACCAATTTTTTCTCCTGTTTGACAGGCTACTTCGGCCATTTTTTCATCGACTTTTACAAGTGGAATATTGACTAATTCTGCCGCTATATCAGCTGCTTCACCTACTGAAGAACATTGATTGAAGATAAGATCTGCTCCTGCTATCTCTGCTTGAAGAGCATAGGCACATATCCTTTTAATGATATTTTTAGTCACCCCTCCATTGTCCAACACTTCTGGCAGTAAACTATCATCTATAATATTTTTTACAACTACATCCGGGGCTAACTCTTTAAATAAACTATTCATGTCTTTAACAGATACATCACTCGTATGAATAATAAACACCTGCTTTTTTTTCTTAATCATTTTCATCTCTCCCTTTTTCTTATTAATTTTTAAGTATTATTTACTAACCTTACGAAGTAAATTTAATATTTAGTAGAGACACAACGTTTTATAAACTACTTAATCCTAAGCTTAATTAAAAAATTAATTTAAATACTATCATCTTTATTATGGTTATTATTACAGTCATTGAAAAACCAGTTATATTTCTGCACAAGTTTTTTGAAGTAACTGGCTTCATCTTCTTCTCTACAAATTATTTCTAAACTGGTTATTAATTGATGACCTTTATAAAGTTTTCTTATTTTTTTATATATATCTTTTGCTTCTGTACAATTAATTTCACCATTCTCAACTCCAAATTCTGGGTGTTTATCACCATATAAATTTGAAGTTTTATCCCTGACAATACAATTAGCCAAATGGATATGATTACAATAAGGGAATGCTTTTTTAATAGAATCTAATGGTTTCTCATTTAGCTGTCTTAAATGACTTGTATCCATGGTTAAACCAAAATTTTTGTATTTTTCCCTTATTTCCCGAACCAGTTTAATTGCCAAGTCAGTATTCCCAATTAACGAAAAAGAATCAACTCTTGTATCTCCCGGTTCTAAGGTAAGATTTAATTTGTAATCTTTGGCAGATACATCTATATATTTTAAAAGTTCTTCAAGTGATTTTTTAAGATATTCATAAGCAATTTCATCTTCCTCATTATCTGGGGATTTTCCGCTATTTATCAATATACTGTATGAATTATAAAAATAAGCATCGTCAATACATTTTTTCATTTCTTGAACTGATTCTTCTCTCAGTTCTTTATTCGGAGAAGATAAATTTAAATTTTTCTGCTTGGCAGCCATCGCTCCAAGGTAGATGTTTTTTATATCATGACTAATCAAATATTCCTTAATTGTCTTTCTATCATTTCCTTTATAATAAAACTCGATAGAACAAATATCGTAATTTTTTAGAGTCTTTATTGCATTTAAAAAATGCTGCGCATTCTCTATTGAACTTGGGAAAAATGCCGGCAGTACAATAGATTTTTTAAACACTTTTTCGCTCCTTTATTTTCTATTCAACATTAATGATAAGTTTTCCACAATTTCCTTCTTTGGCCATTAAGATGGCTTTTTCTGTTTCTTCTAGAGGGAATTCATGAGTTAACACTTCTTTAATATTTAACTTCCCTGATTTAATTAAATTCTCCGTCTGGTACCAGCTATTAAACATTTCTCTCCCGGTAATCCCATAAATGGTTGCCTCTTTATAAATAACATCATTGACTAAATCCAAGGGTACCTCTTGAGGGTGAAGTCCTATTAGCGAAATCCGTCCTCCTTTTCCTAAAACATCAAATCCGGTCTTTGTGCCCTGTACCGAGCCGCTTAATTCTATCACTACATCAGCACCTCTACCATCGGTTTGCTCGCTTACAATATTAGCTACATTGTCTTTCTTAGGATTTAAGGTCACGATATTGTCTCCCATCTTAGTCGCCAATTTTAACCTATATTCATTTAAATCCACCACAAATATCTGCTTGGCTCCTGATATATTTGCAACATTTGCTGCAAATAGTCCTAGAGGACCAGCACCGATGATGACTGTGGAAAGACCTGCAATCTTATCCCTTAAAACACCATGAACGGCAATGCCAAAGGGCTCGTAAATGGCCCCTATTTCTGGAGGAGTATTTGGAAGTAACTTCCAGGCACAAATTTCTGGTATTTTTGCATATTCTGCAAAAACACCATCGGTATGTACTCCTAATATTTTCATATCCTTACATATATGTTGCTTTCCTGTTCTGCATAACATACATTTACCACAAGGTATATGCGTTTCTCCGGCTATTAAATCACCGGTTTTAACCAAAGTTACATTTGACCCAACTTCGACAACTTCCCCACAAAATTCATGACCGATTACCATTGGGTTCTTTGCATTTACGTTTTCACACCATTTATTCCATTCATAAAGATGGATGTCAGTACCACATACGGCTGCCTTCTTTACCTTTACCAGAACTTCATTTGAGGATATTTCAGGAACTGGTACATCCCTTATTCCTATCCCTTTTTCTCGTTTTGCCTTATAAGCAGCTTTCATAAATTGGTGTCCTCCTATATTTAGGTTAACTTAACTTGCAAAATCTATGGCCATTTTAATAGCTTCTACCATACTTTCTTCGTTAGCTCTACCCTCTCCAGCTTTTCCAAATGCAACGCCATGATCCACTGAAGTTCTAATTATCGGTAAACCGATCGCCACATTAACGCCACTCATGGTTGACCATTTATTGGTCGATTTATTATACTTAAACCCGGTAACCTTCATGGGTATATGTCCTTGATCATGATACATAGCTACCGCAATATCATACTGACCGCCAATTACTTTGGAAAAAATGGTATCCGGAGGAACCGGTCCATCAACGGTTATATTTTCTTTTTTCGCTTGTTCAATCGCGGGAATAATTTCTTCAAGTTCTTCGTTCCCGAAAAGTCCCCCTTCTCCGGCATGAGGGTTTAATCCTGCCACCCCAATTTTTGGATGCTTGATTCCTAAATCTTTTAAAGCTTTATTTGCCAAACGAATCACTTCTAAGACCCGTTCTTTTTTTACTAAATCACAAGCCTGACGTAAGGAAACATGTGTAGAAACATGAATTACCCTTAAATTTTTGTCTGCTAGCATCATAGCATAATTTTTTGTTTTAGTGCGAAATGCAAATATCTCAGTATGGCCAGCATAAGGTGAGCCAGCAGCCTTAATAGCTTCTTTATGAATAGGTCCGGTCACTACCGCATCTACTAAGCCCTCCATAGCTAAATCAATCCCCTTATAAATGTATTCTAATGATGCTTGGCCTGCTTTAGCACTTACTTTTCCATAATTAAATTCATCGAGTTTTATATTGTCCAAATCTATAAGATCTATTATTCCGAATTCTCCTTTTATCTCTTCTGTATTTTTAATAACGTTCAACTTTAAATTTGAAGGAATAAATTTTAGTGCATCATCTATAACACAACTACTTCCAATAACCACTGGTTTTGATTTTCTATAAATCTCTTTTTTACTTAAAGCTTTAACCATAATCTCTGCTCCAATACCTGCTGGATCTCCCATGGTAATACCAATAATTGGTCTTTTCATTGTAAAATATAAGCTAGCCCACTATCAATGAATAATGAACCCTTCCTCCATTCTTAATAGTTTTTTAATTTATTAATTAAATTATATAAGGTATCTTCTTTGCCAAATCCCCCTGCTTTAGTTACAATGTTTAAATTATAATTTTTATAATTAGCGATAGCCAAAGGAATGCCTGGTAAAAGTTCATCTAAAATAGTTAAATTGGATATATCTAATTCTTTACATACCCCCAAAGCTACGTCTCCTCCGGTTAAAACTAAATTCCTTACATAACTATTTTTTAATATTTTAGAAGTAAGTTCTCCAAGAAAAGTTTTAATCTTAATTTCTAATTCTCTAAAACTGATATGGTGTTTCAACATCAATTTTTTATTTATTAATTTTCTCTCATTGTAAAGGGCATTAGTGTGTATTACTAAATCGTGATTACCTTTTATAGCCTTAATACATTCAGTAGCATAATTATCTAAGATTCTGTCTTTATTAGAAAAAACCTGTTCTAAATCTATTTTTAATTCAGTAAAATTTAACCTATTTTTAAGATAATTTATTTGATCTTCCACTATAGAATTTCGCGAACCCGCAACTACTACAATTGGAACTTTATTATTTTCAATCTTTATTTTGAGATCTTCATTCTTATTATTTATATTAGGAAAATGATTGGCTAAGCCTGCAGATCCCGAAAATAAAACTGGTCCATCAAACTTTAAGCTGCTTGCAAATACATCCTTTAAATGTTCCTCGTTAGCAGAATCAATAACTATTATTTTATTTCCTTTTTGATATAATTCATTTATTTTTGATAAAATAGTTTTTTGCCCTTTAGCAACATCTTTTAAATCAATCTGCCCAACAGGAAAATCAGTCTGCTTTTTTAATAAAAAGGGAATAAAAGAATTTTCTCCTTGGTCCAAATGATTGGATGAGTATTCGCTTAAACCAAGGGTTTTCTGCTGTACAAGAAGATATCCTCCCATAGTAATTCTTTGGTAAGACGGATAACTTGGACTAAAAATACAGATATCTCTATTTAAAATCATCATTATTTCTTCAAGCTCTGCGCCTATATTACCCCTTAGGGTTGAATCTACTTTTTTGTAAATTATATCTTTTTTATTAATATTTATTTTTTCTAAAATACTTCTTAATTTCTTTCTTGCTGTTTTACTTTCTAATTCACGAGTTTCGGTATCTATTACAAAAACATCTAAATCTTCTGGGGTACTTTGCAATACTGATTTATCAAATATTGATACCATTGTATTATAACCTTTTTTTACAAATTGTACTCCGGTATCATTCGCACCGGTTAAATCATCAGCTATTACATAAATCATCCATTATACCTCAGTAATATAGTTTCAGTTTTATTAGAAATAATATTTAATTCCCTCTAAATTTATAATAGAAGCAATTTTCATGCCAAGTTTAATCCTGCATAAGCGCTTATCTTTAATTCCTATACAATTTAAAGCAATTTTTAAATAATAAAAATTATATCTTAAGATAATAAATTTATTTTTAAAATGTGAAAGTTTCTTTATGAAACGCTGAGTAAATGAAAATTTCTTTTTAATCCTTACATAATAAATAAAAAATCCGCTATGTTTCATTATGATATAGTTACATTATGAAACTGCGGACCTTAACATTCCCTTTAGGTTATATTTATTTACTTTCCCTTATTACTTATTATTCAATTTTCGCCATAAAGTTGTACGACTAATGCCTAACCTTCTTGCTGTGGCAGCTTTATTCCCTTTTTCTTCCTTGATAACTTCTTCGATAATAGTTTTTTCAATATTTTCTAAATTACCGCTTAATGGATAATTTATATTATCTTGCTTTTGGTAATTATCTATCACCCCACCTCTATACTGTAACTTCATAATTTCTTTAACTAAATTGGTCATAATAAAATTTTTATTAGTTCTAACTACTAATCTTTCTATAGTGTTTTCTAACTGTCTAATATTGCCAGGCCAATCATAATTTTCTAATATTTGCATTCCTTCTTCAGAAATACCTTCTACAATCTGTTTAAACTTATATCCACACTTTTTAATAAAAAAATTAACCAATAAAGATATATCTTCTTTCCTTTCTCGCAAAGGAGGAATCTCTAAATTTAAAACGTTAATTCGGTAATATAAATCATCTCTAAACTTATTTTCCTTAAGTAATTGAATAAGTTTCTTATTGGTAGAAGTAATAATCCGAACATCAACTGGTATTACTTTATCATCTCCTAATCTCCTAACTTTATGTTCTTGAAGAACTCGTAGCAATCGAGCTTGGATATTTTGAGAAATTTCTCCTATCTCATCGAGAAAAATAGTTCCTTCGTGTGCTTGTTCAAAAAGACCCATTTTACCTTCTTTTTTAGCCCCGGTAAAAGCTCCCCCCACATAACCAAAAAGTTCACTTTCAAGAAGGCTTTCCGGAAGCGCGGCACAATTAAAAGCTACAAAAGACTTATTTCTTCTTGGGCCATAATTATGTATTGCTTGTGCAAAAAGTTCTTTCCCTGTTCCTGTTTCACCATAAAGTAAAACAGGTGAGTCAATTTGTGCGTAATTTTTTGCTTCTTCCTTTAAATTCCTAAATATTTGACTTTGACCAATAATATCATTAAAAGTATTATCTGCAACATTTCCCTTTAAATATAATTTTTCTCTTATTTTTTGTTCTATCTTTTGTACTTGTGAAACCTTCTGGAAAGTAACTACAGTCCTAACTATTTCACTATTAATTTTAATCGGAATAATATTTGCTACAATTTTTATATCCCCAACCGTCCATATTTTACCTTCTATCATTTGGCCTATTTTTATAATTTTAGAGAAATCAAATTCTGGAAACATTTTATTTACGTTTTTCCCTATTATTTTATATGCCTCTTTTTCAAAAATCTTCACTGCCTGAGGGTTAAAAGTATCGATTACACCCTTTTGGTCTACAGTAATTATTCCCTCATAGGCAAAATCAATAATACTTTTTATCCTCTTAGTTTTTTCTAACTCCCTCTTTCTAACTTCCGCTACTCTTTCAGCTTCCAAGATTGATTGCATTAAAGCTTCTTTCCCTGATTTAATTAGAAGAGCATTCATGCCAAGCAGTTTAGCCACCTTTACAGAAATGTTATCTCCTACTACCCAATTATAGCCCTGCATTTTTATTTCTTTTAGTTTTTTTTCTATATAAAGGGGATGTTCATACCAATTCTCATTCAAAGTTAATATTTTAAGATTAACATTCATAATGTCTCCTAAGTCTTTTATACCATATGTAAAAGGATAAAATCCTACAATAGCAACTTTATTTGTTTCCTGTCGAGCTTGGTGAAGAACTCGAATTAAATCAAATCCGCTAACCTGAACCTCAACTACGGGAAGATCCGTAACTTTTCTCTTAATTGCAATTGCAGTTCCTCCTCTACTTATTACAACATCAATCGCCCCCTGCTCTTCTAATTCAACTGCTTGACGAGCGCCCTCTTCAAGATCTCCGATTTTTATTATTATATTTTTATTATATTCTTGACAAATTTCTGAGAATAATTCTCCCATTTTTTTGTAAGGAGCAATAAATGCTATTGAATAAGACATCAAGGTCAACCTCTTATTACTAAAATTTTTATGTAATAAAATTAAAACTATGGTTTTAACAATAAACGTAAGCTAAATATTTTTTAAATGAGAATA
>Ga0209986_10000197_pt1 | contig 55320 bp, 51 predicted proteins | sample BlataG_FD_183168 | JGI IMG/M metagenome (GOLD analysis project Ga0209986, IMG submission 183168) | Deep subsurface microbial communities from Black Sea to uncover new lineages of life (NeLLi) - Black_00105 metaG (SPAdes) (version 2) | ecosystem: Environmental > Aquatic > Marine > Oceanic >... | reverse complement strand
CCCTGTCCGGCAGCAATGTCAAAGAGCCGAGAGAATATGCCGGATTGTCGAGATATTTGCGGTGATAATCACTGACTATGAGCTTCAGTTTTATCTGTTTTCCTGCCCTGATAGGCAGATCCACCTCGCCAGTTTCCCGGTCTAATTTGTATGCTTGATTTTCGGCTTTCATCATCTGCCTCTTGACATACGGGATTTTCAGCTTCTTTCCTTTTCGAATTGCATGGCGATAATTCTTCAAGATACTGGCGGCGATCTCAATGGCGGATACTATATGCTGAGAATAGATTTGATGCTCCGATCTGAGGTCCTTATGCCAATTTCGAAAGCCTATATCGGGAAGTAACACCTGATTGTAAACCGATCCGGATGGCCTTATTGACAGCCAATCTAAAATCTTCAAAGAGGAATTTAATTTCTGGCGATAGCTTGCCATCAATGTAAAACGCAACGCCTCTAATCACCATGATAGGAGGTTTCGATTTGTTATTATAAATCTATGGGTGGGGTAAATGAAAAACGGCAGTAAGTCCCGTCAACGCAACAGAACCGCCGAAGGGAAGATTTTTGTACGCCTTTATCATTGCTAATAGGGAGGGAAGGCCAGTGTCTGAAAGAATATATGTCAGTGATGCAGATGTGCAGTCAGCCTGTGATTTCGAGACCCTCAGAATAGAAAGACGCCTAATAGATGATCTATCCTCGGCTTTTCCAGGTAAGCGAAAGAAAATTCGGGAAAGAATCATGCGCAAGGGCAAGGAAAACCCCATAGTAATTATGCCAGTGCTGCTGAGATATCACGCTAATAGGAATCCGAAGGTCAGAGATCAGATTAGGCAGCTCACAGAGAATCTACTTCAGGTGCCTGGGGGCGAGGGCGCACTTATAGAATCACTTTTTAGCGCCCACCTCATGGTGTCCGATGCTGCCACGGAACTCCTGGAGACGCGCGGACTTGAGGCAAAGAGGTTCAGAGATCTCTATATCGCCTCCGAGAAGCTCTTTTACGATTGCACAGCAATGAAAATTCATATCGGAGATATCAGAGAGCTTGTTGTAGAGGCGATTAATCGCTATAAAGAAAAAGCGTTGGAACAGGCCTTTGAGAATATTATCCTGGCACACGATCTGCTCAGGGATCGTTTGGATTGGAACGAGAACCTCAGAAAGTACATAAAGGATGTTCTCCGACTGGCTCCAGAGCTAAGCCATAGCGGCGTGCAGATAGACAATATCCAGGAATCGCTTAAAGCGCTCACAAACGCGGTCAAATCTCGAGATTATGGAGAAACAAGGGAGCTGATCGAAGGAAAGAAAGTCGAGGCAGCTATCAGAAGGGAGCTTTCGAGCGCTTTCGCCTTCATCTCGAAGAGAGTGCAAAGAGCGGAGGATGCTGAAGGAGATGAAATCGCCGAGGAAGACGCATGGATTTTCGATGCCATGAAGAAGGTCTCCAACGAAATTTTCGATTCGCTCAAGGAGGATAATAAGCTTGGCGCTTTGAAAAGCCTGCATACCTTTATCGCGCATGATTATACCGGAAAATACCTCGGGGAGATGTCAGCGCGCATCGAATCCGGCGATGAGGAAGCGAAGAGGGCTGCGAGAGAGTCTATAATCGGAATGGCAAAAATATTAGCGCTTATTCTACCCAACATCGCTTCGGATCTGTTTGACACCTATCGGATGAGAGAGATTGCAAATGTAGAAACGGTAGATGAGCTCCCATGGCCCAAGCGGCTTCAGGATATCGAAAGAAAAAGAAGGCGATAGCTATTCTGGACACCAGTATTCGGAGTCTCCTCTTTCCCTGTCCCATTTGATGAGAGTCGAGATAGCATCAACGCCGATCTCTATGCATTTCGACATGTTCTCTTCGAAATATATGTTCTTATCGGTCGGATGCCAAGGAACCATATCGCTCACGACGCAGATCGCTCCCGTTCTCAGGCCAAATATATTGCCAAGGGTGAACAGCGTTGCGTTCTCCATCTCGATATTCTTTGCACCCATCGCCTTCACATCAGCAAGGCGATCGTTTCGCTCCCGAAGGAAAAAGCCATTATGACTCATGGAATTGAGCTTCGTATCCTCTCCTAAAATTTTGTTCTCAGTGTAGAATCCATCAATAGAGAAGGCGATTCCTGTGGTGAACTTTGCATTCCTCATTCTCGCCGATCTAATGAGAGCTAGAATTACCTCGTGATGAGCAAATGCGGGAAACTCGAGCCATGCATATGAGCGACTGGTTCCATCTGCCCTTATTGCGCCTGTGTTAATCACGAAATCTCCCTTTTCGAGGTCATCTGCAATACCTCCGCTCGTGCCTATTCTCAGAAATGTCTTCGCCCCGAGATTTGCAAGCTCCTCGATCAGAATCGCCGCAGAGGGGCCGCCAATGCCCGTCGATGCAATGGTGACAGACTCACCATCCAGCATCCCTTCGTATATGGTGAATTCCCGAACCTGCTTTACCTCGCGAGAACCCTCGAGGAGAGCGGCGATTTTCGGAACCCTTTCAGGCTCTCCGGAAAGTAGCACATATTCGGCGACCTCATCTAAGTCGAGACACGTGATCAGCTGTTTAGACATCTGATACCTCCATTCCCGAATTCGAGAGGAACGGTAAAAACATATCTCGGCTTAGCCGATCAAATATCCGCGAATTCGATAAGTTTCTGAATATATCCCCTTTTTCGCCAACATCAGTAATGGTTATTGCGAGATGCCGAGAATAAGCTTATAGTACTATTAGAGAATAATCTAGTAAAATGGCAAGTTCTGCTGATGAGTTTGTGCCCATTGCACTTATACTGGCGGCATTCGCCCTGCTTCTGATTTACGGATATATATGGAGCATTAGAAAGATCTATGCAAGTCTTGGCTTCAATAGAAAAAGCGTCAGCGCGATATTGCTGGGGATTCTGATATTCGGGTCGATTCCAATTCCATTGTTTCCATACGGCGGATGGATAGTGGCGTTGAGCGTTGGTGGAGCGATCATACCTGCTCTCGTGTGCATCTGGCTGATCGGTGAGAAGAAACTACTTCCAGCGGAAGGATTCGTCGGAATCGTCATAGTTGCATTTATCACCTATTTCATAACACGTGCAGAGCCGGGAGTTGGAATCGTAGCAGACATTGAGCTGGCATTCATGCCGGCCATTGCAGCTGCGTTGTTCTCGCTCTCGGTTTTTTGGCAAGAGATAAAAAATGCGGCACCGCTTGCATTCTTCTCCGGAACCTTGGGCACAATCATTGGAGCAGATATATTTCATCTCGCTGAGATTCTCGAAAGTCCTCCCACGAGTGAAGGAATGAATTTTCTTGTCATGGGCGGAGCAAACATTTTCGATATGGTTTTCCTGAGCGGCATCGTTGCTGTATCGCTGGATCTTTTGGTTGCATATGCTCTGGAGAGAAGGAAAGCGGAAGCGGAAGCGGCGGATGTATTTCTGAAATATCAGAAGGATCTGATATCAGAGTACGAGAAGAGGAGAAAAACTCGGGATAGGGAGATAGAGATACGTTCCATGTATTGGGAAAAAGGAATTCCTTATGATCCAAAGTATAGGATCGTCGATGAGGATATTGACAAGCAATTGGAGCGGAAACAAAAGTATTCTGCCGATTTGAAATCCCAATTTAAAAAGAATCAGACCTCTTCGAAATGGGATAATAGATCAACTATTGATCAACTTGAGCAATTGAGAAAGCAGATGAGAAACGGCACTCGTGATAAGAGGGGAGAGGAGGAGCAGGGAAGAACATTTTTCTGATTCTGCATTATTCTTATCAAAAAAATTGCAATAAGAATATTCAAAATAATTTTCAGAAAAAGCTTTGGAAGTTCGATTAGAATTTTGCTTGACGAAGCAATTATCGAACTTCCTCAACTCCAACGTAAGCTTGGAAGAGCAAACGATTACAATCAATGTTCGACGCAGCCAGATGCTACCGCACGCAATGGCCGAGAGTTGTTCTCAATCGCTGAGCTCTTCCAACCACAGAGCCTACCGTCTCTTCTTCTTTGCGCCTTTCTTCTTTGTGATTTTCTTCTTTGTGGTTTTCTTCTTTGTGGTTTTCTTCTTTGGTGCGGCTTTCTTGGTACTCTTCTTAGTCGTCTTCTTCTTTGATGCTTTCTTCTTTGCCATTCTATGTCCTCCCGTGAGGGATCAAAGCAGATGAAATTTGAATTCATCCGCTTTCAATATGATTAGTGCGATTATTAGATAAAATGTTTTCTATTAATACCATCTTATTTCACTATTTGTCAACATTATTTCAATAGTCTTTCGCTCTGATTTCGATTAGTGATAATTTGAAAAATTAATTTTTCACATCTGGACAACCGGTTGCAGATTTTGACCGCCGATTTATTAACATTGTTAAGAGAGCTTATTATGAATCTAACATTACGAGAAAAAGGAAGATGCTCAACGGTAAGTAACAATATAATCTAGATTCATTGTCTTGCCGAATAGGGAGCCAGTGATCTAATTAGGCTATTAATCGCGGTTTTGACCATATGTGATTCGGTCGAAATAATGTATTTATAGCGAACTCGCCATTTTCAACTTTAGAATAGGCATATGTTCCGCAGAGAGAGATGTCAATGATCGAGCGAGATCGCAGAAAAATCAAGATATGTCTCGTCGGAGACGTTGGGGTTGGTAAGACAAGTTTAATTCGACGATACGTGCTCGACCTATTTGACGACAAATATATCGCAACCATTGGAACTAAAGTCACCAAGAAAGATGTCCTTGCGATAAATCCAACGACTCAGGAGAGAGAAGAAATCACGCTCCTTATTTGGGACATAATGGGTCAGCCAAGTTTTCGTGAGATATTAAGAGAGGCATACTTCTATGGCGCGCAGGGCGCCCTATGTGTATGTGACATTACGAACAGGGATACCTTTGCAGAGCTGCGATACTGGATTAAGGCGATGAGCGCAACTGCAGGACCGGTTCCACTGACAATGATAGGTAATAAGGCGGACCTGAAGTCGGATGTTACTGTAACCCTCGAGGATTTGGAAGCTTTTGCGAATAAGTTCGACTCAAATGCCGTTTTGACAAGCGCCAAAACTGGAGAAAAGGTTGAGGATGCCTTCTCAATGCTTCTTGAGGGTGTGTTGGTGAAAATTATGAAAAGTGGCGGTTGAGTCGTCCTGTATTAACAATATAACTTAACTTTTCATCATAATCATATATTACATTATCATTATTACGTTACGTTAAGGTGACCGATCTCAAAGCGGCTATATGCCCGCTCTTTAGATTCAAATAACGATAAGGGGGTCAGCATATGGATAATAAATTCAATATTGTACTTGGAAAGGATATTTCGATCAAAGATGCCACTCTCGTGACAAGCTTTCCAGGCGTGGGACTGACTAGCACGATTGCCGCCAATTTTATAGTGGATTCGCTTAAAATGGAAAGAATAGGATATCTGCTCTCGGAAAAACTTCCACCTGCAACAGTCGTTCAAGAAGGTGTTCCGTTTCATCCTGTAAGGCTGTACAAGCGCGATGAGCTCATGGTTTTACTTTCGGACTTCGCAATCCCGATACAGCTTTCGAGTGCGATATCGAATACAATCCTTCATTGGAGAGATGATGGTGAATATTTTAAAATGATCGTCGCTCTCGAGGGCCTGATGACTGAACCAACTCAGGAAGAGAGAGAGATAAGAGTCTTCGGGGTCGGATCCACTGAGAGAGCGCGCGAGCGCTTGAAAGAGGCAAACATTGGAATCTTTGATCACGGTTGGATAACGGGTGCATCGGGGCTCATGCTCAGCGAAGGCAATAGACTTGAACGGGAGGTGATATGCCTTCTAGCGGATGCAAATCCTATGTTCCCCGATGCCCGGAGTGCAGCAAAACTCGTTGAGGCAGTTGATGAGATATTGCCGGAAATCCGACTTGATCTGAAACCGCTGTACGAAGAAGCTGAGAAGATCGAGGAAAACATTAAGTCACAGCTAGAGAAAGCAAAATCAATGATTGCAGCGAGGCAAGCTCCTGCCGAGAGAATGACCAGAAGCTATATGTATGGATGATCAAAGCGGAGGATTGGAGTGTTTCTCAATGAGAATAAATCGCGTGGATTGGCGCAATCTTTTCGAGGAAGTGAAATATTGGGATGCTCTTGATCTTCTGAGGAATTTCGAGGAAGAGATGGAGAATGCTAGAAATGGATTAATCCATTGGATGCTCAGTCCATACATGCAATTCCCTCTGCTTATTGAAGATCGAAATACGATGCTGCTGCCGCCAGAAATATCAGAGAAAGAAGGCGGTATTGAGATCGATTTCCCCCATCTTGAGAATGTTGAAAAGGATGATATTGACATTGAAATAGTGAACAGTGATCTCTTGGTGATTGTTAAATTTAAAAAAAGTAAAGACGAGAAAATGATCGGATGGCTTCGATTGAAAATACCTGAGGATATGAATTTGGAGACCTGCGAAGCAGAACTCACAAGAGGAAAGCTCAAGATCTGCCTCAAGAAAAAGGAGGATCTAGTGACACGAAAAATCATATTGATTCAATGATCACTCGTTAATAGCAATCTTCATAGAAACGTAGGATATTACCTCACTATAATTCTCAAAATATTCATTGAAGATACCATTACTATTTTCGCAATTTGTCTGACGATTTGTCCGAAAAATACTTATTTAACTTCTTCACTCATATGTATCCATAGGATGGGATGCAATTGCAGAAGAGAGATATTGCAAGCTGGATAATAGTTTCATCAGTGATTGCACTCCTTATCCTGGCATATCTGTTAGTAGCTATTCCAAGAAACGAACAACAGAATCTGCAAGAGATTCCGCTAACTGAAACAAGCAATACTGGAGTAACAGATAAAGATGGGAATTCAGGAAGTGAATCACCCGAACAATTACCGTCGGACGAATCATCTGACGAAAATGATTCATCAGATACGGGGCCAGATGAAAATGGCCAGCAAGATGAGGACGGTACAGGGGAAGATCAAGACGACGACTCCGGAACAGGTGACGATGATCAGCAAGGTGAAGATGACAATGGAGATGAACAGAACGATGACGATAACCAGCAGGACGAAGACGATGCAGATGAGGAGCAGGATGACGAGGATGAAAACTCGCGTTGCCCCCCAATGAAATTTGGTCTATACATGGACAAGCATAATGACAATGCGAACGATAATGCGAACGAGGTCAGATACGACTGCAATGGAAAAGCTGTGGGAAATCCATTTATCAATGGCGAAAAACAGAAGATGACATAGTCAGGTAAAGGAGTAGAGAAACTCGGAAGAAACATAATACGTTGATCCTAAAACATACTAAGGAGGCAACCGGACGAGCTTTCACGCTTGTCTATGCAACTGTGCAATCGCCTCCGATTATTTTTAATCAAATCTTCTACCCTAAACCGATCAATAGAAAAAATTCTAATATTGAGACAAATTGAGAAATGAATCAGGTCAGTTGATTCTTAGAAAAAACGACGATTTTTTCAATGGTTTGCACACAATTGAAAGATACCATGATCGATCTAATTTCGAAAGATGTTTCTTCATTGCTGAGATTCACTCGCGAATACCCAAGGCTCTGAATGCAAAGTCATCATCGAACTTCCAAGCAAGCTGTTTCCGGAAAGAATGATGAGGTATGAGAGGAGCAAGTGTAATCGGCTTCTCTAATCCAGTCAGATCGATCATATCCTCCCGCATCATTCCGAGATCAAGGAGATCACAATAGACCAAATAACCTATTTTTTCCGGTTCGAATCCCAGAAGACGAGAAGCGCTTGAATCCACCGCGAGAGAATCCTTACCGGCCAAGACAATACCCCTTCTCGTGCAGTTACCATCTGTTGGGCCGTCACCCTCCATAGGATTATATGCATCAACGATTGAAAAATGAGGAAATAGCTCCCTGGCCAAGATAGACAAATTGAGATTGATCATCGGATAGCCTTGATGCACCAACTTTTTATCATCACCGACGAGGGCTCCCACACAACAATTCTTGATGGATAAGGTGAGTAACACAGTGTCATGAGTTTTTGCTGGGCACACGGAGATTCGCAGATCTGATTCGAGCAAGGTGATCGATGCTCTGACTTCCATCTTCCGCCGAGCCGCATCATAGATCGCTATATATTTCGACTCATCATGGTTCACATCAACAAGTTCGAAACCATATTCTCGGGAAAGTTTCGTATAACCCATAGATTTGAAGCCTTCTGAGGTGGTCCCAACGCTGCTTCCTTCAGCAATTTTCACACGCTTCTCAGCTATTTCGGGATATGAATCAATGAGTGTTCGCAGAATAGAGGAAGAGGTGCACGCCTCGGGGCAGCTTGGTTGAACCAAATTAGGCTTAATTACGATATCCTTCGAATTGTTCATTGCCGTCTGAAAATCTTTCTCGACGAGTGCTAATGATTTCGTGGCAGCCTCTAATCTATTATGCCCCATCCCGACTCCCACCGTTGATTTGCTCTTATTCAAAAGCATGCATTAGTCCCACTATCCGATTACAGATTTCATTCTTTCGAAAAAATAGGAGGCTTTCGCCCCCTCGAGCCCTTCAAAGAGGGCTCAATTATGAAAGCATTTAATGCAGATATCTTTCTGCGGCGCTGAAGCTTATCGCTCTTCGGTCAAAGGGTTTCCTGAGGTGCTTCTCGGGATAACTAATCTCTGGCTTTCGAATGACCATAAGTTGTAGCTTTGGTAGCATTATTTTTCACCCCCCTATTAGCGTTATATTGAAAATCGAAGAATTTCTCGCGTCCTCTTTTATGACCGACGAGAGATCGAATCTTCGAGATATCACGCACACTAAACATTGCTGGAGGAATATCGATTAAGACAGTGTTTTAGTGTGCTCATTTTGCTCATTATTAATGTAGATAGAAGGGGATATAATATATTTTGCTTCTTACAATTCAATGTCTATTGGGTATTATTCATTTATTAATAAAAAAATTATTTTCAATACATTCTCTCATAAGCTGTTTCGTCATTTTATCAATATAATTAACAATATTATATAATTATATAATAGAAGAGAACGCTTCTATGTAAGGTCATAGCCACAATCCTATGATGTATATTATTCAATCTGTTTTTCTAATGGAAACTTAGCAACGCCTTGTTTATAACACGTAATCATCCTGCTCACTGCACCCTACCTCGTGTAACGGCTGTAATAAATATGGCATTTTGTCTAGCAAGAGGCATCTCAAGGGGACGTGTGCCGCAATGGATGATAAGAAGATAGCAGTGATAGGCGCAGGCAATATGGGCATGGCATTGCTGAAAGGCATGTTGAGAAGACCCTGGGCCAGGGGAAAGAACTTCATCGTCTCAGATGTGGACAAGTCGAAGTTGAAGTCTCTCGCGAAAGAATTCGGAATCAGGACAACAGACAGCAACCGCAATGCAGTCAAGGGTGCGGATATTATTGTACTGGCCATCAAGCCTCAAATTATCAACCTGGTTCTCGAGGAGATAAAAACCGATCTCACAACAGAGCAGATTTTAATCTCAATTGCAGCTGGTGTGAAAACATTACATATCCTTTCGCGAATTGGCAAGGATATTCCGATCATAAGGGCAATGCCGAATATTGCTGCGCTTGTAGGTGAATCTGCGACTGCAATGTGCGTCGGGAAATATGCGAATAAGAAGCATATGAAGCAGGCGCTAGAGATTCTCGAATCTGTGGGTACGGTTGTGGAGGTCCGTGAAATTCTTATGGATGCCGTAACTGGCCTCAGCGGTACGGGTCCAATGTATGTTTTCCTCATAATCGAAGGGCTATCCGATGCGGGCGTTAAGGTCGGCCTCAGCAGGGATGTGGCAAATGCTCTCTCTGTTCAGACAATTATGGGTGCGGCGAAAATGATGCAAGAAACCGGCTGGCATGCTGCCCGCTTGAAGGATCTTGTCACATCTCCCGGGGGAACTGCCATTAGCGCCCTTCACTCTCTTGAGAAGAACGGATTAAAGGCGATGCTGATTGATGCTGTGGAGATCGCGACAAAGCGGTCGATAGAACTTGGAAAACATCCTCATAACGATGATGAGAATTTATCCTAGATCAGCAAGAAGACCTTATCATTAGGCCTGACGCGCTCTCTCACTTTTATTCCAACAGCCTGACCAGTCGTCGCGCTCTGAATGGAATCCCGATCGATCTGCATCGAATCGATATTCTGCTCGAAATCGGTTGTGGCACCCTTGAAGTGAAGGGTATCGCCAATCTTTATCTCGCCCTCAGTGATTTGAACGGCGGCAGCTTCTACCTTTGCAAAATATTGAATCACAACCCCTACCATCTTTTCTTCGACCATACTTACATCCCCAACTCATATCGAATGACGAAGTAATTATTTTTATCCAAGAGTTCATTCGGAAAAAATAAATTTTCCTAAAAAAATATTATTCATGCTATTAAGAAATAAAAGTTGAGGGGTTTACTTTATCTTTCCCCCCAAATATGAGTCATAACCTGCTAAATCCAGAAGGCCATGACCAGAGAAATTCAGCGAAATAATTTTCTCCTCGTTCTTCTTCTTCGCCTCGAGCGCGAGATTAATCGCAGCTCTCAACGCATGATTAGTTTCCGGAGCCGGAATTACTCCTTCGGTCCTGGCCCAGATTATGCCAGCGTCGAAACATTCCTTCTGCTCAAAGGAAACCGGTTTAATGACGCCCAAATTGACGAGCATGCTCAGACTGGGAGCTGAGCCATGATACCGCAGACCTCCCGCATGTATTGGTGGCGGAATGAAACTGCTCCCGAGGGTGTACATCTTCAGTAGCGGAGTCGTCTGTGCCATATCGCCAAAATCATATTCATATTTGCCAGCAGTCATAGACGGTACCACTGTGGGCTCAGTCGCGATGAACTCCGTCTCTACCTTTCCTCTCAGTTTTTCTCCCATCATAGGGTAGGCGAAGCCAGCAAAATTGCTCCCTCCACCAACACACCCGATCATATAATCCGGGGTTATATCCAGCATCTCGAATTGTTTCTTAGTCTCCAGACCCACGATTGTCTGATGAAGGAGCACATGGTTGAGGACGCTACCTAAGGAGTATTTGGTATTCTCATCCTTCACGGCAGCCTCTATTGCCTCGCTGATCGCAATTCCCAGAGATCCTGGATGATCGGGATTCTCCGCCAGAAGCTTCCTTCCGAATTCCGTATCTTGGCTCGGGGATGGAACCACCTCGGCACCGTAGACATTCATTACATGCTTTCTGTACGGCTTCTGTTTATAGCTGATACTTACCATGAATACCTTGCATTTCAGACCAAAGTAGTTGCATGCCAAAGACAGAGCTGATCCCCATTGGCCAGCTCCGGTCTCCGTTGTGATCCGCTCAACGCCTTCCTTCATATTGTAATACGCTTGCGCAAATGCGGTGTTTGGTTTGTGGCTTCCAGTAGGGCTGAGATCTTCGCGCTTGAAATATATCTTTGCGGGTGTTTTCAAATATTCCTCGAGATGGACTGCGCGCTGAAGTGGAGAGGGACGGCCCAGGAGCAGATAGGATTCGAGCACCTCCTCCGGAATATCAATGAACTTCTCTGTCGATACTTCCTGCTGTATTAAGCCCATGGGAAAAATTGCGGCCAGATCATTCGGGCCGATTGGCTCCTTGGTGGCTGGATTCAGCGGCGGCGGCAATGGCTCCTTGAGATCGGAAGCAATATTGTACCATTTCGTGGGCAAATCATCCTGTGCAAGTACGACCTTTGTCTTCATCATTATTCTCACCTGATCTCGTTTAAGTGCGGAAATTTTATAAGAGATGGGAAGAGGCGATTCTATTTCTATTTTTTGTCCATCGATGTGCAAAATAGTCCGTCTGATACATACCAGCATTTCTAACAGAGAGCGATTGACCCATTATTTATGAATTCCAGTATTGTGATATATTAGCGTATTAGCTAGCATTTAAAATAGGATTTTTTCACCTTCATCGAAAAATCGCTTTGAGTTTTCTGGCATGCAAATTATATATATAGGATTCAACCTATTCATTTCTTAACTCCCACTTGGAGGTAGATTGAGAATGATAGAAAAGGTGAATCCAGTTGAGAATAATTGTCGTCCCGCGATAGATAGATATACTGGCTATAGAAGCAATTCGACGATAGAACATCGTAAGAAAATCCTAGCTCTTACGGTTGTCGTAATCATGATAGCAGCAACTGTCGCGATGATCGCCCCCCTGGTCAAACAAGCTGACAATACTCTAAATGAGGAATTACCAGCCACCACTGAGGCAGTTGGACCAAGGGAGACCACATATACCATGTCCAATTTCTTCGAGAGTTACGAGAAACCGGATGGAGTAACTAAATGGTGGGAACTTGGAAGACACAATCGATCAGACCCTATGGTACTGAATTCATGGCACACATTGAGACCTGCTGGTTATCCCGAGTATGTCATCAGGAGTGATTCATATCCATTCCTACTGTCTTCGGAGGCAATGACCCCTACCCCAGTTGTTGACCCAGCTTTCTATGTGTATTCGTTCTTCCGCTATACTGTTGATGCAGATAATGTCACCGAAATCGGAACTGACAACGGAGAGGACATGTATTTCATCCCAGAGATGGGCAGCCCCAGTCAGGACGGTGGATGGGTCAATGCTTCATTTTACTTGACCTATTGTACTGGTGACGACCTTAACGATATAAGAACTCGATTAGTCACACATTACGGCAATAGATACTACGACATATTTTGGAATACATTCCCCAATCTCCTGGATGACGGCTGGTGGAATGAACTCCAGGGAGAGATAACTTTCACGCGTCAAGCAGCCAATAAATATCTCGGTCTTGCTGGAGCGGGCAGCCTGATAGATCAGTACAACACAGATCAAGCCACCATTGATACTGCTTGGCAAGCCTTATATAACACCGAAGGCGGAGACGGAGGTACTTATGATATCACTGCGTGCTATGAGTTTCCCAACGATGTCAGGTATACACATACCTCATTGGATGCGACAAATTCAACTGCAGACTTCCTCACTCTGAGATTATATTCCGTTTCTTGGGGAAATGAGATGTTATTCGTTAGATACCTGGAAGCTTGCAATGTGAGTGTTGGCATGCAGTTATACACGGAAGACTGGTATCTCAACCTGACAATTGGACCAGAAAAGGCAGATATTGATTCTGACGGCTATACAGTATATTGCTTAACAGCTAACAAGGATCCCAATGCATGGACTGGAGCATGGACTATCGAGTCACAGACTGCTGATTATATGACTGATACTACAGGCTATATAAGCACATACAATCCCTATGATCCTGAAAACTATCCGGCAATCGTACATCCTTCATATTTGCCCGGCACAACCAACTTCGGAGAGGATTGTAGCTTCTATTACACGCCAACAGTCTGGAACTTGACCGCCGATGAGCAGTTAGCAATCACACTTCCAAGCACCGATGTACTTGGTATCAAGCCATATCAAGGTGCGAGCGATACTCTGGATGCGGCGAAGCAGACTGAATTACTGAGCAATAGCTATTGGGGAACAATGGTCCTGGGCCATTGCAATCCGAGCGAAAGCGCAAACTACGATCCTGCAACGAAGACGATAACAATAAACGGACCGCTCGATGCATGGGCTTCGCGGGTTCCCAATAGTGGAGATTCATCTTTGTTGGCAAATGGAGTCCCAATATTCTTTTTCGCTGTGTCTAACGCAAGCGAGTATCAGATTGAGATTTTAGATCAAGCAACCTGGCAGACCGTAGCGACTCCCTTGAACACTGTGACCTACAACCTCAGAGTCATTGCCAAGAACTCGTCAGCAAATACTGTAACAGATTGGAATGGAACTGTGGATCTGACAGTCGAAGGCGGTACATACACATTGGGAGATTCTCATCACACCTACTCCGCATCGGAGAACGGCAACTGGACGACAACAATTGTATTCGATGAAGTAAGCACATATTGGGTCAATGCAACCGATGAAAACTGGACACTCGATGTAACGGGTGCATCAGGTGCACAAGGTGTTCAATTGATACCAGAATTTCCAATGCTTCTGATACCCATTATTGGAATTATTGCCATATTCTTGGTCTTTAGAACGCGAAGACGGCAAGAATAAGAGAGACTGATAATCTAAGCATCGGAAGAAAAACCCTTTTCCAAACAATTTTTTCTCTTATTTTCATCTAAATTATTTTCTTGGATATCCTTTTAACTTCGCATTTCAATTTAGATATCATGACAGAGGATTCAATACTAGGGCTTTCTCGGATAATCCAGACTAGTATTCCTTCGGATTCAGTTATCCTGATCGCAGGAGGTCCTGGGACTCTCAAATCGGGCTTTGTAGGCACCTATATCTCCAATGCAATAAAGGGCACAGATATGATGGGCGTGTATCTCACCGTTGAGGAGGCGAAAGATAGTCTGCTGAGAAACTGGAAAGAGCTCAAGATCCAGGTTCCTGATTCGCTCAAGATCATCGATTTTCGAGATATCCGGCGGGAACTGCAACAGACAGAGGATACTCACGCTCTGAGCTTTCTCGAAGAGGTGATCAGCTCGGAACAGCTATTAGGTGGAGATAAGTTCAGATTTTTCGCCCTGGATTCCCTTGGAGCACTCTATTCTATGATAGGTCGCGATGCCGTGAGGAGCAAACTCTTTACGGTCTTCCAGAAGCTCAAGGAGTTCGGCCTGACAGCCTTCTTCATTTACGAGGAAAAGAGGGGTTTTGAGTACGATTTCGAGATGGCTGATGAAGCCTTCCTAACCGATGGAATAATCAAGCTTGGCATCACCACTAAAGGATCTAGATTCATCAGGGTGGAGAAGATGAGAGCCTGCAAACATTCGATGCAGCCACATCACCTCGATGTGGGCCCTCATGGATTGTCCATTCTAGGTCCGAGATTGGAATAGAGGTCTGATTAATGTTTCCTAAAAAGAGCAGAATGAGTATTGAGGAGCAGAAGATCGCCCTGCTGGAAGCAGGTGAAACGCTGGGCTACGAGGTCGGCTTAAAAGGACATCTGGATAATGTGGGAAAAATCGTAGAGAAGAAGAGGGCTCTGCTCAAGAAGGCTCGGGATCTCGGCGTGCTCGAAAAGATGATGTTCAAGTATGCTGTGGCCAAAGAAACCGGTACCAAGGAAAGGAGACTCTCGATCTACTCGAAGCCGAAACCTGGGATGACGGTCCAACCAAGGAGGACCGAAAGGAGTAAGGTCGCGGAGAGACCCGCGGTTGAACCAGGACCCAGAGGTTTGCATTTTGAGGATGAAGAGAGGATGATCACGGCGGCAACACGGCCGGAGAGAATAGGCATCAGTCCTCATGCGCTCATAAACCTCATTGAGGCCATCGATGCCGATTCGACGGCGAAATATCAGAGATTCTATGAGGTACTGATGAATGTCGCAGATGTATCCGATGAAGTGCCGTACATCCGTGGGAAAGAAACCCTGGAAAAGGTTCTATCAGCCCTGAAGAGAAATGGATGGATCAGCGACTACGCGATCGAAATATTCAGCCCCGCGAGAAATGAACTCTATATTTTACTCGGCTCGACATATGCGAAATATCACGAGAGGAGCAGAAGACCTGTTTGTCGAATCCTGACTCAGGCGATCGAACGCGCCGCCTCCTCTGCATTCGGAAGAGAAGTGCGCGTCGTTGAGACAAAATGCATGGCTCAGGGTTTTAATAAATGTGAATTCTCCACTTTCTAGTAATTCTACTCAAACAATCTTAATTCTCGATGAATACCCGCCACAGACGATAATAATATGATCTCTGCTCCTCTCTGCTCCTTCGAGCAGCTGTTCCCTTGCTATACCTGGAACGCCGCATGAAATTATCAGTGCATCGCGTGTATCCAGTGTAATTTTGCTGGCCTCTGCATCTCTATAGGGATATATGGCCACTAGATCGTCTCCAGAGGAGATCACCAACTGTTTTTCATCCAGAATTCGAGGATCGGACATCCCTATACCCAGGAATTTCTCCCCTAGTTGCGAAAAGCGAAGCATGGCGGTCTCCTCCAGGACATCGAGATCAAATGCTCCTATCGGAACGCCTGTCTCAATTGAAGCGATATTGTAGGCATCCACGAAATCGTTTATCCGAGGAAATGCTGACCCTCTGAGAATCCGCCTTACCAGAGCCTCAGCTGCTGGCCTAATCTTCGTGGGGTCAACGCCAATCTGCCAGAAGAAATCGCGATAGGCTCTGAAATCAAAACGCTCCTTAACGCGATCTATGTCTAACGATTTTCTGAGCCTATTGGATATTTCCTCGAGCGACCTGGAGTTTTGATCGCTGCTTGTACCAATTTTCAACCCCCTGAGTTCTATGTGGGCCAGATGAAGCTCTGGGAATTCTGATCTCACATCCTCTGAGATTATGACATCCATTGTCTCGGAATCTGGGATCGAGTACAATATAATATTGAGTTGCCGCTACCAACAACGAATGTCACCGCGAGACCTGTTCGAGAATTATGCGTTTATTGTGGTCATCGCGCTCATTCTCGGGCTTGCAACGGGCGGATTTCCGGGATATCCCGCTGAGATTACTATTGCTGCATTGGCGATAATGATGACTCTGTCTCTATCCGAGATCAGGATAACAAGGGGCTCTTTTAGTGGTCTCGGAGGTCCGACGGTGGCAGCGATAGCGTTGAACTATCTGCTTCTGACCGGCATGATTCTCCTGATCGCTCAATTCTTCGAGGATGAATTGCGTTCTGGCTGGATACTAATGGCGGCTGTGCCCTCCGCGGTCGCTGTCGTGCCATTCACATATATGATCGGGGGAGATACAAGATTCTCCCTTGTAGGTACGACGACAATCTATCTCCTCGCGCTCATTCTGGCGCCATTAATAACGCTTATGGCCATTGGTCAGGAGATCGAGCGTCTGAGGTTGATATTCACCATTCTTCTCCTGATAGTTATACCCCTTATCATCTCGAGGCTACCTACCTTGAGGAATATGAAGAGGGTCAGAAAGACTCCCCTCATCAATCTGTGTTTTGGTATACTGGTTTTCACAATGATAGGTGCGAATAGGAATGCCTTCGAGGAGCTTTCGATGGTTGCTTGGATCTCTCTGGCGTCGCTAATCCGTACTTTTTGCATTGGTCTTCTCGTTCTCTGGGTGCTTCGCAGAATAAAAATATCTTCAGACAAGGCAAAGGTATTGACCCTATTCGCCTCGTACAAGAATCTCGGACTGACTGCGGCCATTGCCATGGCAATCATCGGGAGCGAGGCCGCGATCCCTGCTGCAATATGTATCCCGTTCGAGATAATCTGGCTGATCGCTCTAAAGGCAGCCACAAAAGAAAGGAGGCATTTACCCTCGAGAAATTCGAAAGGAACAGCTACTTAACTCTGAATTTCTGCGAATAACGGAGCATTTTAAGCTCAAATTCATGGAGTTTCGCTATGGAGATTTTCCGGAGAGCACAAGCAAGCCATACTTCTTGCTGTCTTCAATCGCCTCAAGGCTGGCACGGAGCATATTTAGGGATACTCCAAAGGTTCCGAATATCTTCGAATCGCATCTCGACCTGATGAGAACGCCCACTCGAGCGGCTGTTCCCATTTCAGTATCCAGATCTATCACTCGGAAATCTTCAAGAACTATCTTGGAAACATCTGGAAACTTACCTACAAGAGCTCGATCAAGAGCTTTACGAATCGCATCGACCAAGCCGTCTCGAGACTCTGCAGTGGTGAGTACTATATCATCGCCGATCTGAACCTCCATGCTCACCGACTGATACTTATCGGAATTATCCGTTGCCACATAGTTAATTATCGAGAATAGCTGCGAGTAAACGCCTATATGCTCTGCCATTCGAAGGTAGAGCGAGCCCTCTGCGTTCTCGAACTCATATCCCTGGCGCTCAAGCTCCTTGATAAGCCCAGTGAGCGATTCCAGCTGTTTCTCGTTGATATTAAGATCGAACTGCTTCGCTTTATTCTGAATCGCGGCTTTTCCGGACTGCTTAGATGCAAGCACTCGTCGGCGATTGCCCACCATTCCTGGCGGTATATGCTCGTATGCTTTGGGAAGCTTCAAAACAGCATCAATATGTTGTCCGCCTTTGTGCGCGAAGGCGCTCTCTCCGACATATGGCATGCGCGGATTGGGCTTCTCACTCACTATTCGATTGATGTACCTCGAAATATCGGTCAGCTTGGTCATATTATCCTCGCCGATCGTCGGATATCCGAGCTTGCTCAGCCCAACAATCACGGATATCATATTGGCGTTGCCGGTTCTCTCGCCATAGCCGTTTATCGTACCCTGAACATGGGTCGCACCAGCATTGACCGCAGATATGCTATTCGCCACTGCGCACTCAGAATCGTTGTGCGCATGAATGCCTATTCTACCTCCAAAGCGACTGACAATGTCCGAGGTTGTCTTCCCGACCTGATGGGGGAAAAATCCGCCATTCGTATCGCACAGTATAAGAGTAGATGCTCCCGCATCCTTCGCGCATTCCAGAACTTTGAGCGCATACGGCTCATTCTCGGCATACCCATCGAAGAAATGCTCGGCATCGAAAAGAACATCGAGATCATTCTCTCTGAGAAAAGAGACCGAGTCGCGAATCATATTAAGGTTCTCTTCGAGCGTTGTCCTCAGAATCTTCTCCACATGCACTGTCCATGCCTTCCCAACGAGTGTAGCCGTTTTCGCATGCGTTTTCAAAATGGCCCGAAGACCGAGATCGTTATCGACGCTCACATTTTTCTTTCTCGTGCTTCCGAAGGCAGCAATCTGAGTACTGCCTAGCGATATTCCAGATAGCCTGCTGAATATCTCCTGATCTTCAGGAGTAGAGGAGGCATACCCGGCCTCTATGAAATCTATCCCTATGCCAGAGAGAGCCTTTGCTACCTTTATCTTATCGTCCAGGGAGAAGCTGACACCCTCGCCCTGGGCTCCATCCCTTAAGGTAGTATCATACAGTTGGCATTTAACCAATTTCTGGCTCATCCAGTTCTCTCCAATCGAAGTCCGCCAATGCGCAGAAGTAATATATAATATTGATTGGGACGGTAAACCTTTTTGATTGATAGAAGCAAAGCCCAGAGGGAACTTTCTTTTGATTCCTCCGGATTCTTCTGTCTATTAATCCCGGTCATTTCCCTCTTGCAGTAAGAGTTTTTATTACCTAGCAAGATAGGTTCTATGACCATATTCAATAAATAGTCAAGCATGGTGATACTATCGATAAGGGAGAGTCGATCGGTTATAAGACCTATTACTCCAGGAAAGAAGATCAGGTTCAAGAATATCATGGGCTGTTGTCTGATATTACTCGCTTTATTTCCAAAATGATACCTGAGAAAGATTTGAATGCAATTACAAGAGAATCTCTCAATGAAATCGCCCGCTTATTCAAAATGACAGAGATGATACTTACAATATGGGACGAAGATACCAAGAGATTCAGAATTTTAGGGAGTTATGGATTTCCACCTGATTCCGAAAAGACCATTCTCAACCTGGAATACGATGTTGACTGGATATCATTGGACATACCAAAGAAGGCAATGGTCCTGGAAGATGTTATCTATTTGAGTGCCGAGGATATTTGGAATTTTCAAAAATCGGAAAAGAAAGATCCTTTAATGACAGAGCTTCTTGAGGGTATGGATCAGGATTTCTATTGGGATCGCCCTGAGGATAAAGAAAAACCAAGGGAATCAGAGGATCATTGGCATGAGCTGGACTTTTTCGAATTTCTGATTAGGGATTACAATGGAAAGTCTATTGGCTATCTCGAGATCAACGATATCGAAGAAGAGCAGCTACCAACAAGGTTACCAACAAAACAGACTTTACTTTCAATTTCGGTATTTGTTAAAATCACTGGAATCGCATTGGAGAGCGCACGAATTAGAGCTAAACAAAAGGAGGCTTCAGGGAGAATAGAAGGCTTGTCATCGCTTATGACGCATGATATCGATCACTTTCTGAGGGACTCGGATAGAACCATAGATATGATACAGCGCCCCGGAATAGATGATGAAGCATTCATACTAAAAAATATTGAGGAAATGGTCAAATCAACGGAGAAGTCACTCGAAATTATCGAGAAAGTTGACAGGCTAAGAGATATAGAAAGCAGGCCATATTCTCTGTTTGTCAGGGCGGATGTAATTATATATATTAACAGAAGTTCGGAGAAGATCAAAAAGAGACTTCGAAATCTTAGAATAAAAATTAGCAGTGAAAAAAAATCTATTCCATTGAGATGTGATCCTTCAATCGAGGATCTTTTCATTTCATGTTTCGAAACAATCGCGTCAATGAAGCTTAGGACGGAGGAAGATTTACTTGTCGAAATATCAGAAAAGGCGATTTTAGGTGGTTTTAAGGAGCTCGATATTACATTCAGCTCAGGTGACATTAACCGCCAAGCATGGCGCCAATTACAATTGGACTTCTCATCCGTTGATATAGGTCTTAAAAGAATAACTGCATCGAGCGATATCTTTACCAAATACCTCATTGTTCTAATATCCCGGAAATATGGCGGCAAGGTATGGGTGGAGGAAACTCCGACGGCAGGGAATGGCCTCAGTGGATTTCTGCATATTATGTTGCCAATTCATACATAGGGATATCAAGATTTTATGATTCATTCTCGGCAATTAATTCATTCAAATGAACCTCTTTAGCGATAGCTTATTATATGCTCTTATCATAAAACTTCAGAATGGAGGATAATTAGTCTCAAATCGTGATCAGATAAAACTTGTCAATATCGGGATATCCGGGTTGATATGAAATAGGATCCCTTACCCCTAATAATCTGGATATATCTCATACATTTAATCGTCAACGAGCTGATAACATGTCTGCCCATGCTCGGAAATATGATGTTCAAAAAAGAGAATTCGAAAAATTGCCCGATCTATTGCCGGAAATCGGCGGCTTTGTCTCGAGAGTATCTCAAGAAAGAGATCTCGTCAAGATCGCAAATGAGATAATGAGAACAATCGCGGAGATATTCAAATCAACAGAAATGATCATGGCGCTCTGGGATGAGGATTCAAAGAGGTTCAAATTGCTTTCATCATATGGTTATTCCCCTAATGTGGAAAGAGAGATACTGAAATTTGAATATTCGGATGACTGGATCACTAAAGAATTGCAGGAAAAGTTCCGAATCGCAGAAGATACCTATTACATAAATGCCGAGGATTGGGATCCAGCAGAAGTGGATGAATTTCTAATTGATCAAGAAGAAAGGATGAAGCCGAGAGAGGCAGAGGATTATTGGCACGAGCAGGATTTTTTCGAATTTGTACTGAGAGATCACGAGGGCAAGATAGTCGGCGCTATGGAGCTCAATGATTCCGCAACAGAAGGACCATATCTGCCCGATTTGGAAACTCTGATGTCAATTTCGATCTTTGTGAAGATCGGGGGCATCTTGTTTGAAAATGCCAATATACGAGCAATGCAAAGAGAGGTCACCAATAGGATGGAAGGTATGACCTCGTTGATGAGTCATGACTTAGGCAATACTCTTGATAATACGCTCAAGCTGTTGAAGAGTATACAACGCCAAGGTGTTGACAAGGATTTCAGAAGTCGCGTTCTGAAAGAAGTGAATGTCTTTATGCAGAAAGCAAGAGATGTAATCAAGAGAGTTCAGAAGCTAAGGAGTATTGACGACAGGGCTCAATCGATCTTCGTGATGACAGATATCATGAAATACTTTAGAAAAAGTGCAGAGGAACTGGAAAAAACCAAAACGGGCATCAAAGTTAACATGAAGAATGAGAAGAGCTCGATATTAATGAAATGTGATCTATCTCTTCAAGAGCTATTCTCCGCCTGTTTCGAGGTCGTCGCCCAAATGAAAAAGGGTATTGATAAGGAGATTATGGTCGAAATATCGGAGAGAACGCCCGAACGTGAGCTTGAAGAGATCGTAATCTCGTTCACTTCTGGCGACATTGATTATGCAAACTGGCACAGATTGGCTATCGATCTCCGCTCTGTCGGACCCGGGCTTAGAAGACTGCCGAGCTCAGATGATATGTTCATTAAATATCTGATAACCTCAACTATCAAAAAATATGGAGGAAAAGCATGGGTAGATGAGAATCCGATTTCAGGTGGATATGTAAGGGGCGCGCTCTATATTTCTCTACCAAAACTCTAGCAACATTGAATGATCAATTATCAGACCGACTCTATCTCAGTATGAAAGGAAGATATTCTGCTAAGAATAGCGGCTATGTCAGCAAAGATTTTGAGGGATGACAATACCTATTCAGTTTGTCGTCTATCGTTTGTCAAATTATTAAGAAGTACGAGAATTTTATTTCATTCTCGAATAAAAAATTGGGTTTCAGCCCATATAATCTATTCATGGAAAAACTTTTTAAGAGTCAGCTAGATTGGTCATTTGCATAAAAAACACATATTTGGTGAGCAGCATTATCACAGAAAAAACCACAGCCAATAGCATCTATTCGGTAGGTAAAAGAGATAAAACCGATGAAGAAGAGAAGATGTTATCAGAAATCGCCAACTTCATTTCAAAAATAATGATTGAGAGTGATCTCAATAAAATCGCCAAGAACACCGTGAATACAATCGCACGTTTGTTTCACTTGAATGAGATGATTATCACGATATGGGACGATGAAATCAATCGGTTCAGAATATTGGCATGCTATGGTTATCCCGCTGATACAGAAAAGGAAATTCTCAACCTAGAATTCACGGTCGATTGGATATCTCAAGTGATACCGGACCGATTTCATCTCGATGAGGATATTCTCTTCCTGAGTGCAGAAGAGATATGGGAATTTGAAAAGATGGATGAGCCCGATAAGGTGTTAAAGGATCTTATTGAGGATGTTGGCGACCTCACAATAGATCATCCCGAGGTTGCGTATGAGCCCAGGGAATCTAAAGATCAATGGCATGAGTTGGACTTCTTCGAATTCATAATTAGAGATTATAACGGAAAACCACTTGGTTATCTCGAGATAAACGATTCGGATGATGAAAAGCTGCCCACTATGGAGGAATTGCTGTTAATTTTAACATTCGTTGAAATAACCGGGATTGCACTGGAGAGCGCACGAATGCGCGAAAAACAGTCGGTTGCAAAGGAGAGAATAGATGGTTTAACATCGCTGATGACTCAAGATCTTAATCGATATTACAAGGATTCGGTCAAAGCCCTGGGTATGATACAGCGGCCAGGAGTTAACGAAACGATCGGGAAGCAATCTATTGAGAATCTGATTAGATCCACGAGAGAATCATTGGCAATCATTGAGAAGGTCGGTAAGCTAAAGGAGATAGAAAGTAGATCTTACCTGACATCTATTGGATCTGATCCGTTAATATGCCTTAATAAGAGCGCAGAAGATATTAAGAAGAAATATCCAGAGCTTCGTCTAAATGTTCAAATTAAGGAGAAATCCTTCTTCACGAAATGCGATCCTTCAATCGAAGATCTTTTCAATGCTTGTTTGGAAACAATCATATCTATGAAGAAAAAGATGAATGAAGAAATCACAATCGAATTAGTGAAAAAGCATGCCTATAAAGGAGTCGATGAGATTGATATCTCCTTTGTCGCACCGGATATCGATTCTATTACCTGGCATCGATTAATACTTGATATTTCATCAGTGGATCCAAAGTTCGGAAAATTGAGCTTTTCGAGTGGTTTATTTAACAAGTATCTCATGGTATTTATTTCGCGCAGATATGGAGGAAGAGTTTGGGTGGAGGAATCCTCGGTTAATTTTTCAGGACCTAAGGGAGCTTTGCACGTTTCATTACCAATATATGAATATGAGTAATGTTGACGATAATCATTCATATATTATCCTGACAAGAACCGTTGAAATCATTAGCCTCGATTTGAATATGTCCAGTGACCTTCGAGGTGTTATGAATAGTCTTAAATTCCCACTGGGCTTTTATCCCTTCAATGAAAAAGGAATCGGCCTATTGCCTGGCCAGCTTTTTTATTGGCTGGAGCATTTCTGCTAAATAATCCCGAGCTGAGTAGATGTCCGTTGAAAGCATATATTCCGATCCGGAGGAAAAGTCGTCGGAGAGACCGCAACTATTGGTTGAAATCTCTCATTTTGTCTCCGGAATGATACAGGAGAATGATCTCGTTAAAATCGCAAAGGAAACGATGAGAACGATTTCTGAACAATTTAAGATGACGGAAATGGTAATGGCACTTCGGGATGAGGAAGCTCGGAGATTCAAACTCATTGCAACCTATGGATATCCCCCAGATGTAGAAAAGGAGGTTCAGTCATTTGAATACGGTTCTGACTGGATAACTAATGAATTGCAGGAAAAGTTCCGAATCTCAGAAGATATCTATTTCATAAATGCCGAGGATTGGAAGCCTGAAGACGTCGATGACCTGCTCTTGGATAAGACCAATGAAATCGATAAAACGAGAGAATATGAAGATCAATGGCTTGAAAAAGATTTTTTCGAATTTGTCCTGAGAAATCACAAGGGAGATATTATTGGATCCATGGAATTAAATGATTCTGAAGAACTTACTTTGCCAAAATTTGAAACTTTGCTCTCGATTTCAATCTTCATTAAGGTGGCAGGCATTCTGTTTGAGAATGCCAGAATGCGAGAAAAACAGAAGGATACATCAATGAGAATTGAAGGTCTGAGTTCGTTGATGAGCAAAGATCTTGGAAAAACTCTCGAAAATTCCTTGAGGCTTTTCGAGAGCCTGCAACGCGCAGGATTTAAGGTTGACTTAAAGAAACGTGCTCTGCAAGATGTGAGCAACTCGATGGAGAAATCGCTAGACACTATTGAAAGAGTTCAAAAGCTCAGGAATATCGAGAGCAGGCCATACTCGCTTTTCGTACTCATGGATGTCATGAGATATGTCAAGAGAGCTGCGGATAAGATAGAGAAACAGATCAAGTCACTCAAAATATCTGTGATGAGCGAGAAAAAATCCTATTACTTAAAATGCGATCCATCTCTGGAAGAACTCATATCAGCCTCTTTCGATGCGATCATCTCGCTGAAAAGAAAAATGGACGAGGAGATTATTGTCGAAGTAACTGAGACAACTGCAGGACGAGGACTGGCAGGGATACGCATTGCTTTCACTTCAGGAGACATTGATTTCGGTGCCTGGCGCAAATTGGCAATCGGTCTTCGATCCACAAGAGCTGGGTTGAGAAGAATGCCAACGTCAGGAGATATGTTCGCGAATTATCTGATAACTTCTATCTCGCAAAAGTATGGTGGGAAGGCCTGGATAGAAGAACGCTCAAAGGTAGCCGGACGCAAAGCTGGAGCGCTCAATATTGCCCTTCCGATACTCAAGTAACGTCCAATTTTTCATTATTGACCTGGAATATTTTTAATGATGGGAGCTTCAATCAATACTATTACCTACTCTCTCCGGCGTGAGTGTGTGCTTCCGCTCGATAAATCATCCAACCTCATGTTCTGTATTACGAATCCCAGAAAAAGAAACATTGAAGGCAATAATAGCGCAGAATAACTAGATGTTATAAGAACCGCTAAGAATACGGATTCAACTGCCATTATGCGATCAAGAAGATCTCGAAACTTCAGCGATACAATAATTGCAACGACCATACTGCCAACAGAGAGAGGGATGAAAAGGGAAGAAATACCGAAGAAGTACGAAAGGAGCGTTCCACCAGCTGAGGTATTCAGCCTCATTTCCGGATCGATATGAAAGAAAACGGCAGAATCGAGCACCGATCCGATGCCAAATGGAAGAGCTATGATGATAGCAATTGCTAACAGAGCCATCAGACAAGATACGATATGAAGCGCGAATCTTCGATCTTTTCTGCGTATTGCCGATTGCAAGTATGCGAGTGCTATTACGAGAGGGATGATTACAGCAAATGTCTTCGTCAGCGAGGCGAGGCCCAATAGGAGCAATGCGAGAAGTAAATAGCATCTCGTCCTCTCGGGATGATACAGATACATCAAACCTGCTGAAACAAAGACCGCAGTCAGGCAAATATTATCGAAAGAGAATACGAAAAACACGCTCGCGCTCACGGGGAAGAACAATAGGAGATCGATCTTTATTGCTCTCCAATATAGGTATGATGCAATACCTGCGAAAATCGCGTTAGATGCGACAAACCAGTAAGGACTTCCAAGAGGCGAAAGAACCTGACGAATGCCTGAATAGACCAATAAATCCAAAGGAAGATAGTTATAAGTGCCGTTTACCAGCTCTCTGGAAGAGCTGTAGTACTTCTCTGGGAACCGGGGAACGACCTGATCGCTGTATGGATTTCCACCATCTGCAAAATGATCGGTTGCTGCCTGAATAGCATCATCGATATCGTTAGAAGCCTCGAAATAGTCAAAGAATGTGACAAAAATAGCGAGAAGAGAGATAAAAAGTAGCCAGGCAATGAGAAACACAGCCTTGCGATATCGAACGAGAAGATCGATGATATAGCGATGTCCTGGCCTGTGAAACAGTATCCAGGCAATGATAATTGCAATGAACAGTGAATTGTACAATAGATCCAACATTTAGTGCATCACTCCAATGCGCGCCTCCCGTGAAGCCTGATAGTAACTGAAGATAATTATTGTAATGCTCAATTCCAAAAAATATGGAGAGCAATTTTGAGTTCATGACTGCTCCATGAAACCCTCCATTATACGGAACTAGCTGTAACGATGGACTGAAACAAACGACCTATTGCTCAATGGTTGACTCGAAAACGCTTCGAAATCTGCTATCAACTGGAGCCGCTGCCTTTCCGGGGGACATATTTCTTGCACGGATAGCAATAGTATCTGCCGTATTTTTCTATCCAGACAGTGGGTCGGTCACACTCTGCACAAAGTGGCGCAGCGGAAACGGCGGAAGCTTCATCTCTCGATCTCTTAGCGGCACCTTTTGGAGCATATTTCTTGCAGGAAAAGCAATAATATCTTTCGTATTTCGCGATCAAACTAGTTGGTCCTCCGCAATACTCGCATTTCGGAACACCAAGAGAGGTATCTTTTTCTCTCGAGATTGCAGCTGCTCTGGCGACATCTTTCGGCAGGTATTGTCGACAGGTCCAGCAATACCATCTACTGTATTGACTTATGAATGTGGCATCGACTCCACAATTCGGACATTTCTGCTTTTTCTCCTCTTTCGATTCTTTGGGAGCATACTTCCTGCACCTGTGGCAATACCATCTATCATATTTTTCCACGTGAATGAGCTCAGCACCACAGCTATCGCAGGTTCTTGTCCTGACCTTTCTGACCTTTTGCTTCTCCTTTGAGGGTTTCTTCTCTGGCTCAGCCAAGAGGGCAGGTTTTTCCTCCACAGATATAATAGAATAAACCGTCTCTTCGCTCTCCGTCTCCTCGGATTCAGGAGTAATTTCCAGCTTCGAAGCAGGCTCTTGTTCAGTTTCAATCGACTTGATAGCATCGCGTATGCCAATATCCTCCGCTTTCTCATCCTCGGGGCCCTCTCCAGCTATGTACTCTTCGCAGGCGTAACAATAATAGCTATCGGTCTCCGTCACATGCGATGCTGGCTCACCGCAAGACGGACACTGGATCTTCTCTGTCTCAGCCTCTTCTCCTTCTTCAAGACCATCGGGAATTTCTTCTTCAGGCTCGGTTTTAATCGGTTTTCCCGTTGCATCATAGTAGACCTCGCATCCGTAACAATAATGATGTCTTTGATTCTCAATGAAGTGAAGCTCAGTTGCGCACTTTGGACAGTTCTTCTGCTCTTTTTTATCCCTCTTATCCTCGTCGCTCATTTTTCTCGCACCCGACATATTAGTTTATCGCAATCAAAGCTCTTTCGCTATCTCAGGTCGAATATTATAAGCCTATTACCAATTTCATACTTTCCCCATGGGAATCGCCACAAGCAATTACGGTTAATCAGATTGCAGTCGCATGAGTAATGGATATTCCTCCCGATGTAAGAATCATGCAAGAATGTGCTTTCGTCTCGAGGAGGAAGAAGATCCAAATGGATGAAAAAGGAAGCATTGAGGGGCTTCCGCTGCAGCTAATGATAATAGGATTGATTGCGAGCCTCGGCACCGCAGTAATTGTTGGGTGGATCTCTTCCATCGAGACCCCGAGATACATTGGCATGGTTGAGATAGAGCCGCAGGACATCATTGTATTCGACCCAGATGGAGATGGGATCTACGAGAGAGAGCTCAATAGTATAACATTGAAAATTCTCGACACAGCCGGGAAAGCTGTCGAGAACGCGAAGATATTGCTTGAAGGAGAGGGGATCAATAACGAGCACAGTCGGTTCTATGGAACCACTGGTTCTGATGGAATATTGATTCTATTGGATGTATCCATCGAAGTGACAGGTAGTCAAATCACCACCATTTACATTCTGGTCAGCGGCCAGGAGATTGCGAATGAATACCGAACAGAGATTCTGGTCATTCCGGAGTAATGGCCTGCGGGAGAGATCCCGTGAGGGCGTATTGTCGCTCCCATTCAGGCTATCTATTACGGTTATAGTGATTGCCCTCGTATTACCAATCTGCATTCAATGTATTTCCAGCGAGAGTGAGGAGCTATCCAGAAGAGCAGCCATTACTATCGCGGAGCGAATAGCTCAGACGGCTTCTGAACTATCGAATAGACCATCTGGCGAATCGAGGTTGATGAAAATAGAAAAGTATCTTCATATGCTCACCACGAAAATGTACATCGTAGCGGGAGCTATGCCCGGCGATCGGAACAGCTCCCTGATTTGTTGTTATGGAAATAATGGGTGGAAAACGACATTGCATGCAGATCTCGGATTGAAAATAGAAGGGATCTGCTCTTCAAACTGCTCATCGTTTATCATCACCAGGAATTCGGGCGATCTTGTAATGTCACGAATTCAAACGGAGAGGTGGGATCTTTTAATCCTGGAGGAGGTATGCTAGAATATCTTTATTCACGCGTGATGATATTTTTTGCCAGCGCTGCATTGATTGGAATAGTGCTATCAGCCTCCGTGGGACAGATAGACAATCTTTCACGATCATACGCAGAAGAGCTCTCATCGAAAATCGCCGGAATGATCAGGGTTGCTGAGGGCATTGAAGCCGACATATTCAGACATAAACTTCCCGTTGATGAGAGGGGAATGTACCCTAAGCTCAAGATCCGGATTTTCAGCAACCGGATTATTGTGGAGAATGGAATGCACACCTGCACAAAGGAATTCGGTCTTCAAGTGAATCTCAGGGAAAACGAAACGCCGGTTGATCGCATTGTTGCAGGCTCGCAGTCGCTGATTGTCATCAGCTCATCCAGAGATAGAGTGAACGAAAGAACAGAAGTTACCATAGAGGCGATCAGCGCCGTCCAGCATCTCTATCAATCTTCGCGAGCGTCTCAATAAACTTCTCGACCTCCGATCTAGTATTGTAGATATAGAATGAGGCACGAGCAGACCCGTCTATCTTCCGGTCATTGAACCAGGAATGGACGCAGTGCATACCAGATCGAATCATAATGTTCTCGAGATGATCGAGAATCATTGCGATATCATGAGAACTATAGCCCTTGAGATTGAAACTCAATATACTTCCCCTCAGAGTGGCATTATGAGGCCTAATGATATCGACTGAGGCGAGGTCAGCGATTCCCTCAGAGGCTGCACGATTCAGATCGATCACATGTGAAATAATCTCATCACGTCCAATGGCTCGAATATAGTCTGCGGCAACCCCCGCACCTATCATTCCAGCATAATTCTGAAGACCCGCCTCGAAGCGCTCAGGAGGAGGCAAGAGATCCGCCTTCTCCCTGGTCGAGCCACTTACACCATGACCTCCGTAGGTGAGCGGGCGCAGCTTCTCGAGCATATCGATCCTTCCGTGAAGCACGCCAATACCCGAGGGTCCACACATCTTGTGGGAGGAAAAAGCGTAGAAATCGGAGCCTATCTTTTCAAGATCCGCCCCGCCATAGGGGACATATTGTGCGCCATCCAACAATACCCGCGCATCATAGTCATGGGCTATCTCGCAGATCTCACGCGCGGGCAAAGTTGTGCCATTGACATTTGAAGTATGACACATGGATACGAGCCGAACTTCGTTATTCATCATTTCTTTGAACTGCTCGAGATCAAACGTTTCGTCATCCGCTGAGGGAACATACTCATATCTTATTCCAATTAAATCTCTGAGCTTGAGAAGCGGAACGTGCACTGAATTATGCTCCCTATCAGTTGCAATAACCTTATCTCCCTTCTGAAGGCCGATGCCGAATAGCACGGTGTTAATGGCTTCGGTACAATTCCGCGTGAAGCTGATCTCCTCTACCTGACGCGCATTCACAAATTTGGCAATTCTCTCTCTGGCCCTATCAATCTCGATTGATACCTTTGAGGCTAACTTGTGAATGCTTCTTCCGGCGCAGGCGGGAATCTCCTCATGATACCATGATACGGCTTCCACAACTTCCCTGGGCCTGAGAGTCTGGCAAGCATTATCAAAGTATATGATGCACTTCCCGTCGATCTCTCTTTTCAATATAGGAAATTTATTTCTAATAGCCTCAATATCCATGACGAATCTTCAGTGAGAACGATGAGGTGGGTTTTATCCATTTTGTAACTACCATAGCAAGAGGATATTGAAACATACGATTTCCAAATTAAGGAAAATAAATAAAGGAGCGGTCGTTATAAGAGCACACCCAATATGGCGATATCGCTGCTGAGGGAATGATTCATGGGAAGAATATACTTCGATAACAGCGCTACGACAAGGACGGATAATGAGGTAATGGAGGCAATGCTACCCTTCATGCGTGAGCATTACGGGAATCCATCCTCTCTCCACAGTTTTGGGAAGGAGGCGCGTAGGGCTCTGAATGAGAGCCGAGAGAAGGTAGCTGCCCTCATATCAGCCGAGCCATCCGAGATTATTTTCACCTCCGGAGGAACTGAGTCGAACAATCTCGCCATAAAGGGCTTCGCAATGGTCAATAGGAAAAAGGGCAAGCATATAATAACATCGTCAATTGAGCATCATGCCGTTTTCTTGCCCTGTGAATATCTTGAAAAGAATGGGTTCGAAGTGACTACAATTCCAGTGGATCAAGATGGTATCGTGGATATCGCTGCATTCGAGAGTGCAATCAGAGAGGATACCGTCCTCGTCAGCATTATGAACGCGAACAATGAGATTGGAACTATACAGCCGATAGACAGGATTGCAGAGATAGCTACCAGCAAGGGTATAGCGTTTCATACCGATGCGGTCCAGGCTGCAGGCCACATACCCATCAATGTGAAGAAAGAGAATATCGCAATGCTTTCACTATCAGCACATAAATTCTACGGCCCAAAAGGGATTGGAGCGCTATACATTAAAAGGGGGGTCAGACTCGAGCCTTTGCTCCACGGCGGAGGGCACGAAAGAGGAATGAGGTCATCCACAGAGAATGTTCCTGGAATAGTCGGTATCGGGAAGGCAGCTGAACGGGCTAAGGAGAATATGGCCGAGGAATCGAAGAGGCTTACTCGGTTGAGGGATATGATTATTGACAGCGTATTGAAGAAAGTGCCGCGGTCATATCTGAATGGGCACAGAAGGAAGAGATTGCCGAATAATGCGCATCTGAGGTTCGATTTCATCGAGGGTGAAAGCCTCATTCTTTATCTCGATATGAAAGGATTCGCAGTATCGACTGGATCTGCATGCTCAACGAAATCGCTCGAGCCCTCTCATGTGCTTCTCGCAATTGGACTACGACCGGAACAGGCTCATGGTTCACTCAGATTGACGCTCGGCAAGGATAATACCGAAGAGGAGGTTAAGCAGTTTATTGATATCCTTCCAGATGTTGTCGCAAAGTTGAGAGAAATGTCTCCATATAATGAGAATAATCCGATGAATCCGAAAGAACCATGGTGCGATACAGAGAATCATCATGTGAGAGGGGATGAATAGATGTATAGCGATAAAGTCATGGAGCACTTCACCAATCCAAGAAACGTCGGGGAGATACCTGATGCTGACGGCGTTGGTAAAGTGGGAAACCCGGTTTGCGGCGATGTGATGTTCATCTACATTAAGGTCAAGGGTGACATTATCACGGATATAAAATTCAAAACTCTTGGTTGCGGCGCTGCAATCGCAACAAGCAGTATGATTACTGAACTAGCAAAAGGTAAGACAATTGAAGAAGCGAAAGAAATCGGCCGAAAAGATGTTGCTGATTCGCTCGATGGATTACCACCCCAGAAAATGCACTGCTCAAATCTGGCAGCCGATGGACTGAAGGCTGCGATAGAGGACTATGAAAAAAAAGCGAAGAAAGGGAAGAGTGCCAAAGAGCAATAAGGAGCTTCTCAAATGCCCCGCATTCCCATCGAAAATGTCGACCTCCGAGTTAAAATAAAAGAGATGGAGATGAGAAATCCATTAATGCTCGCATCGGGCATTTTGGGTGAAACGGCAGATCTTCTTATTGCAGCATATGAAGCTGGAGCAGGAGCAGTCGTAACTAAATCTATAGGGTCTGAGCCGAGGGAAGGACACAGGAACCCAACGATCTTTCAATATCCGTTCGGTTTGCTTAATGCAATGGGGCTGCCCAATCCAGGAATCGATGAATTCGAGAAGGAAATGGAGAAGCTGAAGAGATCGGAAGCGGTCGTTATCGGCAGCATTTTTGGATTAAATTCCAACGAATTCGTCTTTCTGGCGAGGAAGATGGAAGGTTTTGGTGCAATTGCGCTTGAACTTAATCTCAGCTGCCCCCATGCCGAGGGAGTCGGGGCTGAAATAGGATCCGATCCATCGACGGTGAGGGAGATTGTCTCTTCGGTCGTTGCCACTGTCCACATCCCAGTATTTGCAAAGCTGACCCCGAATACTTCCGATATCGTGGCCTTGGGCCAGGCTGCACAAGAAGGAGGCGCAAGCGCGGTTGTCGCCATAAACACAGTAAAAGCTATGGCAGTAGATCCGTATCTCGGGAAACCGGCACTGGGGAATGTCTTCGGCGGACTTTCTGGCAACGCAATCAAGCCGATAGGTCTCAGATGCGTCTATGAGCTCTACGACTCTCTCACAATACCCATAGTGGGTGTCGGCGGTATAGCATCGGGCATAGATGTGGCTGAATACCTAATGGCAGGGGCTTTCACCGTTCAAATTGGCACTCTCATCCAAACCAAAGGGCTGAAAGCCTTCTCCGAACTACGCAGAGAGCTAGAAGAGTTCATGCGGGCGGAGGGGTTCAAGAATCTATCCGAGATACGAGGGGCTGCGCATGAGTAGCAATCCGGCCTACTTCATTTCGGAATTGTCTGAGAAGAAGCGTGTCGCCGAGGATTGCTATACGCTGTTCTTCGAGAGTGAAATCGAGGCAATCCCTGGGCAGTTTTTCATGCTATGGATACCCGGGGTTGATGAAATCCCAATGTCTGTTTCGCACATCGAGAAAAAGAGCATTGGCATAACCGTCAAGATTGTTGGCGAAGCTACTGATACGCTGTGCTCTTTGCAGGTGGGGAATCGTATCAGGATTCGAGGCGCATACGGGAGAGGATTCGATCTCAGGGGAGGGGAAGTGATTCTCGTAGCAGGCGGAGTTGGCTCTGCCCCTCTTCTTCCTCTGGCTTCTTCCCTCATTGAGAAAGATTGCCGTGTCATCGCAATAATAGGAGCGAAGAGTGAAAGAAACCTTGTCCATGTCCAGAGCTTTGAGAATATCGGCGCGGAGACAATGATAGCAACTGATGATGGTTCGTCGGGTTACCATGGTACTGCTGCGAGACTTTTTTCGGACATATTTGAAGATAGAAAATTCGATTCTGTCTATTGTTGCGGACCGGAACCCATGATCGTATCAGTGATAGAGACCGCTGAAAGGAAGAAGTTATGGGGACAAGCTGCTATAGAACGATTTATAAGATGTGGAATAGGAATTTGTGGCTCATGCGCAATAGAAGATAAGCTGGTGTGCAGGGATGGTCCTGTTTTCAATTTTAATGAACTTAAGAATTTGATTGGATTTGGTTCAAGATAGTTAATTTACGTTTTCCCGATTCTTAACGATTAGTTCTCTGATAGGTAACCATAAATTTGGGTTAATTAAATATATAACTCTTAATTATATTGATTTCTATCAATTATTGCATAAACCAGTAGATTTATTATTAGAAAAATAGCGAATTAGAATTCGATAATAAGCGAATAATTATGTGAGAAATCAATAATAAAAAGACGCAAATCGATGCATATATCTCTTATGCATCATTTCTAACTGGCTTGGATTTCAGAACACTATTCACAATGTTCCAAAATTCTTCTTCTGAGAGAGCACCTTTCTGATCTCCCCGGCTCTTGACTTGATAAAAAATGGCTTCGATATTCTTATCAGATGCGGTGAGAGATTTCTCTTTCAATTTCATTGAAATCATCGATCGACCAGAATGTTTTCCTATCCCAATTTTTCGACTATTCCCAACCGTCTCAGGCGGCAGGAATTCATATGTCTTGGAATCACGGAGAACCGCGGCTACATGAATTCCCGATTCGTGCGCAAAGACATTCGCGCCTACCCAAGGCTGAATAGGTGAGATATTTACACAAGCAAATTCAGCCACTTTACTCGCGATTGAGGTCAGCAGTTCAGTCTTAATTCCGAGATCTCTCCCATACAGATATTTCATAGACATAGCAAACTGCTCAAGAGGGACATTGCCTGCCCGCTCACCAAAGCCGCACACTGTTGTTGCAACGGCTGTCGCGCCAGCCCTTACGGCGATAAGGGCATTTGCCAGTGCGAGGCCAAAATCATTATGGAGATGAACGGATACTGGCAGGTCTGAAATTTCCCTTACCAGATTGACGTACTGCACAACCTTTTCAGGGGTGGCGCATCCGACTGTGTCCGCGATTCCCAACCTGTCGGCGCCGCAGTCTGCAGCAGCCTTATAGGCGCGTCTGAGGAAAGCTGGCGCGCTTCGAGTGGTATCTTCTGTGCTGAAAGCAACTTTCACTCCATGCCCTTTTGCATAGTCTATAGAAGAGCATATAGCTTCGATAACTTGTTGCTCGTTCATTCGAAGCTTCTGCCGCATGTGAAGCTCGGATGTCGCGATGAATATTATGATCATATCAACATCGCACGATAGCGCGTCATCGATATCGCTTCTTCTCGCTCTGGCAAGAGATAAGATGTCCGAAGCACTTCCCATTGATGCCAGACTACGAATCGCCCTCCGCTCATCTGGTGAGACCGCTGCAAAGCCAGCTTCAATTTGGTGTACCCCTGCTTCGATCAGCATGGAACCGATCTTTAGCTTTTGCTCGGGTGTGAACCGCACACCGGGCATTTGCTCCCCTTCACGAAGCGTTGAATCATATACGATGATCCTCCCAGTATGACCGTCCAGACTCTCGATCATCCCTTGCCCTCTTTTCACATGAAATACAAACATACCTTTCAATCTTTTGCACTCTTCACTATAATTGACGCGAAACTGGCTTCGATGAACTTAACGAATAAAGAATAAATACGCTTTCATTGATTGGAACACTCAGAAGCCGGGGTGACAGAGTGGTTATGTGGCGGACTGCAGCCGTACGCAGATATCGGCGGAAATCCGCAGACAGGTGTTCAAATCCCCTCCCCGGCTCCAAACTGAAATTGTTTCTTTGCAAAGTTAATCCTCAAAGTTAATCCTATTAGAGGCAATATGGAGCTGGATTTACTATGCTTACGAATGATCAGTTGAAGAGATATAGCAGAAATCTGAAATTGAGAGATTTCTCTGAGGAAGACCAGGAGCGTCTCTTGAAATCCAGTGTGCTACTAGTGGGAATAGGAGGACTTGGAAGCCCAATTTCCCTATATTTGACTGCAATGGGAGTCGGCTGCATCACCATCGTCGAACCCGATATAGCAGAACTCAGTAACCTCCAGAGGCAGATAATACTCGATATGGACTCCTTGGGAAAGAGAAAGGGTGAGGTGGCAAAGCAACGCCTCAATAAGCTAAATCCGGATGTTAGGATAAATGTAATTTCCGAGCAGTTTGAGACCGTCAATGCAAGACGACTTGTTGCAGCTCACAGCATCACTGTCGATGCCAGCGATAATTTCGCAACGAAATTCCTGATTAACGATGCCTGCATTCTCGAGGGAAAGCCGTTCAGCATAGGAAGTGTCTTGGAATATCATGGCCAAACATCGACCTTTATCCCGGGTAAAGGCCCTTGCTACAGATGTATTTTCAGGGAACTATCGAACGGAACCATCCCAACGACAGCAGAGGTTGGTGTGCTAAATACGCTGCCAGGAATCATTGGTATGGTTCAAGCAACAGAGGCAACCAAGCTCCTTCTGGGAAAGGGAGAGATTCTATCTGGGAGAATGCTTCTCATCGATGCTCTAGAAATGGATTTTCAGATTATCAGCTTCGAGCGAAACAAAGATTGCCCTGCATGCGGCGACCATCGATCAATTACTCTGCCGAAAGAGGGCGATCGCGCATGATAGAAAACTAGACAATTTTCACCTTCTCCATCGAGAACTTCTTGCTGTGATCATCCCATTGCCAGGAACTCAATCCCAACTCAGTTCCAGGAACAATAATTAGGTGCGAATGATCCAACCACGCAACTCTCTCCAAATCTATTGCAGAGGGATAATTTGGGCCGCGTGGATGCGAGTGAAAAATGCCAATTATCGTCTTCCCGGATTTGTCGACCGAGGTCAATGTTTCAACCAGCTGAGAAGCATCGACGGTATATGCCACGGTGGGCATTGGATCCGTATTATCTAGATATATCAGTTCATCCACGATCTTTTCGCCGCGACGAAAATGCCCTATGGCAAGTCCACACATCTCCATCGGAGAAGATTCTCTCGCCTTCGCCATCAGAGAGTTTACCAATGATCGCGGTATCTTAATCATACACAATCACTGAAGTTTCAGAATATATTCAATTACCTTACGGTATAATCGGGTAATTAATTCACTTGATAAGGACATTTGTTATAAATGGGTGTGGAGTTACATTGTCTATCTAAATATCATGGTGTTTAAATTGGGCAATCGTTCAGTCTGTGCGGACATACTTGAGACAGTTGGAAACACTCCATTGATCAGTCTATCTCGACTGAGTCCTCCATCCGGAGCGAAAATATTGGCAAAAATGGAGGCCTTCAACCCGATGTCCTCGGTAAAGGATCGTATAGCGCTATCCATGATAGTGGATGCGGAGAGAAGCGGGATTCTCGCATCTGGAATGACCGTAGTCGAACCCACTTCTGGGAATACGGGGATAGGGTTGGCAATGGTATGCGCGGTGAAAGGCTACAGGCTGATTCTTATCATGCCCGACACCATGAGTATCGAGAGACAGAAGCTCCTGAAAGCCTTTGGTGCTGAGCTCATCCTCACTGATGGCACCAAGGGCATGAAAGGCGCGATAGAGGCTGCCGAGAAGATCTTGACTGAAAGAGACGATATTTTCATGCCGCAGCAATTCAAAAATCCAGCTAACCCAAAGATTCACAGAGAGACTACTGCAGAGGAGATCATCTCGGAGGCTCCAAGCATCGATGCATTTGTCGCAGGTGTGGGCACAGGTGGAACAATAACAGGTGTGGGAGAAGTCCTCAAACGGCACAATCCAAATACGCTTATTGTGGCCGTGGAGCCAGAGAATTCCGCCGTCATCTCGGGAGAAGAGCCTGGCTCCCATAGGATACAGGGCATAGGTGCCGGATTCCTGCCCGAAGTCTTGAACCTCGATATAGTTGACAGAGTTATAAAAGTGCGAGATAGCGATGCGATATCGACAACGAGGAGATTAGCTGAAACCGAGGGGATCCTGGCGGGTATTTCGTCGGGAGCTGCAATGTGGGCTGCCCTTCAGGTGGCCTTGGAGCTGAAGGAGGATGAGAAAGTCATCGTTATCCTGCCAGACTCTGGCGAAAGGTATTTGAGCACGGATTTATTTGCTTCCGAAGATTGATTGCTATGGCAGAAAAAAGCGAACTAGATATAGTCCTTGAGAGAGACCCGGCACCTAAAAGCAGAGCCGAGGCCATGCTATTCAGTCACGGGCTCCACGCCATCAAGACATACAGAATTTCGCATAAACTCTACGAGAAAAAGGTGTATTTATTCGCGAGAATGATCAATTACATTTCGAAGATCCTGACCGGTGCAGATATACATCCAGGTGCCAAGATCGGCAAACGATTTTTCATAGATCATGCGACAGGTGTCGTGATAGGCGAAACATCGGAGATCGGAGACGATGTCTCTATATTCCAAGGGGTAACCCTCGGCGGTGTGAGCACACATAAGGGCAAGCGACATCCCACGATCGGAAACAGGGTAATCATAGGCGCGGGCGCCACTATTCTAGGTCCAGTCACCATTGGTGATAATGTAAGGATTGGTGCGGGTTCTGTAGTTGTCAAAGATGTCCCACCCAATAGCACAGTAGTCGGAATTCCGGCCAAGATCGTCCACAGTGAGACAACAACCATTGATCTGAGGCACGATGATCTTCCTGATCCCATTATGAAGGTTTTCATTGATTTCTGCCATAATCTCACAGAGCTCGAGTATCGAGTATCGAAAATTGAGGAAAATGCCAAGACAAAGCCCGATGATAAGAAGGAGATCGTTCATCGACCTCCAAAGTAAACCTTCAGGCGGCCTCTAGATATGGCGCTCTACATCTACAATACTCAGGCGAGGAAAAAGGAAAAATTCGAGCCAATCAGAATTGGAAAGGTTGGCATCTACGTCTGCGGTGTCACGGTTTATGATGAGGCACATATAGGTCACGCGAGGTCAGCCGTGGTCTTTGATGCGATCATCAGATATCTCCGATATAAGGGGTTTAGCGTGAATCATGTGACGAATTTCACAGATGTCGATGACAAGATAATCGCGAGAGCACGGGAGCTCAATATGAAGCCGCTTGAGCTCTCTAAGAAGTACATAGATGAATTCTTTAATGATATGGACAGGTTGCGTGTGACCAGAGCAAATCATTATCCGAAGGCAAGCGAAACGATACCGGATATTATTGAAATAATCGAGAGACTCATAGCTAATGGGCACGCATATGCGGTAAATGGAGATGTTTACTTCGACATCACAAAGGCCAAAGAGTATGGGAGGCTCTCAGGGCAATCATTGGAGAATATACAGGCCGGCGCGAGGATAGAGGTAGAGGAGAATAAGCACAACCAGGCGGATTTTGCCCTCTGGAAATCGGCTAAGGAAGGGGAGATTTCCTGGCCATGCCCATGGGGCGCGGGACGACCGGGTTGGCACATCGAATGCTCGGCCATGGCGCTCAAATTCATAGGAGAGACCATCGACATTCACGGCGGCGGCAACGAATTGATTTTCCCCCATCACGAGAATGAGATACAGCAGTCAGAGTCAGTCACTGGCAAGCAGTTTGCCAAATATTGGATGCATAACGGCCTTCTGATGGTAAACGAGGAGAAGATGTCAAAATCGCTGAAGAACTTCTTCACTATCGGAGATGTTCTGAGCGCGTATGATACATCGACAGTTCGCTTCTTTCTGCTCAATGCCAATTACCGTCAGCCGCTGAGCTACGACGAAAATTCATTGGAGAATGCGAAGAGAAGCCTTGAGCGATTGCAGAATACTTACTCGGAACTGCTAGCAGCTAGAGGAAAGATGCATGGCAGCGATGATGCCAAGGAGATCTCGCAAGAAGCTCTCTCCGAATTCGAGGGAAAGATGGACGATGATTTCAATATGCGAGAAGCCTTGGCTGCGATCTTCTCGCTTGCGCGAGAAGCAAATCGACTCATGGCTGAGAAAAAGCTGAGCGATCGCGGTGTCGAAAATATCCTATCCACTCTGAAGGCCTTCGATTCGATTTTCGATATTCTCAGGAGAGAGAAGAAAGGACTTGAGGAACAAGCATCGAAGCTCATCGAACTCATTCTCCGCGCACGCGAAAGCGCCCGGAAAAGAGGAGATTACGCTGCTGCAGATGCTCTCAGGGCGGGGCTGAAAGAGCTTGGCATTACGATTGAGGATTCTGTGGAAGGATCAAAATGGAAAATCGGAAAATGAGCCTCGAACTGAAAGCCGAACTCATTTGTTCCGGGGCGCTGTACATTCCACCTGAGATAAAGCTCAAGTTCCCAACGAGCAGGAGCAGCGCAGGACCAGGGGCAGGAAGTCAGTCAATTGTAATCTGCTTTTCCAGCAGTCGAGTTAAGATGCCTATTTCACGCAATGAGGGAGAGCTGGAACTCCGTCAACAAGACGATGAGAGATTCGAGATAGTCAGAGATGAAAAGGTGTTGGTATCGGATGTGACACTCCAGCCAACACTATGCCATGCACCAGGACAGGCATTCGTCTGTCTGGGGAGATCGTGCACAATGGGATGTCTCTATTGTACGATCAATGAAGCAGATGAAAAGGGCAAAGAAAATCTCATGATCGAGAAAGCTTTCGATCTCATCATGGCGAACTCAAAGCGCCCTGACTTTAAAGCCATTGCAATAACCTCTGGAATCTCGACCACTATTGAGGATCAAATCGATCAAATGGCTCGTCTTATCTCCATGATCAGAGAGAGACTACCATCTATTCCAATTGGTGTTGAGCCGTTGGCAACTTGCAGAGAGCATTTGACTATTCTAAAGCATGCTGGTGCGACTGAGGCAAAGATTAATCTCGAAACTGCCAGGAGAGAGATTTTTAAAAAAGTGTGCCCGAGGAGAGATTATGAGGAGACTATCAATTCGATAGAATTGGCAGTGGAGGAATTTGGACCAGGAGCCGTCACCTCGAACATAATAATAGGTCTTGGAGAGGATGACACTGACATATGTGCCGCGCTCGAAATGCTTGCAGATGTGGGAGCTGTCGGCAATCTGAGAAAGCTGAGGACGAACAGTCACAACCTCGAAAGACTGACTTCAGCACTCGGGGAAATAACCCCTATTAACGGTAGCCGACTTATTCGATTAGCCAAGATGCAAGAGGAAATATTGAGACACTACGGTCTATCAACAAAATCGTTCAAGAGCATGTGCTTCTCCTGTGGCTGCTGTGATCTCGTACCCGGGATAGATTTATAGATTATCTATGAGCGAAAACCGCGAGGATCTCAGCCCCTACAGATTCTATCATGGCGAAGCAAAATCTCTCCAGCTGGACGATATTTCCGACTTCATTCTGCAGAGCCTTTTCTCCGTATCCAACGGCACTGCTTCCGTCGGGCATTAGGACAGTCATCGGTAAAGAATGCTCAGGAACCCAATGAATGATCTTGTAGCCCTGCTTTATGGCGGAGAGATCGTTTCCCTTATAGACAGCATTGTCGTCGAGAATATCGACATTGCAGAGATCCTTCAGTCTCACTTTACTGGTATCCTCAATGTCCTTCTTGGGCACATAGACCGTGATCGGCGCGTCGAAGGAATAAGTCCGATAACCCGCATTCCTATCACTCGGATGAAGCGGTGCCTTACCCTCGAGATGATCAACACCAACTATTCTCAGCGGAACAGGCGTTGCCACGAAGAAGTATCTTCTCGCTACTGGATCAACAAGTTTCTTATTTAGAGAGAATAGGGTGTCCCATGAGAACTCCACATCGACTTCGCTAATTCCCGCCCTCACCCAATACTCTCTGAGAGCCTTTGATCGAATACCTCGTCTCGCCAGAACCATGAGAGTGCCAAGACGTGGATCGTCCCAGCCGCTGTATGTCCCCTCTTTTATTCCAGTTGATATCGTAGAGGTTCTGAGCTCAGGACCTTCAACCCTTACTCTGCCGTAATGTATGTATATCGGTTTTGCCCAGTCGAAATAGTCGAATAAATACATCTGGCGATATGTATTGTTCAGATGATCCTTTCCCCTGAGTACATGCGTGAGCCCCATGAGATGATCGTCGACTGCCACCGCGAAATTCATGAGCGGGTAGACGCGACATTTACTCCCCGTTTTCGGATGTGGTGTCTCATCTATCCTAAGGGCGATAAAATCCCTGAGCGCGGGATTGGGATTCCGAAGATCGGTTTTAATGACGAAAGAGGCTTGCTGCGATGCGAAGGTACCATCGAACATCTTGTCCCAAAGATGCAATTGATCTTCGACTGCCGCATCGCGATGCGGGCATGCGGCCTCTCTCTCCTTCAATTGCCTCCAGCTATCGGGCTCACAGGTACATACGTAACCATAACCTTTCTCCAGTAGCTCGCGTGCGAGTGCATAGTAGGTCTCAAAGCGAGCCGATTGATAATAGGTCTTTGTGATCTCAACCTCAAGCCAGTCTAGGTCCTGGGCTATCAGGTCATATGCCTCGGGATCAATTCTCTTAGGATCGGTGTCTTCAAACCTGTTTATGAACTCGCCGCCATATCTCTTTACATATTCATCGTTCAAGATGACGACACGGGAATGGCCTATATGAAGAGGTCCAGAGGGATTGGGCGCAAACCTCATTACCACCTTATCGGTCACATTCTCGAGCGGAGGTAGCTCGAATTCACGCTCTTTTCGCTCTCTGACCAACAGCTCCGGGGCTATCTTGCTCAGCTTCTCCCTCTGCTGTTCCTGCGTCAATGCGTTTATCTCCTGTATAATACGCATTACAATTTTGTTAATCTCTTTGGCTTTCGATTTGAGATCAGGTCGCTCTGCTAGCACCTTCCCGATTACAGACCCGGAACTGGCTTTCCCATCATAATTTACCGCATTTTGAAGAGCATACTTGAAGACGAGCGTATCCAATTCATCCATCGCGCGCCAATTTAATTTCTGGGTATAAATCTATTCGTCTGCTAGTCCGAAGCAAAAACCGGAAATATTGGCATTTTCCTGTAACCACCGCAGGTGAGAGCTATTGAGCATCAGGAACTTCATCGATATCTTTGAGGAGACAGTGATTATTGATAGAGCGGTTACTCCGGAGCTTGAAGCATCAAAGATCCTCGCGGAGAATGATTCTGTGCCCGTGCTCTTCAACAATCTGAATGGACAGAAAGCCATCGGAAATCTCTGGAGCAGGCGCGAGAGGATCTGCAGAGCACTCAATGTCGATCAAGCGCAGCTCATTGAAAACATGGCATCCGCAATGGAGAAGCCCAGCGATCCGTTGAAGCGGGAAAAGGCTCCATTTATGGAAAATCGGATTGAGAAATTCGATCTTCGAGATCTAGCCATACCAAAATATCACCCCCATGACGGGGGGAGATACTTGACATCCGCCGTTGTAATAGGTGAGTTTGACGGGATTCGCAATCTCTCATTTCATAGAATGAAGATCCTCGATGATCGACGTCTGGCCATAAGGCTGATTCCGAGAGATCTACTTACCATGCACAGAAAAGCCATGGAAGACAAAAAGGAGCTTCCGATCGCCATTGCTATTGGTCTTTGCCCGACTATTCTTCTCCCAGCAGCGATGAGCGTTGAATTTAGCATCGACGAATTGAGAATCGCGAACACTCTGAGAAAGCTCTGTCTGGATCAGGAAGTGCATGTGGCTGTTGCAGGAAACGGCATTACTGTCCCCGCATATGCAGAGTTCGTCCTCGAGGGGAGAATCACTGCTGATGTAAGTGATGAAGGGCCATTCGTCGATGTCACCAGAACTGTGGATTTTGTTAGAAAGCAGCCAATTGTCGAGATAGACGCGATAAATCACAGGGAGGATGCGATAATGCAGCTTCTCCTTCCAGGATATGCCGAGCATAGGATTCTCATGGGCATGCCACGAGAGCCCGTCATCCTATCTGCATTGAGAAAGATCCTGCCAAAAGGTGCTTGTGTATATCTTACCGGAGGCGGCTGCGGATGGCTTCACGGCGTTATCGCCATCACACCGCAGCATGTGGATGACGCGAAAAAGGTGGGGATAGTCGCATTAGAGGCACATCGCTCAATGAAGAGCGTCGTAATCGTGGATGAGGATATCGACATATACAATCCCTCGGAGGTAGAATGGGCAATTGCAACGAGGTTCCAGCCACACAGGGATCTGACTGTTCTCGAAAACTGCAGGGGAAGCTCTCTAGACCCCAGCGCTGGTGAGACGACCAGCAAGATGATAATCGATGCGACTATCAAGGGAACCAATAAGGATCCTTTCAAGAAAGCTGAGCTATGATTTTTTCTCGGAACCGTACTGTTGATTAGCCACGCGCAGAATTTCCTCAGAAATGACTCGGCCCACTCCTTCGACTGACATGAGCTCCTCTTTCGTCGCGGTGAGAACTTTTTGAACGCTTCCGAATTGCTTTAGCAGTCTTTCGGCAAGAACGGAGGTTACATTGGGTAGCCCCTGAATCATCCGCTTTTGATATTCCGAGAGATTTATCCTCATATCGCTCTCTCTGGACATATCGCGCGTCATCTCGACTTTGACGAGCGATGCAATGAATGCGGCGGTGTCTGAGGCATCTGTCGTCGGCACGACCGGAACGCGAAGCCTCCGAATGAGGGCATTGAGAACATCATATATTGGCAGTCTTGTGGCAATGTCTTTTGAATGGCTACTGCAGCCCTCCACTACGACAAAGGGCTTCTTGAAACGATTCTGTAGATCGGCGATCTTCGATTGCAGATTGGGGCGATCGATATCCGTTAAAAAGCCGTCAATAGTCTCCCTTAAAACTGCCACCTCGTCCCCGATCACGAAATCCTCAGGGTCGCTCTTCCGCTCGTCAAATTGTATGCCGATTTTTCTAAGCTCCTTGAGGACATCGTCATCTCGGTCTGAATTAGCTATTAACTTGAGCCCGGAGGATGCCACCGCTCCGAAATCAGAAAGAAGGGCCTGTGATTTGGAAATGGCCCTCGCCTTTTTCTCGGCAGCTCTCTCCGTCGCCGAATCCTTAAAAAAACGATCGACATCTATCGCCTGTCCCGTATCCAAGCTCACTTTCTTTGCTATCTTCAGCTTTCTCCTGAGGCTCTCCAGCTGGCTATGCATCATCCTCTCCTTGCGCCCGCTGGAAAAATGATAGACCTCGTCCTTTGTTTCCCGTGCGAGAAGCACTACTACTCTTCCTGGTCTCTGACGACCTGTTCGCCCCCTTCTCTGAATTGTACGAATCTCGGAGGGTATCGGCTCGTAGAAAACAACTAGATCGGTAGAGGGTATATCGAGTCCCTCCTCTGCGACAGATGTTGCTACCAGCACGTTGTACTTTCCCTGCTTGAAGCTCGCAATTATCTGCTTCTGTTCCTTTTGTTTGAGACCGGAATCCGAGCCATGTGTTGCCTGTCCCACGAAGCGAATCGGCCTCACAACGGGAGGATCCTCTAAGAGGCCAGTCACCTTCTCGCAGGTGTCCCTATAGTGTGTGAAAACTATAATCCGAGAATTCGGATTTTGAGATAGCTGATCGGAAACGATCGCCTTGACCTTGTCAAGCTTTGGATGCTCAGCTACCACAGAATCCAGCATTCTACGAGCCATCTCAAAACGAGCATCCTTTACGAGCTCCCTGGAGGCGCGCGAGCCGCCCTTGGTCCGCGCATCCTCGATTATCTTTGCCAGATAGTTTCTCAAAGAGTCGCTGCCCTGGGTTCCCGCGAGATCAATCGCGTGATTGAGCTTTATTGCAATTGCATGGATCGTAAGCGCCCTGAACAGATGGAAGTTCTTTTTACCGCTATTCAACTTGGCCCTCAGCACGTTACCCGCTTCAAGAAGATCTCGTATACCTGGCGGGCGCTTGCTATCGATCAGATGATATTTTCTCAGCGCTCTAACTTTCTCGTCGAGAATCTTCTGCAGCATTTCAGTGATCTCATCCATCTCCTCAGGAACATCGACTCTGACTCTGTCGATCGCGATCCCGTACACATAGGGGGCAACATCCTCATCAAGCTCCGATCGAACCGCAATATTGGTGATATCCAAGTTCTTACAGACCTCGGCAATCTTTCCTAGGTCATAGCCAGGAGAGGCGGTCATACCCAGCACCAGAGGATCATCTCTTTCTGAGGAATATCTCGCTGCGATCGCTACATATGAATAGTCGCCCACGGCCCTGTGCGCCTCATCGAAAATGATCAGTGAGAACTCGCCGATGGAGCCATGACCGCTGTTGAGATCGTTCTCTATGACCTGCGGAGTGGAGACTATTATCTCCGATGATTTCCAGAGTTCAGACCTTTTCTCAGGCTTTATCTCGCCCGTAAAGACTAATATGTTATTAACGAGGAGATTTTCTGATAGGAATGCCGCATGCTGATCCACCAGAGGCTTCGTAGGAGCCAGAAAGAGGATCTTACCCCCTTTTTCCTTGAGCAACTCTGCGATCACCATGAGCGCTATTACCGTTTTTCCTAGACCCGTGGGTAAAACAACAAGTGTCGACTCTCCGAAGCATTCACGGGCGATGTTTACCTGGAATTCCCTTTGCTCAAGGGCGTTCTTCTTCAGCAACGGATGCTCTATGAACACGGGATAAGGAGCTGTACTCTGAATAATCAACATTGCGATTGGTTAATCGTAAGTAGTGGACTTCTCAGATGCCATGGGCTCCCGCTGCAAAGTAAGCTGAAATATCGAAAAGATTAAACATAGAACGCTCATTGGAGCCCCGGTAAGATGGAACTCAAGCTTCTAAAAAAGCAGAAGAATTTCATGCAGCTTCAGCTCGTGGACGCTGACGAGACCCTGCTATACCCGCTTGTCTATCAGTTGCTGAAAGACGAGAATGTACAGGATGCCTCATATATGGTCGGACACCCGGACTTGGATATTCCAGTTCTGACGGTCCAGGTCAAGGATGGGAAGCCGCAGGCAGCATTGAAGAAGGCGGTGAAAGCCTTGGCTTCGGAGTTTTCAGGGGCAGGAGAGAAAATAGAAAAGAAGCTTGGATAATCCGTCACCTACTTTCTCGATTCCGCGGCTGAAATAGGGCGCATCCTATGAAAACACCTGAGGAGGAAATCGGAATCTCGGTATACTGGACAGATGGAATACCGGGCATCGGCGGGAGATTGAAGAGAGAGCCAGAGGATTTTGTGGTAGAAGAGATAAGCCGCCTCCCTCCTGAGAATGCAGACGGCGATTTCTCAGCGGTGCTGATCAAGCATCGCAATTGGGAGTTGAACCGACTTGTCAGGAGGCTTAGCACGAACCTGCGTATTGGGCGGAATAAGATTGCCTTCGCGGGAACAAAGGATAAGAGATCAATTGCAACGCAGCTTATGACTTTCAAAATACCTCTCGAAGCTCTTGCCGCGATCTCGATCCCCGATGTCGAATTTCTGAGCGTGTATAGGACGCGAACGCCGACACGATTGGGAGCCCTGCTGGGAAATCGCTTCAGGATCGTTGTCAACGATGTTCAGCCAGAAAAAATTGAAAACAGATTGGAATCCGTGACATCTGAGATCCTCCAGCTGGGCGGCTTCCCGAGCTTTTTCGGTGTTCAGAGATTCGGTGTAACCCGACCGGTCACACATCTGATCGGCAAGGCGATCATTCGGGGAGATTTCGAAAAGGCCGCGATGATCTACTTGACTGAAGATACGGAGTACGAGGCAACGGAGTGCAGAAAGGCAAGACAACTCCTGGCTGAGACAAAGGATTTTAAGAAAGCGATGGAGACATTCCCGAGCAACTTGGTATTCGAGAGAACTCTCCTGAATCATCTTTCCAAGCATCCAACTGATTTTTCAAGCGCCATAGAAAAGTTGCCAAAGAATCTCGTTATGATGTTCGTCCATGCCTATCAATCATTTCTATTCAACCGCATATTGAGCAGGCGTATTGAGCGAAAGATTCCCTTGAACGAACCCATCGAAGGCGATGTCATTTTGCCACAGGATCGACACGGGTTGCCAGATCACCGAAGATACATACCTACGACCAGCTCTAATCTGGAGCGCGTGAGAAAACAGGTCAAGGATGGATTGGGGTTTGTAAGCGGCTCTTTATTCGGCGCAGAATCAGTTCTGGCAGAGGGCTCGATGGGGGAGATAGAGCGCGAAGTGATAGGAGAGGAGGCGATTGAACGACGGGATTTCATCGTTCCCGATCTGATGTCGGCTTCATCCAAGGGGATTAGAAGAGAACTCATCGCTCAAGTCAGAAATCTCAGTTGGAGTGTCGATTCAGACAGCGTATGCTTCTATTTTGAGCTCAATAAGGGCTGTTACGCGACTTCATTGCTTCGTGAGTACATGAAATCGGAGATGAGGGATTATTGAGCACTTCAATCACAGTCGCGTGAAATCCCGTCGATCCTCGTGCTCATGAATTCTCCTATGAGGTGCTTGTCTCTCGGGCTTTTGCGCCTCCTTGGAGGGCGGTTTGGACAGGGGCGCATTGCATCTCGGACATCTATTATCACTATCTCTAACGCATTCCTTACACAGAATCGCCTTGCAGCTGCTGCAGCGCGCAATCGCAATTCCACCATGAAACAGACATCTTCGATTCGCCAGACCTTCTGCATCTCTTGCAATGGCTTCAGAGGGTTTCGAAATAGTTTTCCGTGAAGGATGGATAGGCTTTGAAGGCGTTTTCCGAGCCATGGGAGTTCTCAGCTGAGGTTTTCGGACAACCTCTTCTCTCTCATCCCCTTCCGTTTCCGGTTCCTCTTCCGTCGGTTCGACATCGAGAGCTCTTGCCGATCTAATCTTCCCATAAGCTATTCTTTCCTCACCAAGAGGTTGCGTACCAAAGCCCTCTGCGATGATCTTCTTCAGATCGACTGATGGAGCCTCATAACCTCCTCCCTTGAAGGTCTGAAGTATAGCAACAAGTCGTCTTGAGGTCAAAACGCCCACTTCGAGATTTCTGAGGAGGCCTATGACATTCTTCTCGGATTCGGGAAGCTCCAATGCGGCTCTGAGCAGGTGCTCCAACCGAGGATCTGCCTCCTTCTTTGGGGGAAAGCTCATCTCGCTGACTTTCTGGATATATTCCAGTATCTTCTTTGCTGTCGATATCTTGTACTCGGGAAAGCCCACGATGATATTGCAGAGCCTTAACCCGCTGGTTTCGAGGCTTCTCTCCTCAAGGCAGTGCAGGAGTATCTCTCTCGATTCCTCCTCAAATGCATCGAGCTCTTCCTGTGAAAGAGAGGGGATTTCAAGATCTATGGGTAATTCAATATATTCCAGAACATCGTCGAGAAAGGCGTAAGGTATTCCTGCAATTCTGAATGCTTCCTCTTTTGTCACAGGTCGCATGTGGGTATGCTCAAACTCGAGGACCGCACGGGCATATTCCTCGATCTTCAGCTGTTTAACGAGGTTCTCTGCATCTTCTAATCCCTTCTTGGCCTCCTCATTCGAGGGTTTCACGGCAAGCGCGTGCTCAAACGCCCTCAAGGCTGCTTCTGGCTTCTTGAGAACCATCAGCGCCCAACCCTTTCTCTCCCAAGCCTCCACCCTATCGGCGGCGATACCGATAGCATGATCATATGAGATGACAGCCTCCTCGTTGAGATCAAGCGCCTCCATCGAGCGCCCCCTGCTGATCCAAACATCAGCATCCTGAGATTCAATCTCGAGCGCACGATCGTAGCAGTCAATCGCCTCTCGATGTTCGTCGAGCAAAGCGCGTATCTCACCAATTCTCGGCCAGACGATCGCATCTGAGGAATCCTCTCGGAGCGATTGTTCGTAGTAAGAAATCGCCTCCCGGTGCCTTGAGAGAAACTCGCAGGCTCGGGCCATGTTTCTAAAGAGATCCTTATCCCCCTCAGAAACCATGAGAGCTCGTTCGTAGCTCCTGAGAGATTCTTCTGCCCTGCTCATCTTCAGATATGCATTCCCGCGATACTTCAGCGCGGAATAGTTATTAGGATCAATCGATAGCCCGGTTTCAAACGATTCCAGTGATTTTTCCAGCTGATCCATGCTGGCAAGTGCCCGCCCCTCGTTCACCCGGTACTCCGCATTTCTGGGATCTTCAGAAATCGCGTCTCTGAAGCATTTCAGGGATTCATCGAATCTGCGGAGATAAAGCAATGCCTTCCCCCGATTATTGAGGAGCTTAACGCTTCTCGGCGATAGAGAGAGAGCGCCTGAAAAGGCTTCTTCGGCCTGGCTGGGCCTTTCAAGCTGGAGAAGTATCTCTCCCATTCGATTCTTAATGTCAACATCACGGGGATTGGCAAGAACGATCTCCTGATAGATCTGAAGCGCCTCTTCGAGCTTGTTCATCTTCTCATTGGCGAGCGCCATGTTGATGAGCGTCTGTCGATCATCTGGGACGATCGAGAGTATCTGCCCTCCGATATTAACGACCCCTTCGTAGTCCGAGAGAAACATAAGTGCTGACTCTTTGAGCTTCAGCAAAGAGAGATCATTAGGACGAACATCGAGAGCCATTTCGAAGCATGCGAGCGCATCTTCAGGCCTGTCCAGCTCTAAACAAGCCTTTCCTTTGTCAATAAGGGTGGAGGCATCCTTTGGCTCGAGTCTCATAATTTCGTTGGAGACCTTGATTATGGCTTCGTAATCCTTGATCGTGACAAGCGCCTCTTTCAACTTCTTCAGCGCCTCAAGGGAATCAGGAGCTATCTGTAGAGCGGCCTGAAGCGGAAAGCAGGCATCTCTCGGTCTCCCGATATTCAGTAGAATATCGGCTTGGCGAATCAATGGTACGATGTCCTGCGGAACCAGCGCGGAAACGCGAGCGAAGCAATCGAGCGCCTCCTGAGATCGCTCCAGCTTCACGAGAGTATTGCCGAGCTGAAAGAGTGCCTCAGCATCGGAAGGATCCATCGATATGACCTTCCCGAAGCCGGCAGCCGCCTCCTCGTATCTTCCGAGTCCCATCAGCGACATCGCCCTGCTAAAATGCGCACCCTTATCCTGATCATTGAGTGAAATGCTCTTATCAAGTGCGCTTAGCGCCTCCTCGTGTTTCTTCATTGCGAGATTTGACTCACCGAGAATTCGCCATAGCCCAGCCTCGCTCTCTGAGTGATCTATCCCCTTTTGAGCAATCTCCGCGGATTCATCGTAATTACCAGCGCGATACAGTGCTACGGCAAGATCGAAAGCAACGATGCTATCAGAGGGATCAATAGAAAATGCCAGCTTATAGGAGTCGATCGCGCTCTCGATATCATCTAGATGATCATAGGCGATCGCCTTATCGAGCAGCGCGAGCCTATTCTCCGAGTCCAATTTGAGAATCTTGTTTGAGAGTTCTATCACCGATTTGTGTTGTGAGAGCGCTTTTAAAACCTCCTTGAGGCTCTCGAGAATCGAGATATTATCCGGAGCTACCTTAACGGCCTTCTCAATAATCTTGGCGGCTTCGTGATACTTGTCCAATCTGAAAAGTGCGACACCTTTATCGTGGAGCGTTGCCGAGTCCGATGGCTTCTTTTTAAGGATATTATTGGACCAGTTGATGACGTCTTCGTGCTTCCCGAGGTTCTTTGCGGTGTCTCTCAACCGAAACATGATGTTCAAATTATCCTTTGCCAATCGCAATGCCTCGCGATATGTCTCGTAGGCTGCTCCAAACCGGTCAAGCTTTGTGAGCGCCTCGCCCTTGTCAAGAAGGGTTTTAATATCAGCCGGATCGGCTATCAGTATCTGACCGCAGCATTCGATCACCTCGTCGTGCTCTCCGAGATGCTGCAGGGTAGCCTTCCTATTCCGGAGAATATCGATATCAGAGGGATCGATAGATAGCGAGTGATCAAAGGAGTCAAGTGCATCCTTGTACTCCTTGACTTCTTTGAGAAGTGCACCTAGCTCATTCCAGAGATGCTTGTTCTCCTGATTTATCTCCACGGTTTTTCGATATGCTTCGATCGCCTTTCTTGTCTTTCCTGAGTCTCTCAGTATCGTCCCCTTGAACTCCCAGCCCTTTAGGAAATTCGGATCAATTGCCAAAACCCTGTTGAGCGCTTGCAAAGACTCCTCCGTTCTGGAATCACCATTAAGCGCTTTCGCCTTCCCAAACCATAAATCTCTGTCATCGGGACTTTGCAGGATCGCATGCTCGTAAGCCCTCAATGCATCGGAGAATCTCCTCTGATCCATTAACGTCCTTGCCTTCATTCCAATAAGTGAGGCATCGTGCGGCTTCAGCTCGATTTGAAGATTCATGACCTCGACATCTTTCGGATCCAGCTTAATTGCCTCTTGGTAGCTCTCGTACGCCGCATCCGGCTTTCCCTGAGACTGTAGAATCCTCCCCTTTTCTACCCAGAAATGTTTCTTTTTAATGTCCAGCTGAATTGCATGATCTATCTCCTCGATCGCCCGATCTAAGTCATCTGAATGACGAAGGCTCACAGCTAGAGAATAATGGGCATCGGCGTGCTCCGGATCAAGTTGTATTGCCACCTTGGCAAGGTCGATCGCTTCTCTATACTTCTCCAACATAAGATGGCTTGAGGAAACCTTCGAGATCAATACTGCAAACTTCGACTTCATCTTTGAGATATTCACCAGATTATCCTGAACATCAGCAACAATCTGTCTAAGTAATTCCTCTCCTTCTGGGTCGGAGCTTGACAAGAGATTATCCAGCTTCTCAACTGATCGCTCCATTTTACGGTATATTCTTCTCTCTTTATCGAGCACCGAATTGAGAAAGCCCATCCGTCACCAAATCCTTCAATCATAAGGGAAATGCTGAAATAAAACCTTTTATTCATTTGAAAACGCTCAAATAAAAGGCTATTGTTCGAATGATTGTGTTGAACCTGCGTGCTGGCGCAACCTAATTTCCTCCATTTGGCCTGCCAAATCGAATACCCCCATCTTTCCTTCAAAGAAGTCATGCATCAATGTTATTGCTTCATCTGGTAGAGTATCCAACACCTCAACATTAGCTCTTCGAAAGATACCAAGAGGTCCGTTTGGAAGGCACTGAGCCTGTTCTTCAAGTGTCTCTTGACTTTGGGGGAAATCATACCAATCTCGCATTGACCCACCGGAAGAGCTATCATGTCCGGTCAAACTGGCCGAGGCTTGGCGAGAAAGGTTCGCTTTTCTGCAAGCAGTTGCCACCCAATGCCTCATCTCAGTCGGTAGCAATTTTGGCAGATTCCATTTTTCCTGTAATCTCTTCCAATGATTCCTCAGTAGACTATCGGTCATCTCCCGGACTTCAATGTAACCAAATGCATTCCTCCAAGGTAAAATTGGTTTCTCAGAAGAGATATCCGGGGACTCTTTCATCCAAGTAGTAAGAGCTTCCTTGACATCTGGAAAAAGCCAAGCAATGATTGGTGCTTCTGTCTTGAAATCTTCTTGCGACCCATCAGCAGTTATTGCATACGGTTTCCCCTTAGAGTCAAATAGAACATTTCTCCATTTTATCTTGCGTACATGTTGTGGCCGCCAACCATATTGGGCAATAAAAAACCACATGAGTTTCAGATAGGGGTCTGTTTCATTAGTAAGTGTCTCTGCCCAAGCCTTGACTCAGTCATCCATTGGAGTTTGACGCCTGCCGATTTTTGGTAATCGCCCAAGGTCTCTTTTAATGTCGAGAGGAAATGGTAAATCAATGCCATATGTCCAAACGCTTTTTAGTGCAGCAATTATAAACCGCCATGAATGTTGTGGAATACCCTGCAAATGTTGAATGATAAGTTCAATACCTCTTTTCGAAGATAGTTGTCTTCGTGAAATAACCTCCAAATTCATTTCTTTGGCAAATCTGTGAAATAGTGTTTGTCTTTGCTATAGATGTAATAAGTTGCAAGGGAGAGATAGCTGGGCTACTTTTCTAAAGAAGCAAGGTGTGAAGGATAAGACTACAAAATTAAAAGATTCACTTGAATCACTAAATATGACTCAATTGAAATCTCTTGCTAAAAAACATAATATTAAAGTCAAAGGTACAGTTGAAGAAAGTTTTTTTGAAACTCATAGAAAAGCTCCCACAAAGAAGCAATACATTTCAAAGCTCAAACGAATAGTCACTGAAAAGGAAATAAATTCAATACGAAAGCAAGTTAAGAAGAAGAAAAAACGAAAAAAAGAAAAAAATCAGAAGATTTTTGGGGATTCTAATAATCGCCCCGAAGAAAATGCCTTAATTCCTATTATGGCCATATGCCAGAATGGGCTTAGGACCTTGTGCATTCTTGACAGAAAAAGCCTTATCTAATGAAGCTAATAATATTATGGTTTGAATGGAGAAATTGACGCCTGAGCTCGAAAATAAATTACTGGTCATGACGCCGAGATTTGTTGAAATAGCTAAATCAGTTGAGCTGGGTAAGAAATTGAGCAAAGCGGAAGTTGAAGCTATTCGAAAAATGTATCCTGATGTATTTGAATTTGCGAAAAATGCGACTTTTGAGGAAGTAATGGAATTCAATCACAAATATCAGGACCATAAAACTTATGGTGAGTATCTAAGATTTTTTCAGAAACCGGAAGGCAAAGAGTTGATAGAATATCTCTTGAATCTTGCAAAAGAATATCCTGATATTGATTGTAGAAAAAGTGAAGAGGTTTCTCCTTCCCCGAAGAAAAAGCCTTAAGCTCACAATTGATTACTGAAACGAGGGAGGAATTAGGAATGAAGTATTTGGTTACTTGGAAAGCTCTTCCCGTACCTCCACAGATGGCAAAGGCAGCATTGGCTATGTTGGAAGCCACCAAACAGTATATCGAGAACATGAAAAAAGAAGGATTTATTGAAGTGATCTACTCGCGCGCAGAGGGCAGAGGCGGAGTAGCCATTGGAGAAGCAAAGTCTGGAGATGATCTATTACGAAACCTGATGGCAAATCCATACGCGCCCTTTCTTGAATACTCTTTGACATTGCTGGCAGACCAGAATATAGCAATGGAAGCTGTTACGAAGCAATTGAAAATGCTTGCTGGGGAATAGTCAAACCTTTTTTTCTTTTTCAATCCCTATTGACCGAAGCAAAACCCTTAAGCTCACAATGGTGCAGAAGGGGGGAATATGGCCGGAAAGCCTATTTATTCAGCAATTTAACTCAATCGGAAAAAGCCTTATGTCCTATTTAGGTTAGAGGATGTTATGGCAAAGATAAGAATCGAGAATGTCGTCGCATCCACATCGTTGGGCAGTGAATTAGAATTGCAGGCAATCGCTCTCGCGCTCGATGGGGCCGAATATGAGCCGGAGCAATTTCCAGGCCTCATCTATCGCCTGAAAGAGCCAAAGACCGCCACGCTCCTTTTCCGGAGCGGAAAGGTCGTATGCAC
>Ga0209986_10000196_pt1 | contig 55324 bp, 62 predicted proteins | sample BlataG_FD_183168 | JGI IMG/M metagenome (GOLD analysis project Ga0209986, IMG submission 183168) | Deep subsurface microbial communities from Black Sea to uncover new lineages of life (NeLLi) - Black_00105 metaG (SPAdes) (version 2) | ecosystem: Environmental > Aquatic > Marine > Oceanic >... | reverse complement strand
ATAAGAAGGGTGATATGGTTTATGCTCATCGGCCACAGATTCTTTGGGATAGCATAACAAACACCATCATTAATATTGCATATTGTGAAGGCCGCTCCAGAGCTCCTTCAGCCCTTTATAAATTCTGCGAAGAGAATCTTTTCAAGATTATTGACCCTGACGTCATTACCGAAATTTATGCAGATTCCGGATATACCGGTGAAAAGCAGCTTATTTATCTCATGATTCGCTCAGAAGCGGACATTACTATGTGCTTAAAGCAAAACCCTAAAATCAAGAAGTGGAAAGAACAAACCATAAAGAAAGGCCATTGGAAAGACTACGGCGAAGACTATCGCATAGCCAGTCAGGATTTTACCTTAGCAGAAACAGGGAAACCATTTCGATTTATAGTCAAACAAAACAAGGAAACAGATGAGACACGATGCTTTGGCAGTACACATATCGACTATAGTCCGACGAAAATTCTGGACTCCTATCATATCAGATGGCCTGTTGAGACGGGCATTAAAGATTTGATTGAAAATTACTTCTTGAACAAGCCTCTGGGAACATCGCCCGAGAAGGTAGAAGCACACTACTACTGTGTTATGCTTGCTCGATTGACAATAGACTACTTCAAATCTGTTTTATGTATCCCTCAGTGGCACAGTCCCGAAGACTGGGAGTGTGTATTGTCCACTATCCGAAGGAGTATTTTCAGCAATCAGAATTGCGAGTTAAGCGTTGATGACTCTGGAGATTTTCTGATAACATACTTGGACGGCGATCGGCGTGGCATCAAGAAAAGGCTTGCAGAAATGCTCAAAAAACGAAAAAAGGCGGGACTGAACAAAGTCTCCTGGTGGGGATATCGAGGTGTTCAAATAGAGGTCAAGAACCAGTACGACTTCTAAGCTCGGCCTTGAAATCGCCCCGACAAAATGGGCTTGAAATCTACCTGGAAAAGTCTGATCTTTAATCACGTGATTAGCTGTGCTGCATCCAGCCAATCCTCCAACTCAACATTCAGGTGCAAGTTCCTGGCTTTCAATTGCGCCAAGAACTCCCACGGGCTCCATTTGAGTTGTTCACATACTTCCATTTGACTCAACTGCCCACGAGCGTATTTCAGAAGCAGTCGATCTTGTTTGTCCAACGAAAATCCTTTTTGCAGCACTTCCCGCAAATAGGCTGAACGATCCAAGTTCGACTCTTTGACGACACAGTTGATCTCATCCAAAAGGTCGTCAGGTATCCTTATCGTTGTCGGTTTTGCCATCCTTTTCCTCCATGAGCGAGACTAACGCATCACCGAGAATCTCAGGGGAATATCTTCCGATCCTGCTCAGCTTTTCCAGGGATTTCCTGGCCTTCTCAAAAGGTATTTTTCCCAATCGATATAACTCCACGACAATCTTGGGTGTAATAATAAAGGCCACTTTCAAAAACCTTGCCGCCTTAATCGCCTTTCCGTCATCTGTAGCGAACAGCGCCCCGTCCAGTTCGACCGCCAACAACAATGCATCTTTCTCCCCTTGGTGAAGGGATATCGGCAATGGGAATTGGCCGCCGCCAACCTCTCGGACTCTTATAGCTCCCTTCAAGGTCAGCCTTGAAATCAAGGCCGCATATTGGGTACTTCGAGTCCGCCTCCGGCGGATGAGCCTGACGCAGAGATTGGGCAAAAGAGGGCGTTTTGAAATTGCCTCACATCTATTCAAAGACACTGATGCGGGCGTTTTGGCGGTCAACGATGAAGATGCGGCCGGCGCTGTTTATGTGGATATAAGACGGGAAATGGAGGCGTCCTTCTCTCCAGCCCAGTTGTGAGAAGTCAAAGAGAAATTCGCCCTTTCTATTGAAAACCAGGACATTGTTCATGTGCTGATCAACCACATATATGAGACCTTTTCGGTCCACGGCAAGGCTCACCGGAAAACGAAACTCGCCCCTGGCGGTTCCTCGTTTTCCGAATTTCAAAACACGCTTTCCCCGGGCATCAAACACGCAGACAGATCCATCAACAGTGTTTAGGGCATAGATGCGACCGCCTGGGCCTACCTTCACATCGCTCAGCCCTCGTCCGTCTTTTACGCGAATTTGCCTTTCGAATCGCATGTTGGAATTGAAAACGACTATCCTCTGGTTGGCCTTGTCCACAACGTAGAGTCGATCTTCCGAGTCCACCGCCAGGTTGCCTGGATGGACGGGATTGGCCTTGGGGACAGCGGAAAAATCGATGCGCTCAGTATGCTTTCCGGCAATATCGATCAAAAGGACGCGCCCTTTTCCAGGCCCTGCCACAAAAAACCGGCCCCGTCCATCTCTGACCAGGCTCGTTGGCGAGTCCAATGCGCCCCCGGCCGTAAACTCGGAGACGAATTTGAGATCTGAATCAAAGGCGAGTATTCGATTGTTCGTTGTATCCGCCACGTAGAGCCTGTTTTTATTTTCATCAAAAAACACCCCGCCCAGCAGACCAAATTGGCCAATCTCTTTGTTGCCGGTGATAGAGGTCAGGTGTTTCACGCGGGCCTTTTGCTTGCAAAACCCAGTGGCCGGCACAAACAAAAATAAAACCAAACTGAAAAGAGCCAAAATACTTCTTCTAGGCATCATATTTCCACCAGAACTAATATCTATCATCTATCAGTATCCTTTATGACATTGGATGCAAAGTTGCTTCTTGCGATCAAATCTTAGCGCAAACTGTTCAGGACTGCCCATAAGGTTGTGACAGGTGATACATGTGATATCCCGCTTAGACCTTGGATCAATGGCATCTTTTCCTACGGGATGAGTAAACTTGGCATGCCTTTCGTGACATCCTGTGCAGACATTGATCTCGTCAGCAGCAAAAAACAGCCTGAAATTAGATCCGTGGGGTCGATGACACGGGCTGCACTTTCCTTCTTTCAACAGCGGATGTTTATGTTCATTCCTCTTATCTCTCGTGTGTCTCTTGGTATCCTCATGGCAATTGAAGCATATCTTGGCCTCTTTAGCCTTCTTCAAATGGCCCACATCAGAGGCATGGGGTGTGTGGCAGGCTACGCAAAACACGCCCTGATTGATATGTGCGTTTACCTTCTTAAAATCTTCCGGAATTTCCGGGTGGCAATCGATACATATGGATGCCCCTTTGCCCTTGAGCCCGAGAGGATCCTGGGAGGACAGCCCATTGTGACATGTCCTGCATCTCTCCCGGGCAAAAGGCTGGTGAAGGCTCCCCTTGACCAGGGCTTTGCGATCAGACCCGTGAGGGCTGTGGCACGACATGCAGTTCGTTCCCTCGACAGGATAACCAAGGTGTGCTTTTTGTGCCTTTTTCTTCTTGATCGAATGGCAGGTCACACACAGTTGACTGCTCTGCTTTCTTGCAAGAGACTCATGATCGGACGTGTGCGGGCTATGGCACCTTAGACAGCGGCCCTTGCTCACGGGATCATGCTTGTTTTTCTTTGAGAAGCTCCCTTCTTTGGAATGACACCCAAAGCAAAGTTGCTCGTCCTTTTCCTTTAAGAGCCTCGGATTCTTCGAGGCATGGGGCCTGTGACACGCCAGGCACTCTCCCTCTTCAAAAGGTCTGTGACCGTGCTTCTTGTCCGCAAGCCCTTTGTTGCCCTGGTGACAGCTCCTGCATAGCTTGCCAATCTCTTCTTTGACCAGATCCTTGTATTTCGCTGCATGGGGATTGTGGCAGCTTGAACACTGAAGCTCCTTAAAAGGCCGGTGGGCGCCTTCTTGAGGCAGCTCCTTTTTTATGTCCGGATGACATGTCAAACACTTCTTGAAGCTAACCGCCGTGTTTTTTGCATTTGCCATGCACGGCGCTGTCACGGATAGCATAAATGTCGCGAAAAATGCCAGATAATAGGTGTGAATTCGGTGTGGATACATAATCACTTCTTAGAATGCCTAAAATGCCTAACCCGGATAAACTGGAAATCCGAAGCACGAAGCACGAAATTCGAAACAAATCCTAAAATGCCAATGTCTAAATGCTCAAAACGTTATTTGCTCTTGTTCAGTATAGCGCCGAAGATATTCATAAGTTCAGTCGCCTCTTTCACCAGGTCTTCTCGTTCTCTTTCCCGCTCGGGTTCGTCATATGTATCTACCAATCTCAGCCAATATCGACTTTCCTTGGCCTCCTTACGACAGATCTTAATTCTCATGATGAAGTCTTTTTTGCTCAGCGATTCGTTGGCCTCAATGTAGTTGGAGCCAACAGAACCTGATGCCCGGATCAGTTGTTTCCCATCTTCAATGTTCGCTATGGACTTACGCAGTTGCTTTACAAAGGCCCTCACTCTCTTTGCAAACGCGAACGTTCGGTCTTCAAGATCATATGGTTTTGAATTTTTCTTTTTCGTCATTCGAATTTGTTTCGGATTTCGTGCTTCGTGCTTCGTGCTTCGAATTTTGCGGCTTGTCCCGGTTAGGCATTTTAGGCATTTCCAACTTCAGGCATTTCTTTAATGGCACGCCCCGCAATCCCCCTCCTTAAACGGCGGATGCATAACCTTGTGCATTAGACTTTCATTCTCAGCGCTGTGTGTTTCATGACAGCCGACACAGTTGGCGCCTCCCAAGGAGATCTCGCGGTGGGCATCCGCCATGGCCTGATCCTTGAGATTGTGACAAGCATTGCAAAGGCCCGCCCCTGTCCGTGCAAGCAGGCCTTCAATATTGGCATAGTGTGGCACGTGGCATTTCAGGCACATCCCCTGTTTTGCCGGCGCGTGCTGGAATTTGTCCACGTCCAGATGAGACGCCAGATCCGGGTGACACGACAAACAAAGGCTTCCCAGGGGCCGGTTCAACCGCCCTTTTATCTTGCTCCCATGGGGATTGTGACATGCCGGGCACGCTCCCTCTTTAAGAGGTGTGTGGATATGCTCGCTTTTTGCAGATGAGGCCCTGATCTTGCCGTGGCACGGATAACAATTGTCTGCCCCTGTTTCAATCAACTGATAGTCATTATCGCTCGCGTGCTCGTCATGGCACGTGAAACACCGCCCTTTCGTAAAGGACTCATGGACGGTCCCGCCGGTAACTTCATCCAGCATGCCTTGATGGCAGTTAAAGCAGGTGCTGTTCTTGGGTTTAATCAGAAGTTTCCCGTAGGCCGTTGAATGGGGGCTGTGGCAGACCACACAACGTCCGATACGAATCGGGGTGTGAACATTCACTCGATCAAAAAGCATCTTCTCTTTCTGATGGCACGTATAACACTGCTCTGCCTCAGCAAGTTTGAGTTCGAACTTGTGACTGGATGCATGAGGGTCGTGGCAGGTTATACACACGCCCTTTCTAACCGGGCTGTGAACATTTGATTGCGTAAAATCATCCTTCTTGTGACATTGGCAGCAAAGGCCCTTGCCGGTCTCTTTTAATTCGTACTTATTCTTTGATGCATGTGGATCATGACAAGCCGTGCAATGTCCCTCCTGGATGGGCCTGTGAACGTGGGGCTTCTCAAACAACGACTTTTTTTCCTTATGGCAGGAGTAGCAGAGCTTTCCGTCGGGAAGAAGGGTCTGGTCATTGTGATCCGTTGCATGGGGGCTGTGGCACGAAAGGCAATCGCCCTTGTTTACCGGCTGATGAACGTGGTTCTTCATAAAGGCTGTCTTGCTTTTTCCGTGGCAACCATAGCAGAGTATTGCCCCTTCTTCCTTTACGTCCAGGGGCCGGGCAGATTCCGGCCGGTTATGGCACGCGGCGCACCGGTTTTGATCAAGGGGCGAATGCACGGATTCCCGAAGCAATCTCGTATTGGAAGAAGAATGAGGCGTATGACACGACACACATGAATCCCCTGCCGGCCTGTACCCGGAATGGCCCTTGATGAACTTTGAATTCTCGAAATCATGACACTTCCGGCAAACACCGGCCTTTGACTCAAAAAGGAATTCCTCATGCTCAGAGCCATGAGGGTCATGGCAAGTCAAACACCCTCTGCCGGATAAAGGCTCATGTTGCATAGGCCTGGAAAAGTTGTCTTTCTCGTGGCAGATAGAACAAAGATCGTTTCCCTTTTCCTTTAACAGGTTCTTATTCGCAGACGAATGGGGATTATGACAGCTTGTGCATTCTTCGTTCTTGGCAGGGTCGTGCACATGCTTTCTGAGGGCAAAGGTCTTGCTTTCCTTGTGACAGCCATAACATAGCTTCTTTTTGCTTAACTTCAGATAGGCGCCGCCGATCACCCCGTGGGGCCGGTGACACGATTCGCACTGATCCTTGTCTACCGGCCCATGAACGACTGAGGCCTTCTTGAACGCCTCGGCCTTATCCTGATGGCACTCCACGCATTTTTTCCTCACAAACCCCCTGGGCGCCCTTTTCTCGCAAGAAACAGCACAACAAAGGATAATTGCGATCACTAACAGGAAAAAAATGGCTGGTTTTGTCAGTCTCATAGGCTAGCCTGAACTTACATATACTAATCTGCTGAAGCTGGGCTTTCGGTTTCTCCAGTTGAATTTTTCCAGTATTTTTCCTCTATCCCCTTGAGGGCCTTCTTGTGGATCTTGATCTTGGAGGCCTTGCGCAATCTGGACAAATACTCAGATAGCTTCTTCTCAAACTTCTCCCGCCCTACAATCCTTTTCAATCTTTCAACCACCCTGGAAAAGTCTATGGGCTCCCCGCCCCTTTTGCCTTTCAACTTGATGATTTTGTGTTGCCTTCCATCGGCAATAACATCACTGAACTCACCGACCTTGAGTTGGCTAAGCGCATCTCTCACAGCAGGAGAAAGGCTCTCAGCACGGACCCACGCCATGCCTCTCTTTGCCGAAGAGCCCTCTGACACACAAGTAGCCAGAAATTCAAAGTCGGCGCCCTGCCTGAGCTCCTCAAGGATCTTTTCCCCCTCTTTGCGGTCCCCAAAGCGCATCTCGCGAAACCGCACTTCATACCCCTTTTTGAATTCGTCTATATGTTGGTTATAATACTCTGTCAACTCCTTTTCCGTGGGAATGGCCAAGGGATAGACCAGCTTTGCCTTGAACTCATTTACCAGAAGGGCCTCTTTGCGTTTTTCGACCGTATCTACAAAGGCCGGCCTATTCATGTAATTGCGCCTTAAGGCCTCCTGCTCGATCAATTTGTAAGTGATCAGGCGATCCAGGACCTTTGATTTGAGGTCTTTTCGTCTTTCCTCCGTCTGCCCATTGTCCTTTGACCTGCGAAACATTCCGGCCTGTCTTTGAACCGCCTTCTTCATATCATAGATGAAATCACTAAGGGGAATCGGCTCGCCATTCACGTGTGCAATTGTCGACTTTTTGCCTGTATAATCCTTTTCGGAATCGAGAAGCTCAACCAACTCCTCGTCAATCCGTATATCGGCGTCCTCTCGTAACCTGGCAATAAAACCATCGGACAATTCCTTTTGCTTTTCCTTTCTGAGTTTTCTCTCAATACGCAGTCTTAACCGCTGAGATATCTCTTTGTCGGCCTGGCTCGGCTTCTCATGATGCCTCTTGAAATAGTCAAGGATCTCTTCTTCGCTTACGTTGGCCTTATCAAGAACCTCTTCTCTCCTTAACTTCAGAATCGATTGTGTTGCCACAAAAGATTCCACCCTCTTTTCGAAACCATAGTCTCTGTCGAGTCCCACCCCACGGGCCTCCTGGATCATGAGACGCTCATCAATCAACTCTTGAAGAAGATCCGAAATATTGACCCCGCCTGCCCCTCCTTCGGGTCGGGCCCCGGGCTTATATTGGTGAATCGCTTTAATCCTCTCTTGAAGGAGACCTTCGTCAATGACTTCACCGTTTACTTCTGCGAGAACCACTTTCTTGCCGGAAGAGGCCCAGGGGGATTCTACTTCACCGAAAGAAAGCAGCAGCACTATGAAGAAAGCAAAGAAAAACCACTTTTTCATAAGGATGTTTTCATTTATCATTTGCCATTTAGCATTGATCATCGATCAGTTTTCACCAGTTTTTGGCAAAACAAAGCTGGCTCTCTTACTGCAAAACACGCAATGTTTTCAAGATCAGCTCCACAAAGCAAAAGAGAAATCTACCATTGACTGTCTCGTAAAAAGTCGTCACTCCGGTGAAAACCGGAGTCCATAGTAGTTGCAACTAACTGATATAACTGGATTCCGGCTTTCGCCGGAATGACAAAAAAATACATTTTTTGACTTTTTACAATGCCATCAAATTTGTCTGAAAATTCTTTTTCGTGTTTTCGTACCTTCGTGCTCTCGTGGTTCTGTCTTTCAAATGACAAAACCTGAACCAATGACTAATGACAAGTGACCAATGACCATCTCTATGGCATCGCGTCAATTATCTCGCCAACCACCTTCCTGGTCAATGCGCCTGCTGACCTTATCTTGCCGAAATCAAGCGCCTTTATGTAGTCATCGCCTGTTCTTCTGTGTTGAGCCATAAACACGATCTTCCCGGTTCTCGTATCGACCAACCTTGAACTAATGCAGACAAGGGGCACAACCGCTCTTCTTCCTTCTTCGGCGCCGATGTATTCATCCACTTGACCCAGGACCACGGCATCCACACCCAGTCTTTTGCCCATTAGCTTTATAGTGTCAAGATCTACGCCCGTCCTCACAATGATCCTCTCCGTCACAAGGAAGCTCTTGATGTTGCCAGGAAATTCCACCTGAAACCTTCTCGTATCAACAAACCCTGCGATAAACGCCCCTGTTACGATTTTGCTCGCCTCGGCAACCTTTGTGTTGTTATAGAAAGGAAAAACCGCAACCTTCCTGATCTGCGATTGGTCAAACTCTTTTCTCACGTATGCATTCGGGCCGGAGTGAGAACAAGCACAGAGTACAAACGACAAAGAGCAAACAACAAGAAAAAGAAAAAAAGAACTTCGTGTTTTCGTGTTTTGCGGGCTTCGCCTTGAGAACATCACGTGGTTATATCCTGAATTTCTTTATTTCCGCCTGAAGGTTCGCACTGGCACGATTTACCTTCTCCAGGGTTTTCTCAGTATCTTCGGCAGAGCCTTCTTCAAGAAGTTTGCCTATCTCTTCGGCCGTATCATTGATTCTTCTGACCTGATCCCTCAAGTCGGCCACCATCACGTTGATGGCATTTGCCAAGTCATGCACCTCGCTGCCTTTTCGAAGTTTTATGACCTTTGTCAAATCCCCGTTGCCGATGTCAACGAGATCCTTTTCTATCCGGTGCAGCGGCCCTGCAAAGGCGTGTGGGAAGAAAAGGGCCGTAACAACCCCCAAGATCAAGCTCGCGAAAAAGCCACAAACGAGCACAGGCAAGAGGAAGTCCAGGAAGTTTTTCGCCTTAACGTGAAACAAACGGTAGGAAATCCCGACGTTTATGTTGCTGTAGAAATAAAATACAGCCCCCGCAAGAACCAGAGAGAGAAAAACAATCCCCCAAACCTTGAACAACATGCGCAACTGCAGTTGTTTTTTTATAGAGTAATTGAAAAACCTTCTCCGCTTGTAACTTCTCTCGGTTGACATGGTACCTCCGTGATTCAAATGAGCTAAAATGCCTAAAATCCGTAAAATGCCTAAAATTTATTCACAAAAAGCCGAACTTGTGACTATAGATCATCTTCATTTGTTCGCAATAGATGTGAAAATCGCGAGCAATTCACTACACTCATCATATTCAGGCTTCACTTTCTCCCAGGACAGCCACTTGCTCTCTACAATCACTTCCAACCAATATTGTGTTTCACTGGCTTCACTCTCACAAATCTTAATCTTATTCTTGAAATCGGCTTTGCTTCTGGACCGATTTGCTTCTCGGTAATTCGCCCCAATAGAAGTTCCAGCCTTTGTGATTTGATTCCTTACCACTCTGCCCTCGGCAGTGTTGGGTAAAATTGTCGACAATCGGATTATTTGCACAGCAAACTCTCGAGTTCGCTTTTCAAGTTCTTTGGCAAATTCCTTACGATCCATCTAATGGTCCCATCAATAATTTTAGGCACTTTAGCTTATTTTAGGCATTTTAGGCATTTCCAACTTTAGGCATTTCCTCAACTTAATACCCCTCGTGACAGGAGATGCAAATATCTCTTGTGATTTCTTTTCGGGCAAAATACCGCTTGCTCCCGCCATGAGGAAAGTGGCAGGTGACACAGGTAAGAACGCCGCCTTCCAATGTGGGTAAATCATCAGGGACCTTTGTTTTCTCGCTTGCCCCTATTCCCACAGGGTGAGATACCCCCAGATCTTCAGGAGGATGACACTCATGTTGATAACATGCATCAATGGTCAAGGCTTTGCCATCACGTAGTTCCGGGTGGTCATCTTCAGAGCTCGTGACTGCCCGTACCTGCGGCTCTTCTTCCGGTGACGGTTCCTCCACTTTGAGGTATTCAACTGTTACACTTGAAGGCTCAGTGGTTTCAAGATACAGGCCAAGATCGGAATTCAACAAGAATGTCTCTACCCTGTTTACGGCCAAGCCCAAGCCCCTGTTGTCCGCTTGATCTGCCCCTTTCTTCTCAATATCGGACGGCAGAGGCTGTGCCTTAGCCGTGTTGAAGGCCAAGTCCTCAGAAACGGCTTCATTGCCAAAAATGTCCCGACTCACAACGCGAAAGTGGTATCCCCTTCCTCCTTCCAGTTCATAGATGTTCACGCTATGCTGTCTGACCAACGCGTTATCCTCCGGGGTGCGCAGGCCATACCGGTCTGAAAACCCATATTCCACACAGGACGTGGATGGTTCGTCGGTCTCCCACGTTATGGTGGTTTCAAGGAATACACCCTTTACGACAGGACCCACCTCTACTCCGGATATCTTGGGCGGCTTCTTGTCGTCCTTTCTAATGTCCTGAACATTCTCCGGCACGACCCCCTTGAATTCCTTTCTCACCTTGTTTCCGGACATGTCTTGAAGGGCAATAGTGATATCGTACGTTGCTCGGTAAACAAGACCTCTGAGCAAGATTGTGTGTTCGGCAAGATACTCAGGATAGCTCAGGACGACAGGCCCCAATATTTCCCTGCTCAATGCACTACTATCAACGCTAACAATGCTCCCTTCCAAATGACATTTTTCGCATTGCTTGTCTGCAAACGGGGGATGCTGGCAGAAATTGGAAAGACCCTCTTCGTAAACATCTTGATGGCAGGACACACAGGCGCTTTCAACTTCATCATTCTCAGAAAGAGCCAAAGAGCAAAGGACCGCAACCAGCGCAAGGCCTAATAAGACCAAACATTTTTTCTGATCTATCCGATCAAAAATCCTCAATCCAAACCTCCATTTTTCCTTCAACCTGCTTTGATTCAATCCTTTCAGGCTCAGGCCGTTTCAAGGGATGCTTTTCCACCCGCAACCGGTTCCCTGCAACATCACTCACCTCAAGGGAATAGGTAAGAAGATTATCTTCCTCTTGTTTCAGCCCTTTTTTGCTTTTTTTTTTACTTTAGCGGCCAAGGTTCCTGGAATATCCCCCTCCCCTTCAAACCTTGCTGCCTCAGATCCTGTTCTATCGTAAACAATGAGCTCCCAGTATGCTATCTCGCTCCTGTCATTGGCCTTCAAGGACAAGGCCATGCCTTCTTCGCTTTCCCCGGCAATGGCAACTGTGACCTTGGGCGCTGTGGCATCCACCACGACCTTCTCTTTTAACGTAGAAGTCGTGTTGCCGGCCTCATCCTCTACAACCAAGCGACAGAAATAGATCCCGTCTTGAACGGCCTTATACTCATTATCCACACCCCTCCACACAAAACCCTCAGGTAACGCGCCCATGCCATCCTCTGACCGAACAACCCGGCCGTCTTCATTGCTAATCTCGACCTTCCAACTCCTTAAAGTAATTGCTTTAAGGACTTCAGGAATGAACAGAACATGGTCATTGATGCCATCATTGTTCGGAGAAATAAGCCTTTGTCGCGGAGAAAGGGTGATTTCCGGCGCCCTGTTGTGAACACTTACGCTGGCCATAGCATCTACGTTGAACATCCTGTTCCATCGATCAGATATATAAATCCTGAGCGGATAAACTCCTTCCAGGGCAGGCGCGGTCATGGCTCCGGAGTACCATTTTCCATCCTTGGTCTTTAGCTCAATCTCACTATCGAGGACAAAGGCCTTAATATCTCGCACCTTTCCCGTAATCTCCTTCACCTCCAGAGACAGCCGGGCCGTCTCACCACCTCTCAATACACTGGGGGAAAAGCTTGCATGTATGATCTCAAAGGGCGAGACTGATGAGCTGCTATCCAGGTTCACAGTACCGGGCAAACCTTTGAGAAGTTCCTCTACGGCGATATCTACAAGTTTCTCTAAAGTAGTTATCTTGCCCAGCCCGAGAAACGTGGCATAGTCGGCTCCCGTGCGTGAAACACTATTGGCCCAGATGACAGAAGCATCAACACAATCGATCATCTGGGCGTTCATGCAGATCTGGGGGTTTTCGCCACCTGTAATGAGGTCCACAGATCCAATCAACAAGGCATCCACCTGTAAGACCGTGCCCATCGCCCTGATGGCCGGACGGTCCAGAAAATCCGTCCTGCGAATCCTTCTTTTGACAAGGAAATCTTCCAGGACATCCTGAGAAATGACGTTGAAATCATGCTTTCTCAGGTCTTCGGTTACAACGCTGGTAACATCAATAGAAAGGTCTTCTACGGCAAATGTCCCAAAAGGCATCAAGGCCACGGTCTTTATCTTTACTCCTTTTCCCGCGCCAAAGCCCTGGCCCAATAGCCCCGGGAGTAAAATTAAAATGACTACAATGGATAATAGACACTTATTCACAAAACGATACCTCAAGTGGCAAGACACATAGAATATCGACCCGCCTGCCGGACGGGCAGGAATCCGAATCGTGATCGTCCCCAGAGTACATCTACCCTCCAAAAAGAGTATCCAACATCTCTTCCACGAGTTCCCTGGAGAGATCACTCGGGCTTTTTTTACCAACCCCAAACAGCCGGTCCAGAACTGTCGCCCCTTTCAGGCTGTGCGTTGCCTCCCACAGAATCTTATAAGACTTCACATCTATGAGTTTCATAGAAAGAGAAACCTCAGGATACGAACTTCCACCTGTGCGAGACACCCCGTATTCTTCCACTGATCCCACGATAAAAGCCTGCACGTTCAGCCGCTTTCCGGCCCTTTCTGCGGTGTTCTTGCTTATCACTCCCTCTTCTTCCCTGAAACCTTCCTCCCTTAAAACCTTGGCCACCTCTCCGAATTCAACCACGTCAAATACGCCCCGTCTCAAGACCTCGGCAGCCACCACGTTCATCACCTTGCCTTCTGCGCCTCTTTCCTGTGTAAGGTTTTTAAATGGCACAATGGCTACCGTGGTAACGTACGTCAGGTCTGCCGTAGGATGCACATAGCTCATAGGACCGCCACAGCCTGCAAAAAAGACCAGGGATATAAGGACAACCAATGTACGTTTCAAATTTTTCATTTGCCTTCCTTTCAAGGATATTTGGGTTCCCCGTTTATTCATCTAAAACCTTGCGGAAAGATCCGAAGTAATAGTTTGAGTCTCAGTAGTCGTATCTGTTTCTTGTCGGCTCCAGTCATAACCGAATCTGAGGGTCAAAACCCGGCTCAAGTTCCACGAAAGATCAGAAGAGTAGGTCAATGTGTCCGTGTCATTTTTGTCTACAGTATAGCCCATATCAAGCTGCATCTTCTCGGTCATCAGCCAGCTCATGTTGTACTGTTGCTGAGTGGTCTCCTCCCCTGATATTTCGTTCCTGTCAATGCTGTAAGATCCCCTGAAATAAAATTCGTGGGATGGCCGCCAGTATAAAGTAGTCTTCGCATAGGAAGTGCGTCCGGTTGTATCACCGCTGGGCTGTTCTGTATCCGTCCAATTCCAATTATACTCGATTTCGGCTGTCAACATTCGGGTAAGCTCAAGCCGCAGATTCGAATCAAGAGACTTAGTGGTTGTCTCAGATTGACTCGCCAGGTTCTCAGTGCGGGTGATGTTTGCATCCACGTCAAAATCAGCGCCTTCCCGGAGCCTTGCTGCTAGTTGGAAGAGCGCAGAAGAACTCCTCGACCGGGTCTCTGATTCTTCCTTTGAAACCGTATGGTTGAAGGAAAGATCCGTGTCAAGTGTATCAAGGGGGGAGGAAAGAAAATGGAGTAGATACGTGTCAGTTGTCGTGTCATCTGCCTCTGAGTCGTTTTCCCATCGCCTTCTATACTGTGCCCAGGCGGTCAGGTATTTATGAAGCTCCCTCTCTACGCGCCCGCTCACGTTATGGGTCTCGCGCGTGGTTTTCTGGTCGTCAGGCTCGGTCTTCTGGTCGTCCTGAGTGAAATCGTATGTGAAAGAAAGCCGGTCCGTTGGCTTATATCCCAGACTGGCCTGAATTGTTTCCGTGGTGCGCTCGGTTTCGGTGGTGGTGTGAGCAGCGTAGGTGGTAACGTCGTATGCCTCGATCTCGGTGATGAAAAGATCAGCGGAATCGTTGTTTGTATTTACGACTCTGAAATACCGTGCTCTTGTTTTTGCAAAAGAGATCTCAAAGCGGCTTGTGGTCGAGTCATATTCGAAGCTAGTCCCACCGGGAATCTGTGTCCAGGTTGTAAAATCTGTGTCGTCGCTGTAATATACAACCCAACTGAAATCCGCCTCGTTGATAGTCCGAGATGGTGACGTGCCGAAAGAAGTGTGAAGATATACCTTCCGAACGTCACTTGTCGCATTTAGATCTATTCTTATATTCTGATAGTTCAACCCAGCAACATTCAGGTTTATCTCAGGTGTAGTCTTCACGAATATGTCGTCCGTGAGCTCGCCTTCCTCTGTCCACGTGGGCACAGCAGTCGTCGAACTTCCCACTCCACTCCAGCCAGTGCTAGGGAAACGTTCCAAATCATCGCTGAAAGCTCCCCCCCTTGCCTCGGTCTCCGTCTTTCTGTTCGTAATCGAATAGCTCCCCGAAGATGTGATCTTGTTGTCCAGGAACGACTTCCTGAAATTGACTCTCCCATCGTGAGTGTCGGTCTCCTGAATGCTCTCATCAACATAATTGTCTGTGGTGTTTTCTCTGTACTCATAGTTGAAATTCAAGAATCGGAACGTATAATCCGTACTTCCTGAAAAATTGGTCGTCTTGCTGTCTGTCACATGCACCGGCAAATAATCATAGTCCTTGTCTTCGCTGTAACGAAGCCGCACCCTGGGGTATTTCTCGGACCTCGTGGAAATATTGGCGTTCCACGATTCCGTGGTGTACCGGTCTTCATCTGAGACCATGGTCAGGATATCAAGACCCCTCTCATTGATCCGATAACCTGTGTTCGCATCAAAGTATTCGTTCGTCACATCGAGCCTCAGATCCGGCGACAGACGCGTTGTTTTTTCGTCATTTGACTCCGTCACATTTACATCGAGGTCGGCAGTAAAGCCCACTTTGGGCGTCAAGGCCTTGCTCACCCCGAGGTTATATACCTGGGTAAACTGCCAGGAACTGGTCTTCTCCCCTCCAGTCTCAGTGTCTGTTGAAGTGTGAGTCAGGTGGGCCGAGCCATGGATGTCATCCTCGGCACGCACCTCATGCAAAGGGAGCAATACAATGAACAGAAGAAGAACCACGAAAACACGAAAGTACGAAGGCACGAAAAAAGAAAATTTCGTGTTTTCGTGCTTCCGTGGTTTTTTCATATTTCCTGTCAGAAAAAAAACGAACTCTAAAAGTAACGGACTAATCCTTCACTCCTCAATCACCGCAATGCCGCATGGTTTCCTCCCCACCTCAATCACCGCTTTCACTTTCTTTGTTGCAATGTCAACAACAGACACATCCTCTGAAAGCCTGTTGACCACATAGAGCTTTCTTCTTGGCGTATCCATGGCCATATGCGAAGGGAGGTCCCCCACTGACACGTTTTTTGTGACCATGTCCATGGATGTGTAGATGAAGACAACCTCGTTGTTGTTCGCAATGGACACGTAAACCCACCCGGACAGGCCCGATTGAACCCTCAGCGGCCTTTGACCTACCGGTATCGTCTTTGTCACTGAGTAGGAGCCAATCTGTATCACGGAAACAGTGTTGGAGCCCGAATTGGCCACATAAAGCTTGTCGTCCTGGACTGCCAAAGCACTAGGATTCAAATCAACCGTTACGGTATGCTCCACAGCGTTTGAAGCCGCATCAATGATCGATATTGAGTTATCCGCATTGTTCGCCACATAGACCTTGCCTCTAGCTTGATCGTATGTAATGCCAACAGGGCGGCGACCTACAGTTATCCGTTCAGTCACCATCTCAGAAACCGTATCTATTACCGAAACATTGTCTGAATCCGGGTTCGTGGCGTAAAGCCATCTGCCATCTCCGGACAAGGCAAGATCGTCGGGACTGTAACCAAAATTGCCGATCGTATTGGTCACCCTGTTTGCATCCGTGTCAATGACTGAAATGTTGTTGGAACCTGAATTAGCAACATAGACCTTGGTCCTGTCCGGGCTTGTCACTATTCCCAGGGGCGCCTGCCCGACTGCTATGGCGCCGACCACTGTGTCCCGTTGCCTGTCTATGACCGTGACCGAATCAGACTCCGAGTTTGTCACATAAAGCAATGTTCTCTTTATTTCGATGCCCTGCTTCCGAATAGCCATCTTCGGCGCAAAAAGGTACTTGTTAAAAACAGACTCCTCCACATTCCAATCAACAAAAAGCGCAAGGCTTTCACGTCGAAAAACTACAAATTCTATGTCCAGAAGATGCTCCCCATCAGGTTCAGGCAAAGCAAGCGAAAAGGTTTTGGCGCCCCTTTTCACCTTTGCCTCAGACATTTTCCATTTCATGCGTTCATACTTGCCGGCAGGTACATAAAACTCGGCCAACTTGATCTGGTGCTTATCGAAAAGCTCAGCAGAATCGATCTGCCGCTCCATCGCGACATCAATCCACTCACCATTGTTGTTCATGAAGCTAATGCCGGAAATGGCAAAGGTAATGTCAGCGGCCGGTTTCTGCGGACAGGAAAGGTAGAGAAAAACCTGCCCCTCATCGGCCCGAGGTCTTTTGGGATGCTGTTCAAAGGCGCATGATGTGAGGCACGTTAAAGCCATCACAACCATTACCAAATGATCAATTTTTTTTTCATGCCCCCTCATTTGCCTTCCTTTTCAATAAACTTGACCTTGCCGCGATAGATCCCGCAGAACCAGCCTGCGAGCCCTGATCCGGTTCTTATATAATACCATGAGGTTAAGTCGTCATGTTTATGTCGATCCATGATTTCAAACTCCTCGCCTTTTTTCATCAATCTCTTGATCTTGCTCTCGGTGCTGCCTTTTACGCGCAGGTTCATGTTGGCCGTCAAGACATAATATTTTGCAGGCTTCGCCACTACTGGTTCTTTCGAGGCGACCGCCCCTGGTTTAACCTCTTCAAACTTTTCAACGGATGGAACTGGTTTCATTGCAAGAACCTGCACTCTGTTGTTGAAGGTATCTGCAACCAGAACATTTCCGGAGGTGTCTACTGCGATATCGCTTGGGTACTGAAACCAGCCTCTGCCCCAACCCTTGCCGCCAAACTCAAACAGAAAACGGCCATTATCCGAATAGGTCGTCGCCGTGTGGCGCATATAATCAATCACGTAAACCCTTTTGTTCAGGCTGTCCACCCCCAGCCCCCGCGGACGGCTTAACTTGCCGGAGCTTCCTCCTTTTTTCCCGAACTTAAACAAGAAATTCTCGTTCTCGTCATAGACATAAACACGTCCCATGTCCTCGCTCAAAAGGTAAATCTTGCCGGCCTCGTCTATCTCCACATCACATATGGTGGCCTTTTGTTCTTCGTCCTTCCCTAGGTTGTCGGTTGGGCTTAAAAGGTGAGAGAACGCGCCGTCTTTCTTTAGAACTACTATACCGGGATAGCCGCTGCCGGCCACGTAGAGCGCGCCTCGCTTGTTGATGGCAATGTTTCTTGCCCGAAAATCATCCGCGCCTTCAAACCCAGAGAGAAAGAGATCCTTTCTCCACTTTAACGATGGACTAAATACAGATATCCTGGCCCTTGGATGCTTCCGGCCCGGCGACTGGGCAACATAGAGATACCCCCACGGATCTACTGCCAGGCCAACGGGGGCCTCGATTCCATCTGATTTGCCAATAGACAGCAGCGGATAGAAATCCTGCGTATACACCAATATTCTGCTGTGCCCGGAATCCGTAACATAGATCTCCCTCTTCACTGAATCGACAAACAGTTTTGAGGGATAAGACAACCTTGTTCCCTGGTAGTCTTCCCGGATGACATGGAGGCTGGTAATTTTTTTTGGACGGATTTTTTCCTCTGAAGAGGCTACGGGCACAGGCTCACTGGGGCTGCCAGCCTCTTGTTGGGCGGAAAGGCATTGGACATGACCCGCCAGGCTGAAAAAAGCGGTAACAACCGCAGCAATGATTGATAGACTTATAACCCGTTTTTTGCTACACTGCCAGTAGCTTAAGAATCTGCACATTTCTTGCAAGCCATGAGACAAGGGCCTTCGGTTATGTTCCCGCCCCTCCCTCCAGGGGAGAGTCTACGGATGGGCACAGATGAAATCGGAAAAAGAACCATCAATGGATGGAAAGTAGCCTAACTTATACGTTTTTTGCCAAAAAAATCAAGTTATAAAATCGCTTTCGCGATTTTACACAACGATGATCATGTATTCACTTAAGGTCAACGAAATATGCAAATACTATTCCACAACGTTGCTGTTTAGGGATATCTCCTTTGAGTTACGTCCTGGAGAAGTCCTGGCCATTACCGGCTGGAACGGATCGGGCAAGAGCACGCTGCTGCGCATCATTGCAGGTCTTGTAAGGCCCTCGGCGGGGAGGGTTGAAATGCATGTTAAAGACGAGGCCATTCCGAAGGAATCAAGACGGAGGTTTATCGGCATGGTGGCGCCTGCGCTGTCCCTGTATGACGAGTTGACAGCCCTTGAGAACATGGAGTTTTTCTGCAAAGTGAGAGGCGTCTCCTGCCACCGCCAAGACTGTCTTGATATGATGGATCGGGTCGGACTGACCGAACACGTCGACAAAATGTGCAGGAACTTCTCCTCTGGCATGAAGCAGCGCCTGAAACTCGTTCAGGCCCTGATCCATAATCCTCCTTTGTTGCTGCTGGACGAACCCGGATGCAACCTTGACAGCAAAGGGATAAAAATCGTGGAAGAAATCACCCTTAACCAGCGCCAGTTCGGCATGACTGTGATCGCATCCAATGAAAAGCGGGAGGTGGACTACGCAGACAGGATCATCAACCTATCTGAGTGAGGCTATAGCCATCTGGGCACGTGACCTGCGAAGCGAATTCAGGACGCGCTATGCGGTCAACGCCATCCTGATGTTTGCGCTGACGACCCTGATAGCCGTGAGCTTCTCAATAGGCTCTTTCCGTATCGCAGAAGCTGAAAAGCCCTTCTTGTACGCAGTGCTACTGTGGATCATCCTGGTTTTCTCAGCGCTCTCCGGCCTTTCTCGCTCCTTTGTCAAAGAAGAAGAAGCCGGCACCATGGATGTGTTGAGACTCTCTGCCCGTCCCCAGGCCGTGTTTCTTGGAAAACTGTTTTTCAACTTGACGCTTCTTGGAGCCCTGGAAATAATCATTGTGCCTTCGTTTATTCTCTTGATGAAATACGAGATAGAGCTTCCGGGCTTCTTTGCGGCCATGGTAATCAGCGCGGGCCTTGGTTTAGGTGCAGGCACAACCATCGTGGCGGCCATGATAGCCCAGGCGAGCGCCCGTGGCGCACTGTTTTCCGCCCTGTCTTTTCCCCTGCTTCTGCCCCTCATGATTACTGCCATCAAAGGATGCGAAAGGGCGGCCATCGGCATGAACACGACAGGCTGGCCCGAGGTCAGAATCGCAGTTGCGTATGTGGTTATAATGATTATTATGTCATTGTTTTTGTTTCCGTTGATATGGGAGGAATAAAAAAATGCCTAAAATTGAAAGTGCCTAAAGTTAAACCAATTCAAGAATTGCGGGATTATGGGATTAGATGAAATTCCGCCAACCCGCCTGCCGGCGAGGCAGGTTCCTGAATTCCTCAATCATTTTCCTGAATCCCTAATTGGATTTCTCTTATGATTTACAAAATCCTATTGGCCATCTGGATGGCTGTTATCATTGTGGCTGCTTTCTTTTTCACAGAAGCAGCTACCGGCTTCCCCGGACAGACGTCCCGCATTTTGTTTTTTCATGTCCCCCAGGCATGGGTGGCCACGCTCTCCTTTTTGTTGTCCATGATAGGAAGCGCTGTGTACCTGGCCAAACGCAATGTGAAGGCAGACTTCCTGGCCTTATCGGCCGCAGAGTTGGGATTTCTGTTCTGCATACTCGCCACGGTGACTGGCTCCATATTTGCCAAAGCCACTTGGGGTTCATTCTGGAACTGGGACCCACGGGAAACGAGCATCGTCATCCTACTTATGATTTACGGGGCCTACTTTGCGCTCCGTTCTGCCGTGGCTGATCCGGAAAAAAGGCGTGTGTTTGCCGGCGTATATTCAATACTTGCCTTTGTTACGGTCCCCTTTCTGGTCTTTGTTGTTCCGCGCATCACAGCCTCACTCCATCCGGAAAATACAATGAACCCTGCAAATCCAGGCATGGACCCAAAGACCTTAAAGGTTTTTCTGGGCTCGTTATTTGCATACACGGGATTGTTTGTATGGATGCTCCGATTGAAGATGAGGATATTGAGAATTGAGGAATCGCGAATTGAGGAATTAAGGAAACACGGAGAAGGACAATGAAAGAAGGTCTCGGTTTCGTCATGGGGGTTAATCTGATTATATGGTGTGGGATAGCCTTTTACCTGTTCATCCTGGACCGAAGGCTCAAGAAATTGGAACTCGCCTTGGGCGAGGACAAATGAATAATAGACAGAATACCTTAATTTTAGGCACTTTAGCTCATTTTAGCTCACTTTAGGCAATTCGATGATATACAACACCAAGCATGGCAGAGCCATTGTGGCTGGGCCCGAACGATCAGGTTTATAGTGGAAGTGAAATGAGGACATCTTACATCATCGGTGGAGTTGTCATCGTGCTGGCCATGGCCATGGCCATGTATTCCTTTAAATCAACCTTGACCCCCTATGTGACTGTTGGCGAAGCCAAGGCAAGCAATCGACCGGTGCAGGTGGCAGGTATTGCGGTTAAAGGGACTGAAAGGTATGACTTAAAGACGAACAACCTTCTTTTTACGCTCCGCGAAGATGGAGGAGCTGAGATGGTGGTCGAATATGACGGGCCAAGGCCTGGAAATTTTGATGATGCAACCAAGGTCGTGGCCGTTGGCAAATACGAACCAACGACGCAGGTCTTTACGGCCAAAGAACTGTTGGTCAAATGTCCAACGAAATACGAAGGGCGGGTTAAAGGGGAATGAGTAATTTCGGTCAAGTTACAATGTGGTTGGGACTTATTGCAGTTGGCATATCATCTGTATGCTACGCGGTTGTGGTTTCCGGAAAAGACAGTGGAGTAGCCAAGAATGCAGCAAGGCTAAGTTTTATCGCTTTTTCCGTTTTCGTGACCATTGCATCCATGCTTTTGATGCATTTCATACTCAACCATGAGTTTCTGTACAGCTATGTGGCCAGATATTCCTCCAGAGATCTTCCCATGCAGTACCTGGTCAGCTCTTTCTGGGCAGGACAGGAAGGAAGCTTCCTCCTGTGGGTGCTGCTCGGCGCCTGGTTGGGCATATTCCTTATGTTCAGGGCCAGAGACATGGAACCCCATGTCATGCTCATCTACAACCTGAACAACGTCTTCCTGATGATTCTGTTGATCAAGCAAAGCCCCTTTCATATGCTCCCCATTGCCCCTCCTGACGGCAACGGACTCAACATGCTCTTGCAGGATCCCTGGATGGTTATCCATCCGCCCATAGTATTTCTGGGTTACGCAGCCTTTGCCATTCCCTTTGCCTATGCCGTATCTGCCCTGTGGCGAAGAGATTATGACAGTTGGATCAAGCCTGCCCTGCCCTGGACGGTTTTCGCCTTCGTAAGCCTGGGCGCCGGAATCATCATCGGCGGATATTGGTCCTATAAGGTGCTGGGATGGGGAGGCTATTGGGGTTGGGATCCGGTGGAAAACGCGTCTCTGCTGCCATGGCTGGCGGGCATGGCATTGATGCATGGCATGATGTTGCAGCAGACGCGAGGCAAATTGCGAAAAACAAACTTTGTATTGGCCGCTTTCTCGTTTCTTCTGGTTATCTACTGTACGTTTCTCACCAGGTCCGGCGTTCTGGCTGATTTTTCCGTTCATTCTTTCGTGGATCTTGGCATCACCGGCTGGCTGGTCATCTTCATGTTCGCCTTTATCGCCATCTCCATGTTTTTTTTCGTAACCAGGGCCAAGGAAATCCCAGTATCCAAAAAAGGAGAAAACCTGAGCTATTTTTCCAGGGAATTCGGCCTTATTGCCGTCATGATCCTCCTTTGTCTCTCTACCCTTGTAACCGGCCTGGGCACATCCGCGCCTCTCATAACCAGGATGCTCGAACAGACATCAAAGGTGTCAACAGAGTTTTATGTAAATACGAATCTGCCGCTGGCGCTTTTTATATTACTCCTTTTGAGCTTTGTCCCATTGATGGCCTGGGGTAAAAACAACTTTTCAAAAGTCGGCGCCAAGGCAAAGTGGGCTGGAGTGGGAGCTGTAGTCGCCCTGGTAGTCACACTGCTAAACGGTTATCCAGACATGGAAGCGCCACTTCTTTCACTGGGTGTATTGCTCCTTTCAATACTTGCCGGCGCAGCAACAGGCATGAATCTCTTGCTTGTCATAAAACTTGTCAGAAAAAGGATTACTATTTCAAGCGGCGCTATTGCCCATCTTGGGGTAGGCTTGATGTTCCTAGGCATTGTCTCATCGTCTGCCTATGACCGGTCGGAAAAGGTGTTGCTGCCACAGGGCACGGTCAAGAGCGCCCTTGGCTATGAGATAATGCTCAATGGCCCTCAGTTCTCAAGAGAGGGCAAAGGAATGCGCCTCCACTTTCCTTTGGATATAAAAAGGGGGGGATCTCAGTTTACCGCCAAACCTGACATCTATTCTGAGCGCGGGCGGAATGGCCAGATGCAACGTTTTACCCATCCCCATATCCGCAAGGGACTCCTTTCCGACCTATATATTTCACCGCTGGACTTTGAACCTGGTCAAAAGAAGGGTTCGGAAAATTCCCTCGATCTAAAAAGGGGAAACAAAATCGCCTTTCATGACTACGAACTTGAGTTTACGGGTTTTGATGTGTCAGGCATGATGGGACAGGATGCCCGGAATATGACGGTGGGAGCAAATATTGTTGCTTCCTACAAAGGCGACGACCCCGTAACCTTGAAACCGGTCATAACCATGAGCAAGAAACATGGCCCATCTAGCCCATCCAGCCGTGTAAAACTGCCGGGACCGGATGATGCCTATCTGACCCTTGAAAGAATAGACGCAGGCGCCAAGACTATCGGCCTTGTTTACGAAGGCCCTGGACCTGCCCCGGAAAAAAGCGCTGAGAAGAGCCCTCCCGCCGTCATTGCAGAGGTGAGCATCAAACCCGGCATGACCGTCCTGTGGCTTGGGACTTTCCTGATCCTTTTAGGAGGCAGCGTTGCAGTTGTTCGCCGCTGGCCGAAATGAGCGACCGTGGTACATAAACGGAAAGTCATGTTCAGGCAAAACCCCTGGCCCAGACCTGGTCTACGGGCGAAACACCTTGTTTCAAGGAAGTCGCGCCAGGGCAGGCCGAATATCGAAACACGAAATTCGAAACAAATTCGAATACGAAATGACAAAATGACCGAAACCAAACTTCTTGGAAACTCTATGTTTTTATCATTGGAGCATTTTTATTTCTGTCATTTTTTGGATTTCGAATTTGCGCCTGACGGCTTGAAGACAGCACGGATTTCGAATTTTTGACCGCAAAACCGGGGTTTTCGGTCAAGCACTAGATATGCTTCTGGCAGGAAATAGGACACATCTGCACAAACCAAGCCTACTGTCTCATGTCGTCACAATCAAGCTGTTTTTGTTTCTAATGACCTCAAACGCGTTAAGATATCTCCAGTAACTGCCTCTTCCCTGCGCCTGCTCTGCTCAACCAGATGCACTTGAAGATCGGAAATCCGCTTTTCCACGGCATCAAGCTTCACATCCATCTTGGCTTGAATGCCCTTTATGGCCTCAAGCTCAGGCAAAATGAGCTTTTTTATGGCAACAACAATTCCTTCCGTCTCCATATGTCCCTCCACCTTCTGGTGTTTGACCATGATCTTCTTGTATGACAATTATCACAAAAGCTCTGAGTTTGCAACGAAGATGTCGACCGCGGCCATGAACGAACTTCACTCTCACAAATCAAAGTCAATCACCTTCGAGGAAGAAGACATCATAGAGTAAGGGAAAAAGACAATTGAGATTGTGCCAGCATGGAAATATCTGCTTGTCGCGTCCTTTTTTCTTGCCATGCACTGCAATTTACGATAAACATAAATGAACATATATGTTTATGTACCCTGAATGTAATTTCTATGGCAAAAAACAATATTTCCAGATTGCTAAGCAGCAAAACACCCTTTTTCACGCTTTCGTCTCTTGAGGCACTCCTTGGCATCTCAAGAGATAGTATGCGGACCACTGCCACAAGACTGGCGAAGGCTGGGATCCTCACCCGGATACGGCGCGACCTCTATGCCATACAAGGCAGACCATACTCTCTTTTTTCTTTGGCAAATGCACTCTGTCAGCCATCCGTCATTTCCCTGGAAACGGCTCTAAACTATTGGGGGATAATTGTTCAAGCGCCACAGATTATCTTCTCCGTTGGTCTTCGCAGTTGCCGGCACAAGGCAGAAGGCATTGACTTTGTTTATCGACGCATTGAACCATCGCTCATACGCTTTGGACAGGTAAAAGCAGATGATTTCTGGATTACTCAACCAGAGAAGGCATTCTTGGATGCCCTTTACATGAAAGCCAAGGGCTTGGTGGAACTGTTGCCGGAAGACGTTGATTATTCAAGGCTTGACCACGAATTGGTCGAATACTACAGCCGTCTGTACCCGGAAACGGTTAGAAAGCAACTACCTATCTATAGGAAACATGAATATGAGGCCAAGTAGACAGGAGTTTTTCAACCAGTACAGGGAAAACGTGATCATTGAGGTTGTACAAGCTCTGGCAAAATCAAGCATAGGGGCTCAAATCGCATTTAAGGGCGGTACAGCACTGAAGCTTTTCTATGATCTGCCGCGCTATTCTGAAGACATGGACTACGACTGCCTTCCAGGAGTATGCGCATCTGATCTGATGGACATGTTGACGCGTGACATGACAAAGAAGAGATGGGAAATAACAGACCAGGCGGTGAAATATCATACAGTGCTTTTGGAGCTTCGCTTCCAAGGACCCGAGAGGAATTTCCGTCTCAAAATCGAGATATCTACAAGGGAAAAGGAATTGAAGACCACGATATTGTTGCTCAGGGGTGTACCTGTTCTTACGCTCGAGCCTTCCTTCATGATGACGGAAAAGCTCTTTACATCTATTGACCGTCAGGCAGGCAGAGATATATTTGACGCCTGGTTTATCTTAAACAATGCGTATCCGCTAGACGATTCAATGATCACTCGAAGATGGAAAGATCAGACAAGTTTCTATGGAGCGCTTTTGAATATGCTCGAAAACACTGAATCCAGAAAGGTTTTTCAAGACACCGGAAAGCTTTTGAATGATGAGCAAAGAAATTGGATAAAGACCACGTTTTTGACCGATTTTAAGAGGCTTGTTCGCAACAGGCTTAATTAACAGCCAGTGCAAGTGGACAGCCCTTAAACCGCTCTCACAAGTTGGCGGTCATCCCCTCGCCACCGGCGGCATTATTAAGACGAACATCGAAGGTCAAAATGACCAATTCCGGCAGTTGTTCTTGAAGGCTTTTTGCCGTTGCAAGATGCCATAAATCTGCACCACGAAGCGACCACTTTTCAGCCAAAGACTCAATTAGTCCCCATTCCGGATAGGCAGTCAAGCGATACCAAGGTCCATTGTTCAACACATCCATGGCGGCCTTGCTAAGCACATCGGCAACAAGGCGTTGTTTTTTCATGCGGGCACACACTGCACAAGTTTCCGCATAAGCCAGAGTCGACACGAGATGAACACCCTCCTTGTTCGCCCACTCTTGTGCCCGATCGCTGTACTTATCCTTAAAAAGAGCGGACACAATCGCAGTAGCATCCCAATAGACAACCTCCATATCATTCCTCCGGCTCTTTTCTATCTTCTTTCAATAGCCTTTGGGCAAGTTCGTTTTCCACCGGAATCGGGGGCGGGATCTTCCTTGCCCCCTTTTTTGAAAAGGGCGATATCACACCATGCTCCTGTAAACGCCTGAGCCGTTCTTCCAACAAAAGCTGCTTCGTTTCAACCGGCAAAATCCTTCCAACAGGACGACCATGATGCGTCAAGACAATCTCGCCTCTTTCCTGTACTGTCCTTAGGAGTTTGCTCAGATTAATCTTGGCATCTCGAATTCCTACGCTAATTGGCTCCATGTTTATCCACCATTTATTGTGGTTATTATGATCTTTTTTAAATTGTAATCATTATAACTATATTTTGAGGCATGTCAATAAAAAAAGGAAGTTCCTATCACCAGAACCTTATGAGGCGGCCAATGGCCGCCTCATAAGGTTTCTTGAAGTATGTCTTGGAAATAACCTAAGACTAAGCCCCATCCTTTTCCGTGTGGCAGACAAAACACCCCGTGCCGTCATCCCCGCCCCCACCGGCAATCATACCAGCATAATCCCAGCGGAGGATGTCTTTGTTGGGCGTCCCATGGGGACGGTGACAAGACAAACAAAAGACCTGATCCGTTCCGGGGATAACAGTACTTGAAGGCCCGCTGTATCCTGTCAGAACAGGACGAGCCACAGGCGCCTCGGGATTGTAAGGGCCTATGGTAGAACCGTCTTGGGTATTATAGAGGCAATACTCCTTGTCTGTATCGGCTGGCAGGGCATAATGAGCTGGGTGCAAAAACCACGGGCTTGACGTGCCGACATACAGAGTGCCATGAAAATGTTCGTGGCAGCCGGCACAGTAGTCGCTCATTGAGGTATCGTCTCCCCCGCTTGCAGATGTGGTGGCCCCCTGGTATTCGTTATGCTTATCACTGTCCACCAGATCTGCACGTTCCCAGTCGGGATCCTCGATCCCTTGCACCCCACCACTGCCGTCGTGTTCATGGGAACCTGACTTAAGAAACCTGTACCAACCGCCTGTTTCACCCACTAGGGTCGCTGAATCGTCGGCATGATGGGCCGGCTTATGGCAGCTTGTGCAGTCTGCTATCTCCCTGTGGCAGCTGGCACAGTTTGAGTCATCTGCCTCCAGCGGAATGCCGGGAGCTTTTGCCAGGTTGTCATCGGACGGCATGCCGGGTATCGTCAGGACGTTGTGACCGTACTCCACGCCCTCTGTTATAACCCAGTAAAAATTCCCACCGGCAAGCTCATTGTCCGGCTGGCTTGTGTTGTAAACAACGGGAATCTTTGTTGAGCCAAGGTCCTTGACAGTCTCACTTCCCGTTGTATTTGAATGGCACCCCACACAATCGTCTGTCAGAAGAGTCTCGTACGGCCCATCCGAATCCACATCAGCCCCTCCCTGGCTGTTATGCATGGTGTGGCAGTCATCGCAAAGGCCCGTGACCTTGGCCCACAGTAAACCGGATGACACTGCCAACAGAGCCGCGGTTGTAACCAAAATGGAAAAGGCCAGAAATTTTTCTTTCACAATAATCACGTTGTTGAAATACGCGTTATTCAAAGGTGGGAGAGCGGACAGGTTACCTTTTCATATAACGCGCAGCGTAGGGGAAAATCCCAACAGCCCCCCACGCCACGCCTTAAGCCTCAAAAATCAGTCATTGCCGAACACCTTACCTCTGTCTGTCGTGGCAGCCAAGGCAACCATAGGTAACCCCGCTGTTAACGCCCGCAATTTGGGTCTGCGTTGCATCATCTCCTGAATAGCCCCACCTCAGAAGATCCATGTTCTCAGTACCGTGGGCTCTGTGACAGGAAAGGCAGGTCACCCTTCGTTGGCCTGCGTCGTTCGCGTTGTCATAGCCCACTGGATTATTCTTGAAATCACTCGCTGTTAAGGCGATTCCCTCGTTCCCTATATGCCAGCCGCCAGGAATATCGACGTCCGTGGGATGTCTCAACCAAGGGCTGGCTGACCCAGCGTCGTCTACCGTGCCGAATTCGTTGTGGAAATTGCCGTGGCATATGGCGCACAGCTCGCTGATGCTGGGATCTTGAGGGCCAGCGCTGTAGATGTTGTGTGGGTCTGCCAGATCGGGCGTCGCGATGAGATCCTCTTCATAGTCCGAGGCGCCCGTACCTAAAACACCGTCGCTAGTCATATCGTTTCCCACATAGAGCATGCGATAGATCAATGAATCAGCGTGATGCCCGCCGCTGATCGCCTCCATGTCGTCCACCACGTTGTGAACGCCGTGGCAGCCGTTGCTCCCGGCACAGCCCAGGCCGTCGGTCTCTGTGTCGCCCTCGTACCAGTCTCCAAGGGCCTCGTCATTGGCATACCCAGCCGGCAGTTTTTGGGTGCGCAGGGTGTGGTTGTTGTCACCATTGTCGTCCTGGTTGCCCACTGTCAGGGGACTGAAAAAACCTCCTGCCAGACAGTTGTCATCGGTAAAATTGCCGTCCCCGGTGCTCATAACAAATGGATATTCACTCGAACCCAAAGGCGGCACGGCAAGCGGTTCAGCATCTGACGTGGTGTGACATCCGAGACAGGTACTCCGCAGCAACGCCGACTGGGCCGTAGCAAGTGGATCGCCGTTTTCGTCCCAGGCCATGGGATCGGTCCCCTGGCTGTTGTGCATGGTGTGGCAGTTGCTGCAGACGCCCTTTACCGCCGCCATGGCCGTGAGCGGAAAAACTGCAATCAGGGCAACAGTCCCCACTAAAATAGTCAAGAATAACGTTTTCTTCTTCATTCTCGCACCTCCTCCTTTCCATTTCCTAAAACTCCTAAGTCGTTAAACTATGCCAAAACTGTTTCTGACACTGTTTCTTACATAAAACAAGATAACAGTATCACTTATCGCAGCATCCGTGCCAACTGACTCACAATCGGCGAATATTGCGATATGTCAATTCTATCAATAAGTTACAAACTCCAAAGAGAATGTACATAATACGATTCTGAGTAAAAAGTGGAAATAAAGTACCACTTTATGGGAACCATTTTTCACTCATTGTGTAGAAAGTTCTTCACAAAAAAGCCGGACTACGTTCACGCAGTCCGGCTGTCCTTATCTTCAGAACCCGTGACCTTCCGTCTCCCCATCACTCGGGATTTGGCTTTCTCTAATGTGAATGTGAACCATTGGCCACTTGTCATTGGTGTAACCGGTTACGCAGAACCCTCATATCCTGTGACAGTTGAGGCTATCCGTATTGCCCGCTCAGCATCTTCCTTCGTGGGATCCCCATAAGGCAGCAGGCCGGAATCTGCCGGATATCTGCCTGTATAGATGCTGTCGACAAAAGAAATATCTTCATCCTTTATTTCAAATGAGATACCGTACTGCTTTGCGTGGTTTAACAGTCGTCTTATGCTGTGGGTTTTCTCCAAATCCCATCCTTCTTTCAGGAGTTGAGCTTTAATGTGTTTCTCTATCGACTGATGAGCGTGAAAACACGCATTCTTGAAGTATCCTAATCTCAACAGACCAAGTGCAGACCCATAATCTTCTTTAGCATCCTGAACCCATTTTTTTACAAAATCCTGCATATACAGGGTCTTCCCTTCTTTTTGTATCACCCTTAAAAATGGTTCCCCGCGTCGAAGTAATCCCTTGACCTTGTCTGCTGATGCCAGAAAATAATCAATCGAATAGTTCTCATAATGCTCTTTCAAAGACCTGTCGACCAAATTGCGCGTTTCACTATCTGGTTCATTTTCTGTGATAATCAACAGATCAACATCATCGCCTTTACTATTTCTCGCAACAGATCCAAACAGAACAACCGACAGTGGTGAAACTCTCCCAACTATGTCTAGCGCGATTCTCTTAGTCTCTTCAAAAGTCGCTTCCACAACTTGACCCTGCAACTAAACCTAATTGCAACACTTCAGTCATTTTTTTACGGGATAAACAGGAAAGATAGAGTAATTTTGCTCACGCCGCGCTTTCAGAAAATCAACGGGCAAACCGGCAAACGGATTGACCGAAAACATACCTACATCACCAGATCATGGGCGATGCCGTGGCAATCCCGGCAGTTTGTAGCCTTCATGGCTTTGGGATGAGGCTCCCCGTGGCACATGCCGCAAGCCGGGATCTCTGCGTGACTCCGATGGCAGTCAGCGCACGTCACAGCCGTATGCTTGGTCACCTTCTTTTGCAGCAAGTCGTTTACGTCTTCATGGCACCCTGCGCAAATCGCCGACTCTGTGGTCTTGTCGTAGGCTATCTGTGTTGGTTTGTGCACAGGATGGCACGCCATGCAGTCCTTTGTGGCCAACTCCACCGCAGGGCTGTGGGATTCATGGCACGCGCTGCACTCAGGGATAAACCCGTGTTTGTCAGCATGGCAGTCAGCGCAGGCCACATCGCTCGTGTGCTTGCTCGGGAAGTTCTCTATTTCACCGCCCTCTTTGGTGTGGCAAAGGGCGCAATTTGTCTCGATATCGGCCATTGGAATGGCCAACGGCTTATGGGGATCAACATGGCAAGTCAGACAAGGGATCAGCGCTTTCTGATCTCCGTGGAACGCCCCGCCGCTGGCGCTCTTGTGGCACCAGGCGCAGTCAGGCATGATCTGGTCATAGTTCTGCTTGCGGGGATTGTAGATATGATACTCTCTGTGGCAGCGCACGCAGTCAATCTGGTGTCTGACCCCCTCTTTTTTGATGGTCTGAAAAATCGAGAAATGACACTGACCGCACTCCACCGTGGTAAGGGGCTTCACCTCCATCTGATAAGGCGACATCTCGGCCTTTGAAGCAGCCTCTTTTGCCTCTGCTGACGGCGGTCCCACAACGTCTTCGAGGACCACAGTGGCCATCCTAAGAGGTGCCCCCTCCTTATTTCCAAAAGCGCTAATCAAGAAGATGATCAAGACAATACCGATAAAACCTGCAATCCATTTTGAACTCTTCATAACTGAACCCGTCCTAATCCTTTTCTCGATCAATTCTCACTGGCAGAACCGGTCGATCAACTATCATCTAGCCTTTCAGATCATGTGCTATGCCATGGCACTGGCCGCACTCGGGAAATTTGTCCAGTATCCCCTTTGGATGGGGGTCGGGATGGCACGCATAGCACGGTGGCACGATCTTGTGTTTATTCTTGTGGCAGAAAACACAGGAAAGATCATGGTGCTTTGTCGTATTCTTTGCCAGTAGGTCCAACGCCTCTTCATGACAGGCCCCGCAGTAATGAGATGGGGTGTCCTGGGCATAGGTAATTACCAGAGGCATATGAACAGGGTGGCAAGACACGCAGGCCTTAAAATCCATATCCTCGGTGTGTTTTTCGTGGCACTGCGTACAGTCCGGAATCTCGCGGTGCGCTGCGTGGCACTCGTTACAGGCCAGATCCGTGTGAGCGCTGGGGTGCTGTTCGACCTCGTCACCCTGCTGCTGGTGGCATGTGAGGCAAGGTCCGGTAATCTCGCCTTCCAGCTTCAAATCAAGGGGAGCATGGGTGTCAGAGTGACAACTTGAACACCCCTCCAACTCATAATGGGCCTCCCCGCTGTGGCAGATACTGCACTCCGGTATGGCGCCTGCACCCTCGGGCGGGTGCTCCTGATGACAGTCCAGACAGCCCACCTCGGTCCTGTGTTTCTGTCCGCGGGCGGCTATGGTCTGAGGCTGCTGGGGATGACACAACACGCAGTGAGCATTGGTCAGAGTCGGGACCTCAGGCTCTGCCTCAACCTGCTGGGGCGCTGCGGTCGTCGGCCGAACGCGAGTGGTTTGTTGACAAGCAAAGACGCAAATTAAAGCGATTACGCCAAGAACGCCAACGACAACACCGATTGATCTTGTTGCCGTCAGGCTACTGAAAAATGAAACGCCTCTTTTTCTCTTCAGTACACCCATTGTGTCTCTCCTCCAGGTGAAAGGCTTGTTCCCAAGGCCATCATTGCTGCTCCAAGGTCAAGGGAAAATGTCATAGAATATTTTCTGTCCGGAATACCCATCATCAAGTACAAACTCGCATCCTCGCTATCACTAGAATAGAGTGATGTCAAGCACTTTTTGCCAAATTCGTCAGGGTCATGCGCTGGGCAGATCATCCCAAAAATGCCATCGGTAACTGCGGCGGGTTAAGGAATCATGATGGGCGTTGGAAGCATCCTGTTAGCCGTGCGGGTTGCAAGCGGGTTGTGAGATGTGTGCGGAGACTCCATGGCGGACATGGAGTAAGAAGAAATCTCCAACTTCTGGTATGACGGCTGCACTAATCCTTCCAGGTGTGGCAAACGGCACAGCCGTTTACGCCCTGTCCAGGCCAGTTCTTGTAGTCCCAGCGCATCAGTTTGAAGTATGGCGAACCATGGGCACGGTGGCAAGAAAGGCACATAATAATGTCGGTTCCAGGGGTTATCATACTCGTATCGCCGATACTTGAAAGGTTCGGTCTGGCCAGTGGAGCGATCATGCTGTATGGAGCGGGGGTTATTCCTCCAGGACCTCCGTTATAGTATTGATATTCCCCCTCGTACGCAAGAACAATATCTGTGGGATGTCTCAGCCACGGGCTTGAACTGCCTACACCGCCGGAATTGTGGAACCCCCCGTCTCCAGCGTTTCCATGACATTGACCGCACAGATAACTGATTGTGGTGGTAATGCCAAAATCGAGTGCCCCCTGATATTCGTTATGGCTGGTGTTAGTGTTGTCCTGTTCCCAATCACTATCTTCTTTGCCCAGTATCCCGTCAAGAAAACGATAACTCAAACCCACGGAACTGCCGTCAATTCCCCCTAAGTCATTTGCATGATGCGCGCTTCTGATCGCATTAAGCTCGTCCCCCATACTCCTGTCACCGTGGCATCCATGTTCTCCCGCACAGGTCAACTGGTAATAGTATGTCGTGCTGCCCGGTATATTCTTCCCCTGAAATGTAACGTCAGGGTCAGTCAAACCGTGAACGTTGTGCCCTTTGGCATCATCATATCCAACGTAGTGAAAATTCCCCCCTGCCAAGGGATCCTCGGGACTGTTCGTATTGAACACAATGGGCACACCATCCTCTATAGTGGCATTTCCTATCATTGTATGACAGCCCACACAGTCACTGATCAAGAGGGCTGGATTAGGGGTTGTATCATCCACAAAAGCCGTCCGACCTGCGTTCAACTGAATAGCCATAGGTTCTCCTTCTTGGCTATTGTGCATGGTATGGCACTTCGAGCATGGCCCCGTGACCCTGGCATGAAGCGTACGCAACATAACTACAGTCAAGAGGATTAAGGCTATGCTGGCGACCGATTTCTTCATAATGATCTTAGGACTTCGTCACGATTAGAACATAGGCATGCTTCGGGATCACGAGAACAGCATATACTGTGCCAAATATCGTCTCCAAACCGCACTCCAATCTTCTTTTCCCCGCCGTTCTGACTTGAATTGCATGTTTATTAATCTAGGTGTAATAAGGCACAATTGTCAATGACAAATCAGCATCAGGCATTTCGCGACTCGCGCCATCAATTGTGAAAAAGCCAACACTCAAGAGACAACTCTCGCCTTTCTTGAATATCGAGTTCATATCACTAATACACAGCATGAACACAAAAAGGGGTTAACCGCAATCGGCTAACCCCCTTGATGTTTCTGGCGGGGACGATCCCGTCACTTGTGACGGGACGACCTTCCCGTCATGGCTGACGGGACGTTCTAACCAGCTGGTGGATAAATTCCCTGCTTTTGCGGCCCTTGATCTCCGTCTCGCGTTTCATAGCACACGACCTGTTAGGAAATTCCTCATAATAGATCAATTCCCATGGCCTCTTACTCTTGGTATAGTTCGATCTTCCCTGGTTGTGCCTCTCTAACCTCGAACGTAGCTCTTTTGTGGAGCCAACGTAATACGAGCCGTCTTTAAGGCTCCGAAGGATATAGACGAAATAAGACATCAGAGAGATTCTCTATGGTCGGAATGTCGGCCTGTCAACAAAAAAGCCCATCCCAAACAAGATGAGCTTTTCCAAAAACCGTGGCGGGGACGATCCCGTCACTTGTGACGGGACGACCTTCCCGTCATGGCTGACGGGACGTTCTAACCAGCTGGTGGACAAAAACAGGCTTTAAGTATTTAGATGGCGGGAGCGACGAGACTCGAACTCGCGACCTCCGGCGTGACAGGCCGGCGTTCTAACCAAACTGAACTACGCCCCCGAAAGAAATCAAATGATATTTCTGCGTTTCGTGCTTTCCTGTTTTCGTATTCTTGTGATAATCGTGTCTTATAATCTCTGAGGTGTCATATGGTAGGCGGAACAGGGCTTGAACCTGTGACCCCCGGCTTGTAAGGCCGATGCTCTCCCAACTGAGCTACCCGCCCGTGTAATCGCCAATCAGAATAAAAACAAAACTCAAAACGGTCAACAACTCGCGTTTCGCGAATACCGCATCCCGAATAACGAAGAAGTCCATCCGTGTCAAGGGAAATCACCCAAAGCGTCAGTTCACTCGCATGGGTTCTAATGCTTCTTGTTGTTTCGGAATCAACTCCGGCGCAATGATTTCCTCCTCCGGTTCTTTCTTGAAAAGCGTCTCGCCGGGCGGAAGGACAACAGCGCGGGTGAGCACGTCATCCATGTGGCTTGCCGTGATCACCTCGAACCGCTTCATGATCTTTGCCGGAATATCCTTCAGATCCTTCGTGTTCTCCTCAGGGATAATTAGCTGAGATATTCCACCTCGGTGGGCAGCCAGGATCTTTTCCTTTAGCCCGCCGATGGGCAAAACCCGGCCGCGCAACGTAATTTCTCCGGTCATGGCCAGATCACGGCAGACGGGCTTCTTGATCAGTGCGGAGACAATAGATGTCGCCATGGTTATGCCCGCAGACGGCCCATCCTTTGGCGTGGCCCCCTCAGGTACATGAACGTGAATATCGACCTTTTTATAAAACTGCTTCTCAAGGCCCAACTCGTGCCCCCTTGAGCGAACGTAGCTCAAGGCGGCCTGGGCAGACTCCTGCATAACCTCTCCCAGTTTCCCTGTCACAGTGAGCTTACCCCTGCCAGGCAGGACAACGGTCTCGATAGAAAGGAGTTCGCCCCCAACCTGCGTCCACGCCATGCCGGTAGCCAGACCGATCTCGTCTTTTTCTTCAAGCTGCCCATACCTGAACCGAGGCGCGCCGAGGTATTTCTGTATGGTCTGGGATGTCACCTTAATAAACTTCTTCCCGTCATCTTTCGTGATCCCTCGGGCCACTTTCCTGCAAACAGAAGCAAGTTCACGCTCCAGGTTCCGCACGCCGGCCTCGCGCGTATACAGGCGAATGATCGTCTGGAGGGCGTTGTTGGTAAACTGGATATTCTCTTCGGACAATCCGTTTGTCTTGGTCTGCTTTGGGACCAAAAAGCCCAGAGCTATCTGCAGCTTCTCATACTCGGTGTAACCCGGCAGTTGAATAATCTCCATACGATCTTGCAGCGGAGGCGGAATACCGTGGAGACTGTTAGCCGTGGTAATGAAGAGGATCTCTGAAAGGTCGTAGTCCACATCAAGATAGTGATCATTGAAGGCATAATTCTGTTCTGGGTCCAACACTTCCAGCAAAGCCGCAGACGGGTCGCCTCGAAAGTCCATACTCATCTTGTCTACTTCATCCAGACAGAAAACAGGATTCTGTACTTTGGCCTTCTTAATGGACTGAATAATTTTGCCGGGCATGGCGCCAATATAGGTGCGTCGATGCCCTCTGATCTCGGCCTCGTCCCGCACGCCTCCCAGGGACAGGCGGATGAACTCCCGCCCGGTGGACCGGGCCACGGACTTTGCCAGAGATGTCTTCCCAACCCCGGGTGGACCGACAAAACAAAGGATGGGGCCCCGTATTTTCTTAACCAGTTTCTGTACAGCCAGGTACTCCAAAATCCGTTCTTTCGGTTTTTCCAGCCCGTAGTGGTCTTCTTCCAGAATAGTCTCGGCTTTGTCGATATCCAGCCGAAGCTTGCTGCGGACAAACCACGGCAGGCTAATAAGCCACTCTATGTAATTGCGAACAACTGTGCCCTCTGCTGACATGGGAGCCATGAGCTTCAGTTTCTTAAATTCTTGCTGGACCTTGGAAGCCGTTTCCTTGGACACTCGTTTACGTTTGATACGATTTTCAAGCTCGTCCAATTCGCTCTTATAATCATCCTTGGTCCCCATCTCCTTCTGGATGGCACGCATCTGCTCATTCAGGTAATAATCTCGCTGGGTCTTTTCCATCTGCTTTTTCACCCTGCCTTTGACCCGCTGTTCCGTTTTGTAGATCTCAATTTCGGCTTGCATCAGGCCATAAAGGAGGGTCATCCGTTCGACCGGCGAAATGGTCTTCAGGAGTTGCTGCTTGTCGTGAAGCTTGAAGTTGAAATGAGCTGCTATTGTATCAGCCAATTGAGACACGTCCTTGATGGCCGATACATTGCTAATGACATCTTTTGAGACATTCTTGTTGATCTTTGAATACTCTTCAAAGGCATCTATGACGGTTCGGGTCACGGCCTCTCTTTCGATTTCTGCTATTGGGGGCTCAACAATTGGCTCGACCTCGGCCACATAGTAGTTGTTCTTAGGAATAAACCTGGTCATGCGTGCCCGTTGTTTCCCTTCAACCAAAGCCTTGACCGTACCGTCCGGAAGCCGAAGCAGTTGGAGCACTGTGCCAATGATGCCCGTCTTGAACATGTCCTTTTCCCCAGGGTTGTCCACGGCAGCGCTCTTCTGGGCAGCCAGGAAAATGCGTTTGTCCAGGTTCATAGCGGTCGACAAGCCGGTGACTGATTTGGCACGTCCTACAAACAGCGGAACGACCATATGAGGGAAGATAACAATATCACGCAGCGGAAGGAATGGCAGCATAAGTTTTTGCTTTGGATCATCCATTGTCTTTTTCCTCTTTAAAATGTTGAACATGGCGTAGTAGGGGTTCACGGGTTAAGATTTCACCCGTCTGCGGGCCATAGCCTACGGCGGAGAGCCCCGTTCAGGGTTACTTTTTTCAACGGTTCAGATTTTCGGTGAACCCTGAACCTCTGAACCCGTGAACGGTTACACATGGCAATGCCCGGTCCCTATGACAGGGCCCGCTCCCGAGACTCCTCAAAGAGCAAGATCGGCTCCTCACTATTTAGAACAACGTCCTCGTTGATGACACACTCCTTTATCCCGCTCATGGAAGGAATCTCGTACATAATCTCTAGCATGCATCCTTCCATAATAGCCCTCAAGCCTCGTGCCCCGGATTTGCGTTCCATAGACTTCTTCGCAATGGCTTCTAACGCGCTGTCAGTAAAGCGAAGCATGACATTTTCGAACTCCAGCAGTTTCTGGAACTGTTTTACCAGCGCATTCTTGGGCTCTGTGAGTATCTTGACAAGGGCAACCTCATTCAATTCCCCAAGCGTGGCGATCACAGGCAGTCGACCGACAAACTCCGGGATCAAGCCGAACTTCAGAAGATCTTCAGGCTGAACCAACTTGAGCGTCTCGCCAATGTCTCTCTCCTTTCTGCTTCGAATATCGGCTCCAAACCCCATCACCTTGCCGCCCAACCTGCTTTCTATGATCTCCCTCAATCCATTAAAGGTGCCGCCACATATGAAAAGGATATTCGAGGTGTCTACTTTGACGAAATCCTGTTGTGGATGCTTCCGGCCCCCTTTGGGCGGCACGCTGGCAGTCGTGCCCTCTATGATCTTGAGAAGCGCCTGCTGCACGCCTTCGCCTGACACATCCCGGGTAATGGAAGGGTTGTCCGCTCTCCGCGCGATCTTGTCTATTTCATCAATGTAAACAATGCCTTTTGAGGCTTTTTCCACGTCATAATCAGCGTTCTGAAGCAGTGACAGTATGATGTTTTCCACATCCTCTCCCACATACCCCGCTTCTGTCAAGGAAGTGGCATCAGCAATGGTAAAGGGAACATTCAAAGACTTGGCCAGCGTTTGGGCCAGGAGCGTCTTCCCGCTGCCCGTAGGTCCAATCAGAATCACATTGCTCTTCTGCAGTTCAACATCGTCAGCATTGACCCTCGTCTCAAGGCGTTTATAGTGGTTGTAAACGGCGACTGATAAGATCTTCTTGGCTTGTTCCTGCTCAATCACATACTGGTCTAAACTGGCCTTAATGCCAGCAGGTGACGGGAACTCCCCCTTTTTGCGAGTCTGTGCCTCTTTCTCATACTCTTCTTCGACAATTTCATTGCATAACTCAATACACTCATCACAAATATAGACGGCCGGCCCGGCAATCAGCTTTTTTACCTCATCTTGACTCTTCCCGCAAAATGAACACCTCAGACCATCTCCGTTCACGCCTCTTCGTTTTGCCATGGGCTCCTCCAGGTATTAGGCTATAGCTTCTACGAAAATCTTTTTCGGAAAACTATGCTACCGCTTTTACGTCATTTTTGGGGTTGAACTAAAGGCTTAAGGCTAAGGGTGCAAGGCCTTTTGCCTTACACCCTTCGCCTTGAGCCCTGTTATTGACATAATAAGATCCGGCTTCAAGAAATGCAATGCAAAAAACAAACCTTTCTCGTCTCCTCAGACCAAAAAAGTCAGTCGCTAGATCGGATCTTGCCTGGTTTGGGTTCGCGCTGGGTGATCACATGATCCACAATGCCATACTCCTTGGCCTCCTGGCCGCTCATGAAGAAATCCCGGTCGGAATCGTTTCGGATCTTTTCAATATCCTGGTGGGCGTGGAAAGCAAGGATCTCATTTAGCGACTCACGCATCCGCAGGATCTCCTTGGCCTGAATGGCCACATCTGAGGCCTGGCCCTGAAAGGAACCCATGGGTTGGTGGATAAGTATCCTGGCATTTGGCAGTGCGTAACGTTTCCCCTCTGTTCCCGCTGCCAGCAAGATTGCGCCCATGCTGGCAGCCTGGCCCATGCACAGCGTACATATGTCGGGCTTAATATAACGCATGGTATCATAGATGGCCAAACCCGCAGTAACCATGCCCCCGGGTGAGTTGATGTAAAAATTAATATCCTTGTCAGGATCTTCAGATTCGAGAAAGAGAAACTGGGCTATCAAAAGATTGGCAAGCTCGTCACTCACGGCTGTTCCGAGGAAGATAATCCGATCTTTCAAGAGCCTGGAATAGATGTCATAGGCCCGTTCCCCCCGACTGCTTTGTTCAATAACCATTGGAATAAGCGGCATTACGAGTCTCCTTCTTCAATTCTTTCCACATCGCACATGTCAATAATATGCTTGATAGCCTGCTTTTCAAGGGTTCTTTGCTTGAAAACGTCAAGGGCCTCCTTGGAGCTACCATGGAATTCCTTGATTATATCAACAGGTTGATTCAATGATTCGGCAAACTCCTTATAGGCCCCGTCGAGCACCTCATCTGTCAAGGTGATCTCCTCCTGATCGATCACCTTTTCAATGAGTAAGTACTCTCGCACTTTTCTTTCAGCCATGGGAAGATATTTTTCAGAAAGCTCCTCCTCTGTTTGGCCTGATTGCTCCAAGGACATACCTCTTTGGGCCATGAGGCTCTGGGCATCCCTGACCACGCCGGCAAGCTCTCCCTTTACCAAGACTTCAGGGAGTTCAAAATCGGATTGCTCTATCAGCTTGTCAATGATGTCTTGGCGTAGTTGCCGCCTGGATTCGGCCTTGTACCTTTGCTCCAAGTCCTTTCTGATCGCCTCTTTCAGTTCGTCCAGTGTCTCATACTCTCCGAGATCCTTAGCAAACTCGTCATCAAGCTCAGGCAGGACCTCCTCTTTGATCTCCTTTAAGGTGACCTTGAAGGTCACTTCAAGGCCGGCAAGGTCCTTGTTGTAATAGTCATCCGGAAAACGTACCTGAAGCTCTTTGGTACTGTCTGGTTCCATTCCCACAAGCTGCTTGTCAAAATCCTCCAATATCCGCCCTGATCCGATCTCTACCTGAAAGTTCTCTGTCTTGCGGGTGGGCTCCAACGGTTTACCGTCCTTGAACCCTTCGTAATCTATGATGACCACATCTTTGTCTCGAACCGGTCGGTCTTCATCAACGCTTCTTAGCTGGGCATTTCGTTTCTGTAGCATCTTAAGCTGGGTCTCGACCTCTACGTCATCTATGACGTGTACCTTCTCCTTAAGTTTCAATCCATTAAGATCTAAATCCCCAACTGGAGGACGAACTTCGATCGTTGCCGAATAACGATATGGTTGCCCCTTTTCAAAATCCGGCCTATCGATGGCGGGCTCCCCGACAGGCACTAACTCGGCCTGCCCCAGGGCCCCGCCATATGAATTCTGAATCAACTGGCCAGAGACCTCTTCATGCATCTCTTTCTTGAACCGCTTTTCCAGGAGAGACAATGGCACCTTGCCAGGACGAAATCCTTTGATTTTTACATTGGTCTTGAGGGTTTTGTATGCCTTGTCCAGCTCCCGGGCGACATCTTTCTCAGGGATCTCCACGTGCATGATTTTCTTCACTGTGCTTACGTCTTCAACATCTACTTTCATAAAACCCCTTTCTTATATCACATTGGTGCGAGAGGGGGGATTTGAACCCCCAGTCCGCCTCAGGCGGAGCTGGATCCTAAATCCAGTGCGTTTGCCAATTTCGCCACTCTCGCACGAACAACGTTGATTTTTTGAACGAGAAGTAATATTTTTATCTTGTTCTTACCAAACTATTAAAATTAGTATCAAACCCAAATTGTGTCAAGGAGAATTGAGCGAGAGTGCTCTCGAGAAGTTTGCAAACCAGATACACCCGGCGGATGCTGCTACCGAGAAAATCGGATCTGATTTGGCTCCTCATCCTGATATTTGCCGCTCTTACACCAAAAGCGCTGGCTCAGGAGACATCTTTGTCAGTTGATCTCTCTGGTCGGAAGGTTATCGTGTTAGACCCTGGTCACGGCGGCCACGACCTTGGGGCAGTCGGCCCGTCCGGCCTGGCCGAAAAAAGCTTGACACTGGCCCTTGCGCAAGAAATCAAAGACATCCTCTCCGGGGCTTATGCCGTCCATTTAACCCGTGACGGTGACTATTGGGTTGACATTGAAAAACGCACGGCCATAGCTAACCATCTCCGGGCGGATGTCTTTGTAAGCCTTCACGCCGGAGGGAGTTTTCATCACAAGGCCGGAGGCATGGCAATTTACTATTTCTGTCCAGGCACAACTCAAGGGCTGTCCCTTCAGCAAGAAGAAAATACTGTTGGGGCCATGGACACTCTCCACCTTTGGGACGACATTCAGTCCGTGTACGCAGCCAAGAGCAAGCTATTGGCAGATCTTGTGCACAGGCAACTCCTTGCAAAGCTCAACCCCATGGATAGAGGAATTCACAAAGCCCCTTGCTCGGTTCTCAGAGGAGCGGATATGCCGGCCATCTTGTTTGAGATCGGTTATGTGAGCCATCCTGCCGAGGAAAAGGAACTCAGAGACTCGAACGTGCTGGCCGCTGTTGCCGAGGCGGTAGGTCAGGGGATAAGAGAGTTTTTCAGGCAACAGGGTGGTTGCGTTAGCGCAAGAGACATGATAGAAGAAGATATTGGAACGGGGCGTGGCGCAGCCTGGTAGCGCGCCTGCTTTGGGAGCAGGAAGCCGGGGGTTCAAATCCCTCCGCCCCGACCAATGATTTCAGTAACTTAGCCGACACGGGATTTCGTTAAAATAGAAAATGTGACACTTTTGTGACACAAGGGTTATTTCGCCTCCTGGACAGCCTGCGGTATTGCGGTGATTCCGCTTAACCGACACGCTGTTTTTTTCTTGGCCTCTTCCGTAAGATGCAGGTACCTGTCTGTGGTGGAAATGTTCTCATGCCCTAAGTGCTCTTGAACCTCCTTCAGATTCGCCCCCCGCATAATAAGGTGGCTTGCACAGGTATGCCGCAGGTCGTGAAACACTATTCCGCCGTCAACATGCAGGCCGTAAGGAATGCCAGCCTTTTCGCAAGCCTGCTTGAATGAGTGAAGCACGCTCCTGATAGGCTTTCCATCGTAAAGGAACACATGCGCGTCAGGGTCGGCTTTCTTTGGCTTTAAACGTTTAAATACCGCTTCGAGGTCTGGGTTCATGGGAATGTGGTCAATATTGCCGGTCTTGTTGCGCTTGATACGAACGGTACCCTTGTTGAAGTCTACATCCTTCCACTTTATGGACAGAATTTCCTTGCCGGGACGTGTCCCCAGGTGAATTGCCGTCTCGATAATCGGTTGAAGGTGCGGCTGTGCCGCTAGAAGCAGTTGCGGGATCTGCTTTTCTTCAAGAAACTGTTTTCTGACGTTTTCGCCTTTGAGCTTGAGAGAATCGCCGTTGTCGAACGGGTTGCTGTCAATCATACCCCAACTCCCGGCCTTGCTGAACATCTGCCTCAAAATGCCAATTTCAACATTTACGGCCCGAACCGTTCTCAGGTTGCCATGCCTTGTGGGTTTCTTCTTGAGGTGGTTCCGATACTTCTCAAGCTCATAATACGTGATGTTTCCCAACAGGGTTGACTCACCAAAATGAGCTTTGAACGTCTCAAGATAGTAGGCTTTCGTTGTTTTGAATGAAGCTTGATCTTGAAACGCCTCTGCATATCTTTGGCATAATTCACCAAAGGTGTGAATGTATTCCCTAGCCTTCTCCAAATACCGTTTGGGATTTTCGGCAATCAAGCTCACACGCTTTGCAAGCTCGTCTACAGCGTCTTTTTTCTTCTTGAAAGACTCCCGTACCCGCTTGCCGTTCGGGTCAAAATAGTCGATTTGCCATGAGACTCCGTTTTTTCCTTCACGTTTTCTGACTGTCGCCATAGGCTATTCACCCCCCTTTCTTCTCTGCATAGCGATAACAATTGATCCCCAGCTTAATGCTATGAGGCAGGTCGTGGCCCGTTACGTCCACATTGCCCTCCGTGGAAGCAATCATTATGGTCTTGCCCGACTTACTGGGTCCATGGTCTTCGCTCAGGTCTATCGTGACCGTGAGCACGTTCTGTGAGACGTTCATGTTGATGTTCTTCATGTGATCACCCCCTCTTTCTTTTTTGCCCTTTTCAGGTACTCGGTCAACGCCTTGATGATAATTGCCTTGAGACTAGTCCCCTCAATAGCCGCCTGGATCTTGGCTTCTCTATGCAGGTCATCAGGGAAATCCTTAATGTTTAATACCATTTGTCTTGACACCCCCTTTATGGTTTGATTGCTTTATAAGCTAATACATATTAGAAGAGATGTCAAGCAAAAAATGAAAGTTTCCCGCTTCTGTCGTATAATTATGCAAATTAGCGGTAATTGGCGACAATTCGGGCACCCGTATGGCCTTGAAACGTCCCTGTTTTTCCCCTTGTTGCCTCGATGCTTAGCGTAACCCTTGAACGACCCCTAAACGATCTGATAGAAGAGGCCCTTAAAGATCTTTTGAAAAGGCTTGACAAATTTGTGCCGATACTGATATTTAAAATAAAGAAGGTGATAATATGCGTCGGCCTATCAAAGTATCTTTACAGTTTTCATTCCCAGCCAAAATAACCAAACGAAAAAAATGGTATTTGGCCTCTTGCCCTGTACTTGACGTACATTCCCAAGGTGAAACTAAAGATCAAGCCAGGAAAAACTTGGAAGAGGCCGCTTCCTTGTTTTTTATTTCTTGCCTTAAAAGAAACACGTTAGATGCCGTCCTCAAAAAATGCGGTCTTTCTGTTACTGATCTTCCATATCCAAAAAAGCCAAGCATCTTGGAAAAAGACTATATTGATGTCCCTATTCCTTTTCTAGCGAGCCGCTCACATCGTAATGCATGCCACGTCTAACACCTGTCCATTGGAAAGTTCTTGAATGCATATTCAAAAAAGCAGGCTTCGTTTTTGAGAGACAGGTCGGTAGTCACCGCTCATATGTGAAAACAGGAATTGCCAGACCTGTCGTTATCCCTACCTACAAGGACATAGACACTGAAATAATCAGGGGCAATATGCGAACAGCCAAGATGTCTCGGGATAAGTATTTTAAACTTTTAAAAAAATGTAAATGACTTCAAAGAAACATCGACTGGCACAAAACCAAAAACAAAACATCAAAGTGATTTGGCCGGATATGGCCGTGTGTCTTCCCCATCTTCATAGGTCCGTCAGAGACTTCTTGATGTAATAGTCAGCTCCCAATGAATCCAACAGGGTTTCAGCATCCTCTCTGAATCGTATCCAGCCCACTTGTTTCTCAATCTCCGGGAAATAGTTGATCTTGCCCACCTTCCAATGATCTATGATCTTGTGAAGGTCCCGTATCAACTCTAAGGCTTGCTCTGGATCAATCACAGGCTCCAGGCTGACCCATGTGGGAATACCGGCAGTATAAGCTTGCTCAATTGCATCAATCCGGTCCTGAATTGATGCCGCGTATGGTTCCCATTTGTCAGCATCGGCTTGTGACGTGAAAATAAGGGTCGTGCCAAAGCGGGCCTTGTCATAGCTTGCCAACAGGTCAAAATCCCGTGTTGCCCTGGTTCCGCCCTTTGTGAGGATCGTGAAAGTCAAATTGTTTTCCATCAGAACTTCTATGGCCTGCCTTGTAAGTCCCAGATCCATTTCAACAGGCTGATACACGTCACCGAGAAAGGACAACAGGATTTCCCGACCGTCTCCGTTCAGCTTGCTGGCATCCTGTTTGATCTTCTTGACAGCGTCTGCCTTGGGGTTTGCCGCTCCATAATACTTGTCGGGTGATACCCAGGGCGTCTTTGCCCCGAAACAGTACTGACAACCATGTGTGCAGCCTTTGTAGATGTTGACGGCAAGTGGGGCGTATTCCTTAGCTTTGCCTGTGGGTTCATAAATAATGTTCATAACGCCTCCCTCCCTTCCGGTGTCTGTAGCTCCGGTAAATCCTCAAGAAATTTCTTAAAGACTTCATCGACCTGTTCAATGGGTTCCAGGTATTCGCCCGGGTCAAGATCCTCCATAGGCAACGAACAGAGCGTTTGAAAAGTCTCCTCGTGGAGCTTCTTGTGTTTTTCCTGCAATTCCATGATTTCGGCACGTATGGACAAACCTAGTTTGATGTTGTAGTCAGTTTCCTTTTTCATCTCTTTTTCCTTCTCATCCATTGTCATCATGCCTCACCTCTCCCTTTCCGGCCTCCTAGCCAAAAGAAAAAGACCGACATCATGCCCAGCCCAAGGATAGGCTGCCCCATGCTTCACAACATGAGGGATGTCGGTCTCACTTTTTGTGGTTTTGGTTTTCATCCTTGTTTCGGCCCTTGGCAAAAGGTTAAATTGTCCTCTATGTCTTATTATAAGATTTTTTCAGAGTTTCAAAAAATTATTGTCATTTTTCTTCGCCACTGTTTCCATCTGCCCTTTTTAGGCCCTTTTAAGGGGGTTTTAACTATCTAAAAATGGTTGTTCCTTCCAAGGGTATCTCTGAGTATACCCTTATCTCTTTGAACCAATTCTAGCCTCTTTTGCTCAACTAGGACCATGAGTAGAACTATGCATTTGGGCTAGTCTCCGACCCGCCTCGACCCTCTGTGGAGACTTAACTGGATCGCTTCCAAACCTGTATAAATAGTACGCGCAATCTTTTGCCGTGCATTCTGCAATGTCCCCAGGATTGATGACGGGCCATGCGTTTTCACGGACACAAGGACCGCCCATGCATTCGGCACAGTTTTGTCGGATAAGTTTTAGAAAATCTCCCTTGTTCGCCATTTTCAACTCCTATCTCTTTGAAAAATGCGGCAACGGGCAGGATCTGCGTCCGTCGTCGCCTTGATCCCTTCACCCGTGCCGCTGCCCCGGCAAAAGCCTGCCCTCAAGATGTCGGCGGGAGGTTTCGCCGAACAGGCGTTTTGCCGGAGCGGGTGATTATTCACTAGCTATAGACTCCGGCCTAAGCTGTTCCTGGCCCGATTGCTGCCACTCCCCACACCAAGCTTTTGCTTCTGTTGCTGGGCTGAACTCGCCGCCGTCACAAGGCGTGGGAGGATATCGGCGGCAACGCTGGCCTCTCCAAAATCGACAGTTTTCGCATTTTTCATTTTTTTCTTTCATTGTTTTTCTCCTTTTTTATCCTGGAAAGCCGTAAGGCCGTGGTGATCCATGGATTGCCATGGCCCTGGAGCCCAAGACAGGCACGGGTTCAGGGTTTTTGGTAGTCCCATGAGTGACGATTGTGACGTTGCCGCCGTCATAGTAATCTGGCGGAATCTCATCTTTGAAAATGCCGTTTTTCTCGTAATTCTGCAATGCGGTTAGAGGTTTTTTCTTGGGCTTAGTTTCTTCTGCTTCAGCGACCGGGAAACGCAGGCGGGCCATAGCTGAAATGAGGTCTAGCCTGTCGCTGACTTCTAGTAGTTGTTTATGAAAGCCGGGAACTGTGATTTTTTGGTCCAGGTTTTTGAGATTTTCCGCAGTCCTGGCCAAGTGAAGATTTGCCTTTTCCGCCACTCGGTAGAATTCTATCAATGCTTCCTTTGCTCCGCTAGTATCTGCGCGGTCTTCAATAGCTTCCCTGAGATCGTCAAGGTCTGTCTTTGCTTCAGTTTCAAGCTTAGCAAATTCATCGGTTAGGGCTTTGACATTTGCCTGCACATTATCCCATGTGACGGCGCAAGTTGATCTTTCGCCGCATGTGAACGCCTCGCATGTAGCGATTGCGTCTCCGACTATGCTTTTTTCATATTGGTTGTCACCCAAATATCCCGCAATCGCCTTGATATTGCCGGTGCTTAATCCGCCCACCTTTTCACAGGTTTTACAAAAGCTGATGGCGCGCACCGCATCGGTCTTGGAAAGGCTCAATGCCCGCAGGGCCGATTCCAGTTCCCGGACTGTCCCTGCTGCCTTGACTCCGGTAACTTTTGCGTTTCTCAGGGCCGGGAATACCACCAAAGAGATTTCCCACAAATCGACTTCCTTGAGGTATCTGATCTTCTTCTTTGCATCGTCTTCGTAAACGATCGTATCGTAGCCAATTGACATGTGCTTTACAGCGCCATTTCGTAATAGCTGATATGCCTTCTCCCCTTGTGGGATCTCCCTGATGAGTTTGCCGGTGACCCTTAAACCATGTGAATCTTCCCGGATCTCAAGCCACGTTCCAATGGGCTCATCTGTCCGGTGTGCCCACAGAAGTGCGACCCCTGTGCCGTTGCGCCCACCTTTGGCTAATGACTTTGTGAATGCGTTTTTGACTACAATATGATTGTAAGAATCCTTGACGCCAAAAACGCTAGCATAACCTTGGAAAATTCCTGTATCTTCGACCTCGGCCGATTTCACTTCAAATTGGAAATCCATGTATTGCTTATTCATGATGTTCCTCCTTTTCTCAACCCCAAAATTCTGGAGATCCATGCAGGCAAAGGGTTGTCGCCTTCATCTAAAAGATGATTTAGTATCTCCTCAATGATTGCAGGGGATAGTGGCTTGCGCACAATGTCAGCATAAATAGGGTACTTGGCTCCAAGTAGAAGGTAATCCTGGCAGATCTCGTGGATTTCATTTGCAGACGGCGCGCTCTCAAAATGTCCAAGAACCTCCACGGTCTGCATTTCAGCCATCCCGGGTGCGACTTCGCGGAAGGCATACTCTAGTCCTTCTCCTTCTGCGCCGTCAGGGCCGATTCTCCATTTCAACGCTGCGCTGTAAGTGCCGCTGTCTTCAGCAAAGATTGTAATCGTGGAAAACTTCGCTGGGTCTCGGATCGTTTTCCAGCTCAAGACCTCAGTTTTCGTGATAGCCTGGCCTTGGGCGTTCAGATCTGTCATGGCCCGCTTTTGATCGGGGACCCGTTTTGTTGTTTCGTCGCTGGTTTGAAATCTTAAAAGTTCCATAGGTGTTTTCCCTCCTTATTGATGTTCTTGCCATGGCTTTGCGCCTGCTGGCAGTCCTGAGATATCTTCTAAAAACTTGGCTGTTTGTTGTCCTGTCATCCTGACTTGCTTGTGTAGTTTCTGAGCTAAACCCTCTATCAATCCCCAGTGCATAGCGCAAAAAACATGTGCAGGAGCGGAATGTGCGGCCCAGAAGTCCGCCTGATCCCAGCCTGTAGGCATCTTGAACCTGTTGCCGACGGCCAACATCTTCAATAAATTGTCAATCTCATCTTCGTACAATTCGGGACTGACGAAAAGCTCGCCGCTGGCCTTGGCTTCAGCTATGGGACCGACCAAGTGAAAATCAATCAATTCTTGAATCCGTTCAGGGTCATGGCCGTAGTTACCAGGGTGCTTGTGCCTGGACTCATTGTTATAGCCATCAGCAATCAAGCCTGTCAAAATTGCTGAGTGTTTCCAGGCACTTACGGCATGCCCGCTTTCATGGTAGGCTACCTCCAAAAGAAACGTCATGGAATTATCCGTTTCCATTCCCTAGTTGGCAGGTCTGCATTGAACAGGCGATATGCCCCTTGCGGCGGCAGCGTCGAAGGACAAGCGACACCCATCTGAAAGAATTGCTTTGCCAGTTCTATGCTCGCCATGTAGCATTTGCCTGCCTCGAATAACATCGGGTAAAGCCCGTGCAGGCCTCCGCGTTCTGTTTTCGTCATCAAAATTGGTATCGTCATTTTGCCTTTTCCTTTCTTAGCAGTGCATGGTTAATGTAGGACCTTTCCTTCATCTTTGGTATTGAGCTGCCACCATTCGCCCGCAAAATTCATCAAGTGTATGATCGCTTTTCTCGCCAATTCAGGATCTTTATTAAATAAGTATTCCAGCGAAGATGATAAAAGCTCTAAAATATTCCCATTGAATGAGAAATGAACTTCTCCACTTTTTGACGCCGATATGAGAAAGTAGTTCTCAACGTCCTGTGCTTTCATGGTCTCCATGAAGCTATCGAGCGTTTCTTGTATCGTGCTTTGTTGTTCCTCCATAGCTTTTACCTCCTTCTACGTTGATGGGTTAATGGTTGTTAACTCCCCAGCCCGTGCTCTATTCCCCTTGGCCTGCCAGTGGAGCCAATGACATCATAGCGGACAATTCGATCTCCTTCCCATACTTCTACAAGTTGTTGGCCGGGGCGAAGGACGGGCTTCTTGACTTCTCCTGTTGATTTTTGTGCTGGTTTTGGTCTGCCGCCCACAATTGCTATACGGGGAGTGACTCGCGGTTTTACATGCGTCACGCCATGACAGGCCATCGCCAGACTGACAATTTGGTCAATCTTATGGCTCGTCTTCTCCTTGGCGATCCGCAGGCCTCGGCCCGTGTCCTTGGCGATTGCAGCAACCGCCTCTTTACGAAGTTCCCTACAAGGGTAAAGCACGATGTTATTGAACTCCACAAGATCGAAGAGATTCTGGCCCATGTCTGTGAGGTTCGGCACGGACTGCGCGAACTCTTCCATCGGCAAGCCTTTCTTTTGCAATGTCATAGCACTTCTATGGAATTGATAGGGGTCGTATTTGACGACCCCTATTGTATACCCCTGTTTTAGCTCCAGCAAATAGGCTTCCATTGTTTCCTCAAGATCCATGGGCTCTGCCTTGCTCGGTTGCCAGAAACGTTTTGGTCCCAACTTCAAAAGACTATCCTCTTGATACACACTGACAACCGCACTCCTGTCCTTTTTCACACTGGCATCAACACCGATAAAAAGCTTGATTTTTTTATCCGGTAATGGTGGTTTATGCTTTCGATCAACACACGCATCCCATTTGCTCATGTCAAACAGGCCGGATTCTGAGGACACCCAACGGTTTTCATGCAAGCGCAGAAAGGCTATGGGCCTCAACTCCTGCCTCTGTGCGGCGTAGTATTCTTTGGTCTGCCAGGGCATCCGAGGCTTATGGTCCCAGTACATGAATAGCGGCCCGTTCTCATACACAGGGAACAATGACCACCGCCGCTTACCGGCCATACCGCGTTTGTACAGGTCTTCGAGCAGATCGCTTTCCCCGGTGTATCCGGCATAAGTGCAAACTAACCGAACGCTGTTCTTTCGTGTCGGCACAGGCGTCAACTCATCCCAAAGCCGTCGGCTTCTCTCTGAGACATACCCCCACAATTCGTCAAACACCGACAAGCTCTGATTCGCTCCTGCCTCCCCTGCCGCGTCTGTCGGAATTGCCTTGATAGATGTGCCGTCAACCAAGGTAATTTCTCGGACAGTGCTTGAAGACATTCGACTTTTGAGCACGGGCGAACGCTCGACCATTTTCTTTGCTTCTTTGAAAACGCGGCCCGTGCTTTGTTCAAGGTCATTTGCAGCTAATATGATTTCCGTGCCGGGCTCAAGCTCAAAGGCGAACCAGAGGCAAACAATAGCCCCAATGGTTGTCTTGCCTGACTTTTTCGTGCAGGAATAAATGACGGTTGAGTAAGGCAACCGGCCATCATTCCCCACTTTGAAGGCTCGGCTGAGGATCTTCTTTTGATGCTTCTGAAAATGGATAGGCTTGTTGTCGTCAAGCAAGATGTTCTTTTCCGCCCATTCAATAAAGGGTATGATTTCGCGCTCAGACATTACTTTTTCCTCGCCTTCGCCTTGCCATCCTTGAAGAATGATTCACGCCATTTGTCATAAAGATCACCGACCGGTTGCTTCTTCGCCAATTCAGCCAACTCCCGCAAGTCCAGACGTAGGCTGTTGCTCATTGGTAAGTAATGCGCACTCTCTTCATTTGTGAGCATCGTCAATGACGATGCTTCATAAAGAGACAGTTTGATGGTCTTGTAGACAATCCGATGGATCAATAGCTCAGATGCAGGAGTGGGATTGCCCACATAATCTCTGAGTCCTGCCTTCAACCCCTTAACGGTCTTTCCTGTCCGCGTTCGCCCGTCAATCGCGTCAATATCTATCTCCGTGTAAAGCCCGGTTTTCAGCCACCTTCTACGGTCCTTTCCTGTTGCTATTGCTTTGCTATCCTTGTTATTTCCCTTGTCTTTTTTTGTCGTCACTTGAAAAGTCCCTCAAAACTGACATTTTATGTCACACGGCGTTTGTATCATCCTAATATCATTAGCCTTTATCTGCGTGTCACTTGCTTGCTAGTCAAGTGACACGCATAGTGGTTTTCGATGAACCCATGGACATCCTCAAGCTTGAACCGCACAATAGTCCGCGGCTTCTTTTTGCCTTGGCCAGGACACGGTATCCTGACGCAAGGCAAACGGCCAGCCTCGGCTAACTTGTAAACCAAAGGCAGGCTTACTCTGAGCATGCGCTTCACGTCTTTTGCGTTAAGTAGTTCCATTGTCGGTTTGGCAATCATCATTTTCAAGCATTAAAGGGATCTGAACACAAGTTTGAGTGCATGCCCTTTATCTTTGATTCCAGATCTAAACCTGATTTAGATCTGTTTCCATTCATTGGTCATTTTCCCTTATCAGACTTCTGGCCAACATAATTAGTCACATAGCATCCATGGCAGAGAATCTTGACTGCATTTAGATCATGGTCAACTATCGCGTGGATGATTTTGCATTTTGACCCGCATTCAAAACACGTGGCCTCGTTGTTTTCGTCAACCTGACTAAAGACAGCTGCTAAATAGTCTCTCTGTTCCAAGGTGTTGCCTCCTGATTTTCCGTTTTTCATTTTCAGAGGATTTGTTTTCTATATCTTTTAACAAGGAATTCCTCTTGTTTTCTATATCCAAAGATTTCAAAACTTGTTTAGCGTTTACTGTTTACTACCCCCATAGGGGGTAGTAGTAAACAACAGCTTGTTTACTAAACGTTTACTTTTTTGTTTCATTGAAGTATAAGATTTTATTGTCTTTTTTCATCTTCTGTTTACAAAAGTTTACAAAAAGTTTACTAAGAAAAAATATCGCCTGTTTACTAAAAGTTTACTAAAAAATTCACTCATTTTTTCCCTGTAAACGCTTGTTTTCTGCAATCTCATTGCTAAACCTTTTCCATGCCTAGTTGGGTAAGCTTGTTGTTCATGTCCAGAAGCCCGTCTTTGATCGCCTGTTTTTTGATCCTACTGATATATCCCTTGGAAATGGATAGGCTGGCGCAAATTGTTTGGTAACTAACCCCCTCGTCTAACATTCTAAGCGCTTGGTTTTTGGCCTTGTCTCTCACACTCCTATAGGTCCAGACAAGCGGCCTGGCCTTGTCTTTTGTAGATTGAAAACGCGGGTCCTCTCTTAATTGAAATTCTATGTCCTTCAACAGGCTCAAATCGCTCGCCCCCACCCTGGATTTGGCAAAGTGTACGATGAACTTGCACCCCTCTTCTGCCAGGTAGTCGGGTGGCCTTTTTAATATGATGGACGTATCAACGTTGTCTTCCCTTGCCGAGGTGCCCCTAGGGCCAGTTTTTGATTTGCCCTCATGGTCTAGGACTATGGAGGCGATTCCCGTGAATCTGAGGTCCAACAGCCAGGTATTGATGGGGTCCCAGTCCTTTTTTGCATTCTCGTCCAAGCCGCTCGCAAGCGAAGCGCGGTTGTCGATCACCCACAGTTTGATGCCTTTGTCAACAAGCACCTGCTTCATCATCGCGCGCCAGGTTTCGTCTGAAAGGTTTGCCCGCGGCAATCCGCGGGAATTAGCATAAGCATCCGAGTACATGAACACTTCATCCAGACCTGCTAAACCCCTTGTGCGTTCTACAATGTCTTGCGCTGGCATTTCGCCGTCGAGAAAAAGGCACGGCACGCCTCCCGTTCTTGCCTCCCAAGGGCCAAAAGCCACGCCTCTGCTGACCGAACCTAGTATAGACAAGGCTAGCCACGTCTTGCCAATGCCCCCTCCATCCTGTAAGCAAGGTTATGGATGCCTCCGTCAACCAAGGATTTAATAGCGTCCTTTTAAGCGGCAATTTGAGGTTCATAAAATCACTGGTCTTGAAGATAGCCTTTTCGATGCCAGGTTTTTTTAGCTCGGCATCGACCGGCCTGAAGTCGGAGATGATTCTCTCCGCTTCTTCAATCTGCCCGGCGCTTATGCAGCGGTTTAGTTCGTGTCGATGATTTTCTAATGCCGTGAGCTTAAAATGTGCTTGCGCCTTGTCCAGCGTGAATCCTGCATTAAAACCAGCACTGTTTTCATACTCATCAGAGATCCCCGTTAAAAAGTCTTCAATCAATTCTGCTGTATTAGGGTCAAGACCACTCTTTCGGTGCTCAATAAATATGTCTTGGATATTTCTGCCTGCTGGTTTGCCGTATTTGGCGAAGAATTCCAGGCACCAGTCGGCGATGGTCCGGGTAAAAGGAATTTGGAAGGAATATGGTTTCAGGATCGGTTTAATCTCTCTGATAAATTGCTCAGAGACTATAAGGCCGGTGCAGATTTGCCTTTCTATGCGGGAGTCGATATTTGGTTTCCGGCGTCGGAGCATTCCTTTATCTCCCTGACTCTGACTTGTAGTTTTTGTACCTGTTCAAACGTAGCTTTTCGGCCAACCATTTTTTCACGAATATCGTATGCGGCGGCTCCGGCTCATTCTCAAACTCTACTGTGCTCAAGGCACACCAAATAGGCTCGTTAACGAAAACAATTTGGACCGCTCGGGCGGTAGCGCCAACTATTTTCCGGTATCGGATTTGGCAATATTGTTGGCGGTCAATCCTCTCACTGAAAACACAAGAATCGTCTCTGATATCCGTAGATCGTCCGCGCCGCATTTTGCTACTCATCCCAAATTTCTCGAATTGGCACTCCGAGTGCCTTCGCAAGCCGTGACTTTTCATCTGTTCGTAGTTCAACATAGCCATTTTCAAAAAGTGATAGTTTACTCTGATGTATGCCAGACTTGATTCGCACGTCCCATTGCGTCATACGTTTGCGTTGTCGTATTTCTCTGAGTTTGTCGCGGCTACTTTCGTTCATAGTTCCCCCATAAATAAAAAAGCCAAAATCCAAATAAACTTTGAATCTTGGCCTTAGTGTAAATATAATTTTTTATCTTGTCAAGAACTAACTAACTGTAATGACAAGAAAAATGACAGAGTGTTACACTTTGTCAGATTCTGACAACTTGTTACTTTTGAGCAACCCGTCTCTTCTTGCTTCCCGTAGATAATTTCTAATCGTTGACAGTCCCGGCCTCTTATTATCCGCCATTACATTGGATATATCCCCTGCTTTCTGGGCGTCTGAGGTATATGTTTCCCAGGCCGGACTATTTTTGCGCTTCTCGTTGTAAATGGTGACAATCTCGTTCATTCGCTTGGCCTTTTTCACCCCATGGGTTTTTGATGATCTTAAAGTTCGCGCCATGTCTACAGGCAATTTTAGCAGCCAATGGCCGAGAAGCTGGTGGGCGTCAATTATTGCCTTGTAAACATACCGGTCTAATTTCACAAACTTGGCAAGGTCCATACCCGTACACATTTCGTCATGAATTAACCGCCAAAGGGTTGCACAATTTTTGCTAGCTGTTTCAAAGGCCGCTGCGTCATCAAATTTCTTGATGGATATAGGGCCATTTTGCAAAATCTGAGGCTCAAAATGCGCTTCGCTCCATATCGTTGGCATTTTGGCTGCGATCAACTCACGCATATGACGCGTGGCAGAAGCTTTGTCTTTCGCTGTGAGACCAACAAGAATATCATCGCGCAAAAACGCGGCCATGACGGACAACTTATAATGAGTGTCGATTAGAGTTGATGATCTTTCATTAGCCCATACTCCGAGTAGGTCTTGAACTTCAATTTTCTTTGACATTTGTCCGTCTCCTGTAATAGGGTCCTGAAAGGTTAAATTAGGGGCAGGCCGGTCAGGATGCCCGGCTTTTCGACTCCGGTAGTCTAGCCCCAAAAATGTGACATTTTTGTGACAAAAATTGTTTTTTTAGCCTCTTTTGCTTATATTGTTTATAAGCATGGAATCAAAAAAAATCAATAACTTAAATGATTTTACTATCTTACGAAATCCCGGTTTTCTTACTTTGGGAGCAGGAAGCCGGGGGTTCAAATCCCTCCGCCCCGACCAGACTCCACCAAGAAACACCCATGCCTATCCGGTTGCCTCCCAAAAGAATTTTTGTTATAATGACCCCAAGCGCTCCACACTACATGAATGAGGGACGTCACCGATGCCCAAACCCGGCGAGAGCCGCGTTGTACCCAAAACTCTGCCAGACTTCCAGCAGCACTTCCCAAACGAGGAAACCTGCATTGCTCACC
>Ga0209986_10000195_pt1 | contig 55703 bp, 44 predicted proteins | sample BlataG_FD_183168 | JGI IMG/M metagenome (GOLD analysis project Ga0209986, IMG submission 183168) | Deep subsurface microbial communities from Black Sea to uncover new lineages of life (NeLLi) - Black_00105 metaG (SPAdes) (version 2) | ecosystem: Environmental > Aquatic > Marine > Oceanic >... | reverse complement strand
TCAGTCCACACGGACAACCCGCCGATCTTTTCCGTCTTGACGATCATGACCCTGACGCTAGCTTTTCAGTTTTCTTTTGTCAAGGGAAAATCGATTTTTTTAGGTCTAATGATTTCAGCTAGTTATGTATCCCCCCGGTACGTAATGCACACGAAATTTTGAGAAGCTGCCATATAGTGTTTTCAAAGAGTTATCTCAGGTGAAATTCATTTACCAGGAACTCTGGTCTTTAATACGTTGAGACTATTTATGAGACACTAACGGAACTGCCGCATAAAGTTTTCCACCTCGATCCTTAACTCGTAAATGTCTGCCATCATGATCAAAAACTCATCCTCTGTGCAATCCAGGGCTGTCCTTACGGTATCAGCGATTTCTCGTTTAGCGGAATTTCTGAGCTCGCTTATAGACAGAACGGCAACCAGATTCCCGAGGCATATCATGCGCTGGAAAGGTGTTGACGAACTATCTCCTTCTGCTGCCAAGAAATCATTCAGGGTATGAAACTCACATGCCTGTCTCACATTATCCGGAAGCCTCCAGTGATCACACAAAAGGGCGCCAAGAAAAGAGCTTGAGGGTAATGATAAATGCCTTTCTGCTTCACTGAACGAAACACCGTGTTCTTTGGAGAAAGTCATGAGCGCTTCATAATGGTCAGGGAAAAACTTCAGGTAAACGAGTTTGCCGATATCGTGGAGCATACTTGCCGACCATAATTCCTCAGGGGATAGGTGTGGCTCGTATTGTTTGGCCAGGTATTTGGTACAAAGGCTTGCATAGAACGAGTGAAACCAGAACTCCTCTAACTCATCCCGTTCTTTGATCTGCAGGGTATTGATCACAGACAGGGAAAGCACCATGCGGTAAATCTCATTTAGCCCCAGATACGCAATTGCCACCCGTACATTTGTTATTTCTCCAGGCAGGCCGTAATAAGCTGAATTAACGACTTTGAGCACCTGCGCAAGGAGTGCCGGTTCCACCTTTATCAGTTCGGTCACCATTTCCATGTCTACATCGCCGTTCTGGATAATCTGCTGAATTTGGGCGATTATCTCCGGCAAGGCCGGCAGTGTGCAGTGCTGACGAAGAAATGTTTTTGGATCAATCTCAATGGGCTCAAGCATGGCTTTTCACTCCTGCAGTCAAGATAATGTGCTGCAATATTGTAAATAATTATCTACTCGCAACAACTGTACCGGAAAAGGCCCCCTGGAGATGATGCGTAACCCAGTGTAATGCCAATAGAATTCTCAGATGGGTTATGGGGGTGGCCTCTTGCTGTAACAAAACGTTACAATTTTGGAGATTTCCCGAACTATTTGGTGTAACCTTTTTATACAACAAGAAACAAGATGCCTTCCAAACAAAAAAATATGGACTGTTTTGGATGTTTCCAGTAGGTAATTAAATCGCTATGCACAGACCCCGGATCATGTTGATCGATGATGATGAAGGCTTCCTCGGTCTTTTTTCTTCCCTGGCTTCGGCCCAAGATCTTGACATGGTGCCTCTCGCATCTGCCGAGAAGGCCCTTGAGCTCATGAGCCAAGATCCTGTGGACATAATTATTTCAGATATCCAGATGCCTGGGATGAGCGGGACCGAGCTTTTTCGAACGGTTCAGGACCTGTATCCCGACATCCCGGTCATCCTGATTACGGCCTACGGTTCTACAGAAGAGGCTATATGGGCAGTGAGGCACGGGGCGTTTCACTATTTTGAAAAGCCGATCAACGATAAACTGGATCTGTTGTGGACAACCGTCCGCGAGGCCTTGAATAAGAGGGAGAATCTCAAGGAACTCGCCTCGCTTCGGAGAGAAAGATCGTTCCAAAAAAAAACGCCGGTGACCATCATAGGGCAATCAGAGGGAATCAATCGGCTCATTAATTCCATAGAGGAAGTAGCCGGTCTCTCCGTGACTGTCCTTATCTCCGGTGAGACGGGGACGGGAAAAGAGTTGGTTGCCCGGGCGATCCATAATCTGAGTGGCAGGCGAGATAAGCCGTTTGTTGCCGTAAACTGCAATGAATTTGCCCCTGGGGTTTTGGAGAGCGAGTTGTTCGGCCATGAAAAAGGGGCCTTTACCAGTGCTGTTGATCGAAAGATAGGTCTTTTCGAGGTGGCGCACAAGGGGACGCTTTTTTTGGATGAGATCAGCGAGTCCCCACTTTTCTTTCAATCTAAACTCCTCAGGACAGTAGAAAACAGGAGCTTCATGCGCGTGGGAGGAACCTTGCCGATATATTCGGACTTTCGCCTCCTTGTTAGCAGCAACCACGACCTGGAGGCAGAGATTGCCGCTGGTCGCTTTCGCCAGGATCTTTTCTACCGTTTGAACGTCTATACTATCGAGCTCCAACCCTTGAGGAGCAGAAAGGAAGACATCCCTCTCATAGCCCAGTTCTATCTCAAAAGATTCTGTAAGGAGTATGGTCGAGTGATCGAGGGCATTTCTACTAACGCCATGCTGTCCCTCAGGGAGTACGATTGGCCAGGCAATGTCCGGGAGCTGATAAACGTCATAGAGCGGGCCGTGATAACCTGCCGCAATAGTATAATCACCACCAAACACCTTCCTTTTGGTGCAGGAGTGCATGAGAAAATATCCGATATGAACTTGAGGAGTATAGAGAAGTTCTTTATCGCTCTTGCCTTAGGCCGCACCGAAAATAATAAAACGAGAGCTGCCGGGCTGTTAGGCATAAGCAGGAAAAACCTTATTGACAAGGTTAAGGATTATGGATTGGATGGAACCCCGGAAACATGAAACGGTCCTTATTTTTTTGCCTCATTTTCCTGGTGGTCCTTCCCGGCAAGGTGTGGGCCGCAGACACGGCCACCAAAGACCAGGCCTATGAATTGGAAGAGATCGTGGTCTCTGCCACCCGTCTGCAGGCACCCAGACAAGAGGTGGCCGCAAATATTACTGTTATTACCAGAGACGATATAGAAAAGATGCCCGTTTCCAGTGCAGCCGAGGTGCTTCAGCATGTACCAGGTATCTACGTGGAGTTTAACGGTGGATTGGGAAGCCAGGCCACGGCCGCCATCCAGGGTTCTGACGTCCGGCACGTGGCTGTCTACCAGGACGGGGTCCCCCTCAACCAACTGGCCAACCCCATGACCGACCTTTCCTATCTTCCCGTTGATACTATCGAGCGGATCGAGATCTACAAGGGGGCGGCCTCCTCGGCCTGGGGTTCGGCCCTTGGCGGTGTGATCAATATCATCACCAAAGAACCGGATTCCAAAAAGCCGTTTGCAGCCGATATACGGGCATCCTATGGTGAGTTTAAGACATTAAAGGGCCGCGGAACCTTCAGCGGCACGAAGGATCGTCTCGGCTACCTACTGTCTCTGACCCACGAGGAAAGCGATGGGTTTATCGACCATACTGAATACGAGCAGGAGGCCGTTTACGGAAAGATCAACTACGAACTGGGTGAGACGAGTCGCCTCAACTTTGCCTATAGCTATAATGAGGGCTCCAATGCGGACCCCGTTCTCAATGACCTTGAGATTTTGGGTGAGCACTTCTGGGACGATCTCGATCGCAAACGCACTTACGAGCGCCTTCTCTTCGAAACCTCACCTACCGAGAATTTTGGCCTGACCATTGAAGGACGGCACCATCGATTTTACAACCGGATCGACGATGTCTTCAGTGACCACAGAGAGATTTTCAACGATTACAAGGATGAGACCTGGGGTATCAGCGCCCGTATGAGCTACGACACCAATGACGTAAACAGGCTTGCACTCGGATTCGACGAAGACTGGGGCCGATACGAATTCATTAATTATGCCAAGGATTACGAGACCAGAAACTGGGCCGCTTACGCCAACGATACGTTGACTGTGGGCGACTTTTCCTTTAATGCCGGCATCCGATACGACGATAACGACTATTTTGGCTCTGCAGTGAGCCCTTCGGGCGGGGTGGTCTATCGTATTCCAGGAGTTGATGCCCTGATCCGGGGGCAGGTGGCCAAGGGATTTTCGGCCCCACCGGCTGCCTGGGTGCAAGATCCCCAGTCTGGCAACAAGGACCTGAAACCGGAGATCGGGATCAACTATCAGATCGGCGGCGAGGTACGACCCTTCAAGTTCCTGAGGCTCGAACTGAACCTCTTTCGGTCAGACATTGAGGACCTTATTGACTACAACTGGGACACCCAAAAGTGGGAAAACATCGACAAGGTCACCCGGCAGGGCGTGGAAGGGAACATCCGGGCAACCTTTGACTTCGGGTTGATGCTCTCATTCGGCGGGAGCTTTGTCGATGTGAGAGATGAAGAGACCGATGAGGTGAAGAAGGATATCCCAAGGATCCTTTACAATGTCTCGGCCTCTTACACCCATGAATGGATGACCCATTCTCTCGTCGGAAAATATATCTATCACAATTCGAGCTATCCTGAAACCCGCGATCAGGTCTTTATCTTTGACTACCTCTTTAAAGTCAAACTCCCTTTCCCGGACCGATACGGCAAGCTAAACCTCTTTGGCGCCGTACACAACCTTACTAACTCCACCTACATCTACCGCTACGTCTTTCCCCAGCCTGATCGCTGGATCGAGGCCGGGGTGAGCTTTGAGTTTTAAGATTACTCCCCCCTTAATCCTGGTTCACCTATGCTCTTTTTTATAAACCCTTTGTCTGACTGATCGGGTACGACCGATCAAGGAGGTGCATATGTTATCGCAAGAAGTTATCAAGCTACCCCACTTTTATAATATTGTGGGCAGAAGCGAACCCATGCTAAAAATCTATGAACTGATCGAAATGGTTGCCCCTGCCAAGGCGACTTTACTGATTGTCGGGGAAACCGGAACAGGAAAAGAGTTGATCGCAAGGGCCATTCATTATCACAGCAGCCGGAAAGAGAAACCTTTTATTGCGGTCAACTGCTCGGCCATGTCCCATAACCTGTGGGAAAGCGAGATGTTTGGACACGAGAAATGGGCCTTTACCGGGGCTATGGCCATGAAAAAAGGCCGATTCGAGGTAGCTGATAAGGGAACCCTTTTTTTTAGATGAGGTCTCTGAAATGCCTACAGCTCTTCAGGTCAAATTACTGAGGGTACTACAGGAGAATGCATTTGAACGGGTTGGAGGGACCAGGACCATCAAGGTGGATGTGCGCTTCATTGCGGCTGCCAATAAGGACTTGAAAGAAGGCGTTCAGGAAGGTTGGTTCAGGGAGGATCTGTTTTATCGTCTGAATGTCATCAAGATTCAGCTTCCTCCCTTAAGAGACCATAAAGAGGATATACCGCCTCTGGTTGATCATTTTGTGGCAAAATATACCCGTGAAAACGGAAAAGCTGTTCCGAGGATATCAAACGAGGCCCTTGAGGCATTGATGAACTATTCATTCCCGGGAAATATCAGGGAACTGGAAAACATCATAGAAAGGGCGGTTATCCTGACCAAAGAAACAGAAATTACCATTCATGACCTTCCCGAAGAGTTATCAAATGGGTCGGGGTCAGGGAGAGAAGGTTATTCCTGCTGCAACGTTAAGAGTGATGATCTCTTAGAGGTACTAAAGAGGGCCACCATATCTGATAATGGAGGGCCACCAAGGCTCTGGCATCGTACCTTGAAATCTATCACCATAGAAACCATCCATGAATTTCTTTTAAAGACGAACAAGAGAGCTTTTTCCCGGCTTGAGTTCACAAAGTTCCTGAGTTACAAAGCTAAATCCGATAGAAATAAATACGGAACAGCAGGGAAATATCTTTCTATATTGAAAAAGAACCATATCTGTGTCCATAACAAAAAAAAGGCAAATCAGTCCAGATACAGACTTTCTGATGCTTTTGTCACATATGTCTAGGTTTTTGCCTTCAGTTTCCATATTGATCTTCCTCATCGTGTTTTTGCCCTCTTGTGAAAGGCTTGATAGCCCTTCTGCCGAGCAAAAGCCGGGAAACGAAAATGTCCTTCGCTATGACGTAGCCGCCCCCTTCACCTCCATGGATCCCACCCACGTAGAATCGTCTGGTTCGAACCATGTTTTCCCTCTATTATACAGCTATCTCTTTGTGCCCAACTTCAAGGGAGAACTCGAACCAGACCTGGCCAGAAAATGGACCTATGATCCCCAAACCTTTAATTGGACCATCTATCTCAGAGAAGACGCCCGGTTTCACAACAAACAGCCTGTGACTTCAAAGGATATAAAGCATTCATTGGAGGAGGTGTGTAAGAACATTCGCCCGTCTTTGTTTTCTTTAATAGACCAGATCTGCCTTTTATCAGATAGTGTTATTAGCATCGGTCTTAAGAAAAGTGATTCTGCATTTCTTCAAAAGAACTGGGATATGGAAATTATTCCCCAACCTAATAAAGACAAGATTGGTTTTCTCGATCATCCTATAGGCTCCGGTCCCTTTAGATTCAAAGAAAGAAAGGGAGAGAAGGAGGTAGTCCTTGTTGCCAATGAAGACTATTTCAATGGGCGTCCTTCTCTGGACAAAGTAGTCTTCTACTTTCAGCCTGACAAGGAAAAGGCATGGACAAGACTCCTTTCAGGAGAAACAGATGTTGCCCAAGAGATCTCTCCCAAAAACTATGAAATCATGCACCAGTATGAAGAAAAATATTACTTTGATCTCTACCCGCTCCATTGGTACACGATCCTGCTCTACAATACATCTGATCCTCTCTTTTCTGACCCCAAAGTCCGATGTGCACTCTCCCATGTCTTTGACAGGACCTATATTGTAAAGAACATCTTAAGGGGTCTTGGCAAAGCGGCTGTTGGCCCCATGGGCGTGGACTCACCCTTTCACAACCCTGCTGTCAAGGCCGCAGCGTATGCACCGAAAAAGGGATTGATGCTCCTAAAAGAGGCGGGCTGGTCTTATGGCAATGCAGGCCACTATCTAAGCAAGGACGGAAAGCCTTTTGAATTCACGCTCCTTGTTTTTAAAGAGAGCCAGATTGAAAAAAGGGTTGCCCAGTACTTGCAGCTCTGCCTGAACGACCTGGGCATCAAGGCACACCTCCAATCGCTTCCTTTCCTGGAACTCAAGAAAAGATACGGCAGAAACAATGCTTTTCAGGCCGTGTTAACCGAGTTTGGTGCTGTATACGGCAACCCAGAATTCATACAGTCGCTATGGAGCCCTGATCTTTACAAAAAGTCTGAAGCCGGTTCATTTGAGCATCCCGACGTAACCCGGCTTGTCCATCAGGCCCTTGATGAAACAGACCCACTCAGACAAAAAGAACTCTTCTATGAAATAGATGCGCTGATCACATTGCTTCAGCCCGGCACGTTTCTCTTTCACAAAACAGCCATCGACGTGATGTCCAAGCGGTTTAAGATGCCATTCCCCTTTTCCCTCACCCATGAAGGGATCTGGCGGCTCAGGCATGCCTCCCTAAGTCCAGGACAGGGGCTTAATTAGCCTCTGAACGAAAACCCTTCATTGCGAGCTGTCATTGCGAGGAGTGAGGAACGAACGACGAAGCAATCTCTTTGTTTTGAGGAAATTGCTTCGGTCATACCTCCCTCGCAACGACAGGAAAACTGTAATTTGGGCAGTTTTCGGTCAAGTGCTAATTAGCGTTCGGCCCTGGACCTTTGGTGGCAACTTTCTCTCAAACCTCCTTGTAGAGTCGTTGTGCCTGCGGTTTGATCCTGGCCTGGTCAGTGATTACTGCGCGGCGACGGCTTGCACAGTCCAGGTCTAAACTTCTCTGTACACCCTTTAAACTTACGCGCAAAAGTTTAAACTCAGCCCCCTGTCAAAGGCCTATGTGATCTTCTGGCCAGCATAGTTTTCTCCTGCAATCATAAAGGCATATATCATTTCCCTCCTTGATCTCAGATCACGGCACAGATCCTGATAAAGACAATAGCGATTCCACCCGGATCAGGCCATGGCCGGATTATCTGAGGACTGAAATCCGTGAACAGAGGAGGTGAGAAGATGAAACTGATTATTGTCAAGAAAGGGACATACAAGATTAGAAAGTCAGGATTGTACTGCTGCGCAAAATGGTGCCCCAGTTCCCGGAACTAATCCAGCATCTACTGGACTCCCCCAGGCGATCTCTGCCTGGGGGCTCTTTCTTAGTAAGGAGATGACACGATGTCTTTGCTCAACAAGTCGAGATTCACCATAGAGGTGCCTGTTGAAAAAAGAGGGGGCGAAGAGTTCTTGGCCCTTTATCACACTATGACCCGGGCCTTTGTCCTTATCCCTGAAAGACAGTGGTCCTATGCCCTGAGCGATCCAGTGGCGCCGGCTGATCCTGCTGCCATGGATGTCCTTTGTGACCAGGGATTCCTGGTAAGGGACACCACGGACGAAACCATGCTGTTTGAAACCTGGATGCAGCAATACGTCCATGATTTCAGCACGCTAAAATCAAAGGTCCTGGTGACCCGCAAATGCAACAACCGGTGTCAATACTGCATCCTCGATCCTGAGGCCAAAGAGATGTCCCCTGAGACAGCGCGGGCCATGGATCGTTTCTACATTGAGACCATCAAGGAAAAGAACCCTCAAAAGGTTGAAGACGACTACCTCGGTGGCGAGCCCCTCCTAAATCCAGGCATCATCCTGGAAAGCGCTGCCAGGCGGTTTTACTACTGCCTGGGAAGGGGGATTGAATATGGCTTTATCATCACCACCAACGGCACGCTCATCAGGCCATCCATGATCGGGGACATGAAAGAGGTGGGGCTCACAGGTCTTCGGGTCAGCCTGGCAGGGCCTGCTGCTGTTCACGATGCCCTGAGGCCCTCAAAGACCAATGGCAAGACCTATGAAGTGATTTTGCAAAACCTGGAGGCTGTCACAGGCATGATTCCCATCACCATTGAGTGCCAGTACGACAGTGGCGCCTTTGATTTCCTGAGTTATCCGGAGATGCTTGACGATTTTGTCGAACGTGGCATTGCGATCGACAGCATCACCTTTACGCCGATCCTGCCCAGAAGGGGAAAAAGCCCCTTTCAATCCGGCATAGGCGATCCTAGGATATTGCTCTATCTCACAGAAGAGGCCCAAAAACGAGGCTTCCCCCAGGATCGTGAGGCCCCTTCCAATGCCTGCATGGCCGATTTTCGGGCAAGATTTGTCTTTGATGCAGACGGTTCCATCATCCCCTGCCCATCGCTGCAAGGCGGGGAAATGGCCTATGGACATGTCACAACAGGGGTCGACTTTGTGGCAGAATCAGAACTTCTGAAACGAAAACTGCCCGACAAATGCCTGAACAAATGCCCCATCTTGCCCATCTGCATGGGCGGCTGCCGCTTGCAGGCCCTGATAAAGGGGAACGCTTTCAACGGCATCGATTGCCATGAAGAGATACAGCGCCTCTTTCTGGAAGAATACATCAGGGAAATGGCTTCAGCCGTCTCTTTTCAGCGAGAAGAACATGGCGGGACTTCGCCTCAAAGCGATGAGGCTTCGCGATGGTCGTTGCTGGAGGCTGCATAGCAAAAAAGGGAAAGCTCACTGATGAATTCCCCTCCTTTAAGCGGCGAAGCCGCTTTTCATAAAATCGCACAGCGATTTTATCACCCGAAGTATCTGATCATCTCAGCCGATCTCCTGGCCGATCTGGCAAATCAGTTCGTGGGCCTGACCCTGCTTGACGTGCTGATCTTTAAGGGAGAGAATGCCTTATCGAATCTCGTGGTGCTTTGCCTGGTTCAGCAAACCCCTTCTATTCTCCTGAGCCCCCTGGCAGGTTTTTGGATGGATCGGGTGGGGGTCAGAAAGTGGCTCACCATGGTCAATGTAGGAAAATGCGCTCTGGTGGGACTGCTTGTCCTTCAATTATCTCCCTTATCTCCCTGGATCATCTTGCCTGTCTACCTTTTCTTTACGGTGGGTTCACTCTTTTTTCATATAGGCCGACTCTCCGTGACCCCCCTGTTGATACCCAGGAAACAAATCATTGCCTTTAATGCCCTCAACGAAAGGGTATCGCTCGCTGGCAGCATCTGCGGGCCCTGTCTTATCAGCTGGGTGGTTTTGAAAGCTGGTCAGGGAGTCGCTCTGGGGCTGGCCGGCGCCCTTCTTATGCTCTCGGTCTGCGCCGTCTGCGGGCTGCCGAAATCCGCTGATGTCCCTGATGGGTCCAGCCGCAGTGCAGAGGGAGGTAGGGGCAAGGAGTCTTTGCTCTTTAAGTACAGGGAGCCTTTTAGAAAGAATCATAACCTCAGGGCCTATTTTCTTATCTTCGGGTTTGTGCTTCTGGGAGGAGGTGTATTGAATATTGGCCTTCCCATCTTGTTCAAGTCAAACTTCGGCAGCAATATTGCTGATTGGGGGGTGATCCTTTCGGGGTTTCAGGCTGGTTCCTGTCTGGCGACCTTCCTGTTGCCGCGATGGTCATCGACCTTCAGGCCCAAATCGATTCTTTCTCTTACATTTCTGATCCTCGCAGGGGGCATGGCCATTCTCGGTCACCTCACAACTTATATCCAGATTGCCTTGCTGATGATTCTATTTGGCTGCGGACTAACGCTGGCACATATCTTTTTGGAAAGCCTTATCCAGCAAACCAGCCCCAAGGTCGACATGGGGAAAACCATATCGATGTTAACAGCATACAGAGGGGCTTGCTATTTGGGAGCCATATTAAGCAGCGCCCTTGTCTTAAGCCTGTGGGGTCCCCAACCCCTTCTGCTCGCTGCGTCTTTGGTCTTGCTGTGGGCATCCCTTCTGACAAGAGGCGCTACGCCTTTCAAGAAGATGTCCATAGGCTAGACAAGAAAGCGTCGCAAGGCTTCCTGTTTACTGCGTCCCCGTTTTGTTTCTTCAAATATCCTTTACTACGCCTGGCCAATCTTCTATATAGATATCCGAGCCCAGAGGACCAAGTTGCCCATGTCAGAATGAACAGCACAAAAAAGACAAAACTCATCTATAAGGTTCTCCTCTTTGTCGTGCCTTTCCTTGTCCTATCCATAACCATGACCGGCATCATCCTTTCTTGGACGACGTACACACACTTCCAGAAAACCATAAACACGGATTACGAAAATATCATCAAAAGCTCTGCAGGCGAGATCCGCCTTTTCATGAGAAATGCACAAAAAGGTTTAGAGGGCCTGGCCTGGGTCATAGCTGCCACTAAACTGAATCGATGGCAAAAGGAGATGGCCATTGCAGCTTTTAGTCATACAGCAACGGAATTCATGTCTATGTCTTTGATTTCCACACAAGGAAAGGAGGTCATATCGGTTGGCCGGGAAAAAGGAGACGTAAACTTCAGCCAAAGCGAGACCTTTAGAAAGGCACTGACGGGAAAAAGGGCCATTTCCGGCGTCATGTGGACGAAAGAAAATATCCCTTACATCCATGTAGCCACCCCAATACTGCACCTCGGCGAGGTCAAGGAAGTCCTTTGGGGTGAATTTAACCTGAAGTCTGTGTGGGATGTGTTGGAGGGGGTCAAAGTAGGCGACACAGGTCAAGTGGCTATCATGGATTTGTCAGGACAGTTCATCGGCCATATGGAAATGGACCGCGTGGTCAGGGCGCGTCCGGAAGAAGCATCGGACGTCCTGAAAAAACTCCGCACTTCAAGTACGCCCGTGGTCTGGGTTGAAGAAAAGGACGAAACCAAACTCCACTGTCTGGGCTACCGTATTCCGGATCTTGATTGGGTGATTGTCTTAAGCCAGGCCTATCCGGAGATCTATGCATACTTATACCAGAATATTCGCTGGGGTATCCTCATAACGTGTTTGATCTGCCTTTTGGCCATCCTCCTCGGGTGGCATCGGGTAAGGCGTTTCCTGATTCCTATTCACACCCTTCACCGCCAGGTTGAAAGAATGGGTCAGGGAGACCTTGATCAGAGGGCGTCTGTTGACTCCCATGACGAAATCGGCGATCTGGCCCTGGCTTTTAATGAGATGACAGATTCGCTCAAGACATTCATAAGGCGTGAAGTTGAGACAGCCAGGGAACTGGCACATTCAAAGAATTTGGCCATCCTGGGCACGACCTCCAGCAAGGTCACCCACGAGGTGGGAAATCTTCTCAACAACGTAGGGTTGACTCTGGCCATTCTAAAGGGTGAAGGACTCAGCCAAAAAGGAGAAAATGCCCTGGATATATTGGAAAAAGACTCAAAGCGGGTCGGGCATTTCATTCATGATTTCTTACAATTTGCCAAAAAACCGGACCTACGCCTGGAAATGGTGTCAATGGACAAGACTATTCGTGAGGTCTTGTTTGTCCATCAGGCCAGTGCAAAACAAAGTGGAATCCAGCTTGACCTCAACTGGCCCTCCAACTTGCCACCTGTCAACATAGATACCCGCCTCATGTACCAGGCCTTGAACAATCTGGTCAAAAACGCTTTAGAAGCCGTAGGCGGCCCCGGAAGGATAAGCATTGAAGGAAGGATCGAAGAGCAGAGCCTTGTGGTTATGATAGGAGATACAGGGCTCGGCGTGGCGCCAGAGATCTTGGAACAAATGTTCGACCCCTTCTTTACTACCAAAGGCAAAAAAGGTACGGGCCTCGGGTTGTCAATAGTCAAGACGATCGTGGAGGCTCACCGCGGCGCCATTGAATGCCACAGCGAGTTGAAAAAAGGTACAACTTTTGTCCTGCACCTCCCCACGATTCCCTGACATCTGTGGAGTTTAGGGACGCCCTTTACATTTCCACATTTACAGTTTTGGGCTTAAGGATCGATGAGGTTGTAGCCCTTTTGTTGTACTATTGTCTCTCCTCGCTTTACTGATTGACTCACGCCGGCCAATGAGAACCGTAAATGTGAACATTTCGCCAGCGTCCATCAGTTTCCCCCCAATAACCATCATTTCAAAACTGTAAATGTAAAGGGCGTCCCCAAACTCCACCCCGTTCGGGCTCACATATTTTTGTGCATGCTCGCCTACTACGTGCAGTGGCACATGATGGAAGCATGGAGGCCTCTCCTTTATGCCGACGAGGATCAAAAAGCCAAAGGCCTGCGTGATCCGGTTGCCCCTGCAAAACGGTCTGATTCGGCGATGAAAAAAGTAAGGACCAAGCGCCTCGAAGATGGCTCAAGAGTTTACTCCTTCCGCAGCCTTCTCGGCCATCTCGGTGCAATTGTCCGTGCCACTTGCCGTTGCTCAGGCAGGAGAGATCCATCGGCTACTTTTACGGTGATCACCAGACGTAACCCCAAGCAGCAGAAAGCATTCGATTTGCTCCAGACGATACGCGTGTAGGCAGTAGGTCCACACCAAGTCGAATTGTAACAATATGTATTTACAGGATATGTGTGCTTTTTGGAAAAGGGAACTTCAGATTAGACAGCCGTCGCCCGATTCCCCCGGCTACCCATCCCAGAATAAGGAAGAAGGCGATTAAAGGTAAAAGCTTCAACCGCCTTCATCCGATTTGTAGCATGTCAAGGCCAAACAGTAATCTGATAATTAGGTAATGGTAATTGCTAAAACCAAAACCAATGCTAAGGCTTCTTGAAAGTTGATCTCTCTAAGCTGAAAAATATCTGAGATGAGTCTATTCCAGAATAACTGAACCATTTTTGCTCCCCATAACAATAGAACCAAACCTATCAGAACCGCAAGCACAACAGAAAGCACAGGAAAAGCGTCGTAAATCGCATCCCAAGGTACCTTCTCATCACTCTTTGGGGTAAATAGTAATGACACCAAAAAATCAATGCATAAATATGTGAAGAAAACTATGTTGAATCCAAACGCGATACTGGGCCTATTTGTCATTGTTATGACTTTCTTTTAATGAACTACCATGGGATAAGAAACGAGATGAAGTCGTCAATAATTTCTTTTAACGGTCGTTTCAGAATGATTTTCAAAAGCAATCCCACGACTACAAGAACTATCAATATTGCAATAAGGACTAAGCCAATATCTTTCATGCAATTCCCCAGTTAGCAAGGGGCATCGGGTTGATCATTGGGCTTCTTAGGGTCATCATCTTCATCATCTGGAAAGCCATCATTATCATCATCGTCATCCAAGTAGTCAACTAACCCATCCCCATCTGTATCCCTTTCCAGATCCTGTTGGTCCTGCGGGTTACCTATTTCCGGATTGAAAAAGTCGGCCCATTCACCTATTTTTTCACCTATTTTCCCACCAATTGTCTTAGCAAGTCGTGTTAAGCCCCATCCTATCAATTTGCCTAGGCCAGGAATTCTCAATCCATCCGGATCCACTAGGTTAACCGGATCATTCAGACAATACCCATACAGATCCGTATCCCCTCCAGCAAACCCTATGGGATCCTTTGCGGTCCATCTACCCACATCCGGGTCGTAGTCTCTGTAGCCAAACCTTACAAGCTCGGTATCCCGATCCTGGAGCCCCCCTGCAAACCCAAGGGGTATGGTAAAAGATGGATTGGTGTCCGTTATGATATTGCCAAAGGAATCATACTCAACCCTCTTTACCACACTCCCGGATGCATCCGCAACTACTCTCAACGACCCTACCTGATTATAGGTCAGGTAATAGGTTGCGCCACCCTGTGTCATGGCTACGGGCATCCTACCATCAGCATACTCAAATCGCATCAGCAGATTGTCACTGCCATCATACACTGCCAGCAGCCGCGTCAGGCCCTGCCATAGATACTTCTCAGTTGTGACGCCGTTGACGACCTTTGCAATTCTTCTGCCAAGAGGATCATGGACGTATTCGATTGACGTACCGTCGGGCAAGGTCACTCCCAAAAGCTCCACACGGGAAGAATAATCATACGTGGTGACATCCCCACCATCCGTCTTGGTGGTCAAGAACCCATCCGCATCATACTCATACTGAGCAGTTCCGGCCGTAAGCAGACAATCCTCATCAGAATAATCAAAGGTCCTCCCAGCAATCCCCCTCAGTGTATTCGTCTCAGACGTCCGGGTTCCGTTAAGGCCGTATTGATACTCCTCGACCAAGCTCCCATCCTTGGTCACGGTAAGGAGCCTTCCCATGGCATCATAGGTGTAGACGTAATTCGACGTGGCTCCGTCCACAGTCTCTGTCTTCTGGGTGATTCTGCCGTTATCATCTCGGGTCAGGCCCCAGGATGTCACGTTGCTGCCATTCACAGCACGATCTTCGCCGTCCACCTCTCCATAGGCACTAAAATTGCGAGTAAGATTCAAGGCGCTGCCACTAACAGACTCCGGAAGACCGTTTCCGGCGTTCCGACCGATGGTAAAACCTCCAGCGCCAGTCAACAGCCCGTCATCGTCATAGGTGTAGCTTTCCGTGTTTCCGGCATAGGTGAAGCTGGTGACATTAAAATCATTATTGTACCCGTAAGAAAGGGTTTGACTCAATGTGCCGCCCAAAGCCTCGGACGTAACAAGCTTTCCATCGTAGCCGTAGGAGATCGATTCTGTCCCATTTGTGATCGAGTCAATCTTCGTGCTGCAAAGATAGGTCAGATCTACATTGCCCTCGGGCGTTTGGATCTGCTCCAGGCGGCCATTGGCATAGATGTTGTTGATCTGGTTGCCTGAAGGGAAGTTGGTTTGCACAAGGCGTCTGTCTTTGTCGTAAATATAAGTGTAGCTGCCGCTTAGAGGTGTCTGGTAAGAGCCGTTCCGATTGACTGCGTTGTATCCAAAACTGTGGTCAATGGTAGACGGATTGGTCAAAACGGTCATGTTGCCGTTTTGGTCATAGGTAAAGCCCACAGAAGAGCTATCCGGTCGGTTGATTCCCGTCATCCGACCCACTGCGTCGTGGATGTACGATGTGGTGTGGTTTTCAGGATCGGTAATGGATTCCAGGAACCCCTGTGCGTTGTAGGCAAAGCTGGTTTCCCTGGTATTTGTGATAATCGAAGTCAGCCTACCCCTGGTGTCATACCCATAGTTAGTGTCATGAAGACCCGGTATGGAAATGCTGCTGGTCAGCAGCGTTGCAGGATCATATGCTGTGGTCACGGTCCTGCCCTCGGGCGAGGTGACGGTCCTTTGGGATTGGAGCACGTTGTTCGCAAGCGTTGTTGCCTTGCCATTGACGGTCACTGTTTCCGTAATCAAATCCGGGATTTCGTCCGAGTCCATATCCGCATAGGTCTTAGCCCTCAGGGTCGTCTTCGTTAGGGAAGAGGGTGTGCTTTCCTGCATTTCCTTCACACGTTTAAACTTGTACTCGGAATCAACGCCATATTGGAAGTCAAGATCCATACCGCAAGGCAAAGACTTGTTAACGATGAGCCCATCGGATGATTGGTTAAACAAGGTCTCTGCACTCGTTGCATCAGTGATAGTCGAAGTATAAATCCCTAAGGAATCAGTTTGATCCAGATATGAGGTGAGGTCGCCTTCACCCGTGAGCACTTCTGTGAGAATATCTCCGTTTGCATGCACAGTCCTGGTGTAATTCCAGTGCCCCCCTTCCCCATCCGTAGCGTCTGTTAATCTTCCTACGGAATCGAATACATGTTCAAACCGATTACCCTCGGGCTCAATTTTGGCTGTCAGCAGAGCATCCGGGGTGTATTCAAAGCCGTAATAGCTGCTGTCCGGATAAGTAATGCGAGTGAGGTGGTTATTCGCGTCGATAATCAGATTTGTGGTAATCCCATCAGGGGAGATGATTGCGGTGGGTACACCACTGACATTCCTCTCAATGGTAGTCTGATTTCCGAATCTGTCGGTGACAAAAACAAGCCTTCCATCTTCATCATAGTCAAATTCATATAAAGAGATACCTGTATCAACCTCTATGGTTTTCTTGTGGCGCCCGGCGCCGGATATGATGTGACCCGGATTATTCTCTTCGACAAAGGGAATCTCTCCGGCAGTCATAGCATCTATGAAGGCAGAAGAGAGGGACACTTTCCGAACCACGGCGTTCCACGAATCTGCGATATAAAGATGGCCCGAAACATCCAAAGCCACACCCATTACCTCGTCAACTCGGGCATTTCCAGGGAAACCGCCATCTCCGCTGTAGCCTGCTGTTCCCGTACCTGCCACAGTCGAAATAATGCCATTGGGATCCACCTTGCGGACGCGGTAATTATAGTTGTCAGCTATGTAAATATTGCCCAGGGTATCCACGGCCACGCCGTGAGGCGCTGCAAGCTTCGCCTGGGTGGCTGGGCCGCCATCGCCGCCGAAGTCCCAATCGCCGTCCCCTGCCACCGTCGTGATAATGCCGCTGAGGTCCACCTTGCGAATCCGGCCGTTCCACGGATCTGCAATATAAAGATTGCCCGATGTGTCTAAAGCTAGGTGAGCAGGAGTGTCGAACCTCGCCTGGGTGGCCGGACCACCATCTCCGCTGTAGCCTGCTGTTCCCGTACCTGCCACAGTCGAAATAATGCCATTGGGATCCACCTTGCGGATTCGGTGATCTCCACTGCTTGCAAAGTAGAGGGTGCCCTCGGCATCCAACGCAATGCCGCGAGGACGGTTTATCCGAGCCTGGGTAGCCGGGCCGCCGTCTCCGCTGTAGCCCGCCGTTCCTGTGCCTGCCACAGTCGTAATGATGCCATTGGGATCCACCTTGCGGATTCGGTGATTCACCGAGTCTGCGATGTAAAGATTACCGGCAACATCTGCGACGATCTGCCACGGATAGTTGAGCTGAGCCTGGGTTGCCGGGCCGCCGTCTCCGCTGTAGCCCGCCGTTCCCGTGCCTGCCACAGTCGTAATGATGCCATTGGGGTCTACCTTGCGGATCCAGTGATTCCAATATTCAGCGATATAAAGATTGCCCTGACCGTCAACGCTGACGCCGGAAGGGTCGTTTATCTGAGCCTCGGTGGCTGGGCCGCCGTCTCCGCTGTGGCCTGCCGCACCACTCCCTGCCACAGTATCTATGATCATGGTAGTGTTCCTTGCTACCGTACCGTCTCCTTTGTGAAGGGTTGAAAGATCCACGAGACTGAGTTGATGGTGGCTGGAAAGCGTCCAACCTTCACCGACAAGACCTCCTGCCTTCTGGATAAAAAAGTCACTTCGTCGCCGCAAGTCTATGGCCTCCCGAGCCACAATCAACGTCGGTGAGGTGCCTGCCTGAGCAAAGGATCTGTCAAGATTGCTGTTACTTCGATAGTAGACACGATCATAGACAAAGCTAATGTTCACGTGGACGATTGTTGAGCGCAGAACGGGCCTTCCCAATTGGTCCAGTCCGTCCCAAGTGAACTCAGCAATCTGATTTGGCAAGGGATCAAGAGACTGCTCCAGTCTACGGCCTGCCACGTCGACCCTGACGACAATCCTCCTAAGACTACTGGGTACGGTCGGGCCGCTGACTGGAACCGAGATCATGTGCTGGTAACCGGAGACTCTGTTAGAGGCATAATGGAGCGTGAACTCGGTGCCGGGAACGGGAATATCCTCGTGGAAAACCCGGCTTCTTTCCTCAACAAAAGAATTGATCGACTTTTGGCAATCCATTTGGGGCACATATTGCTTGTCCGCTGCCGCTTCCCTTGGTGGGTTGGGAAATACGGCGTCCCCCGGCGACCCGGAAGGCCAATTCATGTCCGATGGACTAAAGTGATTTGACTCCACTCGCCAGAAGGTGGCACCAGGGGCATATCTTAAAGGGTCGTCCAGTCCTGCAACCTCGTCATGATACGAGCCGCTCACGTCGAGATCATCAGGTTGGCCGTCCCCATCAGCATCCAAGGCATCGACTACACCGTCAGAATCAGTATCCAGCAATGCGACCACAACGCCATTTTGTTCAGGCACCCACACGCCTCTGTCACGATCATAGTAGCCCACAGGGACGACGTCCCCTACGTCAAATCCCAGAAAATTGTCCACCCAGATGACCACTGGTTTGTCAAAGCTTACCCTCTGGACGCCATCCACACTTAGCTCCACACAATAGGTATAGGCAGAGTTAGGCGGCAGGATAGCGGGCATGGATTCCGGCGTCGTGTACTCCGTGGCCCGGGTGGTGATGGTGGTCAGTTGTTGAATAACGTTGCCTTCAGCATCAACCTCATAGGCCATGTTGTCCCCGGTGAAGACCATTGAACAGGAACGGCTGCCGAACTCATCGGTCACCTCTGTGCTCCGGTGGGTGACCACAGTTCCAGGATCGCCGTCAAAGGTCAGGGGGGTTGATTCAGGGTCCTCGGCGGTCATCTGAATCGTTTCAGCAATGGCAATGTCGTTCCAGGGGACGTGGACTTTCCTTTGAACCGTCAACAACCCATCCTCTTGGTAGACAACCGTGATGGCTCCCCCACCTTCCACGGGGATGGAAAATCGGCCCTCGGCATCGGTCTGGGCGGTTCCGTATTCCAGATGGCCAAGGATGGTGACTGAAACATCAGCCACAGGTAGATCGTCCAAATCCCTAACCAAACCAGTCACGACGGAAAACCGCCTAGCATCATATGCTTCAATCGTGGCATCTGGAGGAACCAAATCTTCATACTGCTCGCCGAAAGAACCCTCCGGCTGGGGTTCCACGGCGGACTCCACCATAACCAGGGCCTGAGCGCTTGCCGTGCCTCCGGGGCCTGTCACCGTGATGGTGTAGGTCGTAGTCTCTGTGGGGGAGACCGTGATTAAACCGTTTACCGGGACACTTCCGATCCCCTGATCTATCGTGGCAGAATCCGCATCAATGGAACTCCAGGTCAGGGTAGACGATTCTCCCAACAGAACGGTCTCGGGATCTGCAGAGAGGTTTACCGTGGGCGGCTGAAGAACGGTCACCGTCACCGTATCTGTGGCCGTACCTCCCGGGCCTGTGGCCGTGATCGTGTAGGTGGTCGTCTCAGTTGGCAAAACCGCGGTCGATCCATTGACAGCGACGCTGCCAACATCTGGGTCAATGACACAGGCGTCCGCATCGGTGGAGTTCCAGGACAGCGTAGATGACTCACCCAACAAGATCGTCTCGGGATCTGCGGAAATACTCGCCGTCGGGACAGGATATGTCACCGTGACGGGGGCGCTGGCCGTTGCCGTTCCACCAGGGCCTGTAACCGTGATCGTATAGGTCGTGGTTTCTGTGGGGGAGACTGCAATGGAACCACTTACAGCAACACTGCCAACCCCTTGATCGATGGTGGCCGACTCGGCATTGGTAGAACTCCAGGTCAAAGTGGAAGACTCACCCAATAAAATGGTATCTGGGGCGGCTGAAAGGCTAACTGTGGGCGGCTGAAGAACCGTTACCGTCACCGTATCTGTGGCCGTACCTCCAGGACCCGTAGCTGTAATCGTGTATGTGGTGGTCTCGGTCGGAGAAACTGAAGTCGAACCGTTCAAGTCAACACTGCCAATACCCTGATCAATAGTAACCGTATCCGCATAGGTTGAGTTCCAAGTCAAGGTTGAAGGCTCGCCCAACAATATGGTCTCAGGGTCTGCGGAAATGCTAACAGTCGGTGGCTGAAGAACCGTTACTGTTGCCGTATCTGTAGCCGTTCCACCAGGCCCCGTCGCCGTGATCGTGTACGTGGTAGTCTCCGTGGGCGAGACCGAAGTCGATCCACTTGGATCCACGCTGCCAATACCCGGTTCAATCACACAGGTATCAGCATGCTCGGAAGTCCACGTCAACGTGGCTGATTCGCCCAACAAGATCGTCCCGGGATTTGCGGAAAGGCTTACCGTGGGGACGGGAGGAGGATAGGTCACCGTGACGGTCGCACTGGCCGTTGCCGTGCCCCCAGGACCCGTCACTGTGATCGTGTACGTCGTGGTCTCAGAAGGCGAGACTATAACCGATCCGTCTACAGGGACCGTTCCAACCCCTTGATCGATGGTGGCAGAATCCGCATTGGTGGAACTCCAGGTCAGGGTGGCAGACCCGCCTATTTCAATGCTTACAGGCTCGGCAGACAGGGTTACCGTTGGCGGGTAAACAATCGTAACGGTCACGGAATCTGTGGCTGTTCCTCCGGAGCCTGTGGCTGTGATCGTATATGTGGTGGTCTCCGTTGGCGAGACTGGGGTCGATCCCGTTGGGTCCACCGTGCCAATATCCGGCTCTATGACACAGCTAGTGGCATTGGTCGACGTCCAAGACAAGGTGGCGGACTCATCCTCTACGATGGTGTCAGGATCAGCGCTGATCTCCACGGTGGGAGCCGGATCGGTCACAGTGACTGTGACGCTGTCCGTGGCCGTGCCTCCAGGGCCGGTGGCTGCAATGGTGTATGTAGTCGTCTCAGTTGGCGTTACGGTGATCCAACCTTCCAGCTCAACCACGCCGACATCAGGCTCGATCACGCAGGACTCGGCATTGGTGGAACTCCATGACAGTGTGGCCGACTCGCCAACATGAATGGTCTCCGGGTCGGCCTCTATCTCGACAGTGGGAGGAAACGTGGTTACGGTTACTGTGACACTCACGGTCGTCGAGCCTCCTGGCCCAATAGCCGCAAGGATATAGGTGGTGGTCTCCTGCGGTGTAACGACTTCAGAACCGCTTGCAGAAACCTCTCCGATGTCGTGGTCTATGATCACGATGTCAGCATAGGTGGTTTGCCAGGTCAGGGTACTCGAATCCCCGAGTGTGATGGACATAGGATCTGCCGAGAAAGTAACCTCCGGCGGCGGGACGGGACTATCCGACCCTCTTACCTCAATGGTCACTGAGGCCCCGGGAGTGCCTCTGAGAAAGACAGTCAGGCGGTTGGTGGATTTCAGTGCTCTGTCTTTATAGACAATGATATCGTCTCCAATAAGAAACTGTCGCAGGGGGATAAACCTTCTGTTGAAAAAGAGAAACCCTCCCCGTATTTCCATATCCGGCGTATTCTTTGTGATGACAATATACCCATTTCCGGGATCATCTACATGGAACGTGTGGCGGGAAAAATGCACATGCAAACTGCCTATTTCAAAATCACTTGGCCCGAATACGGTCTGATCCTCTGCGTGAACCAGTGGGGTGATAGTAGACAAGGCGACAAGGACAGAAAGGAAACAAAGAAGCTTTCTTGACATGATGATCCTCCAATTAATCTCTTAGGTTCAACTCTTTTGGGAAAGTCTCAAGAGCCAACCTCCCTGACCGAAATTAGCTCGCCACTCTCGGAATTGGTTGAGTAGGGGTGGTAAAGTCGAAGTTAAAGAATCTTTTTTTCTGCCCATTTTACTTTGCTCTGGATTTCGCCTTTTCGATAAAGAATTCAAACTTCATTTCAGCAAAGAGCATGCCACATAACCTCGCAGCTCTACCCTTATCTGTAACAGCTTGTGACTATTGCATTTTCAGAAGCTTAAACCTGTAAACCAATTTCGTAAGGGATCCCAAAGTGTGTAATTATCTCACACTATTGCGAAATACACGTCTCTTTTACTGTGTAAAAACGTTACACTCACACCAGGGTCAAGCATCAAGACCAGCGATGTTGAGGGCTGAGATTCTTAGGCTGGGGGCTTCGAATTGCCCATAGAATTTAAGGTCCGTGCCAACGCCGTCCACGTTGCTGAACAGATCAATCAGAGTTTTGTAGCTCGAAAATATTGAATGGTTTCGTGATACAGGCCGTGGCCCCACATTTCGGGAGATCACGTAATTGAGTCGCTTTTACGATAGAATGTCTAAGATGTCAATACCCTACAATGCCCTTATCTTCACCACTCTTTACTGATTTGCCGTAGCTTTCCGTCATTTGCACAAAACTTTTTTTGATTTCTTGTCGAAAAGAGAGACGGATTTATGTGACATACCGGCTTCAACCAAGGCGATCGCTTCTTCGAGAATTCTCCTAATCTTTCTTTGCCACCCTGAGCCCGTGTTCCCGCTCTGAAGGAAAAGCCGGGAATTTCGGGTTGTAATCACCTGTCTCCCATGATAAAAATTAGATACTCAAGTTTCGCACGAGGGCGGCGCCGCACGAGATCGCGGTACGATTATATGATTTGCTATCTTTTCTGTGAATCCACATGGACACGACGGTTGTTCTTTCCGATCATGCAGTAGACTTCGTAGCTAATGGTTCCGATTTTTCTTGCCAGCTCTTCGGCAGTTATCCGTTCTTTTTCCTGGGCTCCCAAAAGAACCACCTCATCGCCCACGGAGACACCGTCCAGTGAAGACACATCCACCATGGTCAGGTTCATGCAAACGCGACCCACGATCGGCGCTCTTTTCCCATGGATGAGCACTTCTCCTTTGTTTGAGAGCATTCGGCTGTATCCGTCATCGTAGCCTATAGGGACAGTGGCAATGGTAGAAGTTGAGCGGGTTCTGTAGGTACAACCGTAACTGATGGAGGCGCCGGCGGGGACTTTTTTTACCTGAGTTATCCTGGATTTGAAGGTCATGGCCGGCTTGAAGGAATCTGCCCCAGCCAAGCCTTCAGCGGGCGGCGATCCGTAGAGGAGTATGCCGGGCCGCACCATGCCGAGATCAATGCCTTTTCTTGCCAAAAGGGCGCCGCTGTTTGCAACATGAACCGCGTCGGAGCACACCCCAAGTTGTTTAGTTTTTTTGACTACCTGTAAGAATCTGCCAATCTGCTCATCCGTGAAGGGGTGATCAGGCTCATCGGCGACAGCACAGTGCGAAAATATCCCTTCGAGCAAAAGCCCGTTTAAGGACAAAAGGCCTTGCAGGAAATCTGACGCATCTTCCCATGGCACGCCCAGGCGCCCCATGCCAGTGTCTATCTTCACATGGACCGGAGCGACCGTGCCTTGTTTAAGGGCCGCTCCGGAGAGTTTTTCCGCTATGTCCTGTTGAAAAAGAGCCACCGTGAGCCTTTTTTCAACAGCGGCTGAAACTTCATCCGCAGTGATGCCCTTCATAAGTAAAATCGGGATGTTGCAATGGGCCTTTCTCAGGTCCAAGGCCTCTTCCAGTTCAAATACCCCAAAGGAATCAACGCCTGATGACTCAAGGGTTTGGCCCACTGCGATCATGCCGTGCCCATAGGCATCTGACTTAATGACGGCGATGACGCGGCTCCCGGGGCCTGCCAATCGCTTGATCTCAAAGAAATTGTGCCTGATGGCGCCCAGGTCGACGATTACCTCGTTTGCTATCATACCCTGCGCTCCAAGGGCAGTCTGATCTTAAAGGTGCTTCCCTTCCCCTCAACGCTTTCCACGCTGATGGCGCCGCCGAACGACTCAACAATGCGAAGACTGATGGCGAGTCCAAGGCCGGTCCCTTTGCCCGGAGGTTTTGTGGTGTAAAAGGGGTCAAAGACGTCGTTGAGTTTGGATTTAGGGATCCCCTTGCCTGTGTCAGAAACAGCGATCTCGACAAACCCTGCCGAGCCCTTGTCAGGACTTCTCTCTCTTGCCCCGGGCCAAGGGGTTTGACTGGCGGCAATGGTGATACGGCCACCTTTTTCCATTGCGTCATTTGCGTTTAACATGAGGTTAATCAAGACCTGCTTAAGTTGGTCCGGGTTGGCCCACACCATCCCTATATTTTCCTCCAGGCGGGTTTCAAATTCAACAGACCTCGTGAGTTTCTGGTGAGAAAAAAAAGAAGCGCTTTCTGAGACCAGGGCATTGACATCGACAGGGACGGAGGAGCCAGGCGATGGTCTCGAGAAATCGAGAAGTTCCCGGACGATTGTGTCAATCCTGGCAATCTCTTTTTCGATCCGTGCGAGAAAGTCCCTTGCCTCTTGGTTTTTTTCCACGTGAGTCCTCAGGAGATTGGCGTACCCCAGGATTGCTCCAATGGGATTGCCAACTTCGTGGGCCATACCTGCGGCAAGCCTGCCTACGGAAGAGAGCTTTTCTGAGCGCAGGATTTCCTCGTTTGCCTGTTTCAAGGAACGGATCTGCGCTTCCATCTGCTCCTTGTTCTCAGCCAGGCGTTTGAGCATCCGGTTAAGAGATATAGCGAGGTGGGCAATCTCGTTGTGATTAGCCTCCGTTTCATGTGAGAACCGTTGCGTGTCTTCAAAGTGATCGGCGGTCTTAACAAGACGTTTGATAGGGCGTATTACCATTCTCGAAAGGAGAAAGGTTCCAAAGACAAGGAGGACAAAGACATTTAGCCCGATGTAAAACCAGACGAGCTGTTGCGACCGTCTCAACCCGTGTGCAACCCTGTCAATACGAACAGGCACCTGTATAGCCGCGATGCACCGCCCCCCGGCAAAAAGGGGCGCTGTAACGGTGAGGATACCGCGGTTTCTGGATATCCGGGTGGTCTCTTTTCCCGTGCGCAGGACCGAGGCGATTTCAGGGTCCCCAGGCTTTACAGACCGATCCGGATCTTGGTTGCCCACCCACAGCGTGCCATCTCTTCCCATCACAATAATCTGTCCGAATAGCCTGGAGGGGGCCATCCATGTGGCGCCGTTTCTAAGGCGTTCCCTGACAAGTTCCAAAGGGGGTGGCCCTTGGCCTCTTGATAGCTCTTCAATGGCCAACTGCATCTTTTTAACCACTGCCTTTCCGTCAGCCACCTTGTGCTGAAGCAGGTCCCGTTCCCTGATCCGTGTGACAACGAAGCTGGTCGAGATCATGGCAGCGACTAGAAGTAGGGTCAAGCTCAGCAAGATTTGGGTCCGGAGTCCGGGCCTGAAGGTTTTCAAAGGCTGCTACCTCATTAAGGCCATGTACCAGTCCACCATTTCCGGCCCGTGAAACAAGTAAAGCAAGGCTCCCAGGCTAAGAAACGGGCCAAAGGGGACCACCGTTTTTCGTCCGCCTTGCGTGCGCAGGGCCACGGCTATGCCCAGCACGGTTCCAACGGCTGAGCCAACAAAAATGGTAAAAACGGCCCCTTTCCACCCCAAAAATGCGCCAATCATGGCAAGAAGCTTGACATCCCCACCCCCCATACCCTCTTTCTTGGTGAGATAATAGTACGCTGAGGCGACCAACAAGAGGATGCCTCCACCCAAGAGGATCCCCATAAGGGAATCCTTGTAAGTGATGTGCCCTGTCACAAGGGAAGAAAAGAATCCAATGGCAATGCCTGGATAAGTAATCACGTCCGGAATAATCTGATGATCGATATCTATGAACGTAATGACGAGCAGCGCAGCCACCAGGACATACAAACATAAGGCTTCCCAGGCCAGGCCGTATCTGATGAAGATCGCAACTGCAAAAAGGCCCGCTGCCAGCTCAACCACGGGATATCTCGAGGATATTGCCGCTTGGCAGTGGCGACACCGTCCCCGAAGCCAAAGATAACTCAGGACCGGGATGTTATCGTAAAAGGCGATTCTGGCCCCGCAGCCAGGACACATGGATCGAGGGTGGATCAGGGAGAGTGATCGAGGAAGACGGTGAATGCATACGTTGAGGAAACTACCGACACACATGCCCAAGGAAAAGACGAAAATCTTAAGGACCAACGGCTGCAAGACGCCTCCTGATGAAAGTGGTATAACCGAATAACCGTTAACGTCAAGATATCACAAGTAGTTATAAGAAACAACTATAGTTCATGGGCCAATGAATCAGGCCAATGAATCAAGATTTTTGTTGTCATAAGGACATGTCATCTTATACTATTTATGGCAGCCTTCATTCCAGCCTCATACAACCTGCATCATTAACGCATGCTTGCTGCAGATTGTTAACTGGAAAATGAAAGATGCCTGAAAACGTATATCTTTGAGAGGAACATTCCTATGGGTCAAATAGACACCGAAGACTCAATCGACGTTATTCAAGAAGATGGGGAAGCTATAGACATCCCTGAGGAACTTCCCCTCCTTCCCGTTCGGGATATTGTTGTGTTTAGTCATATGGTTCTTCCCCTGTTTGTGGGCAGAGACAGGTCTGTTCGGGCCGTAGATACAGCGATGGCCAAAGATCGCCTTCTCCTTCTTGCCACACAACGAAAGTCTTCGGTCGAAAGCCCGAAACCTGATGAGATCTTCGCGGTGGGCACGGTCGCCGTGATCCTGCGTATGCTCAAGCTGCCCGACGGTAGAGCCAAGCTGTTGGTTCAGGGACTGGCCAAAGCACGCATCGCAGAATACACTGAGAAAAAACCTTTCTATCAGGTAAAGATCGAAAAGATCGTGGAAGAGCAAGCCGAAGAGATGAGCCTTGAGACCGAAGCCCTGATGCGAAATGTGTGCGAGCAAGGGATGAAGATTCTTGAGCTCCGAGGCGAGCTAAGCAGTGATGTTGGCGCTATTCTTCACAGTATTGATGATCCGATTCGTTTGGCCGACCTGGTAGCCTCAAACCTCCTGCTTAAGACAGAAGACGCCCAGGCCCTTCTGGAAATGAACAATCCGGTTCAGAAGCTTCATCGAGTAAATGATCTCCTGAGCAAAGAACTGGAGGTCTCTGCTATGCAAGCCAAGATCCAGTCGCATGCCAGGGAAGAGATATCAAAGACCCAACGGGAGTACTTTCTCAGGGAAGAGATGCGAGCCATCCACAAAGAATTGGGTGATACGGACGAAAGGGCCAAGGAGGTTTCAGAGTACAGGAAGAAAATAAGAAGGGCAAAGATGTCCAAGGAAGCGGAAAAGGAGGCTGGCAAACAGGTAAAGCGCCTCGATCAGATGCACCCTGATGCGGCCGAGGCCTCCATTGTGCGGACGTATCTCGATTGGCTGGTAGAAGTCCCGTGGAGCAAGTCAACCAAAGATGTGCTGGATGTGAAAAAGGCCCAGGGGGTTCTCGATGAAGACCACTTTGATCTGGAAAAGGTGAAGGACCGCATCCTTGAATACTTAAGCGTCCGAAAACTGAACAAGGCCATGAAAGGTCCAATACTCTGCTTTGTCGGGCCGCCCGGTGTGGGCAAGACCTCACTTGGAAGATCCATTGCAAGGGCCATGAACCGGAAGTTTTCCCGTATTTCCTTGGGTGGTGTTCGGGATGAGGCCGAAATCAGGGGCCACCGTCGCACTTACATCGGGGCCCTGCCGGGTCGAATCCTGCAGGGCTTGAAGCAGTGCGGCAAGAACAATCCGGTGTTTATGATGGATGAAGTGGACAAGATCGGCGCCGATTTTCGCGGGGACCCCGCTGCGGCCCTACTGGAAGTCCTTGACCCGGAACAAAACGTTAGCTTTAGCGACCACTATTTGAACGTCCCCTTTGATTTGTCAAAAGTCATGTTTATCACCACAGCAAATCTTGCCGATCCTATTCCCTCAGCCTTAAGGGATCGCATGGAGATCATTGAACTGTCCGGATACACGGAAGAAGAAAAGCTTTTTATTGCACAAAAGTTTTTGATCCCGCGCCAAATCAAGGAGAATGGCATCACAAGAAAACATATAAGCATGGGCTCCAAAACGGTGCGGAAGATCATATCAGAATACACCCTGGAGGCCGGCCTCAGGAACCTGGAGCGCGAGATAGCCACCATTTGCCGCAAGGTGGCCCGGAAAGTGGCAGAGGGGGAGAAAGGCATATTTAAAGTGACCTGTGCCAACCTCCATCGCTACCTGGGTGTTCCGAAATACCTCCCGGAATTGGACCAGGAGTGCCATGAGATTGGTGTGTCCACTGGGCTTGCCTGGACCCAAGCGGGCGGGGAGGTTCTCTATGTAGAGGCCTCCACGATGAAAGGCAAGGGGGAATTGACTCTGACAGGTCAATTGGGCGAGGTCATGCAGGAGTCGGCAAGGGCGGCCTTCAGTTATGCCCGAGCTCATGCCAAGAGTCTCGGCTTTAGGGCAAATTTCTACCAGGACACGGACATTCATGTCCATGTTCCTGCAGGGGCCATTCCCAAGGACGGACCTTCAGCCGGGGTCACCATGGCCGTGGCTCTCGTCTCAGCCTTGAGCGGGAGGCCTGTGAGCAGAGATATTGCTATGACAGGCGAAATCACTCTTCGGGGGCGTGTACTGCTTGTGGGGGGACTGAAGGAAAAGGCGCTGGCTGCCCTCAGGGCGAACGTCCAGAAGATCATCATACCGGAAAAAAACAAAAAGGATTTGGTCGAGATTCCCCCAAATATCAAGCGCAAAGTCACCTTTATCCCTGTGAGTCACATGGACCAGGTCCTGGAGATTGCCCTTCACCCAAAGCCCCGAAAGAAAGGGCCGAGAGCAAGGTGAGAGATGATAGTTCTAGCCATTGATACGTCGACTCAGACCGGAGGCGTTGCTGTTCTTAGAGGCGACACCCTTCTTGCTCAAGTTCAGGCGACCAGCACAACGACACACGCAAAACGACTTATGTCGGCTGTAGATTCTGCCTTGCGCATGGCGTGTATGGGTGTGGATGAATGCGACGGGCTTGCTGTTACCACTGGTCCGGGAAGTTTCACCGGCCTGCGCATCGGGATCAGTGCTGTCAAAGGACTCGGGTTTGCTACGGGAAAACCGGTTGCCGGTGTTTCCACAATGGATGTCCTGGCGTACCAGTTTCCATGGTTTCCTGATCTCGTCTGCCCTATGCTGGATGCCCGGAAGGAGGAAATCTACACAGCTCTTTACAGGTGCAGTCGTGATGCAGGCTGGGAGAAGATAGCTTCGGATTGCGCAGTTGAGCCAACGCAATGGCTTATGCAGATTAAAGCTCCCTGTCTTTTTGTCGGTGATGGCGCTGTCGTATACAGGGATCTGATTGAAGAGTGCCTTGGATCCCGTGCCCAATTTGCGCCGCCCTATCTTAATACACTGCAGGCTTCGGTAGTGGCTTACATCGGAATGAAGCAAATTGAACGGGGTGAGACTACTGACGTTGCTTTGCTTGCTCCCAATTACTTGCGTAAGTCGGATGCGGAGATAAAGCTGGAAAAAGGACGGTTGGTTGACAAATAATTGAAAATCAGTATAATTTTTTAAAAAAGTCCTATTACGTCCCCCACTCAGGACAAAGCCTCCAGGAGGATCGTCTATGGAGAAGAGAGACCGGGAACTGATCGACCTGTTGATCAAGGAAAATGAGATCCTGGAAAAATATGTGCAGGCGCACCAACAGTACGAAAAGCAACTGGAAGAGTATAACAGGCGTCCTTATTTGTTTACAGAAGAATGGGTGGAACGTAAGAGAATCCAGAAGCTGAAGCTGGCAGGCCGGGACAAGATTGAGCAAATCCTGGCCGAACATCGGAGGACAAAAGAGAAACTGGCCCAGGGCAGCGTTTCTTAACCCTTTAGGGATCGGATTAAACGATATGAGTCTTTTTTCGCATCTTAGACCAGGAAACAAAAGGGCCTTTCCAGTGGCTTCTGAGGGGCTTCCGCTCATAGTTTCGTCGGCCTTTGTAACCGTCTATCTGGCTGCCTTGGGCCTAAGCATGGTGGCGCTGTTTTTCGGGGCGGTTGCTTGTTTTATCGTTTTCTTCTTCAGGGATCCGGACCGTGTAATTCCTACCGAAGACGGGGCAGTGGTCTCTCCTGCTGACGGCAAGGTTGTTGAGGTCAGAGTTGTCAGCGAGAGTGATGTTGCCCGTGAGAAAATGCTTAAGGTCAGTGTCTTCATGTCCGTGTTTAATGTCCATGTCAACCGCATGCCAACGGATGGCACGGTGGTTGATATTTCCTATTATCCCGGAAGGTTCTTTTCTGCTAATCTGGATAAGGCCTCCAAAGACAATGAACGCAATGCTGTTAGCTTAGACATTGGAAGCGGACGCAGGCTCGTAGTGGTTCAGGTGGCGGGCCTGATTGCAAGACGCATCGTTTGCAGAATACACAAGGGAGACCACTTGAGGCGCGGGCAGCGCTTTGGCATGATCTGTTTCGGATCTCGCCTGGATGTCTATCTTCCATCGGATACAAAACCTGCCGTGTCTGTTGGGGATAGGATATTGGCTGGAACCTCGATTTTGGGGCATTTGACATGAAGAGAAAAAAACGGTCCAGGAACAAAGATTCGCACCGCAGGATCTATCTCCTGCCTAACTTGATGACCTCTGCTAACCTTTTCTGCGGCTTCTATGCTCTTATTGCCGCCATTCAGGGCCATTTTGTAAAGAGCGCCATTGCCATCATGGTTGCGGCCCTCTTTGATGCCCTTGACGGAAAGATAGCTCGCGTCACCCGTACCGTGAGTAAGTTCGGCCTTGAATATGATTCCCTATGTGATGCCATCTCTTTTGGGGTGGCGCCTGGTGTTTTGGTCTATCTTTGGGCACTGCAACCATTTGGCAGGCTAGGGTGGTTAGCGGCTCTTTTGTTTGTTGCCTGCGGCACTTTGCGCCTGGCACGGTTTAACACCCAGGTCGATCGTGTTAGCAGCGACTATTTCACGGGCCTGCCCATTCCGGCGGCGGCCTTCATGATAGCCTCTACAGTTCTCCTGTTGTACCGTTTAGGTGGGAGCGGGACCACAAAACATGTGACCATCCTCATCATGATCTACGTGTTGTCATTCTTGATGGTCAGTACCATCAAGTATTACAGTTTTAAGCGTCCAGGACTTTTCAAGACAATGAGATTCAACATGCTGGTGTTAGTGATTCTTTTCTCCATAGTGGTTGCAGCAGAGCCAAGCGTTACTTTCTTTCTTTTTATGCTTGCCTATATCCTTTCAGGCCCCTTTATGACTCTGTGGCTTCGTAAGAAAAACCACAAGAAAGAAGGCGCTCCCAACGACAGCGTCGAGGTCCCTTCACAGGAGCCTGTGTAAACATGCCACAAACCATTACTGAGAAAATCCTGGCAGCTCACGCAGGACGTGAGAGTGTGGCGCCCGGGGAATTGCTGAGCGTTCGGATCGATCTCGTCCTGGCAAACGACATCACGGCGCCGATTGCCATAGATCTCTTTGAGAAATCCCATATTTCCACTGTATTCGATCCCGAGAGAATTGCTTTGGTCCCTGATCACTTCGTACCCAATAAAGACATCCGTTCTGCCGAGCAAGTCCAGATCATGCGCAGGTTTGCCAAGAAGTATGGTATCAAGTATTTCTTTGAGCTGGGGGAGATGGGTATTGAGCACGTCCTGTTGCCGGAACAGGGGCTGACGCTGCCTGGGGATGTAGTCATTGGCGCAGACAGCCACACCTGTACTTACGGGGCGCTGGGCGCTTTTGCTACAGGTGTTGGCAGCACGGACGTTGCCGCTGCCATGATCACAGGTGAAATATGGTTTAAGGTTCCCGAATCGATCAGGCTCAGCTATGTGGGCGAGCTCAAAAAGTGGGTGACCGGAAAGGACCTGATCCTCCACACTATTGGCGATATCGGCGTTGACGGAGCCACGTACAGGGCCATGGAATTCGTTGGAGAAGTCATAGAGGCTTTGCCGATGTCGGATCGAATGACAATGGCCAACATGGCTATAGAGGCCGGAGCCAAGAGCGGAATTATTGCACCGGATCAGGTGACGCTTGACTATATTGAACAGCGGGCAAAGAGACTCTTCGAGTGCTTTCACAGCGACCAGGATGCCGTTTACGATGAGGAAAAGTCCTACGACGTCTCTGCCCTTGAACCCCAGGTAGCCTTTCCCTATCTGCCCGAAAACACGCGGCCTGTCTCAGAGGTGGGAACCATCCCTATTGAGCAAGCGGTTATCGGATCATGCACGAATGGACGAATAGAGGACCTGCGCATGGCGGCCCAGGTCCTTAAGGGACGCACCATTAACAAGAATGTCCGCCTTATCATGATACCGGCCACACCAAGCATTTACCGGCAAGCCATGGCTGAAGGCCTTCTTGAGATTTTTTTGAATGCCAAGGCGGTTATAAGCCCCCCCACGTGCGGACCCTGCCTGGGAGGCTTTATGGGCATCCTGGGGCCTGGCGAGAGAGCTGTTGCTACGACGAACCGCAACTTCGTCGGCCGGATGGGACATTCGACAAGTGAGGTCTATCTTGCCAACCCCGCAGTGGCGGCAGCCTCGGCCATACTCGGACGAATTGCGAGCCCGGAGGAGTTGTAGGAAAACTAGTGATGACAATTGAAGGCGCTGTCTGGAAATTCGGTGACAATGTTGATACTGATGTGATAATCCCGGCCCCGTACCTTGTTACGGCAGACAGTGAAGAACTGGGCAAGCACTGCATGGAGGGCGTGGATCCCGCTTTTTCTGAAAAGGTGGGGCCAGGGGATATCATCGTGGCCGGGAAGAATTTTGGCTGCGGCTCCTCGCGTGAGCATGCACCCATGGCCATAAAAGGGGCCGGCATCTCGTGTGTGGTGGCAGAGAGCTTTGCCCGGATTTTCTATAGAAATGCATTTAACATGGGACTCGCGATCTTTGAAGCGCCGGGGGTGTCCGAGGGAATTAGGACGGGCGACCGGATATCCGTCAACCCGGATACGGGCGAGATTACCGACCATACAAACGGGCGGCGGTTCTCTGCAAAGGCGATCCCTCCTTTTATGCAGGGGCTTATCAAGGCTGGTGGACTCATGCCGTATGTGCTGAAGCAGAAACAGGAGCAAGACCGAGCATAGAGATATGCACAAAACCCTGACAATGGATAAGGGGATTTCGTAACCGTGACGCCAAGACACTATGACATAGCCGTTATCCCAGGCGATGGCACAGGCCCGGAGGTGGTTGCCGAGGGATTGAAGGTGCTTGAAGCTGTTTCCGGCAAGAAAGGCTTTGAGCTTGCCTTTCGTTACTTCAGCCTGGGTGGCAGACATTACAAGAAGACAGGGGAAACCCTGCCTGACGGAGTCCTTGAATCGATAAGGGGATGTGACGCCATGTATCTAGGGGCCATCGGTGATCCGGATGTGCCGCCGGGTATCCTGGAGAAGGGGGTCCTCTTAAGACTCCGGTTTGAGTTGGATCAGTACATTAATCTGCGACCCGTAAGGCTCTATCCTGGTGTCGAGACTCCCATCAAGCACAAGGGACCTGATGAGATTGACTTTGTGGTCGTGCGTGAAAATACAGAAGGCCTCTATGCAGGCGCGGGCGGCATTCTGAGGCGGGGAACGCCCCATGAAGTGGCTATCCAGGAGTCCATCAGCACGCGTATGGGAGTTGAACGCTGCATTCGGTATGCCTTTGAGGCCTGCAGGCGCCGGGACCGGGCCAAGAAACTGACCCTGTGTGGAAAGACCAATGTTTTGACCTATACCTTCGACCTGTGGGAACGCACATTCAACGAGGTGGGAGAATCCTACCCGGATATTGAAACCGACTATGTTCATGTGGACGCTCTGTGTATGTGGATGATCAAGAATCCGGAATGGTTTGACGTCATTGTGACCGAGAACATGTTCGGTGACATTATTACCGATCTGGGCGCAATGCTCCAGGGTGGCATGGGCGTTGCGGCCGGCGGAAACATTAATCCGGAGGGGATCTCTATGTTTGAGCCGATCGGGGGTTCTGCGCCAAAATACACGGGCCAAAATATCATTAATCCAATAGGAGCAATTCTGGCTGCCAAGCTTATGCTCGAAACCCTTGGTGAGCCGGAGGCCGCCCAGATGATCGAAAGGGCCGTTATCAAGGTGTTGCGAGACGACCTCAAGGGCGCAGGAGCAGGCCAAATGGGGCATTCCACGTCAGAGGTGGGAGACTTGATTGTCGAATCTATCGAGGGAGAGTGAAAAATGGGCAAGTTGTTCAATGTGGCCGTGGCTGGGGCCACCGGTGCGGTGGGAAACCAGATGGTGGCTTGCCTTGAAGAAAGGGATTTCCCTGTCAATAATCTTAAGCTGCTGGCTACTGCCAAGTCTGCCGGCCGTACACTCCCGTTCAAAGGGGAGGAGATTCCGGTGGAAGAACTAACGGAGACCTCATTCAAGGGGGTGGACATCGGCATCTTTTCTGCCGGCGGCGCCACCAGTCGGCAGTTTGCGCCAATTGCCGCCCGGGATGGCTGTGTGGTTGTTGATAACTCTTCTGCGTGGCGCATGGACCCTGGTGTGCCCCTGGTCGTTCCGGAGGTGAATCCCAGGGCAACAGCCAATTATGGGAACAAGGGCATTGTAGCCAATCCGAACTGCTCCACTATCCAGATGGTAGTGGCGCTGGCGCCCATTCACGCAAAGGCGGGCATCAAACGGATTGTGGTATCCACTTATCAGGCCGTTTCCGGCACAGGCAAGAAAGCAATTGACGAACTCTACGACCAGACCAAGGCGATTATCAACTCTGCTGAGCCGGAGAATAGGGTCTATCCTCATAGAATTGCCTTCAACTGTCTACCGCACATTGATGTCTTTCTTGACAGCGGGTATACTAAGGAAGAGATGAAGATGGTCCATGAGACAAGGAAGATCCTGCAAGACGATACTATTGGAATCACAGCCACCACGGTCCGGGTGCCTGTTTTCTATTGCCATTCCGAGTCGGTCAATATTGAAACACGTGAACGCATTACCCCTGAAGATGTTCGAGGCCTGTTGGAGAATGCCCCGGGTGTGACGGTAGTAGACGACCCTTCACAGAACCTCTATCCTATGGCCATTGACGCTGCCGGAAAGGATGACACCTTTGTGGGGCGGATCAGGGCCGATGAGTCTATTGCAAATGGTATTAATATGTGGATCGTGTCGGACAACATACGCAAGGGGGCAGCCACCAATGCCGTGCAGATAGCGGAGCTTCTCGCGCGAGAGTATCTGTGAAAGGATATGGCCTTCCAGAAAAAACCTTCATGTTTCTTAGTTCAGACCTCGTTAAGTGGTTGAGTAGTTGAGTAGTTAAGTGGTTAAATTCACAGGCATAGTTGTTATTAGCAAGAAAATTGGACATTCGCTATTTTGATATTTGTAACCCATTGAAATGAAGGCAATAATTTCCCAACTTAACCACTCAACCACTCAACTATTTGACTATCTCTGTAGTTATTGAGAACTTACTAAGACAAGGAGTATTGCCTTGAATCGCATACCAATCACAAAAGCGGGCTATGAGGCTCTAAAGGAGCAGGTTAGACATCTGAAGAGTGTTGAGAGGCCAGAGGTTATAAGGGCCATCGCAGAGGCCCGGGCCCATGGCGATCTTTCTGAGAACGCAGAATATGATGCTGCCAAGGAACGCCAGGGCTTTGTTGAGGGTAAGATCAGCGACCTTGAACATAAGATTGCCAGTGCTGATGTGATTGACCCGAAGACCGTGAGGACGGATTCCGTGGTCTTTGGTTGCACGGTTGTGCTGGAGAACTCGGAGACTGAGAAAGAGGTTCAGTATCAGCTTGTGGGGCCTGACGAGTCAGATGTAAGCCAGCGGCGGATCTCTGTTTCCTCTCCTGTTGGCAGGGCCATGATCGGAAAGAGGGTTGGCGACGCGATTGTGGTTCAGGCCCCTGGTGGCAGAAGGCAATATGAATTGATTGACATCCGTACCTCGTAGGTACAAAATCGCTTCGCGGTTTTGTACAGTGCGGCTGCGCCGCTCAAAGGAAGGGTGTTAGGGGCTTCGCCCCAATTGGAATACTGGAAATGAAAGGGGGGTTGTGATGACAAGTCGCACGGTTTTTTCTTACTGCATCGTGATTCTGTTTCTCATTGGAGGTTGCACGAGCCACAAGAGACAGGTTGTGCCGTTCAAAATGCCAGCGGCTTTTCCAAATGCCACGAAAGTGGCTGGAGCCACCGTTGCTGCAAGGGCTTATGACGATACCCGGGAGGCCAAGAAGGCCTTTGGGTGGGATATTAGAGGAGCAGGTCTATATCCTGTGCAGGTAATCTTTGATAATTTGGGCGACTATTTCCTGGAGATTGAACCTTCACAGACCTTTTTGATTGACGGAGAGAACAATCTGTGGTCGATCCTGGACTCCAGCCTTGCATATGACCGGGTGAGCAAGAAATCAGACATGACGCGCATCGCAAAGGCAGGAGTTAAGCCTGGCATTTTAGCTGCTGTGGGAGGGGCCTTGCTGGGGGCTGCCATCGGCATTGTCGGCGGTTCAAATGTCGGGAGCGCGGCCGGGAAAGGCGCGGCCTTGGGTGCAGCCATTGGCGCAACGATGGGCGGAGCAAAGGCCGCCAGCTCGGAAGGAGAGGCACGGGCCGAGATCTCCGACGATCTCATGGGCAAATCCATGCAGAACAGGGCTATTGAGCCCCACTCAATTGCCCATGGATTTATTTTCTTTCCCGGCGAGGCCCAGGGAGCAGGAGAGTTGAGACTCCAACTGCGCGTGGTGAAGACCGGGGACATCTACACGGTTCGACTTGCCCTCTAGAGAACAGCCTTATGCCCTTTGTGGGGTTGACATGGATCGCATAATGAATATTGTAACCGTTCACGGTTACAAAAAAATGAACATCGAACATCGAACGTCCAACATCGAATGTTGAATGGAAACAGAAGAAATAATTAAGATTTTCGTTACGAGTATCAAAACGGCCGTTCGACAGGCCGTTCGACAGGCTCACGGTCCCGAGCCAAGTCGAGGGACTCACGGCCCTGAGCGGAGTCGAAGGGCTGAAAAGAAACAGAAATAGCCGTTGAGTGTGCCGACTTCGCCATAGTAGCTTTAGCTACGACGGCTGAATCGTTATTGGATATTCGTTTTTCATTCGACGTTGGACGTTCGATGTTCGATGTTCGACGTTCATCTTTCAAAACAATTCCCTACGGCATAAATGTAACCTGTGAACGGTTACTGAATATTTCATAAAATTAGGCTCAAGACTTGTAAGCTTTTACTTTTCAAGGAGGTTTTATAATGGCTCGCGTAACCATCGAAGATTGCTTGAGGCGGGGTCACAACCGCTTCATGCTGGTTCATGCTGCTGCCAAGCGCGTTCGGCAAATGCGCGAAGGCGCGCAATATTTGGTACACTCGCCCAAAAACGAAGACATCGTCATCTCTCTGCGTGAAATCGCCGCAGGAAAGGTTCGCGTTGAACTGGAAGAAACACAAGATGAAGAGGAGACATAAGAGGGCTTGATGTCTCGCTTCAGGGACAGGGCCGTACGGCGGGTTGTTGGCCAGGCTATACATCGCTATGATATGATAGCTGACGGGGACCGGATTGCTGTGGGTCTATCCGGCGGAAAAGACAGCTTTACGCTTTTGTGGGTTCTCCAGGAGCGGTTGTCCCGCATTCCTATCCATTATTCATTGGTTGCTGTCCACATAGATCCGGGCTTTGAAGGAAGTCCAGCCTGCCTTATTGAAGATTACTGCAAGAAAATGGGCTATCCTTTGCGGGTTGAGTATACCGACTATGGAAGACAAGGACACAGCGAGGAAAATCGCGAAAACCCTTGCTTTCTCTGCGCCCGTCTTCGAAGAAAAAGACTCTTTGAACTTGCCGACCAGCTTGGTTGTAACAAACTGGCCCTCGGTCACAATATGGATGACATCATAGAAACCATGTTTTTGAACATTTGCTACGGCGGACAGATAAGCACCATGATTCCGTACCAGTCCTTCTTTAAAGGAAAACTGGCGGTGATCAGGCCGCTGGCTCACTTGGATGAGCAGGCGATCAGTCGGTTCGCAGAGGATCACCGGTTTCCCGAGTTTCCCAATCCGTGTCCCACGGCAAAGACATCAAAGCGCCTGGAGATCAAGAATATGCTCGGCCGATTGTACCTGACGAACAACAAGATAAAAGGAAACATCTTTCGATCCATGAGCCACATCAAGCCCGACTATCTTCTGAAGCCTGCGTCTTGCGCCGAGTCTCAGGAGCAAGGCCCAGGCTAGCACCCGTCAACGGCCCCCCTCACGTTTTTTCCATCAGAGTCCACCAAGGCCAGTGCTTGCGGCATGCTTGCAATATTGTTTCGGTTCTGTTCCCTTCTTAAACACAGCGGTAACTGCATTTGGGCAGTCTTCGGAGGCAAGAAGGCCGGATTCAGCATCCATACGAACTCTTACCACGCCTTCAGGCAAGTCAAAATCATGATACGGCCGCCCTTTGAGAACTTGTTCCATGAAATGAATCCATATTGGCAGGGCGGCCCTAGCCCCTGTTTCCTTGTCTCCCAGGGTGGTGTGATGGTCCAGACCCACCCAGACTCCCGTTGCGATAGTGGGAGAAAACCCCATAAAGAGCGCATCCTTGTAACAATCCGTGGTGCCGGTCTTGCCGCCCAATGGCCGTCCAATACGCCTGGCCGCTTTGCCAGTTCCTTCCTCTACCACGGCCCTTAACATATCCAATGTGACGGCTGCGGTCTCGGGGCTGACGACAGGTCGCATCTGCGGCTTTTCCCTCCACAGGGATCGTCCCTCCCTGTCCAGGATCTCAACAATTCCAAAGGGTCGGGTCCAGACTCCCCCATTTGGAAACACGGCGTAGGCGGCGGTCAAATCAAGGAGTGTCACCTCTGAGGTTCCAAGGACCAGCGAGAGGTTCGGATCGAGGGGGGGGGCTATTCCCATTCTGTGAGCAAATTGCACAGCAGTCGTTGGTCCGAGTTTGTTAAGGAGTTCCACTGCCGGAATATTCTTGGACAAAGCCAAAGCTTTCCGAAGGGTTATTTCACCCATGTATTTTCCAGAAAAATTTCTTGGCGTCCAATCCTGACCTTCTCCGGCTCCCTTAAACACCACCGGCCCATCCCAGAGCATCTCGTTTTGGCCAAAACCCTTTTCAACCGCAAGGGCATAAACCAGTGGCTTGAATGCAGAACCCGCCTGTCTTCTGGCCATGGTGGCGCGGTTGAAACGACTCTCCCTGAAGCTGCGGCCTCCGACCATGGCAAGAATCGCCCCACGGCTTACATCCAGACAGATCAGGCCCGCCTGTGGGCAGCGCCCATCGAGTAAACCACGTTTTTCCATGCGGGCCGAAAGTCGCTCCAGTCCCAGGCTTACAGCTTTTTCTGCAGCCTTCTGCATAGCGTAATTGAGGGTCGTGTATACCGTGAGCCCTGTCCGACGCAATGCTGCCTCGCCCAACTCTTTTTCCAGAAAACCCGTCACAAAGGCCACAAAATAAGGGGCCTTGAGCAAATTGGCTTCTCGGTCAGCCAGCTTAAGAGGTGACGCTCTGGCTGTCTCGAGCTGTTCTGCCGTGATGAGGCCGTTCCGAGCCATTTGCTGCAGCACCACGGCCTGCCGTTTGAGAGCGAGGGACTGATTGATCAGAGGTGAGTAACGGGTGGGTGATTTGGGCATGCCTGCAATCAATGCGCATTCAGCAAGCGTCAGCTCCCGCACCGATTTTCCGAAAAAGACCTGCGATGCGGCTTCAACACCATAGGCCCCGCTCCCAAAATAGACCTGATTCAAATAAAGTTCCAGAATTTCGTTTTTGGTATAACGGCGCTCAATCTGAAAAGCCAGAAAGGCCTCTTTGAGCTTTCGCATGATGGTTTTTCGCGACGTGAGAAAGAGGGTTTTGGCGAGCTGCTGGGTAATAGTGCTGGCGCCTTCCACATAGTCTCCGGCCCTGATATTCTTGATGAGGGCACGGAGGACGCCTCTTAAATCGAAGCCGGGATGGTCATAAAATTGGCGGTCTTCTGTGGCAATAACCGCCTGCTTAAGATAATCCGGTATCACGCGGAGCGATACGGGGTCACGCTTTTCGATGAAACGTTCGGCCAGCAACTCCTTGTCGGCTGAATAGATGCGAGTGATAGCCGCTGGCTTAAAAGTCCCCAGGCTTTGAATTTGGGGCAAATCCCGTGTGAGGGCGAAAAAAAAGCCCACGGAGGCCCCGGTTATTACCGTTGCTCCCAGCCCAAGGATGATAAAGACGATATGACGGAATTTCATGTTCTTGACAACCATACAATATTTATAATATTTTTTTCAACTGTTGAAATACTATGATGCGCAGAAGAGGAGGTCAAACAGAATGAAGGCAATGGTCTTGAATAAGATTTGTAGCCTCAAGGAGAACAGGAGCCCGCTGGCGCTCGTAGATCTGCCGGATCCGGTTCCACAAGGCAAGGAAGTCCTGGTACGAGTCTCAGTCTGCGGCGTCTGTCATACGGAGTTGGATGAAATTGAAGGCCGGACGCCCCCGCCGCGCTTTCCAGTTGTTCTGGGCCATCAGGTTGTTGGCACAGTGGATAAGACCGGCGCCGAAGCAAGCAAGTTCAAGATCGGAGACAGGGTGGGGATTGGCTGGATTTATTCAGCCTGCGGAAAATGCAAGTTCTGCCTGCAAGGCAGCGAGAACCTATGCGAAGATTTCAAGGCGACCGGCAGGGATGCCAACGGTGGATATGCACAGTGCATGACCGTTTTGGAGGATTTCGCCTACAAGATCCCGGACATATTCTCTGATTCGGAAGCGGCTCCCCTCCTGTGTGCAGGGGCGATTGGCTACCGGTCTCTGAGATTGACCGGTATCAAAGATGGACAGAGCCTTGGGCTCACCGGATTTGGGGCTTCGGCTCACCTTGTGCTTAAAATGGCAAGCCACAGGTATCCGAGCTCCAAGGTCTTCGTTTTTGCCAGAAGTGAAAAGGAAAGGGATTTTGCCAAGGAACTCGGCGCCGTCTGGTCGGGTGACACGGCAGACGTCCCTCCAGAAAAACTAGATTGTGTGATTGACACTACACCAGCGTGGAAACCGATTGTCGAAGCCTTGAAAAATTTGAAAAGCGGGGGTAGATTGGTCATAAATGCGATTCGTAAAGAAGAGCGGGACAAGGAGTATTTTTTGAAGATGGATTACCCTGCTCATCTCTGGCTTGAGAAGGAGATAAAGAGTGTAGCCAATGTGGCCAGGAGAGATGTCAGCGAATTCTTGGAATTGGCGGCAGAAATTCCAATCAAACCTGAGGTTCAGGAATTTGCGCTTGAAGATGCAAATAAGGCGTTGCTGGAGCTCAGAGAGAGAAAAATCCGGGGAGCGAAGGTTCTGAGAATTAATTGACATTGAACAGGGGAGCACGGGCCTGAGGTTAATGACCGTATTTGATCGACAAGAGGATAAGAGCATTCGCCAATGGTGCAAATGGTCATGGGATCCCATTACCGGTTGTGAGCACGATTGCAGCTATTGTCATGGCATAGAAAAGGCACGGAAGCTGTACTCGCGTACCCGTGAGGAGGGCTACAGTTCCTTTAAACCCCACTTATGGCCTGACAGATTTGATGCGCCGCACAACACGCCGATCCCGGAAAGCAACGTTTCGGGAAACAGGAACGTATTTCTGGGCGCCATGGGGGACATGTTTGGTGATTGGGTGGAAAAGGAGCATATCGAGGCTGTTTTGGATATAGTGAGGGATACGCCACAATGGAACTATATCTTGCAGACCAAGAATCCAAGACGATATTTGGAGTTTGAATTCCCTCTCAACTGTTGGGTTGGGGTTAAAGTTGATAAACAGAAAGAGGTCAAACCAGCACTGGAATGTTTTTCTCGCATTGAGACGTCAGTTAGATTTCTATCGTGTGACCCATTGCTTGAATGGTTGCTTTTTCCAACACTTGAGTGTTTTGACTGGATAATGATAGGCCCAAGGCCAAAGACAAAGAGCAAACCGATTTTTTATCCGCCCAAGATCTGGATTTCAAGTCTGGTAAAGCAAGCACGGACATCTGGCTGCAAGGTATTTGTGAAACATCTCAAAGACCCGGGTTACAAAGAGTATCCAGGCAGCGACGGGTTTTAGGGTTCACGAAGAAGGGAGGGCTGAAATGGAAAAAAGGGCAGATAAGGGGATACAGACGTTTTTAGGGCCGCAAACGACACTGGAAGGGACTCTGACATTCAACGGAACTGTACGACTAGACGGGCATTTCACAGGCAATATTGAAAGCGAAGGAGGCACGATGATCGTGGGGGAAAAGGCGGTGATCAATGCCAACATTTCTGTCCACACTGCAACTGTGAGCGGGGAGGTAAGGGGCAATATCCGAGCCTCAGATCGGATTGAGTTACATCCGCCAGCCCGAGTTTTTGGCGACCTCAGTGCCCCGGTGGTGCTTATCGATGAAGGTGTGGTTTTTGATGGCAAATGCACTTCGGCGCCAGGAAGTGGCGCCGGCTGAACATCAAGTGAAGTTCACCACCCGCCGGGCAGGCATTGGCTTGGCTACTCCAACAGCCACGCAGCCACTGGGTTTCAATGACGCCTTTTCATGGGTATACTTCTTGCAATTTCTATTGTTTTTGGGGCGCACATCAACCATAATGGACGGCAACGTCAAAGTAGAATGTAACTTTGCCAACTAGATGTATTTTCAAGACGATTAAATCCGTGCGGATTTCCGGTTTATCCGGGTTGGGAGGGGGTTGACATGAAACACGCAAGAATCAGGGATGCAATATTCATACTCCCATTCGCACTACTGACACTGTCGGCTGCCACTGTTCGATCTGCCCATGCTGACACACGATATGTAACGGATATGCTTATACTTTCTCTACGTGAAGGTCCTGGAAGCGAGTATAATGTGATAAGAACGCTTCAGTCGGACGCCCCTGTCGAAGTCCTTGAAGAAAACGAAACTTACCTCAGGGTGCGAACAGAAGAGGGCGAAGAAGGGTGGGTGGCTAAACAGTACATAATTTCCAACACACCTAAGCCCGTAATCATAGCAGGTTTGAGAAAAGAGGTAGGCCAGTTGGAATTAAGGGTTGAGGAACTCGAAAAAGGCCGGACTGTGCTGCTGGAAAAACTCAAGGCCACCAGGGAGAGCACGAGCAAGGGCAGGGAAGAGGCCTTCAGCGCCAAAAATGAGATCAAACAGCTTGCTGAGAAGTATGACAAGTTGGTCAGTCAATCAAAAAACGTGGTTGAGTTGGTAGCGGAACGCGATAGAGTCAAAACGGCAAACAACGGTTTGCGGACTGCAAACGATGAGTTGAAAGCAGAGATAGAAGACCTAAAGCAGGATAATGAGAGTCTTATACGCAGACAAATACTAGCGTGGTTCCTCGCTGGGGGCGGTGTGTTTTTTATTGGATTGATCGTTGGCAAGCTATCAAGGAAGAAGAAGTACTACTAGGAGGCTGTCACTGAATAATGTTTTTCTGAAAAACTATATTACCCTGAAGCCTTTATCATGTGGAATAACAAGAACATACACCAACTGACCTTTGAAGACAAGGAAATCATCCTCGTAGGCACGGCCCACGTATCAAGGCAAAGCGCAGAGTTGGTTGCCAGAGTGATCGAGACGGAAAAGCCGGAAACGGTCTGCATTGAACTCTGCGAGTCAAGATACCAGTCCATGACACAAAAAGACCGATGGCAAAACATGGATCTTCTCAAGGTGATTAAGGAGAGAAAGGCCTTTGTTCTCCTGTCAAATCTCATGCTCGCATCGTTTCAGAAAAGGATCGGTCAGAAGCTGGGAATCAAGCCTGGTGAGGAGATGATGAAGGCCATTGAAGCTGCCGAAAAAGCTGGCGCCCGAATACACTTGGCAGACAGGGACATACGCACCACACTGTCGAGAACGTGGCGTCTCATGGGCGTTTGGACGAAGATCAAATTGTTGGGTCACCTTGTTATTTCCGTTGGGGAAGTGGACAAGATCAAAGAGGAGGACGTCGAGAAGATGAAGAACATGGACGTCCTTGAGACGCTACTTTCTGAAATCGGGGAAGCGCTTCCTGAACTGCGGCGCATCTTGATAGACGAGCGGGATCAGTACCTTGCCTATAAAACCAGGACCGCACCAGGAAGAAAGATAGTCTCCGTGGTGGGCGCCGGACACGTTCCTGGCATGAAAAGGTATTGGGAAAAGCAAATAGATATAGACGTGCTGGACGAAATGCCACCAAAGCCCAAACTGACCGCTTTTTTGAAGTGGGGCATCCCCGCCGGCATACTTGGGTTGATTATGTGGGGTTTTTTTGCCGCAGGAACCGTTGCCGGAACCCATATGATCAAGTCCTGGGTCATAGCCAATGGTGTGCTGGCAGGTCTCGGCGCAGGGATGGCATTGGCCCATCCGCTGACCGTCCTGTCTGCGATTGCCGCCGCTCCCCTGACATCGCTTAATCCCATGATTGCCGCCGGCTGGGTTGCCGGACTGGTGGAAGTCGTGTTGGGAAAACCAAAAGTCAGGGATTTCGAGGGCCTTACAGAAGACATCTTGTCCGTGAAGGGATTTTGGAAAAACAAGATCACACGGGTTTTGCTCGTCGTGGTATTTACGAATATGGGCAGCGCTCTGGGGACATTCGTGGCCATACCTTTGATGGTAAAGGCCTTTGCATGATTCACATCACACGTACCATAGCAATTGACGAGAGCGAAATCCAAGAGGATTTCATCCGCGCCTCCGGACCGGGTGGGCAGAATGTCAATAAGGTGGCCACGGCCGTGCAGCTCCGCTTCGACGTGGGCAACTCGCGGTCCTTGCCGGATGACGTTCGCAATCGCCTGATGCGTCTAGCCGGCAGGCGGATTACCGAAAGAGGCGTGCTGATTATCGATGCCCGGCGGTTTCGTAAACAGGAACGGAATCGTCAGGACGCGATCGACCGGCTGGTCCTATTGATCCGCAAGGCCGCTGAAAAGCCCAAACGCCGCCGCCAAACGAGGCTGACGCTGGCATCAAAGAGGCGCCGGTTGGAGGCAAAACGTCGCCGCAGTGAGGCCAAGCGTACGCGACGGTCCGTTTCTTATCTCGAAGACTAGCTCTGCTTTGAAAGACCATTCCTTCACATGTTTGGCAATTTCATCTACTTCATTCTAGTCCTCCTCATTTACACCACCTATTACCCCCCTGAGGAGCCTTATTTCGGACCGTTTGAAACCCTGGTTGCCTTTTTGGCTCTCCTGGCCTTATTTGTAGCGGCCACGCGGGCTGCCTTTCGTACCCTTTCAAGAAAGATCGATCTCCTGGGTTCCTCTGGCCTGCACGGCCGGTTCGACCGGCTGTTTAATCGACAGGCCATCATGGCCATTGTAATTTTCTCCATAAATATCTACGTGTTAAACCTGAAGCACTTCGCCAGGGCCATACCGGTCCTTTCGGCTTCGCCAGCCCTGACAGCCCTTTTGTTTATCGCGCTTTTTGTCGCCTACCTCGCGATCATCTGGGCTATTGCCCACAGGCCTTATCAACGCCTGTTTGGAACCAATGTCTCAAGGCGGTCCTATGTGCTCTCCAACATTTGGTTTCACTTTCCCGTGATCTTGCCCTGGCTCCTGATCTCAGCAGGCGTAGATATCATCAATCTCCTTCCTTTTGACACCCCAAGGCGACTGCTGGCCAAACCAGAGGGACAGCTCATTTTCTTTTCATGTTTCCTGGCGGCCCTCATCATTGTGGCGCCTTCTTTGATTAAGTTCTTCTGGCAATGTGGTCCACTCCCACCGGGTCCGAAACGCAAACTGATCGAAGCCATGTGCGAGAAGGCCAAGCTGGGATACAACAATATTCTAAGGTGGCCTATCTTTCAGGGGAGGCTTCTGACAGCCGGAGTCATGGGGCTCGTGAAGAGATTTCGTTATATCCTCGTGACCGAAGGCCTTCTGCAGATCCTGGATGATGATGAAATCAACGCCGTCATGGCCCACGAGATCGGGCACGTCAAGAAAAGGCATCTCGTTCTTTATGTCGTATTTTTTCTGGGTTTTATCGTTCTTTCATACGCTGTGTTTGACCTTATTCTTTATGCTATCCTTTACGGCAATCTGGCATTTCCCATTATGCGCGGCCAGGGGCGCGAACTATCCACTCTCACATCAATTCTTTTCACAGTGGCCATGGCCGCCACGCTTCTGATCTACTTCCGCTATGTTTTTGGTTATTTCATGCGTAATTGTGAACGACAGGCAGATCTTTACGCATTTACTCTTCTGGGGACAGGCCGGGGGCTTGTTTCGTCCCTCGAAAAGATCGCTGCCTATAGCGGCCAAGCTCACGACAGGCCAAGCTGGCATCATTTCAGTATTCGCCAGCGGATCGATTTTTTGAACAAATGCGAGATGGACAGGCGCTGGATAGTCCGCCATGACCGGAAACTGCGAAGGAGTATCGCGGTATTCGTGGCCGGGCTTTTGTTCACGGGTCACTTCGGGTATGCTGTCAATTTTGGTGAGATGGGTAAAACCTTAAACAACCACTTCCTTGAAAAAGTCCTGGTCAAGGAAATCAGGCGAAATCCGACGAATTCCAACCTCCACTACATGCTTGCTTCCATTTATTACCAAGACAAGGCCTATGGTCAGGCCATAATGGCCTATGAAAAATCAATTGAGCTGGCGCCCCAGCATGCGGAAGCCCTAAACAACCTGGCCTGGATCTACGCAACGTGTGACCGGAGCCAGTACCGAGATCCCAAGAAGGCCCTTGACTATGCAGAACAAGCCGCGGCCCTTGATCCAGCGCCCCACATCCTGGATACCCTGGCCGAAAGCTATCATGTCAACGGACTGCATCAAAAAGCGATCGGAACTATCAAACAGGCCCTTGCCAGGGGCCCCAAAGAGAGAGACTATTATGAGAGCCAGCTCAGAAAGTTTGAGAAAGCAAGCATTGAGGATTGAGGAATTCGTAATCCTACTTAATACAGACCTTCCTCACCTGCAACAAATCCGTGTGTCCGGCAAAGATCTTCTCAATGCCGTCCTGTTTCAGGGTGGTCATTCCGTCCTTGATGGCCTGACCCCGGATCGTTTCCATGGTTGCTTTTTCCTGAATCAGTTTTTTCATCTCGTCAGTTCCCGTCAAGAGCTCATGAATACCCATGCGGCCCTGATATCCTGAATTGTTGCACTGTGGGCAGCCTGTGGGCTTGTGGAGAGACAGATCGTCGGAATAGGGTATGTTCAGTGCCTCAAATGCTTCAGGCCCATACTCGCGTACCAGTTCGTCATATTCTTCTCGGGAAGGATTATACGGCTTCTTGCACTTCTTGCAAAGGGTGCGAACGAGTCGTTGGGCCATGATCCCCAGTATGGCATCAGCAAAATTAAAGGGATCCATTCCCATGTCCAGCAGCCGCGTGATGCTTTCGGGGGCGCTGTTCGTATGGAGGGTGGAAAAGACAAGGTGCCCGGTAAGGGACGCCTCAATACCGATGTGGGTAGTTTCTTTGTCCCGCATCTCTCCTACCATGATCACATCCGGGTCGGCCCTCAGGAATGCGCGCATGGCTGCGGCAAAATCAAAACCTATCTTGTGGTGGGTCTGAACCTGGCGCAGACCCACCTGGGTGATCTCCACGGGGTCTTCCGCAGTCCATATCTTGATGTCCGGCTTGTTGATGTATCCAAGGGCGGAATGAAGCGTTGTCGTTTTGCCGGAGCCTGTCGGGCCGCACACAAAGACAAGGCCGTAAGGTTTAACAATCAGGCTTATGAAATCCTCATAGTTCTTCTTGGAAAACCCTATCTTGTTCAGGGGCAAGGGGTCGCCACTATGGAGAATACGCATCACCACGTCTTCCAGGCCGCCTGCCGTTGGCACAGTGGCCACGCGAAGCTCGATGTTTTTTCCCCCGTACTTCTTGAATTTTATCTTGCCGTCCTGGGGCTTGCGGCGTTCGGCAATATCCAGATCCGACATGATCTTGATGCGGGAAACAAGGGCATTTCGGTAGCTGTAGGGCACGGTCTGGTAAAGCTGGCAAACACCGTCGGTCCTGAATCGAATCTCGGTATTCTTTTTTCCAGGATAGGGTTCTACATGAATGTCAGAGACATTCCGAGCATATGCATCCAGGATGATCTTGTTGACCAACTGGACTACGGCGCTGTCCTCATCAGTTACTCCCTTTTCGGCTACCTCAATCTCTTCTTCCTCAACCGCTAACTGGCCGAGGATATCGTCAATGTCTCTTTGTTCAGTTTCCTGTTGAAAAAAAAGGTTGATAAAACTGAGGATGTCTTCTCTAAGAGCTACGTGAAATGCCAGCGGCTGTCCTGCAAACAGGGGCTTTATCATGTCGATCTTTTGCAGGTGAAAAGGATTGTCAATAGCGACGATGATCTTGTCGTCATCTTTTCCAATGGGGACCCAGTAGTTTCTTTTCATAAACGAGACTTTGAGTCCTGTTAGAAGCTCGCCAGGAATGGGCAGTGTCTCGCTGTACTCCACAAACGGTGTCCTGTAGTACTGGCTCAGGGTTTTGCCGATCTCCTTCTTGGAGATCTTATAGGTCTGTAACAGAATGGACTCAACATCCTTCCTGGCCTGGCGAGCATCTGAAATCGCCTTGTCCAGTTCCTTTTGAGCCAACAGCCCGTTTTCCACAAGATAATCGAACTTGCCCGGGCGCGCTTTTGCCATCCTTTTTTGATTGTAGATGGCGATCCCAAGTATTTTGGCTAACTCCCGGACTGCTGCTTCATCGTGTTTTGTAAAGGCCATCCCGTCTTTGTGGTTGATGATCTGAATGGCCCCGAGGAGGTATTTTTGAAAGCTGATGGGGGCGGCCAGGACCTGTCGGGTTTGAAATCCGCTCTTTTCGTCCCAGCTTTCATCAAAGGAAAGGTTCGGATCAATAGACGAGAGTTCGCTTCTATTGTGCGCGTTTTTGATGTTTACCAACTCACCTTTATGAGCTACGTACCCCGCAAGACTGGTGGTGGATATAGGTATCCGGATATCGCTGATCTCGTCTCCGGATTTTACCCTTGAAACCAGCTCTTTTTTGATTCCGTCCACCACATATACGGTGAGTCGCTCGGCATCAAACAGTTCGATTACATCTTCCTTTAGATCTATGAGGATTTCATCAATGTTGTTTGCGGCATGGACACGGTTGGTGATCTCCAAAAGCCTTTCACGGAATTCTACTTCCTGCTTCAGGCCGGATGTATGCTCTGTCCCGTTGGCAGAGCCCTGTTTTTTGGACATTTTCAACACAACCATGGAAACCTAGACCTCCGTGAAAAACCGCACGTGGTGGGACCTACTTCTCAGGGGGAGACTCCTTTGGCTTGGACAGATAGAGTCGATATAGTTTCTTGATCCCTCCCACAATTAGAAATGCGCCGATGAAATACCGGGCAAAACTCAGAAAGCCAGACGCAGGCGCCTGGCGAAGGGCGTAAGGCGTCTTAAGGCAAAGAAGTACGCCCATTGCCGTCAAAAGGACGGCCCAGACAGTCCGGACCGCACTGCGCTGGTCAGGGGCCATGATGAGGATACCTGTCTGGCAAGGGAACAATATGACATATGCCTCTCATAAACAAATTCAGTCTACGATAGACAGACATCAATGTCAATCTTGACGGACTTGTAGATCGCTTTCAAATACCCCGGATGCAATCGAACAGATGTCTGCTATGTTTTCGGGTTTTTTACGCAAAACCTTTAGGATGAGAGCCCAATTTGGTGATTTCTTGGGAATTTTGTAACCGTTCACGGTTACAAAAAAATGAACATCGAACATCGAACGTCCAACATCGAATGTTGAATGGGAAAAGATGAAGAAACAGAAATGACGGTCTCGTAAAAAGTCGAAAAACACCCCTTTCTGTCATTCCGGCGAAAGCCGGAATCCAGTTTATTCAGCTAGTTACAAAGGCTCTGGACTCCGGTTTTCACCGGAGTGACGACTTTTTGCGACTTCATCAGAAATAGCCGTTGAATGTTCGGTATTGGATATTCGTTTTTCATTCGACGTTGGATGTTCGATGTTCATCTTTCAAAACAATTCCATACGGCGTAAATGTAACCTGTGAACGGTTACGAAATTCTTATAGGATTATGAGTTAAATTGCCAATGGATTTGTGTTAAAGGTAACTGCTCACGGGATCAGAGGTTCAGGGTTCACCGAAACTCTGAACCTGTGAACGTCTACTGTTAACTGGACTGAAATGAGCCATTTCAGCCGTCCGCCTGCGGGCCGTAGCCTGCCGACTTCGCCAGAGCGGCTGCGACGGCCGAATCGGCGGAGAGCTCGTAGCCGCCGACTTCGCCACAGTAGCCTTGGCTACGACGGCTGAAAAGGCTACTTCCCGGCCTTCGTAGCCGTTGCCACTTCGGGCTCTCCGCCATAGGCTTCGGCCCAGCAGGCGGGCGGAGTAGGCTGGCGAAGTCGGCATCCAACAACAAATGATCCCGATAAGCCCGCTTCTTGCTTTGTATCTTGCTATCTTCATGGCAGGCGTGGTCCTTGACCTGGCATTGACCAGGATGAATGTGCGTCACCTTAAGAAGTATGGCCACACAGTCCCTGATCCATTCAAGGGCTACATCGACAATGAAAAATTATCCAAAATCACAGATTACACTGTTGAGAATCAGAATTTTGGTATCTTCGCCTCATGCATCAGCAACGCTTTTTTTCTCTTTGTCATTTTGTCCGGCTTGCTACCCTGGTTTCTCAGCCTTATTGAAGGCCTTGGGGTCGGCATTATTGCTTCGGGGATGGTCTTTTTTGCCGCACTTGCCGTGGTTCAGACGTTCGTTTCTCTCCCCTTCAATTACTACCGGACCTTTATCATTGAACAACGGTATGGTTTTAACACATCCACACTTAAGATATGGGTTGCCGATATTGTAAAAGGTTTGGTGGTTGGCTCAATAATCGGCGGCATCTTGCTTTTTGCGGTTCTGTTGTTGATCGAACACGGCGGGGCCCTCTGGTGGCTGTGGGCATGGTTAATATTCTTTGCTTTTCAACTCCTGTTGCTCATAATATATCCGACTGTAATCGCCCCCTGGTTCAACAAGTTTTATCCTCTAGAAGATGAGGCGCTGGAAGCGAAGGTGAAAGACATCATGGTCCGGGGAGGCCTGTCCGTAGGAGGTGTATTTGAAATGGACGCCGGAAAACGAAGCCGTCATACTAATGCCTATTTTACGGGATTGGCAAAGACCAAGCGCATTGTGCTCTTTGACACGCTCCTCACCTCGCACAGTCACCAGGAGATTGTCGCCATCCTGGCCCATGAAATCGGGCACTGGAAAAAAAGGCATGTATTGAAGACCATCCTGCTCGTTGGCCTTTTCTCTTTGATTATATTCTATCTGGCTTCAATACTCATAGAGTGGCCCACTCTCTTTGTGACATTTGGCTTTGATCACGTGGTCTCCTTTGTGGGACTTTTTCTTGTCGGGGTTTTGTGGGCGGTCGTGGATCAGTTTCTTAGTCCGTTAGGCAATGCGGTTTCCAGGAGGTTTGAAAGGCAAGCGGATTTGTATGCCGCCGGGCTGTTGCAGCAGACAACTGACCTCGCGAACGCCTTGAAAGGGATAGCCAGGGAAAACCTTTCGAACCTCTATCCCCACCCCCTGTACGCCTGGTTCTACTACTCCCACCCGCCGCTCTTGGAGCGGATACAATATCTGGAAGGGCTGGCCCGTCGATAATGGCAGTGTGTAAGTCCATAATCCTCCACCGCCAAAGAAGCAACAGAAAGGAAAATACCAAAGCCCAGCAGCCATTCTGGACAGGATTTTGACCAACAATCAGTCAGTTGGCACCCATGAATTACACTGACATTAGCCTTGTTGAAAGGTCGGTTATGCTGATGCCTGATGGGCAATTCGGAGTAAAGATTGCAAAAGGACATCGAAACGCTTTGTTGGTAGGCTCCGGCACGGATCTATTGCAGGTATCGAAAATATGGCATTCTACTTTTCGATTTGCGATTGATAATAGCAATCGGCACTTCTGGGATGAGTGACAGATGGTTGTGTTCTAGCGGATGGGAAGGGTGTGTTTGGCGACATTGAAGCAATGCTCAATGGCCTCCTGGCTCTTTCGGCCCAGGTGGATAAACTTGCAATGCAGGCCACGGCTACCAAAACCGATTATTCTAGCTTGTGCTCGGATCATCTCGTCCTCGGTGGGGAGTTTTATTACTAAACAAATTGATTGATCCACTCGAAATTTCTGTCTGAATGCAAACTGGCATTCTACGAATATACCGCCAATACTAATGTCAGTGATTTTCATTTCGCCTCGAAAACCTTCTATTTCCACTGGGCACTGAAACTCAACACGAGGATCTATTCTTCTTTCTTCGCTTACCGCTGCAACCTTACTTCGACAGTCTATCCACATTGATTTGTCGAAATCTTGGATCAGCTTTGTAAATCGGACACCAACTCCCAGCATGTTTTTCCTAACAATTTCGCCAGTGATTTTCACTGGGTCCTGCTGGTCTGGGGAGGAAAAGGTCATGGTTATTTTCTCGCCAACTTTAAGACCTCCGTTGGTATGAATAAAGACTCCGCCAGAGCTTACATTCTTAACGAACCCTTTGAAGGCTTGATCTTTCGTGGCGTAATCTACGGGAATGGAGCAGGGGTTTCTAGGATGTTTCCTCCGATTTTTGTGTGTCCAAGCCTCCAACTTCGGGAGAAGTGTTCGACACTGGTCTTCGGGCATGGTGTTGATTAGTTCTACCAACCGAGGTTTGACACTAGATTCGTTCGATTGTTCAACCGGAAGTGCCATATGAAATCTTCCTCCTAGAATCAATCATCAGAGGCCAAATGGAAGGGTCATGTACCGCATTGAAGGGCGTGGGGCCTTCTCGGTGCGAAAGAATCGATGATTGTGAAGTATTGAACTGTTTTGGCTTGTCGACGAAGAACCCGATGCCCGATGGTTGCCAGTACTATGACTCCTAAACCTCCCCCGAAATAGAGTGAGGTGAATATGCCCAACCCGTTTACGCCAAAGAACAGTTGGCTGTGGAATAAATAGCCCCAATACAATGCAAAAGCATAAATCGTCAGAAGGCCTAGCTTGGTTCTTCGGAAAAGCATTGATCCTGTGACCACAACCAACAGGAATCCGACTTGCCAAAGAGGAACGGCATATTCTGATCCGTTAAGGATTTCCATTGCAACCTCCTGTATGGAAAAGGCCTTGTTTTGCAAGTCTTGTCGGCACCTTGGGTTAATAACTTGAATGTGCGGATCGAGGCTGGACAATCCATCCGGGCAAAATAGGCCTAAAAAGGAAGGGGGCCACTAATAACCAACGTGACCTTTCTCGCCAGCATGCCAACTGATTCAGTTTTTCACCTGTCGAACATAACCTTTCGATATCAAAACGGACAAGATGAAAAACCCGAATGTGGATTCCTTGCCATCTATATTCTAAAAAAATAACAGCTTACGTTCGGATATCTATCGGAAATTGGGAAAACTGTCAAGTCCGGGGGTGAGGGCCGTCATTCGTGATGGTTTCAAAAGGAAACCGAAAAGGAATTGGGACTTTCAAAAACCCAGCCTCATTGCAGACATATTTAGATTGCCATGTCGGGTCGTTGTGGTTTGATCTTCTTCTCTTCCTGCTTTTCTTCTCTTGGACGTTTAGGTATTGTCGGAAGTTCTACAACAATCTCCAAAACTGTACCATCTCTTTCAATTGTAATATGAGGAGCCAACCCTTGATAATCAAGCCCAAACTTTTTGACGGCGTCTTGCATATCTTGAGGGCTTTCAACCGGCATGTTGTTTATTGCTACAATTCTATCCCCCTTTTTTATTCCAGCTTTATAGGCAGGAGAGTCGACAAGAACATCGTCAACTTCGAGGGCTCTTTCTGAAAAGAGAATGCCAGCGTCAGAGTAGCCTAAAGCATGTCGAAGCTCAAACGCAATCTTTCTAACACACATTGCTCTCGCCCACCTAACCAAACTGGGGTTTCTATGCGAGAATCCTCCATACTTACTAAGGTCTGAATAGTTAATGCCGTGTTCTTGTGAAGTCTGGAAAACGACTTCACCGTTTACCGTGTTAAATATCTTTAAGTTTATTTGATCAAAGAACCTTCCTCCGTACCTATAAGCCTCAAGGGGGATATTGTTTCTTGAAAGAAAAGGATGTGGTCAACCTGAAACATTTGGGATAGGGCCTGTGTTTCATCGGGTGTTAGGCCAGTTGCGTCTTCTAGGATTTTGCCTTTTAATACTGCCTCAAGATTTCCTGGTTCTATGACTTTGATGGGCGGTTCTAGTGCAATCAAGCCCTTGGTTAGCCACCATGCGATATCGTCTCTTCCCTCACCGGTCCCCACAATGCATACTCTCTGAGGAGAAGGGTCAATCCTATATGTTGGATATACCGCATAGGGGGTGTCGGGCTTTGCATATTCTGGAAGCGGTGTTTTTGGCAAGTTGGTAATCCGAGCTCTAATTGCTGCAAGAACATCTTGAGTCCAATCAGTAGCAGTTAAATTTGTTGCCATCTTGGGTTTGCTGGCCACCCACATAACAATTGTGCTGGCCTGATCTTCTCTAAAGAAAACTGTGACGTTTTCTCCCCAACTCCATCCATGTGCTCCCTTTTCACCAGTTACATAACCTAATTCGGGACTTCCACTTTTGGGTGAAATACCGTTTTGAATTAGTGCTTCTTGAGCAATATCAAACGCCGTCCTAGTTGTGCCGTGAAAAGATATCGTGCTGGGTTGAATATGCTGGGGTTGTGAAGTAGTTGTGAAGTAGCACACCCTACGGCAAAAATCGCATACAGAGCCAAAAGGTTCATGAAGGATGTGGTCCGGGCAACATTCATCATGACTCCTCCTTTAGATTCTTTGGGGGTTTCATTTAGACATCACACCAACTAGCTTGCCCCGAAATCGAGTTAACGCCAAACCAACATCCAATGCCAAAGCAAAAGATTCCGGCCAAGACGAGACCCATAGAAATATAAAGCCAGGTTTCGTGTCGCTGCATGATACAAAGATGCACTCTTTCTTCTGGCTCTTTGTATAGTCTCAACTGAGTGATATAGGCCATGAAGTGAGCAAGCCCACCGGAAAATAAACCGGCTAGAAACCAACCTAGTGAAACTGTAACATTTGGAATTTGAGCGTCTGGACTGTAAATTTTGCCAATGAATGCCAAAAGTGCAACTGCGGCACCACCATTAGCTAGCAACACAAATTTGAGAACACTCATTCCGATTTGGATAAGTGACTTATACGTCTCTTCTTTGTGCCAATTCTCTATTTCCATGTTTTACTCGTTACGAGGTGAGGGGTACGTATAGCTTGCCAGAATTGACACTGGCCGTAAAGACAGCTCTATCATAGATTTCAAAATAATACTTAAGAGACTTGGAGTAGAACTGCAGAGACTTCATCTTGAAAGCCCACATATATGGAGTCCCTTCCGTTCTACGGGT